>OGYC01000691.1_pt1 | contig 34190 bp, 30 predicted proteins | sample 1576461 | NCBI WGS metagenome assembly OGYC01 (sample SAMEA3541569, study PRJEB24748) | human gut metagenome | biome: human gut; feature: human-associated habitat; material: faeces | place: China | collected 2012 | reverse complement strand
CACAACCTTTAAAAAGGTTGACCAAACTTTTATAATTGCTTGGCTAAACTGTGAGTTAAACCATAATTTACACAAACGATTAGTATTGAATTTTGATAAATAATCTAATTTATTATGAAAAAAACCGCTTGAGCTATAAAACTCAAGCGGTTAAATTTTTATGTTTAATTATTAAGCACGAAGTTCGTCTTCGTTATCACCTGCATAATAAACTTTTTTGATGTCAGCACCCAATGCTCTGAATTTTTCAATTACATCTTCATAGCCACGCTCAATGTACTGGATACTTGAAATTTCAGTAACACCGTTAATTTCAAGTGCCGCAATAATCATTGCTGCACCGGCTCTTAGATCGGTAGCTTTTACAGGAGCTGCTGTAAGCGGAGATCCGCCCTCAATAATTGCAAGTCTGCCCTCAACAGAAATGTGTGCACCCATTCTAACAAGCTCACTTACATACTGATAACGGTTATCCCATACATTTTCATTTATAATGCTTGTACCCGGTACACTTACAAGAAGTGCGGCAAATTGTGGCTGACAGTCAGTAGGGAAACCGGGATGCGGCATAGTCTTAATATTACAACGCTTTAAAGGATTCTTTGTAGCGTCAATTTTGATAGCCTCATCGTATTCGGTAATTACAACACCCATTTCACGGAGTTTAGCTGTAATTGATTCAAGGTGCTTTGGAGTAATGTTATTTACTGTAATGCAACCTCTTGTAGCAGCTGCCGCACACATATATGTGCCTGCCTCAATCTGATCCGGAATAATCGAATATGTTATGCCATGGAGATATTTTACGCCACGGATTTTAATAACATCTGTACCTGCGCCTCTTACATCTGCGCCCATTGAATTAAGAAAGTTAGCGAGGTCAACAATATGCGGTTCTCTTGCGGCATTTTCAATGATAGTCATACCCTCGGCTTTAGATGCCGCAAGCATAATATTCATTGTAGCTCCTACAGATACTACATCAAGGTAAATATGCTCACCGTGAAGATTATCAGCATCTGCCTCAATAATTGCGCCGTCAACAAGCTGTGTTACTGCGCCCATAGCTTCAAAGCCTTTTAAATGCTGATCAATCGGACGAACACCGAAGTTACAACCACCCGGTAAAGCAACCTGAGCTTTACCGCATCTGCCAAGAAGAGCACCGAGAAGGTAATAAGATGCTCTCATACCTCTTACAAGTTCTGTTGTTGCAGAGTGAGTTGAAATATGTGTCGGGTCTATATAAAGTGATGATTTATTAATTCTTCTTACCTGTGCACCCATCTGCTGAAGAATTCTGCTGATAAGGGAAACATCGCTGATGTTAGGTATATTTTCAATCTGACAAGGCTCGTCACAAAGGATTACTGCCGGGATAATTGCTACTGCGGCGTTTTTTGCACCGCTGATATTTACTTCACCAAAAAGCGGCTTACCGCCGTTTACTACAAACTTTTCCAAACCGTTACACTCCAATTCCATATACTGTACATTCACAATAACGAATATGTGAGTTTACATAATCTAAATCTAAATAAAAGTGCGTGCCAAAAAACAGCAACATTGATTGCTGTAAAAATGAGTATCTGCCAGATTACTCAACTGATAATAGTATATCCACAAATATATTACATTTTCTTAAAACACACATTTTGCAGCATTACAACAAGGTAACACTAACATTCCTATACAGAAAATGATACTACAAAATTGTAGTAAAGTCAACGCATATTTGGAATTGTAACATATTTTTATCTAAAATGTACTCAAATTAAATAAATGAAATCAAGTTTATTCTTATTATGACTAAGCAAGATTACATACTTGTAATTATTCTTATAAAAAATAATACTGCTGTCATAATTGCAATACAGAATTAAAATCTTGCAATATTTTTCAGGATATAATTGCATATATAATGTAGGAAATTCTGAAAAATATTTAAATATTTGCCAAATAATTTTTTAAATTTTATTGACAATTACTTTTTTATGTGCTATACTCAAGTTAACATATGAACATATAAACATATGAACAGATTAATAAACGGAGATAGGAATATGGCAGAACTAAATGAAAAGAAAGAAAAAGAAATTCCTGATTTGGAAGTGCTGTTTGATTTAGCGGATCTTTTTAAAGTATTCGGCGATTCGACAAGAATCAGAATAATGTTTGCAATTTCCGATAATGAGATGTCGGTGCTTAGTATTGCAGAGGCTTTAAATATGGAGCAAAGCACTATTTCCCATCAGTTGAGAGTATTAAGACAAAACAAACTTGTTAGGGTCAGAAGAGAGGGGAAGCAAATTTATTATACTCTTGATGACGACCATGTTAAAAAAATTATTGAAATGGGACTTGATCACGTTCTCGAGTAAGGAGGGTGTTTTTTATGAAATATAATTTTACACTTGAAAATCTTAACTGTGCGCATTGTGCGGGAAAGATAGAGAAGAAATTAGCCGAAACAGACGGTTATGAGAATGTAAATTTCAACTTTGCAAATAAAAAACTCGTACTTGAGTGTTCAGATGATGTAACGGCACAGGATATACAGGCGGTTTGTGACAGCATCGAAGACGGTGTAGAAGTTATTGATAATACAAAGAGAAAGAATTTAAAGCAGTACACCTTCACACTTGAAAATCTCAACTGTGCACACTGTGCAGGAAAGATAGAGAATAAATTAGCCGAAACAGACGGCTATGAGAATGTTAATTTCAATTTTGCAAATAAAAAACTTGTGTTTGAGTCAGCAGAGGATGTAACGGCACAGGACATACAGGCAGTTTGTGACAGCATTGAAGACGGTGTAGAAGTTATTGATAACAATGTAAAAGGAAACACCGTAACTGCCGAAAAGGTAAATTCAGACAAGAAAGATAAAAAGGTTGAAATAAAGAATGAACTTATTTCTATTATTACAGCGGCTGTGCTTGGTGTAGCGGCTTTCGGTCTTGAACTTACTGTATTTCCTGATGCTGAATTCGGTACTGTAGGTTGGTTTGTTCTACTCGGACTAAGCCTTGTTGCCACTGTTTTGTCAGGTTGGAGAACATTTATTAAAGGCGTAAAATCGGTGTTTAAATTAGAGATAGATGAAACTACATTGCTTACAATTGCTGTTATTGCGGCATTTGCGTTAGGCGAGTTTGTAGAGGCGGCTATGGTTACTATTCTCTTTGCAGTCGGCGAAATTGTAGAAGAGAAAGCAGTATCTGCATCGAGAAGTGATATTGCAAAACTTGCGCAGATTCGTCCCGATAATGCAACCGTACTTATAAACGGCAAGGAAGTTGTAAAAGCCGCCGAGGATGTTAAAATAGGCAGTACAATTGTAGTTAAACCACACGAAAGAGTACCGCTTGACGGTGTTATTACTAAAGGAAATACTACTCTTGATACTTCGGCACTTACAGGTGAGAGTGTTCCTGTCGATGCAGAGGCAGGCAGTGAAGTTATGAGCGGTATGATTAACGGTAATTCTCTTATAGAAATAAAAACTACTAAGGAATTTGGCGACAGTACAGCGGCAAGAATTATTAAACTTGTTGAAGATGCAGCCGCTACAAAGGGACAGAGTGAAAAGCTTATCAGCCGTTTTGCAGCTGTTTACACACCGATTATTATACTTATTTCTATTGTAGTTGCTATTGTTCCTCCGCTTGTGGGGCTTGGCAGTTTCAGCACATGGATTTATCGTGCTTTGGTTTGTCTTGTTGCATCTTGCCCTTGTGCAATCGTAATTTCGGTTCCGCTTTCTTATTATTCGGGTCTTGGCGCATCATCAAAAATCAGCGTTCTTATTAAGGGCGGCAAGTATATCGAAGCTCTTGCAAAGGCTGACGCATTTGTATTTGACAAGACAGGTACACTTACAACAGGCGAGCTTTCTGTAAACAAAGTTTTTGCTTACGGCAATCATACTTCATCTGAAATTATTGCACTTGCAGCTGCTTGTGAAAGATATTCTTCACATCCGATTGCTATGGCAATAAAAAATAAGGCAGAAAAGGAAAACTTACCTGAACTTTCAGATTACAGCGAAAAGGCGGGACAGGGAGTTACAGCTGTATATAACGGCAAAGCTCTTGTATGCGGCGGCACAAAGGTTTTAAGCGATAAACAAAAGGTAAATGCAGAAAAAACCGCATCTGTATATGTAATCTACGACGGTGAATTAATCGGTGCAATCTCTGTTAGCGATACATTAAGACCGGAGGCAAAGAGTGTAATTGCAGAGTTAAGAAAACTCGGTGTTAAAGACAGTGTAATGCTTACGGGTGATAAAAAAGAAAATGCAATGGATATTGCAAATGAACTTAAACTTGATTCTTATTCGGCAGAGCTTATGCCGTCAGATAAACTTGAAAAACTTATAGATATAAAGAAAACTCATAAGTCTGTATGCTTTATAGGTGACGGTATCAATGATGCCCCTGTTCTTACTGCAAGCGATTGCGGTTTTGCAATGGGATTCGGCAGTGAGGCTGCTATTGAGACCGCAGATGCTGTGCTTGCGGCAGGTAATTTAAAACAGTTACCGTTGTCTGTCAGAATAGCAAAGAAAGTTGTTGCTACTGTAAAGACAAACATTACATTTGCACTTGGTGTAAAGACAATTGTAATTATCCTTGCAATACTTGGTATCGCTCCGATGTGGTTGTCTGTAATAGCAGATACAGGCGTAAGCGTACTTTGCGTACTTTATGCTGCAAGACTTCTTCATACATTTGATAAAAAGTAATTTATAAATAGATAGATTTCCTCTCATAAAAACTACCGCATTCCGATTGGAGTGCGGTAGTTAATTGTTGTTTTTTTATTAAATTAATTGGAGTGAATTATTATTTTGCTTAACTCGTGCACTAAACCATAAATTACCCCAACTATTGACATTGAACCTTTTAACTTTGTGATAAACTAAGTTAAGCATAATTAAAAGGCTGTTCCGCAAGATAGGGAACAGCCTTTATTTAATTATAAGATTTTATCTCGGTTATTCATTTTGTAACATAAGGTCATAAGACTGTCACTTAGGTGTACATTTTCAACAAGGGTGTCGCTGTACTTTCTTGCAATGTCATAGTGACTGAAATTCCAATAGTTCTTTATGCCGTAGCCATAAAGTTTGTCAAGTACATTTTCTACACATACTCTCGGAATACACAAAAACGCTGTATTGATTTTGTTGTTTTGACAGAACTCGTCAAGCAGACTGTCGTGCATTATTGTAAGATTATTCAGCTTTTTGCCAACTTTTTCTTCGTTACAGTCAAAACAGGCGATAAGTTCAAAGCCGAGCTTTTCAAAGTTCATATGCTTGGCAACCGCTTTACCGAGGTTACCGGCACCGATAAGTATAGCTTTATAATTATTGTTAAGACCAAGAATATTTTGTATTTCTTCCTTAAGCTGAGAAACACTGTAACCGTAGCCCTGTTGACCGAATCCACCAAAGCAGTTAAGATCCTGTCTTACCTGAGAAGCGGTTACATTCATAATTTCAGCCAGTTTTGTAGATGAAATTTTATCAATGTTTTGTTCGTTAAGCTCAGACAAGAAACGATAATATCTGGGCAGTCTTCTGATTACAGACATTGAAATGTTGTCATTTCTGGACATTGTACTTTAACCTTACTCCTTTAACCGAATTGTGTTTGCTTATGCAAGTGAAGCGGCAAGATGCTCGTTTATTGCAAGCAAGAAATCTTCTGAATTAACCTTTTTCTTGTTTTCAAGAGTTGAAATAGCATAAAGGTCGCCTGTCATAATGCCGTCTTCAATAGTGTCGATAGTAGCTTTCTCAAGCTTGTCCGCAAAGTTCATAAGTTCAGGAAGATTATCAAGCTCGCCACGCTTTCTGAGAGCGCCTGTCCAAGCAAAGAGAGTTGCAACAGAGTTTGTGGAAGTTTCCTCGCCCTTAAGATACTTATAATAATGGCGCTGAACTGTACCGTGTGCAGCTTCATACTCATAAACACCGTCAGGTGAAACAAGTACGCTAGTCATCATAGCAAGTGAGCCGAAAGCAGTAGCAATCATATCGCTCATTACATCGCCGTCATAGTTTTTGCAAGCCCACATATAGCCGCCCTCACTTCTGATAACTCTTGCTACAGCGTCATCAATAAGTGTGTAGAAATATGTAATGCCTGCCTGCTCAAATTTCTCTTTGTATTCATTCTCAAAGATTTCAGCAAAAAGATCCTTAAATCTGTGGTCGTACTTCTTGCTGATTGTATCTTTTGTAGCAAACCATACATCAAGTTTCTGGTCGAGTGCATAGTTAAAACATGAACGGGCAAATGAAGAAATACTCTTGTCAAGGTTGTGCATACCCTGAATGATACCGTCTGTCTTAAAGTCAAAGATTGTACTTCTTTCTTCTGTACCGTCAGGCTTGGTAACGCAAAGTTCAGCCTTGCTGCCTGCCTTAACAACCATTTCTGTATTTTTGTAAACATCACCGTAAGCGTGACGGGCAATACAGATTGGCTTTTTCCATGTAGGAATGTACGGAGTGATACCCTTTACAAGGATAGGACTTCTGAATACTGTACCGTCAAGGATAGCACGGATTGTGCCATTTGGTGATTTCCACATCTGCTTGAGGTTGTACTCGTCCATTCTTGCCGCGTTTGGTGTGATTGTAGCACACTTTACGGCAACGCCGTATTTCTTTGTAGCCTCTGCACTGTCAACAGTAACCTGGTCATCTGTTTTGTTTCTGTTTTCAAGACCGAGGTCATAATACTCGCTCTTTAAATCAATGTATGGGTAAATAAGAATGTCTTTGATTTTCTGCCAAAGAACTCTTGTCATTTCGTCGCCATCCATCTCAACGATGGGGGTGGTCATTTTAATTTTATCCATTAGCTGTTCTCCTTTGTATAGTCAAGCAAACCGCCTGCAAGAATGATTGCTCTTGTTCTGTCTGAAAGCTCACAGTCGGCAATAACGGTTTCGCCTGTTGTTTTGTTTACAACCGTTACAGCAGAGCCGTCTGCAATTTCTTTCTTAACATTAGGAAGCTCAAGCATATCACCGAGTTTAATTTTATCGTAATCTGCAGGATTTTGGAAAGTAAGCGGAAGAATACCTGCGTTAATGAGGTTACTCTTATGAATTCTTGCAAAACTCTTTACAAGAACTGCCTTAACGCCGAGGAAGAGCGGAGCAAGTGCTGCGTGCTCTCTTGATGAACCCTGACCGTAGTTTTCGCCGCCTACGATAATGCTCTTGCCGAGAGTTTTTGCTCTTTCAGGAAATTCCTTATCGCATACTGTAAAGCAGTGCTGTGAAATAGCAGGAATATTTGAACGGAGCGGAAGAATCTTTGCACCGGCAGGCATAATGTGGTCGGTTGTAATGTTGTCGCCAACCTTAAGTGAGCAAGATGCCTCTATAGAATCTGTAAGAGGGCTTGTCTTAGGATATTCCTTAATGTTTGGTCCTCTTAAGATTTCAACATTGTCCATTTCCTCAACAGGAGCAGGAGCAATAACCATATTATCATTAATGAGGAACTTCTCGGGAAGTTCAATTTCTGCGGCAGGGCCGAGTTTTCTTGGGTCTGTAAATACACCTGCAAGTGCCGAAACAGCAGCTGTTTCAGGAGATACGAGGTAAATCTGACCGTCAGCTGTACCGCTTCTGCCCTCAAAGTTACGGTTGAAAGTACGGAGTGAAATACCCTTGCTGTTAGGTGACTGTCCCATACCGATACATGGACCGCAGGCACTTTCAAGAATTCTTGCGCCGGCAGCAATCATATCGGCAAGTGCGCCGTTCATAGCAAGCATATTAAATACCTGCTTACTGCCCGGAGCAATAGCAAGTGAAACGCCGTCTGCAACTGTTTTGCCCTTTAAGATATGGGCAACTCTCATAAGGTCAAGATAACTTGAGTTTGTGCAAGAACCGATACATACCTGGTCAATCTTCTGACCCTCAAGCTCGCTGATCGGTTTAACATTATCAGGTGAATGTGGACAAGCGGCGAGCGGTTCAAGCTCCGAAAGGTTAATTTCAATAACCTCATCGTAAACTGCGTCTGCGTCTGCGCTTAACTCTGTATAATCTTCTTCTCTGCCTTGAGCTTTAAGGAATTCTCTTGTGATTTCATCAGAAGGGAATACGGATGTTGTAGCGCCGAGCTCTGCACCCATATTTGTAATTGTAGCACGCTCCGGAACTGTAAGTGTTTTGACACCTTCGCCGCCGTACTCAACAATTTTGCCGACGCCGCCCTTAACGCTCATAACTCTTAATACTGCAAGAATAATATCCTTTGCAGAAACCCATGGGCTGAGTTTACCCGTAAGATTAACTCTTACCATCTTAGGCATTGTGATGTAATATGCACCGCCGCCCATAGCAACAGCAACATCAAGACCGCCTGCACCGATAGCAAGCATTCCGATACCGCCGCCTGTAGGTGTGTGGCTGTCGGAACCGATTAATGTTTTGCCCGGCTTACCGAATCTTTCAAGGTGTACCTGGTGGCAAATACCGTTGCCCGGTCTTGAAAAATAAATGCCGTGCTTTTTACATACAGACTGAATAAATCTGTGGTCGTCGGCATTTTCAAAACCTGTCTGCAATGTGTTGTGGTCTATATATGCAACGCTCTTTTCGGTTTTGACTCTCGGAATACCCATAGCCTCGTATTCTATGTAAGCCATTGTGCCTGTTGCGTCCTGTGTAAGAGTCTGGTCAATGCGTAAGCCGATGTCGTTGCCGACAACCATTTCGCCGCATACCAAATGCTCTTTAATAATTTTCTGTGCAATTGTGTAGCCCATTTGATTACCTCCGCAAAAAGTATTTTGTGGTATTTGCATTATTAAAAGCAATAACCCGTGTACATTAATTGCCCATTATAAGGCAATTATTAGTACCTATTATATAACATTTTTCTTCTTATGTAAAGTAAAAATGGATGTAAATACGAAAATTTGCGATTTTGGCACTATCTGTTGTTTATTTTTAAAAATAAATTGAATTTTCAACATTTAGGTGATATAATAAAAAAGTATGCGCAGGACTATTTGAATTTAGATTTTAATAGGGGGATAATTTTATGGAAACAAGAGAAAATTTAAGAAATATAGCGATTATCGCTCATGTTGACCACGGTAAAACAACTCTCGTTGACCAGCTCTTAAAACAGAGCGGTATTTTCAGAGCAAATGAGAATGTGGCTGAAAGAGTAATGGATTCTAACGACCTTGAAAGAGAGAGAGGCATTACAATCCTTTCTAAAAACACCGCTGTAATGTACAACGGCATTAAGATTAATATTGTTGACACCCCCGGTCATGCCGACTTTGGCGGTGAGGTTGAGCGTATACTTATGATGGTAGACGGCGTTGTACTTCTTGTAGACGCTTTCGAGGGTTGTATGCCGCAGACAAGATTCGTTCTTAAAAAGGCTTTGGGCCTTGGCAAAAAGCCTTTGGTTGTAGTCAATAAAATTGACCGTCCGGGTGCAAGACCCGAAGAAGTTGTTGACGAAGTTCTCGACCTATTTATCGAGCTTGGCGCTGACGAGGATCAGCTTGAATTCCCTGTAGTATATGCATCAGGCCGTGACGGCTATGCAAGCCTTGATCCGCATCAGCCCGGTACAGATATGAAACCTCTTTTTGAGGCTATTATAAATGAAATTCCTGCTCCGCAGGGAGATGCAGAGGGCGGACTTCAGATTCTTATTTCAAATATAGATTCAGATCCGTTTGTGGGCAGAATAGGTGTAGGCAGAGTTGAGAGAGGCACTGTAAAAACAGGTCAGAGCGTTGCAATCTGTCATACAGACGGCAATGTAACAAAGAACGCAAGAATCGGTAAGATTTATCAGTATGAGGGACTTAAGAGAGTTGAGAGCGAAACTGCTGAAATGGGTGATCTTATCTGCGTAAGCGGTATTCAGGATATTAATATCGGTGAAACAATTTGCGACCCTGAAAATATCGAACAGCTCCCGTTTGTTAAGATTGACGAGCCTACCGTATCAATGAACTTTATTGTAAACAACTCTCCGTTTGCAGGCAGAGAGGGTAAGTATGTTACATCAAGAAATCTTCGTGACAGACTTTTCAAGGAAATTGAAACCAATGTTGCGTTAAGAGTAGAAGAAACAGACAGTGCGGATACATTTAAAGTATCGGGCAGAGGTGAGCTTCACCTTTCAATTCTTATTGAAACAATGCGCCGCCAGAATTATGAGTTCCAGGTATCTCGTCCACAGGTTATCACAAAGATGATTGACGGCAAGTTGAACGAGCCTATGGAAATGCTCATTATAGAAGTACCTGACGCTTATGTAGGTGCAGTTATGGAAAAACTCGGTTCAAGAAAAGCTGAACTTATTAATATGGGCACCCGTGAGGGCGGTTCTACTCACATTGAGTTCCGTATTCCGTCAAGAGGTCTTATGGGTTACCGTCCCGAATTCCTTACAGATACAAACGGTAACGGTATTATGAACCATGTGTTTGACGGATATGAGCCGTACAAGGGTGAAATCGTAACCCGTCATCAGGGTTCGCTTATCGCTTTTGAAACAGGCGAAACAGTAACTTACGGTTTGTATGCGGCACAGGAGAGAGGCAGACTCTTTGTCGGCCCGGGTGTTCCTGTATATGAGGGTATGATTGTAGGCGCAAGCCCTAAGTCAGAAGATATTACGGTTAATGTATGTAAGAAAAAGCATATCACAAATACCCGTGCTTCAGGTTCTGATGATGCACTTAAACTTACACCGCCGTCAATTCTTTCGCTTGAGCAGTGTCTTGAGTTTATTGCAGATGATGAGCTTGTAGAGGTTACTCCCGAAAATATCCGTATGCGTAAGCGTATTCTTTCTAAGGAACAGAGAATGAAACAGGCATTCCATAAAAAATAATGAGTTTTGTAGTATTAGACCTTGAATGGAACGGCTCATACAGCAGCAAAGAACACAGATTTGTAAATGAGATAATTGAGTTCGGGGCAGTTAAAACTGACGATAATCTGAATATTATTGACAGATTTGAAATGCTTATTTCTCCGCAGATAGGCAAAAAACTTTGTTCAAAGGTTAAAAAGCTAACCAAAATCACCAACGAAGAATTAAGAGAAAACGGCTGTACATTTATGCACGCTGTTTCTGAATTTAAAAAATTCTGCGGCGATTGCGTTTTGGTGACATGGGGTACAAGCGACATTCTTGCATTGATTGAGAATTATATGTACTATGCTCACAGGCCCGAGCTGCCTTTTCTCACAAGCTATTGCAATGTGCAGGATTATTGTGAAAAATGTCTTTCCGTAAATGATAAATCTTCTCAACTCGGATTATCCGTATGCGCAGATATGCTCGCAATTAACTTTGATGTTGAAGAACAGCACCGTGCATATGCCGACGCAGAGCTTACATTAAAGTGTATGAAACATTTTGTCGATGATTATCCGATAGACGATTTTATCAAAGATGCAACGGCTCACGAATTTTATGACAGACTGCTGTATAAAAATCATTTTATTACAGATATTAATAATCCGGAGATTGATAAACGCAGTATGCGCTTTAATTGCGATGCTTGCGGAAGGCAGGCTGCAAGACAGGCAAATTGGAAAGTAAAAAACAAAAGTTTTGTTGCTCCCTTTTTGTGTAAAAAGTGCGGAAGAAAGTTTACGGGTAAAGTTTCCTTTAAAAAGAAATATGACGGAGTTATCGTCAGAAAGCGTATAGTCGAGTATGTTGAAAAGCCTGTTGACGAAAACAGCGAAAATAAGGCTTAGTATAATAATACCTTCTATACATATATCAGCATATAGAAAAACCAATGCCGAACGGTCAGACTAAGACTGTTCGGCATTTTTAAGAATAGAATGTGAATTTGGTTTCATTGTTATTTCAATTTATTTCATATTTATTTCAAAACGAGTTCATATAGTTTTCACTTGGCAAAATTATTATATATACATCGTAAGAGATACGAAAGACACAGCATTTAAGGAGGACTAAAAAATGCTTGATAATAAAAATCCAAATGAATTCAATGATATTTATTCAGGTAATGCTGAAAATACACCTGAAAGCAACACAGACATTCCGCAGAAGAATGCAGAGGCTTCATATGAATGGAATTCCGATAAAAGCGACAACAAGTCAGACAGCACAGAATACCATTATTCATATGTAAACGGCAATAATAAAGACGCTTCGCATAATCCTAACAGATATAACGAGCCTACTCAATATTCTTCACAGAATACAAGTTCGGGATACAGCAATAATTATCAAAATCCAAATACAAACACTTATGATAATTATCAATCAAACGGTTACACTGCACAGAACCAACAGTCACAGAATGTATATAATTCTCAACCGTACGGTACTGCTCCCAATCATTCGGCAAACGCAAAACCGCCTAAGGCTAAAAAGCCTAAAAAACAGAGAAAACCAATATCAAGAGGCGGTATTGCAATAGCACTTGCAGTTACAATGGTGTTCTCTTGCGGACTTGGCTTTGGCGGCGGTTATTTTGCAAATAAGGTAAATACCAGTACAAGCGGCAGTTTAAATATTACCAAAACAAGCAACAGCGGCACAACCACAACTGCTTCAAGTACATCTACGGCAAATTCAACCTCTGAAATTGTTAAAAAGACAGCCGACAGTGTTGTTGAAATTTCAACAGAAAGCGTTGTAACGGGTTCATTTGCTCAACAGTATGTTCAGCAGGGTGCAGGTTCAGGCGTTATTATTTCTCAAGACGGTTATATTCTTACAAATAACCATGTAATTAACGGAGCAAATTCTGTTAAGGTAAGACTTAGAGATGGCACAGAGTACGATGCAACAATCATAGGCAGTGATTCAGATAATGATATTGCTTTGTTAAAGGTTAATGCAACAGGACTTTCGCCTGCAACTTTCGGTGACAGCAACAGTCTTGCGGTAGGTGACTATGTAGTTGCTATCGGCAACCCACTCGGTGAACTTGGCGGTACAGTTACAGACGGTATCATCAGTGCACTTGCAAGAAAGGTTACTATTGAAGATACACAAATGACACTTTTGCAGACAAATGCTCAGGTAAATCCGGGTAACTCAGGCGGCGGACTTTTCAATGCAAACGGTGAACTTGTAGGTATTGTAAACGCAAAGCAGAGCGCAACCGAGGTTGAGGGTATCGCTTTTGCTATTCCGATTAACAATGTACTTGATATTTTAAGTGACCTTAAAGAATACGGTTATGTAACAGGTAAGGTTGATCTTGGTATTGACTTTACAGATATTACTTCTGACGAAACAGCTTTCTATTACGGTGTAAATCAGACAGGTTGCTATGTTCTTTCTGTTGATTCCGGTTCAAATGCCGAAAAAGCAGGAGTTACAAGAGGTGACCTTGTAACAAAGGTAAACGATACAGATGTTTCTTCGTCATCGGACATTACTGCTGCACTTGAAAAAGCAGAAGTAGGCGATACAGTTACATTTACTGTAAGCCGCAGAGGAACAAGTAAGACAATTTCATTTGTACTTGAAGAATATATACCTGCGGTAAGCAATTCTCAAATCACTAACGGCTCACAAAAGAGCACTACTCCGACATCAGACAGCGAAAATTCAACCGGTGACGACTCTATTTGGTCACAGATGTTTGGATGGTAATGCTGCTGTTTATATATAAATAATTCATTCTAATCTCTCCATACACAACAGCCGATGCGTTTTGCACCGGCTGTTGTACTGTTTAGCGGTTTTGCAAAAATAATAGGGCAGACAAAGCGTCAGCCCTATTATGGTTTAGTGTATTAAATTGCGGTAGCAAAAAGTATTTGTGGGCTTTGCCCACACTCACAACCTTTGAAAAGGTTGATCAAATTTTTATAAATGTTTTTCTAATGCATTATGCTAAATAATAAAATTTACTGTTTCAAAATAGGTTTTGCCAATTTCATAGCATCGTTTGTTCCAAAAGTACGACGAATAACAGTTTCAATGAGTGTTTCATCATCAACTATTGTAAAGAATCGTAAAACCTGCGTTTGATTAAACCATACTATTTTCATTGGTGCTTTTAAAGTTTTGCTTATTCCGGCAACAGAAAGACTTGCCGCTTCGTTTTTTAATTCTTCTGTTTCACTGCATTTGCAGTTGCTCTTTTTGTATAATTCTGTAATATCGGTATCTTCTGAGTCAATAAAACCGCTCGTTACTTGTGATATATTTTCCAAGTCAGCGGCTGCCATATAATCAGCCGAGCTAATCATATAATCCCATCCATAGCCCTGCGCTGCCAAAAGCACATCATATTGATGCCAAGGCCCTGATTGAATATGCTTTATATCTCTGATAAAGGTTACATCATCAATGTATTCTTCGTTATTTTTCTTTTTAAATTTATCAAACAGTCCCATATTATTCTCCTTTATTACAGAAAAGATTTAGTAATAATAAGTCTAAAAATAAGTCTAAAAATTACCATACTTGTAAAACAAAAAACAGACTAACAAAAAAGTTAATCTGTTTTTATGGTGCGAGTGACTTAGTGAAAAAATAAGCAAACTTTCTGCCTCGTTTGATGCGGCTTGCAAAAATTATAAATATCATCAACGCTCTCCCTAAAAACAGTCCACAGGACTGTTTTCTTAACGGTCGCCTTCAAGTCCCGTTATCAATTTGCTTGTAAAACAAAAAAACAGACTAATAAGAAAGTTAATCTGTTTTTTATGGTGCGAGTGACGGGACTTGAACCCGTACGTCGTGAAACACACGCCCCTCAAACGTGCCTGTCTGCCTATTCCAGCACACTCGCTAATATTAAGTTTTTGTATTGAGATTGTTTCCTCTCAATCAACGAGTGTTATTATACCACCGTAATTTACAAATGTCAACACTTTTTTTTGAAAAAATACATTTCAGAAGCAATAAATTTGCAATTTGTATTTTTATGTGTTATAATAAAAATGTTGTGATGTTGAAAAACATCAGTAAATAACAGAATAAAAGGTATTGTGAAGGAGAAAATATGAATAAAAAAATAAGTAAATTTGTTTCTTGTGTTCTTGCTGTAACTTTGTTTATGAGCCTTCTTACTGTTACCGCTTTTGCGGCAGAAAGTAATTATGATTTGAACGGCGACGGAAAGGTATCAGTATCTGATGTAACCGCTTTGCAGTTAAGAATTTCGGGGAACAGAAGTAATTGGACAGATGTATACGAAAAGCGTGCGGATATTAACGGTGACGGCAAAATTGATATTAATGATGTAACCGCTTTGCAAAATATTCTTATGAATGCGTCAAGCGGAGGTACAAGCAGCGGAGCAAGTGCAGCTAATTCATTTTTAATTAAATTACCGTCAAATAAAATTGACAGCAGTTATCAGGGAAGAACATATAAACTTTCCGATAAAGAAAGGGCTTACATAGAAAAAATTGTAATGGGTGAGTTCGGTACTTCTTATGCAGGTTCTGTATTTATTGCACAGTGTATAAGAGATGCTCTTGTTTACGGATATTGCAAAAATCCTATGGATTTAAGAAAATCATCTGCCAACGGCGGTATGGGGTATGACGGATACAGAGAAAATGTAAACGCAAACGCTAAAAATGCCGTGTCATATGTTTTTGACAACGGCGGTAACGCTGTTCAGCACCGTATACTTGTAATGTGTACAGATGAGTATTATAACGCTTATCCGAACAATTGGCATTCAACTCAAAATTACATAACAAAATACGAAAATGTACTGTTCTTTGACTATTGGAACTGATTTTTACCGCTGACCGAGAGGTTGGCGGTATTTTTTATGCAACTTAACCTTTGTATTCTGCATTTTACCTAAAAATACTTTAAATTAAATACAATTTCTGCTATTCTATAAATGTACTTAATAAATGAATTTAACTTCACAGAGGGAATATATGAAGATAAAGATAATTAAAGACAGCACGGTTACCGAAACCGAGATTACGGTTAAATGTGCGGCTGTTGACGAGAATTTAAAAAGACTGCTTGGCGAGCTTGAACATAACAATGCAAAGCTGACAGGCAGAATTGATGATAAAACATTTCTTATATCTGCTGAAATGATTTATTACATAGAAAGCGTTGATGAAAAGACATTTATTTATTCTCAAAATAAGGTGTATGAAACCGATTACAAACTCTATCAGACAGAACAGCTTTTACCGCAATCCGATTTTGTAAGGATAAGTAAAAATTGTATTCTTAATATAAGCAAACTTACGAGTGTAAAGCCATTGCTTAACGGAAAAATGGAAGTACATATGAATAACGGAGAAGTTCAGATTGTAAACAGACATTATTTAAAAGATTTTAAAAGTAAATTCGGACTGTAAAGGGGATAGAACAATGAATAAATTAAGTCAGTTTTTTTCTGTTTTTGTAAATTCATTTGCTTGGCAAACACTTATACTTGCTTTGCTTAATGTATTTTTAGGCAGCGGTTTTGTTTTTAATGCATACAGCGTGATTCAATGCTTTATTGTCGCATTGGTTATTTCTGTATTAATGTTTGTGACCGACATGATATTGTCAAACGGTTTTAAACTCAAACTTAGTTTGTTGACTGTAAGCATAATAGATATTTTAGAAGTTTTTGCCGTGGTTATGGTAGTAGGCGGAGCAATATTCGGTTGGTTTGATTTTGTAATGTCAGACTTGCTTATTGCGGCAGGTGTAATTATTGCGGTATTTTTGATAGTGTTTACAATTCATATGTTGAGAATGAAAGCAGATTCAAATACGATTAATAAAATATTAAAGGAGAGAAACAGCAATGAAAAAAGCAATAGTAATTGAAAATTTAACAAAGACTTACGGCGATTTAAAGGCTGTTGACAATATTAGTTTTTATGTTGAAGAAGGCAGTCTGTTTGCATTTTTAGGACCGAACGGAGCGGGAAAGTCAACCACCATAAGTATATTGAATACTTTTTTAAAGCCTGACGGCGGCAGAGTTGAAATCGGCGGAAGAATACTCGGAAAAGAAGATTCAAAAATAAGAGCCGAAATCGGTGCGGTATTTCAGGAAAGTTTGCTTGACCCGTTGCTTACCGTAAAAGAAAACCTCTCAATACGAGGCAGTTTTTACGGTTTAAAAGGTAAAAGTTTGAAAAATGCAGTTGCCGATGCTATCGAAAAATCGGGTGCAACCGATTTTATGAACAGACCGTATGGTAAACTTTCGGGCGGTCAGCGCAGAAGAGCAGATATTGCAAGAGCATTGATTAATACACCTAAAATATTATTCCTTGACGAACCGACTACAGGACTTGACCCGCAAACAAGACTTTCGGTATGGGAAACCGTAAGTAATTTACGAAAAGAATACGGAATGACGGTTTTTCTTACCACTCATTATCTTGAAGAAGCAGAGAACGCAGGATATGTTGTAATTATGGATTCGGGTAAAATTGCGGCGCAAGGAACTCCCGTTGAACTTAAAAGCAAATATGTTTCGGATATGCTTACAATATACCATAAAGACAGTACAATGGCGGATATTGAAAGGATACTGAAGTCAAAAAATATGAAATACACATTTACGAAAGAAACCGTGAAAATTCCCGTTAAGTCAACTTTTGCAGCTTTGCCGATAGTCAATGAGCTAAAGGATTACATATTTGATTTTGAAGTTCAGAAGGGTAAAATGGATGATTTATTTGTAGCTGTTACAGGAAAGGAGATAAAGTAATGCTTGCTTTGGTAAAAAGAAATATTAAAATATATTTCAGAAATAAGGGCGCTTGGCTTGCGTCTTTGCTTACGGTGTTTATAATCATCGGCTTGTATGCGCTTTTTCTCGGAGATCAACTTTCAAAAGGTTTTGAGGGTATAGGACTTGACAGTCCAAGACTTCTTACAGACGGTTGGATAATGGCAGGTATTATTTCTATTATGCCGCTTTCAATATCTCTCGGTGCGGTATCAATAGTAAGCGACAGGTCAAAAGGACTTTTTAAAGACTTTTACTGTTCACCTGTAAGCCGCAGCAGAATAACTCTCGGATATATTTTAAGTCTTGCTTTGATTTCGTTTTTTATTACATTGATAGGTTTTATTCTCGGTGAAATATACATAGTTGTAAACGGCGGAGAATTATTAAGCCTTTTGAATATGCTTAAGGTTGTCGGCATAATTGCAATTGACGACCTTGCGACAACTTCTATTGTTATGTTTATTGCAATGTTTATAACAACCGAGGGTGCATATACCGCCGTATGTACGGTTATAGGTACAATTTCCGGATTTATTACAGGTATTTATATTCCTGTAGGTTCGTTACCTGATTCGGTTGCAACTGCAGTAAAATGTTTTCCGATTTCTCATGCGGGCAGTATGCTAAGACAGATTTTTACAGAGAGTGCAATTACCGAATGTACTAAATCTGTACCTGCCGAATTAAAACCTGATGTAATTGATCAGATTAATTCCGAGATGGGTATAATCTATTCATTCGGCGACCATACGGTGACTGATTTTGAAAGTATAATTGTTCTTGTTGCAACCGCAGCGGTTTTCTTTGTACTGACAGCTTTTGCGGCAAGAAGAAAAAAGAAGTAATTTATTTTAAATATTATACATAATAGGGGCATTGTTTACATACAATGCTCTTATTTTTTATATAAATGCTTTTATTTCTTTGAAAATTATGTTATACTAAACAATGTATATTAGATTGGAAAACTAAATTATAGATTCGGAGATGATATGATGAATTCTATTGAAAGAAAAATTATTGCCGACGGTGTTGCTTTTAACAACATCAAGGTAAATAGATTTAAAACAATCAGAATGAGCATTAATTTGTATGTACCTTTAAATGTTGAGGATGCGGCACACAATGCGCTTTTGCGTGGATTGCTTACACGCTCATGCAAGGCTTACCCTGATTTTACTCAATTCAGCAAAAAGCTCAGCGCTCTTTACGGAACAGATATTGTATCAAGCGTAAAAAAGACAGGCGCTTATCAGGTGCTAACTTTTACAGCGGTTGGTATTGACGACAGATATGTGTTTACCGACGAAATCATTTCAGCGGAAATTTCAAAGCTTTTGTGTGAGGTTATCTTTAATCCTAACATTACCGACGGTAAATTTAATGATAATGATTTTGAGCAGGAACGCAGACAGTTGCTTGACGCTATTGACGCAGAGTTTAACGATAAGCGTGGCTATGCGATAAGCACAATGCTTTCAAATATGCTTAAAAACGAAACCTGCGGAATCAAGCGTTACGGCAGTGTTGAAGAAATCAAAAAGATTACTCCCGAAAGCCTTGTGGATGCGTGGAAAAAATTATTAAAAGACTCTGTTGTGGAAATTTTCTATATCGGTGACAGCGGTGCCGACAAAGCGGAAAAAGTATTTACAGACGCATACAGCAAGATTGACAGAACACCTTGCAAGGTTGATATGAGTTATGTCAAGAGTGCGGACGAAGTACAGCGTGTTGTTGAAGAAATGGATGTTTCACAGTCAAAACTTGTACTCGGTTTCCGTTCGGGTGTCGGCTGTACAGATACCGAAAAAGAGTGGATTGCAGGCAGACTTATGTGCGCTGTTCTCGGAGGTACCGCCAACTCAAAACTTTTTAACAATGTAAGAGAAAAGCAGAGCCTTTGCTACTACTGTGCGGCAAGCTACAATTTTATTAACGGTCTTATGATTGTTGACAGCGGCGTACTCAATGAAAATATTGAAAAAACCGAGAAAGCAATTCTCAAAGAAGTTGAAGATATGAAAAACGGCAATATCACCGACTTTGAAATTGAGGCTACAAAGCGTGCAATAGTAAACGGATTCCGTACATCCAACGATACCACAGCCGGTATAGACAACTGGTATTCTTCACAGTTTATAAATGACGGTTTTAACAGCATTGAAGAACTTGCGGCAAAATATAATGCAGTTACAAAGGAAGAAATTGTAGAGGCAGCCAAAAAGCTCACACTTGATACTGTATATGTTCTTAAAAATAAATAAACTGCGAAAGGAAGTGTGTTAAATGGATATTAAAGAAATAAAATCTGAAAGAGTTGCAGAAAAATATTATAAAATAAATCATCCGTCGGGACTTACAATTTATGTATATCCAAAAGAGGGATACAATTCGGCTTATGCTATTTTCGGTACACGCTACGGCAGTATTAATACAAAGTTTTCCGTAGATGACGGCGAAACAATTACCGTACCTGACGGTATAGCGCATTATCTTGAGCATAAACTTTTTGAAAGCGAAGACGGCGACGCATTTGTTCGTTATGCACAAACAGGTGCAAATGCCAATGCTTATACAAGTTTTGAAAAGACCTGCTATCTTTTTTCTTGTACAGAAAAATTTGATGAAAGTCTTGAAATTTTACTTGATTTTGTTCAGTCACCGTATTTTACTGCGCAGACCGTAGCTAAGGAACAGGGTATTATCGGTCAGGAAATCAAAATGTATGATGATGCACCTGACTGGCGAGTAATGTTCAATATGCTTGAAAATATGTATCACAATCACCCTGTAAAGATTGATATTGCAGGTACGGTTGAAAGTATTGCTGAAATTACAGCCGAAAAATTATACGAAGTGTATAATGTGTTCTACAACCTTAACAATATGGTGCTTTGCGTTTCGGGCAATGTTACTGTCGACAAGGTTTTAAAAACAGCCGACAGACTTTTGAAACCGAGTGAAAAACATACTATTCACAATGTATTTGAAAACGAGCCTTACGAAATTGTTAAGCCGTATGTAGAACAGGAATTTTCTGTTTCTATGCCTATATTTAATCTCGGATTTAAGGAAAAAGCGGATTGCGTAAAAGGCGACGCACAGGCGGCTCATACAGATATTTTGCTATTCCTTTTAGCGTCTGAAACAAGTGAATTGTATCGTAAATTGCTTGATGCAAACCTTATTAACAGCTCGTTCTCTTATGAACTGTTTGACGGCCCCGGTTACTGTTCGGTTATCTTTGGCGGTGAGTCAAGAGAACCGCAGAAAGCAGCGGAAATGATTAAGGATTATATTGTTAAACTTAAAGAAAACGGAATTGATAAGGAAGAGTTTGAAATTGCCAAAAAATCAATTTACGGCGATACAGTTGCATCTCTCAATTCTGTAGATACAATTTCAAATATTCTTGCCGACTACCATTTCAAAGGCAATAATATGTTTGACTATATTGATGAAATCGCAAACGCTACAATAGAAGATGTTACAAAGCGACTTGATTGTATGCTTGATGTAAATAACTGTACTTTGTCGGTTGTAAAGCCAATTCAGGACGGTGAAAAGTAATGGACTATAATGTTTCGTTTCCGGGACTTGGTCTTGAATTTACCGTAAATCCTGTTGCTTTTACCATTGGTAATTACCCGGTTTATTGGTACGGTATAATTATTGCGTCGGGACTTCTGCTTGCAGTGCTTTATGCCTATGTCAGTTCCAAACGATACAATGTTGACGGCAATAAGCTGATTAATTGTATTCTTGTGGGAATAATAACGGGTATTATTGGCGCAAGACTTTACTACTGCTTTTTTGAATGGGATTATTACGGCAAAAATCCGATTGAAATTCTCTATATAAACAACGGCGGTCTTGCAATTTACGGCGGCGTTATCGGTGCGCTTTTAGGCGGTCTTACGGTTGCAAAAATTCAAAAAATGAAAGTTATGCCGATTCTCGATATTGCTATGATGGGCTTTTTGCTCGGACAGGGAATAGGCAGATGGGGCAATTTTATGAATCAGGAGGCATTCGGCTCACCTACCGATTTACCGTGGGGAATGGTAAGTCAGGGTACAGACAATGTTGCGGTTCACCCTTGCTTTTTCTATGAATCGGTATGGTGTCTGCTCGGATTTGTGGTTTTGCATTTTTACGGAAAATACAGACAAAGATATGCAGGACAGATTTTCTTCAGCTATCTTGTGTGGTACGGCTTTGAAAGAATGATAGTAGAGGGACTCAGAACAGACAGCCTATATATGCACTTCCAAATTTTTGGCAATGCGGTGCGAGTATCTCAGCTTTTGTCGGCAATTATTTTTATTGTAGGTATAGTTATGCTTTTGATAAACATTAAGAGAAAGGACAGTTTTTATGCAGATTATAGACGGAAAAAAGGTATCGGCTCAGGTAAAGCAAGAAGTAAAAAATGAAACCGAGCTTTTAAAGAAAGAACATTCAATCACCCCGGGACTTGCCGTTGTAATCGTAGGTGACGACCCTGCGTCGAGAGTTTATGTAAATAATAAAAAGAAAGCCTGCGAACTTGTAGGATTTCATTCCGAGGAATATGCTTTGCCTGCGGAAACCACACAGGAGGAGCTTTTAGACCTCGTAAAAACACTTAACGAGAAAAAGGACATTAACGGTATCCTCGTTCAGCTCCCATTGCCAAAGCACCTTGATGACAAGGCAGTAATTGAGGCAATCAGTCCGCTTAAAGATGTAGACGCATTCCACGCTGTAAATGTAGGTAAAATTATGCTCGGCGAGTATGATTTTCTCCCTTGCACACCTGCCGGCGTAATGGAAATGCTCCATTATTACAATATTGAAGTCAGCGGCAAAAATTGTGTTGTAATCGGCAGAAGCAATATTGTAGGCAAACCTATGGGAATGCTTTTACTTCACGAAAACGGCACTGTAACAATTTGCCACAGCCGCACAAAGAATCTTGCAGAGGTTTGCAGCAGGGCGGATATTCTTGTTGCAGCGGTAGGCAAACCGAAGTTTGTTACGGCAGATATGGTAAAAGAGGGCGCTGTGGTAATTGATGTAGGTATGGACAGAGATGAAAACGGCAAACTTTGCGGTGATGTTGATTTTGAGAATGTAAAGGACAAATGTTCATACATAACACCTGTTCCGGGCGGTGTTGGTCCTATGACAATTGCAACACTTATGAAAAACACTGTAAAGGCTGCAAAAATTCAGAATAACCTGTAAAAATAAGGTTGACAATAAATTGTATTTGTGTTATGCTATATAAGCCGCATATTGTGGGTTGTTAAATGAGTTATTCTCTACCTGCAGATAGCGAGACATATGTAAAGGTGGGTACTAAAATGTACGCAGTTATTCAGACAGGCGGTAAGCAGTACAAGGTAACAAACGATCAGGTTATCTTCGTTGAAAAGCTTAACGCAGAGGCAAACGATACAGTAACATTCGATGTTATTGCTGTTGGCACAGATGACGGCATTAAGGTTGGCACTCCTGTTGTTGAGGGTGCAAAGGTTACTGCAGAGGTATTAAAGAACGGTAAAGGCAAGAAAATCAGAGTTGCTACTTACAAGCCAAAGAAAGGCGAGAAGAGAGCAATGGGTCACAGACAGCCTTACACACAGGTTAAGATTACTTCAATCGAGATCTGAGAATGATTACGGTAACATTTTTTAAATCGGCTGATTATTTTAAAGGCTTTAAAATTTCGGGACATGCTGATTTTAATACCAGCGGGCCTGATATAGTGTGTGCAGGCGTAAGCTCTGCGGCAATTATGACAGCCAATACAATCACCGAGGTTCTGCATACGGATGCAGAGGTTACCGACAGCGACGGCTTTATTAATTTAAGCCTTAGCAGTGCAGAGGCAAAAGAAGCGTCTCATTTAATTGAGGGCTTATGGCTTCACTTATCTGCTTTACAAAAGCAGTACAAAAAGTATATTAAAGTTATTATTTCGGAGGTGTAAGGTAATGATTAAGGTAAATCTTCAGCTTTTCGCTCATAAAAAAGGTATGGGTTCTACAAAGAACGGCCGTGACAGTGAATCAAAGCGTCTTGGTGTAAAGCGTGCAGACGGACAGAAGGTTCTCGCAGGCAACATCCTTGTTAAGCAGAGAGGTACTCACATTCATCCAGGTAACAACGTAGGTATCGGTTCAGACGACACATTATTCGCAAAGATCGACGGCGTTGTAAAGTTTGAGCGTGTAGGCAAGGACAGAAAGCGTGCAAGCGTTTATCCTGTTGAGCAGTAATTTGCGCATTATCTTAGGGTGGATATTTATTATCCACCCTTTTTTGTTAGGTATTGATTTTTATTGTACTTTGAGGGTATAATAAAAATGGGTTTACAATTCATAATACTTAATTTTAAATCGTGATTTTCGGCAAATTTTGATAATGAATTAATCACGCATTATAAATTATGAATTAGAAATAAATTCGTCATTTGGAGGTTAGCAGAGATGTTTGTAGATACAGCGAAAATTTATATAAAAGCCGGTGACGGCGGTGACGGTGCGGTATCGTTTCACCGAGAAAAATATGTTGCGGCAGGCGGCCCCGATGGCGGTGACGGCGGCAGAGGCGGAAATGTAGTGTTTGTTGCAGACACTAATCTTTCAACTCTTGCCGATTTCAGATATAAACGCAAATACCTTGCAAAAAAAGGCGAAAACGGTCGAGGCGGTCGCTGCAGAGGCAAAAATGCAGAGGATTTAATAATTCGTGTTCCTCTCGGTACACTTGTTAAAGAAGAGGAAACAGGCAGAGTTTTAGCCGATGTATCATCTTCAGAGCCGTATATTGTTGCGAGAGGCGGTAAAGGCGGTTGGGGTAATCCGCATTTTGCTACTCCTGTTCGTCAGGTCCCTCGTTTTGCAAAACCCGGTTTACCCGGAGAAGAGTTTAATGTTACTCTTGAACTTAAACTTTTGGCGGATGTCGGACTTGTAGGATTCCCTAATGTAGGTAAAAGTACACTTGTATCCGTAGTTTCACAGGCAAAACCGCTTATTGCAAACTACCATTTCACAACCATTACACCTGTACTTGGTGTTGTATCAATGGGTGAGGGTTCTTCTTTTGTAATGGCTGATATTCCCGGACTTATTGAGGGCGCATGGCAGGGAACAGGTCTTGGACATCAGTTTTTACGCCATATTGAGCGCTGCAGAATGCTCGTTCATATTGTTGATGTTTCAGGTTCGGAGGGAAGAGATCCGAAAGAAGATTTTGAAACCATTAACAATGAGCTTAAAAAGTTTAATCCCGAGCTTGCGGAAAGACCTATGATTGTTGCGGGAAACAAATGCGATATGGCAACTGATGAACAGATAGCGGATTTCAAGGCTTATGTTGAGGCACAAGGTTATGATTTCTTCCCGATTATGGCGGCAATTCGTTATGATGTTGATCCTATGTTAAATAAAATCAGAGAAATGCTCTCAAAACTTCCTCCGATTACTCATTATGAGGCAGAACCTGCTCCGATTGTGACAGCAGAGGATTTTGAAGATCATTCGGTTATCGTAAAGAATGTTAATGGTATCTATACTGTAGAGGCGGACTGGCTGTTACAGGTTATGAAAGGCATTAATTTCGATGATTACGAAAGCCTTAACTATTTCCAAAAAGTTCTTATTGATAACGGTGTAATTGACGCACTTCGAGCAAAAGGCTGCGGCGAGGGCGACACGGTTTCAATATATGAGCTTGAATTTGATTTTGTTGACTAACAGGGTGTTTGTATGGAAAATGAGAATATAATTGAGCATACCTATGCAGACGAGGTTTCTCCGCTTACGCTTGCGTTTGTAGGCGACGGTGTGTACGATTTGCTTGTTCGTGCATATCTTGTACGACAGAGCAACCGTCCTGTAGGTGAGCTTAACAAAATCAAGGTTGGCTTTGTTAATTGCAAAAGTCAGGCAGAGTATGCCAAAGTTTTAATACCGCATCTTTCAGAAAAAGAATTATCGGTATATAAAAGAGGAAGAAATGCCGCCCCTAAATGTACTCCGAAAAACGGCACTGTGGCAGATTACCATAGTGCTACGGGACTTGAGAGCCTTTTCGGATACTTATATTTAAAAAATGAAAAAGAAAGAATTTCTGAGTTGTTTGATATTATTTTACATATTTCGCTAAATGGAAGTGGTAATTGTGAAAAATAAGCTTGATATTAAGACTGCGGTTGCCGACTATGCAATAATGCTTGCAGGAGCAGCTGTTTATGCAACTTCTGTTGTGGTTTTTACGGCTCCTAACGATATTGCACCGGGCGGACTTACAGGTGTGGCTACAATGCTTAATCATATGTTCGGTTTGCCTATAGGTACTATGGTGTTAGTTATGAACATTCCTTTGTTTATATGGGGCGCTGTTGAAAACGGCATTTCATTTCTTACAAAAACAATAGCAGGCACGGTATTCGCTTCAATACTTATAGATGTATTTACACCGATTATGACTGCCTATACGGGCGACAGAATTTTGGTTGCGATATTTGGCGGAATACTTAACGGTGTCGGACTTGAAATGATATTTATGCGTGGCGGTTCGACAGGCGGCACGGATATTGTTGCTCTGAATTTGCACAAACATTTCCCGTATTTTTCAACAGGAAATCTTATTTTTGCAGCAGACGCACTTGTGCTTATTATGGTATTCTTTGTATATAACAGTATTGAAAGTGTTTTGTATGCTGTGGTTACAATATTTTTCAGTATTAAAGTTATTGACACCATTTCATACGGTGTTGCGAGAGATAACGGTAAACTTATGTTTATTATTACGGATAAATACGCAGAAATTTGCAGTATGATTATGACTGAAAATGACAGAGGAATAACCTTGCTTAACGGTGAGGGCGCATACAGCGGCAAGCCGAAAAGAGTTATTATGTGTGCTGTCAGACCGCATCAGGTATATAAAATTACAAACACCGTAAAAAGTGTGGATAAAAGAGCTTTTATTATAGTAACTACAGCCGGCTCTATCAAGGGCAAAGGCTTTATAACAAAAACCGGCATCGGCTCTTAAGCTGATGTCGGTTTTCGACTTTACATAAAGAAAATAATTTTAATTTCCGCCCGGTCCGTCTTGTCTTTCTCGTTTGTCATCAAGCGGCTTGTGCCCTGTAGTTACCCATTGATTATCGGTAGCACTCTTTTTATTTTCACCGTTTACAGTGGGCAATGAATTTGAATTATTTTTGCCTCCGGTTCTATGACACATAAAATCACCCCTTGATTTATTTTGCGATAAATCAAGGGGTTTATGAATTTGCATTTAAATTTTCCGTTCGTAAGTCAAACATTTTGTTTTGGTATTTTTGCTTTAGTAAAAAGGTCTATCGTCTTACGACAATAGACCTTTTTATGGTGCCGGTGACCGGACTTGAACCGGTACGGTATCGCTACCGGCGGATTTTGAGTCCGCTACGTCTGCCAATTCCATCACACCGGCAAATACAAATTAATTATACAGTATATATTATAAAAAATCAAGTATATATTTTAAATCTTTTTAAAATTTAATAAATATTCTAATATCGAATATAAAATAGCATAAAAACAGGAAATTCTACATTTTTTTAATTTTTAATATCATTTTAGTTGCTTATTTAAAAAAATTATATTATAATATATCTGTATTTTTATTAGCAGTCAAGGCTGCAATTTATGGAGGAATGTCAAAATGGATAAAAAAGAGCTTCTTTATGAAGGTAAAGCAAAAAAAGTATTTTCTACAGAGAATCCTGACTACTGTATAGTTTCTTACAAAGATGACGCTACTGCTTTTAACGGTGAGAAAAAGGGCACAATCATCGGTAAGGGTGTTGTAAACAACCGTATGAGCAACTTTATGTTTAAGCTTCTTGAGAAAAAGGGTATTCCTACTGATTTTGTAGAAGAGCTTAACGACAGAGATACTGTTCTTAAAAAGGTTGAAATCGTACCTCTCGAGGTTATCGTAAGAAATAAGGCAGCAGGCAGCCTTTCAAAAAGACTTGGTCTTCCTGAGGGCACACCAATGAAAACTCCTGTTCTTGAGTTCTGCTATAAGAACGATGAGCTTGGCGACCCTATGGTAAACGAATACCACATTCTTGCAGCAGGCTTTGCTACTAAGGAAGAGATTGATACTATTTCAAAGTACGCTCTCAAAATTAACGAAATTATGATTGACTTCTTTAAGGAGTGCAAGGTTGACCTTATCGACTTTAAGATTGAGTTCGGCAGATACAAGGGCGAAATTCTCCTTGCTGACGAAATCTCTCCTGATACTTGCCGTTTCTGGGATATGGATACTCAGGAAAAACTCGACAAAGACCGTTTCCGCAGAGATATGGGCGGTGTTGAAGAGGCTTATGCCGAGATGATGAAGCGTATCGGCTTAGCATAATAATCTGTTTAAATATACATTTACAAATCCCGTTTTCGGGCATTAGTTTGATATTTTTACGGATGGTGGCGCTTTTTGAAAAATTCTTTCGATAATTACGCAAAAGAAGGACTGCACGAGGAATGCGGTGTTTTCGGAATATTTAGTGACGGCACAATTAACCCTGCCTATGCTTGCTACAACGGCTTGCTTGCTTTGCAGCATCGTGGTCAGGAAAGCTGTGGTATTGCCGTTACCGATGACGGTGTAATAGATTATCATAAGGATATGGGACTTGTTACCGAGGTTTTTAATAACCGTATTCTTGACTCTTTGCAAGGTCAGATGGGTATTGCTCATGTCCGTTATTCGACTGCCGGTGGCTCTGTGCTTGAAAATTCACAACCTCTCGTTATGCGTTATGTTAAGGGTACGCTTGCTGTGGCTCACAACGGCAACCTTACCAACGCCCTCGAAATTCGCAGTCAGCTTGAACAGACAGGTGCTATTTTTCAGACAACTATCGACTCTGAAGCTATCTGTTATGTTATCGCAAGGGAAAGACTGAAATGTCATTCTGTTGAAGAGGCGGTTGCCCGTACTATGAGGGTTATTAAGGGTGCATATTCTCTGCTTGTTATGAGTCCGAGAAAACTTATTGCCGCCCGTGACCCGCACGGCTTCCGTCCGCTTTGTATGGGTAAGTATAATGATTCCGTTGTATTTGCAAGTGAGAGCGCAGCTCTTGACGCATGCGGAGCAAAATTTATCCGAGATATTGAACCCGGTGAAATTGTGGTTGTTGACAATAAAGAAATCCGCAGTATTAAACCGGATTTCGGAGAAGAAAAGAAGCAGTCACTTTGTGTTTTTGAATATATTTATTTTGCCCGCTCGGACTCCTTTATTGACGGTATCAGCGTCTATGAGGCAAGAAAACAGGCAGGCAGAATTTTGGCAAGGGAGTTTCCGGTAGAGGCTGATATGGTAGTCGGAGTACCTGAATCGGGTATTGACGCCGCCATAGGCTACAGCGAAGAATCCGGAATTCCTTATGAAAAAGCTATTGTAAAAAACAGCTATATAGGCAGAACTTTCATTAAACCCAGTCAGAAAGAGCGTATGAAGAGTGTGCGCATAAAACTTAACCCTATTGCAGATAAAATAAAGGGTAAGCGTGTGGTCATTATTGATGACAGCATCGTGCGTGGTACTACTGTTGACAGAATTGTCACTATGCTCCGTGAAGCAGGTGCCAAAGAAGTTCATATGCGTATAAGTTCACCGCCGTTTATGTGGCCTTGCTACTACGGTACGGATATTCCGTCAAGGGGAGAGCTTATTGCCTGCAACCATACGGTTGAAGAAATCCGTCAGCTAAGCGGTGCGGATTCACTCGGTTATCTTCCCGCAGACAGCCTGCGTGAAATGTTGCACAATGCTCCGATAGGCTTTTGTGATGCTTGTTTCAGCGGTAATTATCCTGCTGAAACCACAAAAAAGACCTTTAAGGGCAAAGAGCGTGGCGGTATGAATTTTGATAAAAAATGCTGATAAACCTACATTCTGAAAGGATTTACTAATATGATTAAGGATACCTATGAGTCACCCTTGTCTGCAAGATATGCAAGCAAGGAAATGAAATATATTTTTTCTCCCGATATGAAATTCCGTACCTGGAGAAAACTTTGGATTGCTCTTGCTGAGGCAGAGATGGAGCTTGGTCTTCCTATCACTCAAGAGCAGATCGACGAACTTAAGGAACACGCTGACGACATCAACTATGAAGTTGCTCAAGAGAGAGAAAAACTTGTTCGTCATGATGTAATGTCACATGTTTATGCTTACGGTGTACAGTGCCCTAATGCAAAAGGCATTATTCACCTTGGAGCAACATCATGTTATGTCGGTGACAATACAGATATTATCATTATGACAGAGGGCTTAAAGCTTATCAGAAATAAGCTTATTACCGTAATCCGCAATCTTTCAAAGTTTGCGGATGAGTACAAGGCTCTTCCTACACTTGCATTCACACATTTTCAGCCTGCTCAGCCAACAACAGTAGGCAAGAGAGCAACTCTTTGGTTACAGGAATTGCTTATGGATCTTGAAGATGTAGAGTATCAGCTTTCAAAGGCTAAGCTGCTCGGTTCAAAGGGTACAACAGGTACTCAGGCAAGCTTTTTGGAGCTTTTCGAGGGCGACCACGAAAAATGTAAGGCACTTGACAAGAAGATTGCTCAAAAAATGGGTTATAATTCTTGCTTTGCGGTATCGGGTCAAACTTACTCAAGAAAACTTGATTCGCAGTTTCTCAATGTTCTTGCCGGAATTGCACAGAGTGCGTCTAAGTTCTCAAATGATATTCGCCTTTTACAGCATCTTAAAGAGGTTGAAGAACCATTTGAAAAGAATCAGATCGGTTCATCTGCAATGGCCTATAAGCGCAACCCAATGCGTTCGGAGCGTATAGGTTCACTTTCCCGTTATGTAATGTGTGATGTATTAAACGGTTATTTCACAACTGCGACACAGTGGTTTGAAAGAACTCTCGATGACTCTGCTAACAAGCGTTTGAGTATTCCGGAGGCATTCCTTGCCGTTGACGGTATTCTTTCACTTTATGCAAATGTTGCAGACGGTCTTGTAGTATATCCAAAGGTTATTGAGCAGCGTTTAAGAAAAGAACTTCCGTTTATGGCTACAGAGAATATTATGATGGACGCAGTTAAGTACAGAGGTGCTGACAGACAGCAGCTCCATGAGAAAATTCGTGTTCATTCAATGGCTGCATCTAAGGTTATCAAAGAAGAGGGCGGCGAAAACGACCTTCTCGAAAGAATTGCTAACGATGAGGCTTTCGGTGTAACTTTAGAGGATCTCGAAAAGATTTTACAGCCGGAGAAATATACAGGCAGAGCAAAAGAGCAGACAGAGGACTTCCTCGCAGAGCTGGTTCAGCCTGTTCTTGACAAGTATGCTGACATTGAATCAGATAAGCCTGAAATCAATGTATAAAATTTATATACACTTGTATTTATATATTTAAGGAGTTTTACAAATTATGGTTAAAGCAATAGTAGGTGCAAACTGGGGAGATGAAGGTAAGGGCAAAATTACCGATGTTCTCGCAAATGACAGTGACATTGTAATTCGCTTTCAGGGCGGTGCAAATGCAGGTCATACTATCGTAAACGAATATGGCAAATTTGCTTTGCATCAGCTTCCATCCGGTGTATTTCATCAGAATATTACTAATATTATTGGTAACGGCGTAGCTTTCAGCGTTGAAAATTTCGTAAAAGAAATCGCAGACCTTGAGAGCAGAGGCGTGCCGAAGCCAAAGATTATTATTTCAGACAGAGCGCAGATAGTTATGCCTTATCATGTTGCTTTTGACTGTTACGAGGAGGAGCGCCTCGGCAAAAATTCCTTTGGCTCAACAAAGAGCGGTATTGCTCCATTCTATTCAGATAAATACTCAAAAATCGGTTTCCAGATTAACGAGCTTTACGATGACCCTGATTCATTAAGAGAAAAAATCAAACACGCCCTTGGCATTAAAAATGCTATTCTTAAGAATCTCTACAATAAGCCTGAGATTACAGAGGAAGAAGTATTTGATAAACTTATGGAGTACAAAGAGGCTCTTGCTCCTTATGTAGGAGATACTTTTGAGTTTATTCATAATGCACTTAAAGATGGTAAGAATATTCTTTTAGAGGGTCAGCTTGGCTCACTTAAGGATACCGACTTTGGTATTTATCCTATGGTTACATCTTCAAACACAATTGCAGGTTACGGCGCAGTAGGTGCGGGTATTCCGCCTTATGAAATTAAAGAAGTTATCACTGTTGTTAAGGCTTATTCAAGCGCAGTAGGTGCAGGTGAATTTGTTTCTGAAATCTTTGGTGAAGAGGCAGACGAGCTTAGAAGAAGAGGCGGCGACGGCGGCGAATACGGCGCTACAACAGGCAGACCTCGCAGAATGGGTTGGCTTGACCTTGTGGCTACTCGTTACGGCTGTAAGGTACAGGGCGCAACACAGGTTGCATTCACCGTTCTTGATGTTCTCGGCTACCTTGACGAAATTCCTGTATGCGTTGGTTATGAGCTTGACGGCGAAGTTATCGACTACTTCCCATCTACAACAAAGCTCAAGAGATGCAAGCCTATTCTCAAGAAATTAAAGGGCTGGAAATGCTCAATTTCAGGCATTAAAGAGTACGACAAACTTCCTAAGGAATGTCGTGACTATATTGAATTTGCAGAAGAGCAGATTGGTGTGCCGATTAAGATTGTATCTAACGGCCCATCAAGAGATGATATTATTTACAGATAAACAAAGGCCGGTAATGTAATGGAAAACAAAGAAAGAGTAATTGTCCTCGACTTTGGCGGACAGTATAATCAGCTTATTGCAAGGCGAGTTCGTGAGTGCAATGTGTATTGTGAAATACTGCCTTACACAGTCAGCCTTGACAAAATTAAAGAATTAAATCCGACCGGTATTGTTTTTACCGGCGGTCCTAACAGCGTGTACGATGAAAGCTCACCGCACATTGCAAAAGAAATTTTTGATCTTAATATACCGATTCTCGGCATTTGCTACGGATGTCAGCTTATGGCATACACCCTCGGCGGTGTTGTAACTGCTGCCACAGATAACTCGTCTTGTGAGTATGGCAAGACAATGACTAACTACAATAAAAACGATGTTATCTTTGCAAATGTGCCTGAGCATGGTATTTCTTGGATGAGCCATCGTGACTATATCAGCACAGTTCCTGACGGATTTTCCGTTACTGCAACAACAGCTGTTTGTCCTGTTGCAGCTATGAGCTGTCCTGAGAAAAAACTCTACGGTGTGCAGTTCCACCCTGAAGTAAATCATACTGAAAACGGTAAAGATATGCTCCGTTCTTTCCTTTACGATGTTTGCGGTTGTAGGGGCGAGTGGCAGATGGATAGCTTTATTGACACCACTGTTGCTAAACTTAAAGAGCAGATTGGCGATAAGGGTGTTGTACTTGGCCTTTCGGGCGGTGTTGATTCTTCTGTTGCTGCCGCTCTTTTAAGTAAAGCAGTCGGTAAGCAGCTTACATGCGTTTTTGTAGATCAGGGACTTATGCGTAAAGACGAGGGCGACTTTGTTGAGCAGACATTTACAAAACTTTTTGATATGAATTTTGTTCGTATTAATTGCCAAGAGGAATTTCTCTCAAAACTTAAGGGCGTATCAGAGCCGGAAGCAAAGAGAAAGATAATTGGCACAGAGTTTTATAATGTGTTTTGGAATAAAATTCGTGAGAACTACGGCAGTGGTTACTTTGCTCAAGGCACTATTTATCCTGACAGAATTGAAAGCGGTAAAGGCGATGCAGCAAAGATTAAAACTCACCACAATCAGGTAGAAGTACCGCAGGATATTACTTTTGAGGGAATTATTGAACCTTTGCAGGATCTTTTTAAAGATGAAGTACGAGTAGTTGGCGAAAAGCTCGGACTTCCTCATGAACTTGTATGGCGTCAGCCGTTCCCGGGTCCCGGACTCGGTGTTCGAGTAATCGGCGAAGTTACAGCTGATAAGGTAAAAATTTTGCAGGAGGCAGATGCAATCCTAAGAGAAGAAATGGATAAGTGCGGATATGCCTCACAGATGAGCCAGTTCTTTGCAGTCCTTCCGGGTGTAAAGACAGTAGGTGTAATGGGTGATTCCCGTACCTATGATGAACTTGTGGCAATCAGAGCCGTAACAACCGACGACTTTATGACAGCCGATTGGGCAAAAATCCCATATGATATCCTCGGCAGAGTTTCAAGCCGTATCATAAATGAAGTAGAACATGTAAACAGAGTTGTTTACGATATAACATCCAAACCACCCGGAACCGTGGAGTGGGAATAATATCAGGAGTTGCGTAAACCCGCATAAGCACTGGGTTTTAGGCTCTCAAATTCCCGATTTGATAGCAAAATGAGGTTCTTTGTCAATAGTTGGGGTAATCCGAAAAATGAAATAAAGATATTTAACAA
>OGYC01000687.1_pt1 | contig 34235 bp, 28 predicted proteins | sample 1576461 | NCBI WGS metagenome assembly OGYC01 (sample SAMEA3541569, study PRJEB24748) | human gut metagenome | biome: human gut; feature: human-associated habitat; material: faeces | place: China | collected 2012 | reverse complement strand
AACTATCAACAAACTTAAACTGCGGTATGATTTCCTCTCCGTCTTTTAAGCCATCTCCGTCTGTATCAGCATTAAGTGGGTCGGTATAGATAATTTCACCTGTTGATAATCTCATTCCTGCTGTTTCAAAGTACATTTTGCAAGCCATTATAATCCTCATTTGCACTTAATTATACAGTTTATAATATCAAGTGTCTATCTAAATCTCCATAGATCTTTTCTACATCAGGTTTATCTAAACCAAAATGCTCATAAAGTGTAAAATGTAGTGTTCCAGAAAATTTTTTTCCATCACTTGAATAATCTGTTAGATTATCTTTGTCTGTATTAGTTTGTATATATGATTTCATATACTTCTCCACCTGATGCACTAATATCAAAAACTGCTTTATTATCGTATGCATTATAAACTGTAAAAATATCTATAGGTTGAATTAAAGTTGGAGTTTCAAATATAGATCTAACACCTGAAATTTTTTTATCATTAACATAAAATTCATAATTATAATTAATATTAACATAATCTATAACTGCTGCTCTATTTTTATTTATCATAATTATACGATCAAATGCTTCAAAGGTCCAAAAGAAAAAAGATAAAATGACAGACAAAATTGTAGGTAAAAACATTAAACTTAAAATAATAATATAATCTGATGTGTTTTTTTTAAATTTATTAATAAATTTAATCATTTAAAAACTCCCTTACTTTACTCATAGTGATATTAAGTTTTAGTGTTTTATTGTGAAAACTATTTGTCATGGTTAAAGACTTATCTGAACAAATTATAACTGCAGACTTTTCAAAAAAGACTTCATTTGTCAAATTATCAAATTGATCAAATTGATATCCTAACTGTGTATATAAATTTATTACATTATCCCCTCTATCCATATCATTTTTATAAATATATATATCATTTCTATAATTTTTTAAAATATCTTGCAAATAATAAATCATACTTTGCTTAGGTACACTTGGTATATTTATATTACATGAAATAATGCTATAATTTGAATACTTATAATTTATATTTAATCCTGATATAAAATAATATTTTGTTGAAATATAATTATATTTATTACCTTTAAGCTTACATGTTTGATTATTATTAATATATGCTGCGTCATATCCATTAATTATTGAAGGAAAATAAACTTTAGAACCCCCGAACATTAAACTATGCTGAGATAGATCAACATCCATAGGTGGACAAATATATGTACCTAATGTTAAAAGACTACTATTAAGATCAGCGTTTGCAAGAGATGATCCAAAATGAGGAGTATCAATAGTTATTAACTTTTCTATATTTTTATCACCGTTTAAATTTTCAATATAATATCTTGCAACCAGACCTCCATTACTATGACCTATTAAATTAAACTTATAATTAATGTTGTTATAATCATTATATGTAGGAAAAAAGTAACTTTTATTTTTTGTATCTATATAGCATGTAGAATAGACTAAATTTTCTATATATGTTTTTAATTTTATAGCATTTTTATTAGTGAAATCAAGATTAGGATAATTAAAAACAAAAAGATTTTTATTTGGAATATAATTATTATTTATCAAAGTAATTCCAAGATTTGCTTCGTCCCCTTCTTTTAGTTTTATTTCGGTAATATATTGTGAACCTATACTTGTATATGATAATCCACTGTTTGTATTGTCACTATTATAATTTTGGTTATCATTAAAACTTATGTTTGTAGTTATACCAAAGCATCCAGATGAATTATCTCCTCTACAATGTAATAAAATGATAGGTGTTTTATATGGTGTCATAGGTGCTAAATCTTCTTTATCATAATAACTATCTCCATCAGAATCTTCCATATTAGGATCTGAAAGCATCTTAAAGTAAATGCCGCAAGAAAATCCTGATAATCCTATACTTGAACTATCAACAAACTTAAACTGCGGTATGATTTCCTCTCCGTCTTTTAAGCCATCTCCGTCTGTATCAGCATTAAGTGGGTCGGTATAGATAATTTCACCTGTTGATAATCTCATTCCTGATGTTTTAATCATACAGTTCACTATACTTCAGTATTATATCATATATGAATTTGCTTGTCCATTGTCATTCTTTACAAATGTATTTACATACACTTATATACTTCGCATACAAAAAGCATGACATCCCAGTTTCCTGAAATGTCATGCACATTTTATGTTAGTGTTGAGATTGGCAATATCCATATGATTTATTAACTTAAAATCAAATGAACATCTTAAAAATTGTAAATATTGTGGAGTATCTTTAATTTAGATGTTATACTATAATAAATAGTATGATTTTTATTTTAATATCTTTAATGTATTAATAATATTATATGTCATTTTAAATATTGCATTAATAAATTTCCATATTATCATCTAATAATATATTACAATTAAGAAGTTTACCCTTTAAATTTTCAATATCAGATTCTTTAATATAATTACTATGAATATATAAATCTTTTAGATTATTAAGCTTAGGAAATGTAGATATATCTATATCTTTATATAGATATAAAGTAATATGTTCTGCTGAAGTAGAATATTTTAAAGGTGATAAATCAAGACTATCATTCTTAATAATTAAGCATATATACTTAATATTAGAAAAGTTCAAAAGACAGCTAAAGTCTTGGTTACTATTAACATATGTTCTTAAATCTTGTATATTTGAAAAATTTGTATTTAGACTCTCAGGTAACTTCTTTTTGGTATTATTATATAATCTTGAGTAGTTATTTTTAAAATTATTTATAAATTTCAAAGTAAATGTATTATTTAGATATAATGAATTAAAAAAACTTTTATTTTTCATATTTACACTAGAATCTATTTTTAATATAGATTCATTATTATAATATAATTCAATACTCCAATTATCAAAAACATTATAATCTTCTATATTATTTGTAATTGATTCATTAATTTTATTGTGAATATCCTCAATTTCGGTAAATACCAAATTGAGTTCATGTTCACTTTCGATTTTTTTAATATTTAATTTGAAGTTTATTATTAATGGATTTGGCATTCTAACTTCAGATATTGTTAAATTATTTCCTAAATTATTTTTAACAGTTTTTACTATTGGAGTTATTATTTTCTCTAAACGATTATTATCACTAGGAATAGAAAAATTGACACAAGAGATATTGACTCCATCAATATTAATATTATAAATTTGGGTACATCCAGCTTCTAGAAAAATACATAGAATAATTATTAAAAAAAAATTAATAGTTCTTTTAATAGTTCTTTTTTTCATATTATCACCATGTTTTATTTCGCATTTTTGGGCAAAATAAATGCAAAACAAGAACCTGTTCCTGCATTATATATAAAATCATCTAAATTAATCGTTGCTTTTTTGCCCCATGTCGATATTATTAAATATATTTTATGCGTTATATTATCCTCTATTAAACTAGTAATATTAACCCAATGTTGAGAAACATCTTGTGTTACTCCATTTTCATATTTATAACGTATTTTTCCAAAAGATGTCATTATAGGTATTGGGATATCATTAGATAAAGATTTTTTTATTAATAGCTTTATATCATTATAATAATTTTCTTTTTGTTCATTATTAATATAATACAATGGATTATATAAACACTTGCAATAATAATTTTCTATTTTATTTTTAGATAAAAAATTATTAATTCCTGATTCAAACATTGGAGGTAATATACCCCATGTATTTGTATTATCTGAAATTAAGTTAGAAATAATTTCAGATAAATATTTTCTATTAGCGCCTAAAGCAGGAGAAGAACATAATTCTGTTATTATATCTGATATATTGTTTGTATCAATAGGAGTTAAATATTCATCCGAAAACGAAGTGATAAATTGATTATATATTGATCTAGAAATAATATTTTCTAATGGATATTTATAATAATAATCAATATTTCCCTGTTGTTTTAAATAAATCAATGTGTCAGCCGCTGCAATAACACCGCAACCGCCATTAGGAATATTTTTATATTGAATTGAATTTTGATTTCCACCATATAATAAGTCATTATTTTGGTTTAAAGTTTTTACATACTGTTCATTTTTCAAAGCATATTTAAATACATCACATTTTAATGGTCTTGGATCTACTTTATCATTATAACCATCCTCATCAGAATCACTCATAGTAGGATCTGAAAGCATATTGAAGCAAATACCACAAGAAACTCCTGGTAGTCCTATACTTAAACTATCAACAAACTTAAACTGCGGTATGATTTCCTCTCCGTCTTTTAAGCCATCTCCGTCTGTATCAGCATTAAGTGGGTCGGTATAGATAATTTCACCTGTTGATAATCTCATTCCTGCTGTTTCAAAGTACATTTTGCAAGCCATTATAATCCTCATTTGCACTTAATTATACAGTTTATAATATCAAGTGTCTATTGTTAGTTTTTACAAATGTATTTGTATGCATTTATCTATTTTGCATATAAAAAGAGTATGACACCTCAGTTCCCTGAAATGTCATACCTTTATTGCTTATATAAAATTATTTTTATGGATGTTCCCAGTATTTAGTAACTACCCATTTTCCATTTTTTAATTCCCATGTTAATTCACAATGAGCAGATGAACCTCTATTTTCATATTTGGAAGTTGAGTATGAAACTTCGTAAATGTAATTAGCCTGTATACAATCTAAGTTTACAAAAGTTATCTGTGGATTTGTATGAAAAAAGTGTTTGATTTTTATTTTATCATAATTTTCACTATCTTGGCTGAATACATTTAAAAGCTTATATTCTTTTTCTGAAATCACTTCTGAAAAAATGCTATTTTTATAATCAGAGTTATTTAAACATGATTCCTCAATTATATCATATGTTAATGAACTTATATTATTTAATGTAATAATATAATATCCCCCAAAGATAATAATTAAAAGTACAATTAAAGAAGAAATAATTAAAATAATCTTTTTTCTCATGATGTAATTATTACCTCATTTATATGAATAATATAGAGTTTACCATTCGGATTATTATTCCAAAATTTTTCTATAACATCGTCATGGTTGCGTGGATCAGTATGACCAGAATAAGTCAATGTGCTTTTTTCATAATCTATTCCATCAATAATTGTTGCATGATGAGGATGATCGTATTCCCATTGCATATACATTAAGTCTCCTGCTTGAATATTGTATTCATTATTTTTAATTGCATTTTGCATATCTTGTACAGAATTAAATTCTATAACTTGACCATTTGAAATACTTTTATTTTCTTTAAAATATTTATAATTATCATATGCTACAGTCCAACTTGAAGAATAATTCTCATAAATATACCAAAATAATATTTTTATTCCTTCACTATAAAAATACCAATCATCATTCATCGAAATTCCCCCAGCATTAATGCATTGGGAAACAAAGTTAGCACAATCACCACTTTCAAAATATGCAAATGAACTCGTGTTAGGATTCATATAATATCGATCGCAATAATCTGTTACAGTTTTTCTATTATATCTTATATATGTATTAAATGTTTTTGGATATGGGTCTTCTTTATCATATAATCCATCTCCATCAGTATCTCTTATAGTAGGATCTGAAAGCATATTGAAGCAAATACCACAAGAAACTCCTGATAATCCTATACTTGAACTATTTACAAATTTAAACTGTGGTATGATTTCTTCTCCATCTTTTAAACCGTCACCATCGGTATCAGCATTAAGTGGGTCAGTATAGATAATTTCACCGTTTGACAATCTCATGCCTGCTGTTTCAATGTATCTTTTGCAAGCCATTACAGTCTTAACCATACAACAATATTATATAGTTTATAATATAATATGTCTATTGTCAGCTTTTACAAATATATCTATATACACTTATGTGTTTTCTATAAAAAGAGTATGACATTCCATAAAACTGGAATGTCATGACTTAAATTTATAATAGTTTTGTGTTTTAAGTATATCCTATAAAATAACTATACCAATTTGGGGATAATTCAGTTTCAACAGTAGCAAACTTCTGATTATCATTCCTCCATAATACACCATATCGAGAAGAACTTGTTCCATCAATATAAAACAATATAACATTACAATATTCTTCAGAATATGTGGTGATTGTTTTAATACCACTTTTTCTCAAAGCATTAAAACTTTGCTTTAGTTGTTCATTTTTATAATGCGAACCAATTTCATCTGAATTATCTAATTTTATAGAAATCTCTCCTATAGAATTAATATAATCTTTTACTATTTCAAAATTTTCTTGATTTGCATAATAAATTTCTCCGCATTCTGAAATAGTTATAGGCTCCGATTCATCAGATTTTGAACAACAGGATGTAATAGTGATTATTAAGAATATTAATATAAAAACTAATAAATATCTACTTAACTTAAGACGCATTTTTACCTCTCAAACTCCAAGTTAACCAAAACGTTGTGGTAATCTAATAACACCAGACTTCACTAAATTGTTATGTTCATTATTTTGAGATAAAGAATAATATTCTTGTGATGTATTTGTAACAAAAGCTTCTAAGACCATTTCGACATCATTAGCATATGCTGTGCCGTTTGAGTACATAATACTTCCACTAATACCAAATATACCATTATAAATTTCTTCATTATTAGAAAGTTGTTGTCCATTAGAATTTGCAAAATACGCATCGCCCAAGCAAAGTGTATGACCAAATTCGTGTGCAACTGTTCCTTGATATTCAGTATAAGTATATGGAACAGTATTATTTCCTCTACTATCACCACTATACATATATATATTTCCAGGATTTCCAATATTATGAACTGTCCAAAACCATAAATACTGATTATAAGATGTATGTGGAACTCCAAAATCATCATGTACTTCAACAGTAATATATTTTCTATTATCACCGAATATAATACACTCTACTGGAACAACATCAGTAACAACATTTATTTTCATACCCTTTACAAAATCGTAATCAGAACCATATAATGTACTTGTCCACCTCGATTCAATACCTTCCTCTATAACTTCAGCATATGTCATATTACTATTTGGAAAATAGCTGTAAGCATCACCAGTAAAAAGAACACGAGAGGTTATATGAATAGTATTATCTTTAATAGTAATATAATTGGCATTATTAGAATTATTGTAATTATTTATATCAGAATATAATGTTTCTAAAGTATCCTTCCTCATTGGATTTAACACCTTATATCTTAAATCTGAAAGATTATTTTCACTCCATATATCTGAATTCCATCTATCATCTTTGTCTAAGATACCGTCCCCATCAGAATCACTCATAGTAGGGTCTGATTTCATACTAAAATATATAGTATATGGTGTTTCTAAAAAACCTGACGAAGGTCCACTAAATAATTTATATTGTGATATAATTTCCTCTCCATCTTTCAAGCCGTCACCATCAGTATCAGCATTAAGAGGGTCGGTATAAATGATTTCACCGTTTGACAGCCTCATACCTGCGGTTTCAAAAGTATCTGCAAGACCATCTCCGTCGCTGTCGGTCATATCAATATTTTGATTTAATCCTATTGTACTATAAATATTGACAATCTCATCAGCTGTTTTAGCTATGTAACACTCTCCGCCTGTATAATCGGCAATATTCTGTAGTGCATTCTTTTGTATATTCTGTCCGATACCTATAGTATATATTTTTACGCCCTCATCAACTGCGGATTGCAGGATACTGTTTGAAACAGAAGATTTACCATCTGTTAATAACATTATTATTTTATTGGTATAATCTGAACCATCGTTTTCAAACTGCGTTAATGATGTTTGAATCGCATTTGTAAAGTTTGTACCGCCCGATGAATATATTGAGGAAAGCCCTGCTTTTAATGCGATAATATCATTTGTCATTGGTACAACTACATTAGCAGAACCGCTAAATGTAACAATTGAAGATTTAGCACTGTCTGTCATAGAATTTATAAAATTATCAGCCGCCATTCTTCTGTAGGTCATATCCGATGTATGTATGCTGTTGCCGTCTGTGTAATAGAATTTTGGATCATTCGTAGCCATACTTCCCGAACAATCAATTGCTAACACAGTTCTGATATTTGTTGTTGAAAGGCTATAAACCATTTCTTGTCTCCAAACATCAAACCAAGCCCTCTTATCAACAACCATATACTTGCTGAAATGCGTAACTGTCGCAGAAACGCTTCCGTTAGCTTCATCAAGAGTTGTTTCCTGCATTTTAAACAGGTCATTTTCTTCATCATACCATAATATGCCGAGATTTTCAAACTCAACATTACCTAACTTTGATTTATCTACCTTAAATGTTATAACCGCTTCATCAAAGCTCGATTCAGTTTCTATTTCAATCGGAGCGCCTACCAAGCCTACAAGATTTGTTGAGAGCATATCTATATTATATATGCTTGTAACCGTTGTAGTGGAATTTATGTTACCGGTTCCCTTAAAAGAAACTGAAACATCAGTTACTTGGGGCTTATCTTCACATTCTATTTCCTGTGTGAAACTCTGTTGAACTTTTTCATCACAATCAAGTATGCCGTTGTTGTCTGTATCCTTTAATAGTGGGTTAAATCCAAGAGTGACATCATCGCCATCAGAAAGTGTATCTCCATCAGTATCTTTCTTCAAAGGGTCAGTTTTGTAGGTATTGACTTCTTCTCCATCTTTAAGCCCATCACTATCGCTGTCTTCATTAGTTGGATTTGTACCAAGTTGATATTCCTTTAGATTGGTAAGTCCATCATTATCAGCATCTTCTGCACCATCATTCACACCATTGTTATCGGTATCAATTTTAGTCGGATCAGTACCAAGAGTTAAAGCTTCATAACCATCTGGAAGTCCATCTCCATCAGTGTCAATCTTAAAAATGTCTGTTCCAAGAATTAATTCCATATAATCAGGAAGTTCATCTTTATCAGAGTCACTTTCAGTATCGCACCATACACCATTTTTGTACCACATTACACCTTTTGCGTCAAGTCCTGGCTGATTTTGTGCAGGAATTTGCTTGGAATTACTGTTAAACATAACTTTCGCTTCAGAATATTTAGTTATAGTAAAGCTGTACCAATTGTCCTGAACTTGTGTCATAGCTTCACCTGGCCATGCTTTTCCTGTATCATTGTCATTTTTGTAGTAGTAAATATTAGGTACAGACCAATTATCAGGTTTATAGAAATAAACTGTTATATCATCTGGTCTTTTTGTTGTCCATGCACCATTTCTATACCACATTTCATCTGAAACTAAAAATCCTGGTTCCATTGCAGGAGGAATTTGAGTTCCTTTACCATTATTGAAAAGAACCCTCGCTTCATCATAGCCGTAAATTTTATATGTATACCAACCATCACCATCTGCATACATAGGTACACCTGTCCAACTTGTACCCTCTAAATTTCCATTATAATAATAAATATTTACATTACCCCAGTTATTATAATCTTGATAATGAACTGTAATTCCATCAGGCTCTGAATTATATTGCGTACCATTAAGAAACCACTTTTCATCTGTTACAGTATATCCTGGTTGATTTTGTGCTGGAACTTGATTTGCTCCATTATTACTAAATATTATTTCCACTTCCTCAAATCCATAAATATCGTATGAATACCAACCATTACCGTCAGAAGTCATTGCAACTCCAGGCCAAGAAATAGGCTGTTCTGTATTTGTATAATAGTAAATATACGGATTACTCCATGAATTTAAATTATAATAATGAACTGTAATTTTTGATGAATCAGGATTTTGATTATAAAATGTTCCATTTTTATACCATTTTTCACCAGAAACAGATAATCCTTCCTCATTTTGTGTAGGATATTGACTCTTACCGTTATCACTAAAAATTATTTTTGCCTCTGACATATTGGAAATAATATAACTATACCAATTATTGCCCTCAGCTTTCATAGCTGAACCAGGCCATGTTACAGGCTGATTATTATTAGAATAATAATATACATACGGTTCTTTAAAATTATTTCCGTTGAAATAATGAATTGTAATCGAACTTGTTTCCGTTGCTGATACAGAACTTGGTATTATAAGTGCTGTAACAAACATTGAAATAACAAGTATAATAGACAAAGTTTTTTTACCATGCATTTTTTACCACTCCTTAATTTTTTATAGACCTCTTCTCCTACTCACTTGATATACACTTTTCTCCTTTCTTAATTTAGTGTTTAAATTTCAAGCATAAACATTTAAATGTTTATTATTCTTATTGTAGCACGTTTTACATTAAAATTGTTGAATCTGGTAAAATTAGTCACTTTCTGGTAAACTTTGTTATAATTTGAGCTATCATTACAATCATATTTATTCACAACTATAATTATAGTTGCACTAAACTATCGAGTTGAATAAAAATAGTAAATTAGAGTACCTATATTACAAGCTATAAAATATAAAAAGCAGGAATAAAAATGTTCCTGTTTTTTATTATAAGGGTTTTAGGGTGTCCCCCTAACAAGAAAATTGACCGACAGACGGAGGACAATTTTGGCAATATGTGGACACACATTGCAGTGCTTGCTATTATTCAATTTTTGATGATAATATTTTAACTTCTTTTCTAAGATTTTCTATCTTTCTTTCCAGACTTCTGAATGTATGTTCATCTTCATTAAATATCTCAGAAAGTATTTTTTGCATTATGGATTCTATATCTTGAAGTAAATTCAAAACCTCGTCAAGTTGTTGCTTATTGACATATTTCTGTGAATTACCGATATGTGCAATCTGATTTATGTTTGTACCAATACGAGTTATCTCTAAAAGAAGTCTGGGAATGTTTTCAGAAACAATTATTTTTTTATTTTCCGAAGCATAAACAACATAATTAGAAACGCTCATATGTGCAGTTTCTGCTTTTCTCTTTATCTCATTTAGTTCTGATGGAGTAAGTCTTAAATTTAATTGGCAACTTTTCTTTTCCTCTGACATACTTTTTAGCTCCTTTCACTAATCAAATTAAATTTAAGGTCGCAAGCAGAGATTTTGTATAGCAGGCGCTATACAAAATTGTTTTTTATGAAAATTCCTAAAAAATATTATTTTCTTAAAAATTGAAAAATAAAAATCGCTACACTCACCTAAAAAACTAATTTTTAAAAAAATTAATTTCAGTAAACTTAAGAGTTTTTTAAAATTAAATTTTTCTACTAAGACTATTCTTCAAAAAAGAAAAAATATTTTTTGAAAAATATTTTCTTTTTCAATTATTTTTTTAATTTTTACAGTTTCGGAATTTTGAATAAATTTCAAAATTCTGTAAATTGGGTGAGCAAAAGCGATTTTAGAATTTTGCCAAATGCAAAATTTAGGGTTTTAGGGTTATACCCTAACAAGTGATTTTGTATAGCGTTTGCTATACAAAATCTAAGCTTGCGACCTTCTTACTTATACTTAAAATTTATTTAGAACTCTTTGTTGTTTTTGAATCATTCTGTGCAAGTAACTGAGATATTTGTTTTGAATGTTCTTTTTGCATTGTATCAATCTTTAATTGATATTCTTCTTTTGTATCAGCTATAGCTTGCTTGATTGCTATTGCCTGTTCTCTTTTAGCAACCTCAATTTCTTTTTTTCTATTTTCTTTTTCAACAGCTAATTGTTCTTGAAGATTTTTAATTTCAGAAGATAATTGCTCTAACTTTATTTTATATTTGTCAGATTTTTCTGCTTTATCTTTTAAAATTTCAATTTCTTCTTTTAGTTTCTGTACCTGTTCCGTTGCCATATTTGCTATTTGCTCAGCTTGTTCCCTTTGTTTATCAGCTATTGTTGCTTTATTGGTTACGGTATTACATTCAACCATCATTTCGTTGATTTTGGCATCTTTGGCAACTGATATTTCTTCCAAAACTGATTTGGTACTATCAAGTTCAGTTTTTATTTTTTCATTTTTAGATTGTAAATTAGCTATTGTCTTTGTTTGTGTATCAATACTTAATCTGAATTCTTCTCTTATTCGTTCTTCTGCATTTACAGAAAGCTCAAGTGCATTGATATACGAATTTACAACACCGTCTATACGAGCCTTAAAATCGTCTATAAGCGTTGCTTGTCCTGGTAAGGTAATTTTAGCCTGATTTAGTTCAAAGCTACTTAGGAGGGCTGTAAGAGCCTCTTGTTGCCCCCCTGCCTGTTCACATACTTTTTTAAACCTTGCGAAAGTTTCTTCATCTGCTCTAATAGAGCGTACTTTTTTCTCTGTTACGTCTGCCATTTCTATTCCATCCTTTCGTATTTATATAAAATCATTCATTAATTTTATTATATCATAGATATATTGTATCGTCAACTTTTATATTACTACTAATTACAATGTAATGTAATGTATTATATCATAAACAGATATCACTTTTTTATTGCAAGCAATATCTATTTATGATATAATATTGTTGTTGCCACCCCTAAACAGGCAAGGAAAGGGGGGCTGACTTACGGAAAATTCATTCATATCTCTACTAATTTCTGTTATGGCAGGTATAATTAGCCACTATATCTGCAAATGGTTGGACGGAAAGAAGTAATTGGCAACCAACCTAAGGTATAAGCCACCTTGCAAAAATGGAATAGAAAACCCCCAGAGATCGCACCTCTGGGGGCTTTTGCTTTCCTTACGGAAACATTCATATCTTTTAGCCTAAGTTTATTATATCATATGCAATAGGCTATTTCAAGTATTAACATTCTTTAATTTTTACATTCACTAAATTTATAAAAAAGCATATAATCATAGATATTACTTCTCGAACACCTCTAAATCCTCTAAAAATGTCCTGTAAGGCATTTTTAGAGGGTAATCGATAATTTTATCATCTGAAACGTAAAATGTCTTAGAAAGGCTTTAAAGGCTATTTATGGCAAAGCTTAACAATTATTGATTAAATCAATAATCTAGTTATAATAAAATATTTCGTGTTTATTAAATTAAAATATATTAATTTAATAATATTATTTATAATTTTTGCCTTTGAATTTTTAATTTTTTATTCTTACTTTTTCTAACAAGCTAACATACAAAATTTTTTCCATTATTGTTTGTTAGCTTGTTTTTATCTTGTTTTTATCTTGTTTTCGGTTCAAAAAAATCCAGTGTTTATGCGGTTTCCGAGAAAATATTGACTACATTCATTTGCAAGATTTTTGAATGAACTTCGGTTGAATGGGATGACATTACAACAATTAAGATTTTTTAGTATTTATCTTGCTAAGATTAATGCAAGAAATATAGATACTCGTAAAGTTATTTTCAAACTTGAAGAATTTCAAAAAATCATGGAAATAGGGCGAATGAATATTCAGCACTTTCAAGAAGTTACAAACGGTCTATTATGTAAAGTTTTCAACCAGATGAACGATGACGGAGGTTATACAGGTTTTACTCTTTTTAAGCGTTGCAGGGTTTTTAAAGATAAAGAAACAGAAGATTGGTCTGTCGAAATAGAAGCATCTGATGATGCCCTACCTTTAATGTTTAATATCAAGAAAAATTATTTTAAGTATCAACTTTGGAATGCTTTAAAGCTAAAATCTGCGAATCAGGTAAAAATGTATGAATTACTAAAACAATACGAAAAGATTGGTACACTTGAAATAACTATTAAGAATTTAAGAAATCGATTAGATATGACAACAGAGTATACTCGATGGAATAATTTTAAAACTCGAGTTCTTGATAGTTGTCAACAGGCTCTTGCTGAGAATACAGATATTACATATACCTACGAAAGAGGAAAAGCTGGGAATGGAGGAAAATGGTTAACAATAATATTTTATATTAAAGAAAATCCAAAATTTGTAGATAAATTATCTCTCAATGATTTTATAGAACAACAAGATAGCGAAACAGGAATAAATGTAAAAAATAATGAAGAATTACCCAAAACTTTGATAGAAAAGCTTTCATCAGTTTGTAAGAATGAATTTACAGAGGAAGAGTTACAAGGACTATATATACAAATTTCAGCATTTATTAAGGAGCCAGAGCGTGTTTCCTATTTATCTACAAAATATAATGAATTAAAGTACAGAGCCACTAAGAATAATATTCCAAATCGTTATGGTTATATAAGAAAATTGATTGATATAGATTATAAAGATTATCTAAAAGAAGATGAAAATATAACAAAGATAGATAGTTATGAAGCTACATACGACATTGAAGAATATGAGAAAACTTCTATTTTCGATTAAATTTTTAATATTTTTTCTTTATTCTTTATATAGTATATAAAAAGAGTATTATAGAATTTGTTGTTCTATAATACTCAAGTTTACTATTTGATTATAAAGTTTTACTTTTCCTGTGTATAAGACAGAGAATTTTTTAAGCTATAAATTTCTTTATTATTAAGAAATTCACTTAATGTATCTTGTGTGATATTTCCATTTGTTGATATTCTGTTATATTTGTTAGCATATAACGCCCTTGTTGAATCTTTATCGGACGAAAAACTCAAGTATAATGATAATTCTTTATAATTTACAGTATTTAAATCGTTGTATAGAGTATCAATCCATTTGAATTTTTCAGGTTCAACAAAATCTGCATATATAAGAATCCAGACTACCACTCGCAGATTTTTTGTTTCTTTACTATTCGAAATTACCTCTTCATAGTTATCATACTTTTCTGATGAGGTGTCGAACAATAGCATGTCTATAATATATTGATCTTTGGAAATGTAATTTTGAATATACTCATTTATATAGTTTTCATAAAAATATTTATTTCTATCATGAGTATAATAATCGTGAGAAACTTTTCCTTTAAATATTTCTATACGAAAATCGGGTTCATTTCCACTTTTGTCTTTAATTTTAAATAAATCATAACCATAATATCCAGTTGATGCAGTTTCAAAAACAGCAACCTTAAATGAACCTATACTTAAATCTGTAATTTCAAAATTATTCCCATATGTAGAATGAACATAATCAATAACACATTGTCTATTAATGATATAGTTTTGATAATTGTTAATAACTCTATATACAAACGGATAAGAAATCAGACTGATTAACAACATTACTAAAACAGATAATATGACTATTCTTATGAACTGAGCTTTGCTATATTTTTTTCTCACACAATTAACTCCTTATTAGATACTGTATAATTGTTTCATGTGTACTATCATCCCATAATATACCATTATGCCAATAATTACCATTTTTATCAAGCGTATACTCATAAACTGCAATATTCTTGCCATTTTTATCGACAATCTTTTCTTTTATAAGGCGATTTAGGCTATCATAGGAATATGTCGCAAATATACCATTGGCATATCGGACGGCTGAACGATTGCCATTTGCGTCATATTCATAGACCGTTGCATTACCGCTGCGATTCACTACAAATACAATTCTATCGAGCTTATCATACTCATAGCTTGTACTTGTATATTGTGTACTAATTTTTGTCAAATTGCCACTAATATTATAAGTATACTCTACGATTACTCATTTTGCAATACTTTATTAGTCAGTTGATTTTAAATATTATATTCGTATTTTGTGCAGTTTTCACTATTTATTACATAATTTATTACATAATTTATTACATAATATTTAATATTTATATAAATCAACTACATTTTACAATTATTTTGATTTATAAAATATACATATGATACTATTTATATTTGTATACTAATATGTGTATACAGATTATATATTTTTATTATTTGTAATTTTAAATACGGCGGTTGTCGCATTTTTTATCTTAAAAACGAGGTTTTGATACTTAAAATTTAAAAAACGAGTTAGCATTGACAGCCTCGTTTTTAAGTGATAAAATATCTATAATTGTAAATCTTTCTTATAAATTATATTATTGATATTCTTTAGAACTTGTACAAAAAATCTTTTAAAAATTCTGAAAATTAACTAAAAGGAGTCTGTATAATTATGTCAAATGCTAAAAAATATGATATTACATATAATGCAGAACATTACACAGCTGCTGCTAACGATATAATCAAAGGTAAACAGTCAATGACTCTACAAACAGCCCGATTAATCAGACTACTTATAACACAAGTAGTTAAGGAGGATAAAGATTTAAAGACTTATTCATGTAAAATAGCTGACTTAGCTGACTTTTTTGATATTCCTAAAAATAATCTATACAGAGATATTCAATTCATTTGTGAAGATGCCATGAAATCTGTAGTATATATTGGCACAGGAAACCCAAAACATCCTTGGGAAATGTTTCATTGGATAAGTACAGCAAGGTATGATGGTAATGGTGAGCTTACACTTCGTTTGTCTGATGAAATTAAACCTTATATCTTGGAACTTGAAAAATGGTTTACGCAATATCAACTTAAAAATATTCTTGAGTTTAGCTCATACTATTCAATTAGACTTTATGAAATCCTGAAATGTGAAGACGGAAAATATCGAAATGAAAAATTGAAACATGAATTTAAAGTTGATGAACTTCGACAATTTTTTGGCTGCGAAAAAAAGTATAAACAGTTTTTTGATTTTAAAAAAAATACAATTGAAGTCGCATTAAGAGAGATAAATGAAAAATCTGATATATGGGTAGATGTTTCATACAAGAAAAGTGGTAAGTCGATAACAAGTGTTATTTTTGAAGTACATATAAATCATGCAGTTATGGCAGAACGACATAAAAAAAACAAATCAAATATTTTCTAAAATTAAATTTTGTAAAGTACATATTTTTATAGTATTTTATAGTTCAGTAAATTTTTTAGAGGTTGTTCTTTATAATGAGGAAGTAAAAATGGTAGTTACTTTCATATTAGATTTACAGTAAACAGAAAACCAGCAAATGTAGATATCAAATTATATAACTTTTTTAGAATGATATTTCAGACAATTGAAATATCATTCTTTTTATATAACGCTAAGAGTTAAACTATTTTATTGTATTAGAAAAATATCAGAAAATTCACTTGATTTTCTTATTAACAAGTTATATAATAGCTATACACATATACACATATACATATCTGTGTATATGTGTATAGCCTTAGCAAAAATAATTTATAACTAATATTTAATTATGAGTATACATATATTAACATACAGCTGTATGTATACATGAGGTGTGAAAATGAAAGAAATTATTCCCGTATTAAATACAAATATAATAAACTCAGAAACATTAACACCTGAAATCTATACCAAATTTATTGAGTATATCGATGCAAAACCTAAAACAATACAAACCTATACCAGAGCTATTCGGCAATTTAAAAATTATCTTGCAAGAGAGAATATAAATACTCCCAAAAGAAGTGATATATTAAGTTTTAGAGAAAATTTAATTTCTACAGGTCATAAACCTACTACTATACAAAATTACATAACCATAATAAAATTGTTTTTTCAATGGACAGCACAAGAAAATATCTATCCCAATATTGCTGAACATATAAAAGGTGCAAGCATTTCAAAAACATATAAAAAAGATTATCTCACCAGCAATCAGGTTAAAACAGTTTTACAAAATATAGACCGTTCAACAACAAAAGGAAAACGAGATTATGCTATATTGGTTATTATGATTACTGGTGGATTAAGAACTATTGAGGTATCAAGAGCAAATATAGAAGATTTGAGAACTGCCGGAAATAATACTGTTTTATTTATTCAAGGAAAAGGTAAAGACGAAAAACAAGACTATGTAAAAATTCCTACTGAAACTGAAACAGCTATAAGAGAGTATCTAAAAACTCGAACAAAGATATTTCCAGAGCAAGCACTCTTTACATCAACGAGCAACAACAACTTTGGACAAGCACTTTCAACACGAAGTATAAGCGGAATTGTAAAACAACGATTTAGAAATGCAGGATATGACAGTCCAAGATTAACAGCACATAGTCTTAGACATACAGCAGTAACACTTTCACTCATTGGAGGAAGAAATCCACAGGAAGTACAACAATTTGCAAGACATAGCAGTATTGCAACAACAATGATTTATGCTCATAATCTTGAACGAGAAAATAACAAATGTGAAGCTACAATAGCAAATGCAATATTTCAGGAGGTATTATAAATGAAAGAAATAATAGCTATAATCAATCAAAAAGGCGGTGTCGGAAAAAGTACAACAGCAAGTGCATTAGGTGCAGGGTTAATTCTTAACGGTTATAAAGTTCTATTAGTTGACCTTGATGCACAGAGTAATCTTAGTTATAATGTAAAAACCGTAAATAGTAAATTATCTTCATTTGAAGTTCTTACTCAAGCAACAACTGCACAGGAAGCGATTATAAAAACTGAATCTTGCGATATTATTCCAGCCAGTCCAGCACTTGCTGGTGCAGATACCCTTATAACAGAAACGGGAAAAGAGTATAGACTTGCAGAAGCTTTAGAAACTATAAAAGAAAACTATGATTATATAATTATAGATACACCTCCTGCTCTTGGTACCCTTACAGTTAATGCACTAACAGCTTGTGACAGCGTTATTATACCTGCTCAAGCGGATATTTACAGTTTGCAAGGTATAGGGCAATTAAACAACACTATTCAGACCGTAAAAAAATACTGTAACCATTCTCTAAAAATTAAAGGAATACTGATAACAAGGTATAATGCAAGAGCAGTTTTAACAAGAGATATGGTTGAACTTCTTGAAGATACTGCTGAAAAACTTGAAACGATTGTATTTAATACAAAAATAAGAGAATGTATAGCCCTCAAAGAGGCACAAGCAATACAACAAAATATTTACAGTTATGCACCAAAAAGCAATGCCGCTGCTGATTATAAATCATTTACAGATGAAGTTATGGGAGGAAAGTTATAATGCAAAAAAAAAGTTTTAAAAGTAATAATCCTGTTATGCAATTTATAAGTCCGGAAACTGTAGAAAAAATAGAGGAATCTACGGAAACAACAAGTAATAAAGATGTTCAACAAATTACCGCAGAATTTGAAGCAAAAGCTCCTGCCGGATATAAAGTAAATCCGATGTATATTGAAACAAAAAGTAAAAGGGTACAAAGTTTAGTACAGCCAAGTGTTTATGAAAAAATAAAAAGTATTGCTATAAATAAAGGTATATCTGTTAATGAAGCCATTAACGAGGCTCTTAGAAAATATATCGAAGAATCCAAGTGATGTATAGGTATATAAACATACACATATATGTATAAGCGTATGCTGTTAGATATGCAAAGCTACATCTTAGTTTTATGTAGCTTTGCATATTTTTATTACAGATTAACTCAACTTCTGCTAATAATAATTTGCAGAAGTTGAGTTAATAAAATAAATAAACCATTTTAAAGTTTAAAGATTTATTATATAGGTTATTATTAAGATATTTGAATATATACCTATATACATATATAGGTATATGTATGTGACATTTTTATTTTTTTAACTTAAATTTATAAAATTATTAGATTTATTTGAATTTTAGATTTCTAAGTCCAAAACTATTGATTATTTTGAATTTTTGGGTATAATAATCTTAAAAATATAAGGAGGAATTATTATGCATGAGCTTATAAATCGTCCAAAATATTTAAAGCAACTTATTCAAAACAAAGATGTTGATTTAGTGAAAATCGTAACTGGAATACGAAGATGCGGAAAATCATCTTTACTTGAGTTATTTCATAAATATCTTACAGATAATGGTATTTCTGAGTCGAATATAATTCATATGAATCTTGAATCATTGCGTTACAGAAATTTAAAAAACTATATTGATTTCTATGATTTTATAAGTAGTAAAATCTCAAAAAGTAGAAGAACTTATCTTATCTTTGACGAACTTCAAGCAATAGAACATTGGGAAAAAGCAATCGAATCATTCAGAATAGATTTTGATGTAGATATTTACATTACAGGTTCTAACGCTTATTTTTTGTCAACAGAATTTTCAACTTTGCTTTCCGGAAGGTATGTAGAAATTCGTATGCTTCCACTATCCTTTAAAGAATTTTTGACCTTTTATAATTTTGAGAAATCAATTACAACAGAGGAAAAATTTCAAAAATACTTACAGTTTGGAGGTATGCCTATTCTAAGGGAATATCAATTCAATGAAGCAAGAAGCAATCAGGCATTAGAGGGAATATACTCAACAGTTATATTGCGTGATATTCTTCAAAGAAATAATCAAACAGACCAAAATATGCTGCAAAAAATAATATTGTTCTTATGTTCAAATATAGGCAGTATCACTTCACCAAACAGTATAGGAAATGTTTTATATAATGAAGGAAATATTTCAAATAATGGAAAAAAAGTAGCAGGAAAAACGGTTGATAAATATATTTCTATGCTTCATAATGCTTTTATCTTTTTCCCTGTAAGTCGTTATGATGTAAAAGGAAAGCAATTACTAAAAACACTTGAAAAAAATTATATAATAGATATGGGATTCAGAAATATGCTTCTGGGGTACCGTGATACAGACCGAGGTCACATAATTGAAAATATTGTCTTCTTGGAACTTCTTCGTCGAGATTATCGTGTCTATATAGGAAAGGTTGGAGAAACAGAAGTTGATTTTATAGCAGAAAAACCTGATGATAAGTTATATATTCAAGTCACTGAAAGTATGCAAAGCCCCGAAACAAGAGAAAGGGAACTCAGGCCACTTCGTATGATTCCAGATAATTATGAAAAAATTGTACTGTCAATGGATAGAAATTATATAAATTCTTATGACGGAATCAAATCATTAAATTTAATAGATTGGCTTCAAATACCATGCTAAAATACACAAAATATAATTTACTATCTTTTTATCAAAACATTTGCAACCTATTTAACAATTAGTAAATGTAAAAAGTGCGAGTACATTATTGTATGTGCTCGCACTTCCATTGTGGATTAAGTAAAATTATAAATATTCTTTACTCTATCCTTCTATATCCTTAAGACTAGTTCTGCTATTATATTCTTCTGAAGAAATTAGTTCTTTTTTGCTATTATTTAAATCATTCGATTTATAGTAACAAATAGCTTTTCCATCAATAACTTTATAAATCAAAACGATATTATATCTATTTGAAAATTATTTCAACTCAGATTTACATGAAGTAAAGTTAACCCCAAAGTTTAGATAATATGGATAGTTAGTGTCAGATAAATATATATTTTTATTTATAAATATGTTAATATATGTATGATAATAAATATATACTAATTTGTGCATATTAAATTATTTTATAAATTATACACATAATTGCATCAATGTATGTGTATAATCATATACATGCATATTTTAAAGTAAAATTTATTAGACTTGTTCGATAACTTAAATTTGAAAATTATAAATACAACAAATCAAAGAAACACGCAAGGTAAATATTTTTTCCGTAACAAGAAGATAAAATTTTTATATAATGATTTATATGTTCAATATAAATTCTTTGCTCTAAAATGGCATAGTTATGAGCCTTTTTATCGAGAGTTAACGGTGTTTCTTTGAAGATTTTTAGGTATTTGGCTATAGGTGCGGATTTTTATTATTCAAAAATAGCCTGTGTCAGCAAGAATAAGTATTTTTAATGTTTTTCTGGGGCGTTCAAGCTCAATTTCTGTTGCATCAACTAATACGGTTTCTACTTTAGTATTGCTGACCAATTTTCTTTTTGCCTGAATACTGAACTTTCTACTTTTAATTAAGCATACATTCTATTCATTTTATACTTTCGCATATCTGTACTTTTGGAAACGCTGTAATCAAAGGATATATTTTAGTACGATATTTATGATAATATCCAATCATAATAACCAATTTTCAAAGACATATTTTTGGGATATCAAATGATCTTGGGAATTTATTTTTATTAAAAAGGCTTATTATTTCTTTATTCTTTATTTTAACGTCACCAACTCAAATATAGTCTATTTTTAAGTTTACAGATTATAAAGCTTAACTTATTGTGGGAAAGGGAATTATATCATTGAATTTACTAGATTTGTAATTATATATATCTAAAATAGCTATATATGCATTTAAGAGGATGATGTTCTTTAAAGAAACTTTAATAAGCAAACACCACTTTACAACTTTATAAATGATAGACTTGTTGATGAATCAGCTGTTTTAAGGTCTTTGTCATAGCATTTGATTTTATATGTGTTTCGATATTTTTCACGAAAGTGGAAAAAAATATCTGACTGCGAATGCCCTGACTTAATTCAAAACGAAACTCCTGTACGCTTTTTGTACGGTACTCAGAAAAATGTTCGTTCTAATAGGGCAGAATCTTCATGGCACAGTAACTGATGTTGATCAGATTAACCAGCATTTCAATCCCTTTGCAGCTTCGCACCATATAGTTGCAAAAAGACCAGAACGTTTTCTGTTCATAATAGCTTGTTTCAATATTCCAGCGAAACGAATATAGCAACAGTGGAATGTATTTCATACGGTCACTTCCGGTCTGGTTCAATGGTGCTTTTTCCTGCCATGCACAGAAAATCTGCAGATCTTCCGGGAAAATGGTACTGAAAAACAGTCGTTTTGTACCATGTTCTTTTTCTGTGGTAGTGACATAGGCAAGGATTTCCCTGTTGCCGAAGATCTTAGCGAGAACCCGGCGGACACCGGTATAATAATCACCGATCTTTTCATTGGAAAACGTAAAATCTGTTTCAACAGAAAGACGTTTTCCATGTTTGGCAGGACGTCCCCGATGACCGGTCTGTGCAGGTGCAAGATCATACATGACAGAATCAATCCTTGCATTGCCAATCAGATCCAGATTCGGATATTCATCAATGATGGATACCAGGTTCTGTTTTGTATACCAACTGTCACAAAGGATGACGACATGATCTTTGCTGTGAAATTCAGGCATAACCTGCCGAATCATGGAGGCTGCCAGTTCCAGTTTAGACTCTTTTTTCTGCCACATACGATAACCAAGAGGAACGGAAAGATAAGAAACTTTATCCCTGTTCCAGACAGGTATGCAGAGCATGACACTCACAAAGCAGTGTCCATTCAGATAGTTGGAACCGTTGTGTGCGGCATGGTCAAACAGTTTTGAAACATTTTCAAATTTTGTGCCAAATTTAGATACCATCGTATCATCCACACACAGAAACACAGGCTGCGTCTGCTTTGAATCTGGTACCAGATTCAAAGCAATCCTGACAGTGGTATTCATAAATCTGTAATAATCAACCTTTGCATAGGAACATGCATAATAAAATACATTCAGTGATTTCTCCGTTATTCCGGATAAAAAATGCTGATACAGAAACCGGATGGAATGTGCAGATTCTAAGGTCAGTATGGATAATATCAGCAGAAATAAGGTATCTGCTGTCGGAACAGAAAAAGTTTCAAAATAAATCAAAAAATATTGATGAAGTCTACCAATCAGTGTTTTTTCGTTGTATAATGTTTTTGTCGTACAGGGTCACTTTCCTTTGTAATGTTTTGGGTCAAATTCATTATACATCAGAAAGTCCTGTACGATATTTTTTTATGAAAAAGTTGTAAAGTGGTGTAAGCAAATATAATCGTAATAATTACGTGCATTATTGTATAAATAATTCTTATTTAATAATAAATTTACATACTTTGAGCGAGGTGAGCCACTGGCTCACTACTTTAGATAGGGTACTTATAATACTTATAATACTTTAGAGAGTAAAAAATGGCTTAACCATGCAGGTTTTCAAGGTTTAAAAACGAGGTTTTGATACTTAAAAACGAGGTTTTGATACTCAAAAACGAGGTTTTGATACTAATAAAAACGAGGTTTTGATACTCAAAATCTTAAAAACTAATATATATCGATAGGTTGTTTTTGATATATAACCTAAAAGCGTCTAACCTTTGAGTGTACATATCAGTATGATTGCTGATGATTTTTGTTTTCATTACAGAACCATTTATATCTTTTAGTCTAAATTTATAAAAATATATATTATTATAGATAGTACTTCTCGAATATCTTTAAAATTCCTATAAATGCCTTGTAAGGCGTTTATAGGAATTGATTGTAGAATAAACCGTCTAAAATATAAAGTCCCTTAGAAGAGCTTTTACGGCTGCTTTTGGACATGCCTTTATTGTTTATACGAGATTATTTTTATGGATATTCCCAGTATTTAGTAACTACCCAATTTCCATTTTTTTATTATAATGTTAATTTACAATGATCAGATGAACCTCTATTTTCATATTTGGAAGTTTAGTATGAAACTTTGTAAATGTAATTAGCTTGTATACAAGCTAATTACAAAAGTTATCTGTGGACTTGTATGAAAAAAGTGTTTGATTTTTATTTTATCATAATTTTCAATATCTTTGTTACCTTATAAATAGAAAAGCAGCAAATTTGGACAATTACTGTTCAAACTTGCTGCTAATTTGTCATGCTATTTTTTTATATTTTGCATAAATCGAGATGTTTGATGTCATTTTGACCTGATATACTTTATCTGTGGAAACGCACTGACCATTCAAATACCATCCTATAAACTGATAGCCTTCAAATGCTTCTCCAGCTGTTACAGTGATATAGGTGTTATATGGTGCGTAGTCTCTGTTGCTAATAATCGGAGAATATCCACCTGCATAGGTGTATGCTGTTATTCTGTAATTCTTCAGATAAGCCTTTTCAGCAATATTAACATCATCAGTAACAACTATTTCTTCACTTGTCTTGGATATGATTGCCTTATTGCTGTTGTTGAGGTCAACACCGAAGTAGTATCCGTAATCCGCCTGAGCTTCATAGGACAGTTTTGCTCCGTAAGGAACTTTATCTCCATATGACACTTCTATACGGTTTCCGTTGAAAGTTGCTGTAATATTGACTTTACAGTTTGTTGTGCTAATATTTATAGTGTACTGATTGCTTACCCACACAGCATACAAAGTTACATCTTTATTGCCCGTATATTTCTCTCCTGGCTGATATTGTGCGACTGTGGAATTTTTATCGGCACTCCACCCTGCAAATGTATAGTCTGTTTTTGTGGGCTTCGTGGTACTGAGAGTACATTCTATGTCTAATTTCTTGTATGTGGGTGAGATTGTGCCTGTACCACCGTTCAAATCATACTTGATTGTAACTTGTTTTTCTCTCCAAACAGGGTAGAATGTAAAGCTTAAATCAGATGATAAATCACTTGTCCAGTTTTTACTCATCGTATATTTTTCTCCGACATTATAATTTCGTTTACTATAACCAAGTCTCTTAATTTCGCTTTCTGTCTGCCATCCGTTTTCAGAGGTATACCATTTGCCATCTGAATTACGATAAACATTAAAATAGCAGAAATCATATCCGGTTTTAACGAACTTATTCTCAGGTATAGTGAAGTTTTCTCCGAAAATAAGAGTTTGAGTATCCATTGTGCCTATTCCGCCATTAGGGTTGTAATTTATTGTGTATTTATTTTCCTTAATAGTAAAAGATACAAAATTACTGTTAGTCCAGTTATGAATATTTATAGGGGACAAATGTGCTTGATATGTACCAGGAGGTAACTGAAAAGACCATTCCAAACCTTTTATTTTTTGTTTTGAATAAACGCAGTTACTCTTCCATACTTCGCCATCATAGACATACAGATTATACCAGGTAGCATCTGTTGCAGCAGTCCATGAAAGTTTCGTAGGAGATACTGATGTTCCTTCCTGTACGACCTTCATTGTCGATTTACCAACTGGTTTCAAAATCTCTACATTAAATAGATGTGCAGAGGTAGTTACCTGAACATTTCCACCATCATTAGTATCTGCTACACCGAGATAAACACCAGTAGATGCTTTAGGCTGAATAACATATTTACCATTGTTTTTTAGAAGATACCATACCTGACCATCATTAGCATAGTATGTACCGCAAGCACCGATATTAGTTCCATTAATAGTCTTAGTTTGGTAAATATCAAGCACTCTTCCATCATAAACGCTTGAAATTTTGTAACCGCCGTTTGACAGCTTTTCAAACTCCCATACCTGTTGTAATGAACCGTTTTCATTTTTTAACTGTACATTCTTATAGGTATTATCATTGTTTGAATTATCACTAATATTTGTAATATATTTGTTGGTTCCGCTATATGATATTCTTGCGTATAATGTTGTTTTTCTGGGGTTGGAATATTTGTATGTTCCTAAGTTTTCATCAGTTCTCTTCCAAATAGCATAGAGCGTAGCTCCACTGTTAGCTGTGTATTTACCGCCTGGCTGGTATTGTGCTGTGGTAGCGTTGGCACTTGTGCTCCAGCCTATAAAAGTATAGCCTGTGCGTGTAGGCTTGGTACTGCTCAGTGTCAAGTCTTGTCCGTAGATTTTTGTTTGGTTACTGATTGAGCCATTTCCACCATTAGTATTATACGAAATCGTAAACTTTATAGTATTCAAAGTGGTTTTGTTGCTAATATTGAACAAATTATCATTACTTCCGTACATTTCTTCCCATAATACAATATTTGTTTTATCACTTGTACTCCCACCTGCCAAATTCATACGAGATGACATAGCACATTTTGGTACTAACTCAAATTTATTGTTATAAGGATATATAAACCATCTTTGTTCACTTTTGCCAGTATATTGGCTTGTCACAATGTTTGTACCATTATTGTTACTACCGCCACTAACTGTAATATAGTTATTATCAGATAAAGATTTAATAAAATATGATCCGTCTAATTGTCTTGTGAAATACCATTTTTCGTTAAGACTGCCAGTTGCAGTTCCTAACTCTACATTTCCATTAACAGATTTTATCGATTTTCCCACTTTAACATCGTTGATATTTGCAACAAATTCTGTACCGTGATTATAAATATATCTTGAGCCTACATTCAAAATACTAAACCTGGTATCATTACTCCCGGACATCTCCTCCCATATTATTATATTTGTTCCGTCGTCAGTTAAACCACCCGCAAGGTTCATACGTTTTCCTACGGAACTTTTAGGTGCAAGTTCAAATTTACCATTAGAAGGATACACATACCACTTTTGTGAATCACTACCTAAATATTTGCTAGTTGTGACATTAGAGCCATTACCTATTTCAGTTGCTGTGATATAATTGTTGTTATACAATGATTCAATGATATACGTTCCATCAGCTTGCCTAATAAACCACCATTTTTCGTCAATATTACCCTTAGACGTTGTAAGTTCTATATTACCACTGCTCGCTGTTCGAACTAGCTTTCCAACTTTAACATCAGTAATATTTGCCAGAAAATTTGTTCCTAAGTTATAGATATACTTTGTTCCACACTTATTTATCTTAAATTGAACATCTTTACTTCCAGACATTTCCTCCCATATTATTATATTTGTTCCGTCACCTGTAGTACCACCACCAAGATTCATGCGCTTTCCCATGGAACTTTTAGGTGCTAATTCATAATTGCCATCAGCTGAGTATAGATACCACTTTTGCGAATCACTACCTGTATATTTGCTAGTTGTAACATTAGAGCCATTACCTGTTCCGGTTATTGTAATGTAATTATTATTATTTAACGACTCGATGATATATGTCCCGTCAGCTTGCCTAATAAACCACCATTTTTCGTCAATATTACCCTTAGATGTTGTAAGTTCTATATTGCCACTGCTCACTGTCCGAACTGGCTTTCCAACTTTAACATCATTGATTGTGGCTACAAAATCGGTTCCTACATCAACATAGGAAGGAGAATTATCTGGAATGTTATAATCGTAAGGCATTTCAATGTAATCAATTCCCCTTTTTCCATAGGTGGAATTTACATAACTGCTCCAAGTGTATGTATATGTACCTACTCTACAAGCATTATAGCCTGAATATTCATTATTATTACTGCCATTTGCCTGTATAATCGAAAAACCACTATCAGTTATCTGTGTTATTATTAATGAATGTGCTGAACCGTTTGTGCGAATATGTGCCCCTGGTTTAACATTACCTGATTTGATAATGCTTTTAAGTTTATCAGCAGTTAAGTTACCTACAGAAACACTTGCTCCACTGACCTTATAAAAGCTACCTGAACTGTTATATGAGTTTTTTCCAAATAAGATAGTCTGAATATAACGAGCATATCCAAAACACTGACACGCTCCTAATTTTGTTCCATTGTATGTACATTTACAATTGCAGGCAGCTTCGTTAGTTGCAGAGTGAATTCCAGATGTTCCGTGATCTGTACAAGCTTTTCTATTATCGGTAAAGTAATCACCTGGGCCATATTCAAGCCACACGGTTTTGCCACCAAAAGTAACATTACCACCAGAAGCATTTACTTTAATATCAGTAACATCTCCGATAAGAAAAACACTAAACAGCATCGTAACCGATAGAAACCATGAAAGGGTTTTGTTAATTGTCTTTTTCATTCAGATCTACCTCCTATAGTTGATATACTATTTTTTACTGGTTTAACTGCATTATATCATATTAATTAGCATAAAACAAGGAATTTACACAATATTTTAGAAATAATTCATAAAATTTATGTGCATTTTAACATAAATTAATAAAAAATGTTTTTGCGTTATTATGATTTTTTTGAGCTTTAATAATAATAAAAAATCTTAAAAATAATCGTATAATAAATAATAAAATATCAAAATGAATTTATTTGCATTTTTTTAAAAATATAGTATTGATGTAATAGATGTATCGTGATATAATGATAACAAATCGAGGTGGCTATAATGTCAGAAAAAGAATTATCTCCAAAAAGAAAGTATACTAGAGATTTTAATCAAGATGAAATGAAAAATATATCAAGAAATTTCTCAACTATTTGCAATTCTTGTAGTATTTATGCGGCGGACTTACATGGAATTCTTTCGCCAAATGTCTTTAATACTATTTTTAACTATTATGTTTCAGGATACAAAACCGATCCAATTTACTCAGCAAGGCGTTCGACTATTGATAAGTTCATTAGTTATTTTAATGAACATTATTCTCCGTCTATCTCTCTTATTGAAATGATTTCTGATAATTTTGGTAATAAAACATTCTCCAAGAAAAAAGATTATAGACTTTTAGACTGGTATGCAGGACAGTATTATTGCTATTACTTTGATTCAAACGAAGAATTGTGTTTCGGAGTATTGACTATATCTGCAACAGACAGCATGACTCGTTGTGAAGCAATAATGGATTGTGACAGATTAACTTTTGATATTTCACTCTTACCAAAACTAGATACAGCAAAAAAGCCAATTAAGCCCTTAATTGATATTAATAAAGAAATACTATGCGATAACACAATCAAGGAGTATCAAAAAAATCTTTGTTATTTTTCAGGAACAATCGACATCTTTACATATTCAATCTTATTAACTATTACTCCTCTAAACAATTCGTATGTGAGGAATATAACATTCCATCGTTACGATGTTTTTAAAAATGATAAAAATACTCAATGTATCGGTGCGATAGGCACAATGATTAAATCTGAGCATTCTACTCCATGTTCAGTCAGAAAAATTCTTTTCTCCAGATATAAAATAGATGTTGATGATAAAGCAGTAATGGAAATCATTAAAAAAGCATTTAAATTTGAAACAATTTCAAACACACAAGTCGAAAGTAAAGAGGACAATAATGATATGGTATATAAACTGATTCGCCAGTTTATGTAATATTATAAAAAATCAGGGGTATCAGCCTTATAATTAAGGTCTGATACTCCTGATTTCGTTCGGACACATTTTTCAATGGAAATTAAGTGGGATTTGATCTATCGGACTGCTCCATACGCTCAAACTCGGATCACCATTTGCCACACGTGACAGCAGTTAACTTAATTCGTCTATAGTGCCTTGACTGATGAAGCTTCAATTTACAGTTTCTACGCTACAAATAAGAATTTAAACTATTTCGAAAAGCTCTTTACGGTTATATACAACAATTTATTATTTAACTAATAAAAATTCATATTAAGTATAATGGATATTTATTAAACTTAAGATTTTATTCATACTTTTTCTAACTAACATGCAAAACTGAATAAAAATATTGTATCTCGTATAATAATCAATACAACAAAGTATAAACCAAGAATATGGGGGTAATGCGAAAACTTATATTTTATAATTTATTTCTACTAAACTCTATTATATATGATATTTGTATATCAAAATTAGTGTTTTTTTCATTTTCCGTAAAATTCCCTAATGAATAGCGATTTATATACTGATTTATAAAATCAGGGTCATATTTTAATAAATAATCACAACCATATTCAAAAAATTCCCAATAACCATTATTTATCATCATCTTAAGAAATTTTGTAAGTGTTTTATTTTCATTTGTGTTGCACAATTCGTTAAATGATAGGACTTTAGGTATTGTATTTTCAACAAATACTATATATTGGTTGGAATAAAATATAACCTCAGTATCATCTATTGTTATTGAGCTACCGCAATTTGCTTGTGAAATACCATAATCTTTTGCTATTTCAATTTTATATTTCCATAAATTATTCAAAACTTCATAGTTACAAAATGTATTTATATCAAATGAAAGTAATATACTATTTTGTTTGGTAATATCAATAGTATTTTTTTCATAACATAAAAAACTTTCATTATCATCTTTAAATCTATATATTTGAATATCTGAGGAATTGTTATATGTTTTGTTTATATCTCCAATATATCCAGAAGATTGTTGGAAACTTACAAAACTTATCATTCCAGTTCCATTTGTATATGCTTTTATAAATAAAATAATAAAAATCGCCGAAACTGAAATTATTATTTTTGCTATCACAACCACATTTTTTTTTATTAAATGATTATTCTTTTTTTGAATGGGAAAATATATTATATTGCATATATAGAGTATAATTGATTCTGAAATACATCCAAAAATAAGCCTCATTATTTGAGCTTCAAATATAAAATTCATACTATTATAAGTATATAAAGGGGAGTCCGCAGTATATTTTATAGCATAAGAATTAAGAATATTATATTTAAACATCAATATAAAAAAAGAAATAATAAACGAAATTATAACTAAACAACAGCTTATAATTATTTTAATATTTTTATTTTTTATATTCAAAAATATATTTTTAAATATGTTTTTATTAGTATTAGCTTTGAATATTATATAAACAAAAATCAAGTCAAATATGAAATCTATAAATAAAGCATATATATTTTTGGTAGTTGCATTTTTGAAAAAATAATAAGTAAAATCAAAAATTATTCTAATGCTAAGCAAAGCACAAAATATTAAGCTTAATTTTTTATAATTAGTAAAATTAACGAAAGAGCAACGAATATAATAATTAAATAATAGAAAAACAACAATAAAATATATAAACGACCATATAATATCGCTAAGTGGAAAAATGTTTAAAATGTTTTTATTATAAGGTGTTGATATAAATAAAGCTATATTAAATATAAACACTAATATAAGTGGAAAAACATTGATAGTTTTATTCATTATAATCAATCCCAATTTAACTTATTTTTTATAAAAAATTGCTCGAAAAATTCCTTGTACTTATTAGATACACTACACGATTTACATATAGAGAGCTTTGTGAGCGTTTTTATAGGCCATCCTAAGAAATTATTCTGTACTATTTCTACACTATCTCCATTGTATATTTTAGGACTTTCCATTAAAGACATATTTGAATCAAGCCATAGATAAGATGAATATTCATCATCTTTATGAGCAGCATCAATATGAACTAATAAATCATAATTACCATAATCTGTATTATCTCCACTAATAGATGTATATAACTTATGTAAGCTATTATTTAATACTGCTCCAGAATATGTAAAACCACCACACATATTCCAAAAAGCACTATACGGTATACTGCCTGCATATTCTTCATAAACTGCTGACCTTTTATGTGTTCCGGCTTCAATAATTGCCTGTCTTCCACTTGATTTACTACTTAATAACGAAACATGAATTTTTACATTATCATATACATTTTGAATTGCTGTATTTACCCCTTCTATTACACTAAATATAGTGCCATAACGACAATCTATGTTTCTTGATCGATATTTATTAGTTACCATTACCGGTCCAGCATAAATACAAGAATCTTTTAAATCAGTATTATCGTCTAATGATATTCCTATAGTACATCCGGATATAAAATCCATAAAATTCCACATATCTTTTGAACTACTACTATCAAAATCAATTTTCCAATCAGAAGCTATAATATGTTCTTTTGTATGATCCGGTATATATATTGGATATACTTTTTCATCATATATAATTGCTCCATAATCATATATATTTTTAGTTAATTGATTTTCATCTATTTTGTCACCAATTCTATCCCCATCAGTATCATTCATATTAGGATCTGAAAGCATATTGAAGTAAATACCACAAGAACCTCCTGGTAATCCTATACTTGAACTATCAACAAACTTAAACTGTGGTATGATTTCTTCTCCGTCTTTTAATCCATCGCCGTCTGTATCAGCATTAAGTGGGTCAGTATAGATAATTTCACAGGTTGATAATCTCTTATCCAATATCTTTAATATATAATTTATTATATACCAGTATAATATCACATTTAAATTTGCTTGTCCATTGTCAATCTTTATAAATGTATTTCATATACTTATATATTTCGCATATAAAAAGGCATGATATTTCAGAAAGCTGAAATATCATGCCTTAAACTTGTATTAAGCTAATCTTTAATTAAATAACTTTATTAATTTTACAATTATCTAATATATTATAATAATTGGAATAATAAATGGTATTATAGAGATTAACCCATTAATCCAAATACTCTTACACAACTCTTTTTCTGAATTTATTAGTTTATTTTTTCTGTATTGCATAATATTAATAATAAAAGTTAAAATCAATAATAAAAGTATTATTATTAAAAATAAGTTATTATAAGAAGTATAAATTAATCTATTATCTATGGGAGAATTATCATTTTTTAGTAAATTATCTATTAAAATATTTTCAAATATTTTAGATAGAACTATCATAGCTGAAGTAAAAAATATATTGATAATAATTTTAAAAGATATGTATTTTTTCATTTTAATAACTCTCCTATGAAATTGAAAAAAATATATATACTTGGAGAAAGAAAAGAAATAATTGAAATAAAAAAGTATTTTTTATTCTTATAAGTTCTCTTTTTTCTTTTATGAAGTTTAATAAGCAATACATTAGCTAAAATTATTACTACAAGATAAAGAAATAAATATACATAAAGAGAATGATATAATTTTTTTGCTTCTAATATATAAGAATTATGTGTTGAAAAAGTATATCCTGTTTGTGTACTTAATGCAAGAAAAAACATAAATATTATCATAAAAAAAAATATACCTAAAAGTAAGTTTAATATAAAAGATATCATATAAGGACTTTTACTTTTTTTCATTTACATATCTCCATAATCTACATATTTATTAATAATTCTTCCATATCAAGTTCAAAACTATTTTTTTTACTACTTATTTGATTTTTTAAGTCATAAGGAAACATAGTCATATAAAAATCAACTCCAAATAATAAATCCCAAGTCCATAAAGCAACTATGGTACAATTATGGTTTAGAAGACTATAATAATTATTTAACTCAGCAAACTTAATAAGTTGATTTAATTGTTTTTGTGTTATTGACTTAGTTAAGGCAGCATTGGGTTTTTGATTATCGCTTTTTTCACGATAATAGTTATATAATTCCCAATTATAACTGATACCACCATTAGTTTTTGATGAATTTCCAAATGTTGTATTAAATAAATCAGGAATTGAATTTCCACAAACTGTACCACCATCATCATCTGAATATAATCCAATAGTAACATATTTATTTCTTTTTATATTATATTTATCTGTCTTAGTATAATGAACAAAATAGCCTTCACTATTATTTCCATATCCTGAATGAAAATTACTAAAATCAAGTTCATCATTCACATAACTTTTATAAACTAAAAAAGAATGACCAAGACTTACTCCAGATGAATCAAGTTGTGCTGCTGAAACAATTGTTAACTCTCCAACAAATCCACCATAAATACCCTTTGAAAATGGTGCAGTATCTTCAATATCAGAAATACCATCCTCATCAGAATCACCCATAGTTGGATCAGAAACCATATTGAAGTAAATACCACAAGAACCTCATGGTAGTCCTATACTTGAACTATCAACAAACTTAAACTGTGGTATGATTTCTTCTCCGTCT
>OGYC01000645.1_pt1 | contig 35711 bp, 37 predicted proteins | sample 1576461 | NCBI WGS metagenome assembly OGYC01 (sample SAMEA3541569, study PRJEB24748) | human gut metagenome | biome: human gut; feature: human-associated habitat; material: faeces | place: China | collected 2012 | reverse complement strand
GAGCATCAGGGAGTCGAACCCTGGCACCGGTCTCCCGGCCTATCGCATTTCGAGTCTTTGAATCGGTTGGATGAAGCTGGTTTCGTTCGGCTGTCATTGGCAGTTGTCGGCATTTTCTGCGCCTCGCAAAAGTGGCACATCATCGCAATTTACAGGCAAAAATCAACTACTTTTTGCGAAGTGCCGTTAGAAAAACCTCCTTTCACACGGAGCGTCAGGGGCTGCATTTCAGGTGCAGTTCCGTTAGATGTTCGTTAGAATATTACAGTGCTGCCGTTGCTGTGCCAGCTCACAGCAGGCTTCCCTGTCTGAACGCAGCGTTTCCCGAAAGTCGGGGACGCTGCGTTTTCTTTTGCCCGCAAACCGGGCTGAAAGGGAAGCCGCCATGTCCACATTCCGCGTCAACAAAAACGTCAACTATACCGTCATGAGCAACTACCATCTTCAGGATAAGAAGCTGTCCCTGAAGGCAAAGGGCCTGCTGTCCTATATGCTCTCCCTGCCCGACGACTGGGATTACAGCCTGAAAGGACTGACCATCGGTTGCAAGGACGGTCTGGACAGCGTCCGCACCGCTGTTCTGGAGCTGGAGAAGCACGGCTATGTGCGCCGCCAGAAAGTCCGCAATGCAAGAGGCCAGATCATCGACTACGACTATCAGGTCTATGAATCGCCTGTTGAGGACGTTCCAACTATTCCTGGTGATGACACCAGCACACCACCGCCCTCCACATCCAGTAACCAGAAAAGTGGCGTGAAACCTTGTTCTTCACCGTTTTTGGATTTTCCAAATTTGGCTGAACCCAATTTGGAAAAGGCAACGCAACAAAATACTAATAAACAAAATACTAAAAGACAAAGTACTAATCTATCAGGGCAGACAGCCGAAACAGAGGATTTCGACCAGATGGCAACACGGGTGCGGGCAGAGTTTCGGGAGAAGCTGGAAATCGACATCCTTGCCAAGCGGTACGCCCCGGAGATGCTGCAAGAACTGCTGGATAACATCGTGGAGATGTACTGCTGTACGCTCAGGACCCAGTACATCGGCAAACAGGCGCAGACCACAAAGGCGATCCGGCTCCGGCTGGATAAGCTGACCAGCCAGCACGTGGAGTACATCTTCGATGTGATGGCCAACACCACCCAGCCCATCAAGAACATCATGGCCTATCTGCGTACCACCATCCTGAACGCCCCCACCACCATGGAACACTACTATCAGGCACAGGGCAACTGGCTGACGGCGCAGAACCGGAAGAAGTGAACATTGTTTTCCACCACGACCGCAGCACACGTTGAAAACACAAAGGAGATTTACCATGAAAAACGAAACTGCTATCCGCACCGAGATCCACTATGCACGGGTCGGGGACTATCAACTGCCCCTGCTCACCCTGCCGCAGACTGACAACCACGAACCTCTGGGCAAGTACGCCCGGATACGTTTGACTTATCTCAAGACCCAGCGGCCGGTGCTGTATAACCGGATGCTTCTGAGCGGTTCACTCTGGCCGCATTTGCAGGAAGTCCAGAAAACCGCCTCAGAGCAGGCAGAGCGCACGATTGCGGCCTTGGCAGACAAGTTCCCTGCGCCGGACAAAGAACCCTCACAGCTTCTCTGGGTGGCTCATATGAACGAATTGAAAGCGCAGGCAGAGGAAGTGGTGGTGAGGGAGATCGTGTACGCAGAGTGATTTCAACCGTTCCTCATATTTCTGTTTCAGCATCAAAAATCTCTAAGTTCGATTTTGTGTTTTAATTTTGAAATTTTTCTGCAAATTTTGAAGTTAAAATTTGATTTCCTGCCAAGAATGGAGTATACTGAATTCAGAAATCACTTGGGAGGTTTTGCGATGCTGCTTCAATTTTCCGTTACAAACCACCGTTCTATCAGGGATACCGCCATCATCAGCATGAAGGCTTCCACAGATAAAAGTCTGTCCGACTGCCTGATTTCACCGGACGACAAAAAGCAGCTCGTGCCCGTCCTTGCACTGTACGGCGCAAATGCGGCCGGAAAGAGCAACGTCCTCCATGCCCTCCTGCTCATGCGCGAGATGGTCTGCGGGCAGTATGCCAAGTTGCTGAAAGGCGAGTCCCTTCCGCAGGAGCCGTTTGCTTTCACTGACCAGCCCACACAGCCGACCAGCTTTGAAGCCATCTATTTTTATGGCGGCATCAAGTATGCCTATGGGTTCTCGTTTGACAAGTCCAAAGTCCTGACCGAATATCTCTATCACTGGCCCAACGGCCGGGAGGCTCTGGTTTTTTCCAGAGATAACAATGGTTATCAGTTCCGCGAGAATATTCAGGAGCAGTTTACCCTTGCCGGACGCACCGCAGAAAATCGACTTTACCTGTCCAGCTCCAACGAATGGAACTGCCCCCAGACCGAAAAGGCCTATCTGTGGTTCTTTGAAAAGATGACCGGTTTCATGGGAACCGAAATGCGGCTGGATGCCACCTTGTCTGCTATCCGGCAGGGCGGCTCCGAAAAGAGCCGTATCCTGCATGAAATGCTGTATGCAGACCTCGGCATCAAGGACATCCGCATTACCGGCTCCAAGGACGAACCGATCATCTCTGCCCTGCACACGCTGGATTCCGGGGACGGTGCTCCCAAGGGATTCTGGCTTCCTCTGGGGCTGGAATCGGTCGGCACACAGCGGTTCTTCTCCCGCATCGGGATGTGGCTGACCGCTCTGGAATCCGGAGCCGTGCTGGTCGTAGACGAGATCGAATCCAGTATGCACCCGCTTTTGACCCGACATCTGATCGAGATGGTACAGGATACTGCCATCAATACGAACCACGCCCAGCTTATCTTCACCACCCATGATAATGGCCTTCTCGACCTGACCCTGCTGCGCCGTGACCAGATCTGGTTTGCAGAGAAGAACGAAAAGACCATGCAGACCGATATTTATGCTTTGACGGAATTCTCCCCGCGAAAAGGCGAGAACATCGCCAAAGGCTATTTGCAGGGCCGGTATGGGGCGATTCCGTTCATTGGAGGAAATGCAGTATGGGCAGAATAAAAGAACTCAGTCGCAAGCCTGCCCGAACCAGAAAGCGGAATCCTGTCGTATACCTCATCTGCGAAGGCAGTGAAACCGAGATTCGGTATTTCAAACGTTTCCGCAGCCGGGGCTGCAATATCGACATCATCCCGATTTCTTCCCAGTATAAGTCTGCTGACAGACTTGTGCAGAAAGCCAAAGCCACTATGGGCAACAATCCCTACTATCCCGATGAAGGCGATTCCATCTGGTGTGTGTTTGACCGTGACGATAACTCCAACGAAGTTCTTCTGCGTGCCAAACAGTCCGCTCAAAAGGAAGGCTATCATTTGGCCTATTCTAACCCATCTTTCGAGTTGTGGTTCCTGCTGCACTTTGTAAATCAACAGGCAGAGGTTGAAGATTGTCAGGCATTGATCCGATTGCTGAAACAGCCGGGCAGAATCCCCGATTATGAGAAGAACAAGGATTATTTTGACGTTTTGAAACCTTTGCTGGCAGCTGCGATTCAGAGAGCTAAAGTTCGTGCCAATCAGATTCAGAATCAAGGCATTGAACCGATTTCGCGGCAGAGCAATCCGTTGACAACGGTTTGGAAACTTGTAGAGCATTTGAACTCTAAAATTTAAGAACAAAACAATAAAGTCCACAGGTTGGATTTTATATCCGACCTGTGGACTTTCCAATATCTTGGACGTTTCGTTTGGATCTTAAAATGTGACGTAGAACCGTGAATTTAATGTCGTAATTACAAATACTTTTCTTTCAGTAATTTTGCAACTCGCACATGCGCAATATTAGAACTTTTATAAAGTTCTTCTACCACTTCCGGGACACTTCTATCGGCAAAAATTCCTTTATTATCTTTTTCGGTATCTATTCCGTAATAATTCAGAAAGGTTTTACTTAGCCAGCCATGATAATCATTTGTCCTAAATAGTTTGTACTCAATAGCTGCAAGACTAAGCCCTTGAAACAAATAATAATAAATAATCTCTGGGACAAGGTCATTTATGTTCCGATGGTCAAACAAATCATATGTCTTAAACATTTTGAGCCCCCACAGAATTTGATTTGGCAATATCGATAAATAAATCGTCCTCTATGAATTCCACATTGTCCAAGACACAATCATATTCGGCATTCGCCACACCACGAGGCGTGTTCTCTCTGAACTTGGGAATATCCGCTGCACGATAGATATGCCGATTTGCCTCTGTATAAGCACGGTTGAATCGCAGGTGCTTAAGGCGGCTTTCTTCTACGTTTTTCAACACATAGTTAATACGCAGCAATTTTCTTGAATCGTTCGCCATGATTTTTTTACAAGACATGAGTAGTTCAAACAATGAAAGTCCCTCATCGTCATAACGCAACAGATATGACAAAACAAATATATCATATACTTCTGTCATTAACTGCTCATGCCGGAAGTGATGTGTCCGTATGTTCTTTACTGTTGCTTTAACTTCAAGTTTCACTTTCTCTGAAATTGAGAAATCAAATTTCATACGGTCTCTCGACTGCCAGTATTTTTCAATTTCCAATGATTCATGAAAACTGCAAATTGTATACAATTCGGCATATAGCCCAATCAATTCATTATCCGAAAGTTCTTTTTTATCATTGAAAAATGTACGCAAAATATTAAACGTTTCTATTATAGCTTCTTCAGATTTATCGCCATCCTGTATTAAAACCATCGAAAGTTCCAGAAATATATATTTTTCTCGTTTAACTTCAGATAAGCACCGAATAATGTGAACCGTGTCATCATACGGTTTTCCATTCAGTTCATAACAAACTTTCATATTGCACTCGATACTTATTTTTTGAGTTTTGTATTTGATTGGAAATCTGTGAAGACCTGAAGACTTAACAACAACACAAACGTGGTCAAACTTATCTATCCCAATAAAAAAGTTCGGCCTGTACTCTACAAGTGTAAAGTCATGGGTACTTGCATTCCCGCTTCCAAAGTGATTTTGGAAAGTTTCAACTATATCCACATTAGCACCTCGTTATGCTTGAATTACCAGATTTGTCAATTTTTCAATTACACTTTTAGGAATATAAAATGCTAATGTTGGACTATCAACATTCGTAATCGTATCTCGAATTTCGTGAATTTGAAGTTGCATAGTATCTTCTGATACAAACTGGTAATCATCACCAAGATATACTGGAGGTTTTTCAAGACTCTTTGGGCGGCGGCCAACACTATAATTAGGAATATGTCCACAGTCAATAGAATGCTCTGAGAAAGTTCCATCTCTCATCCAAATAATATCAACTTTCGGTTGCAAATTTTTACGTTTGAGTAGTATGTCAAGTTTGCTAATAACAGACTGATTGAATTTTTCTCCTGCAGCAAAGCAGAATTTATCAAAAATGCGTTCTTTCACATAGTCAAAGTCCATATTAGGAACAATCACAAACGGTGCGCCATCACCAAATCGTTCGACTTTAATTTGGTCTTTCTGTTCCGCGCGTACTGTTGCCAAAATCGCCTTATTACTATCAATATATTCTTGAACGTCTTGAAATTCTCTTTGTTTATTCCAAAACTTGAAGGTATAATTTTCCGTTTTGGCTACCGAACTACGAGTCATTTTCAAGTCATCACTGAGCGCAAAAATTCGAGCCATATTTTTAAAATTTGTTCCTTGACATTTGGCTGCTCGTACCGTTTCCCAGAGATCTTCTTCATGGTCTCGGATTTCTTGGAATTCTCTAATAATTTTTCCTACAGCAAATATTCTACACAGGTCCAGATACTTCATCTTATATCCAAACCAACGGGCTCTCTGCTGAACAGTATCCACTGTGGATACACCTTTTGCAGTTCGAATAATATACGTAATTGCGAGTCCCTTGAGAGTAAGGCCACGTCCCAACATGGTACCACCAACATAAATATTATAGTCATATATCTCATCTGCACCTTTGGGAACACTGTCACCGTTTACTTTATGCCTACCACACACATTCATCGCTTGAATAATATCATCTTCCAACGAATCAAAAGAAGGTAGACCTTGAACTCCCGCTTTTTCGTATTCACAGTATGCCGCAACTAGTATTCTTTTCAAAGAACCATAAGCGATATCTCGTTTATTTTCGGATTTTTGGCACCAGTCATTAATTAAACCCTCAACCTTATTAAAAACTTTTTCGTGATCTGCTTTCAACTGGCTTGGATGAACCAGCATAGATAATTTGTCTCCTGGCTTCATACCACGATTTTTGTATATTGCACAGGCAACAAAAAACATCGAAATAGCTTCAATAAACGATTGTGGAATGCCGTCATCCAGCAGGGAGGTTTCATTATCCGGTATTTTCTTTGTATACTTATTATCACTATGGTACACATCGAGGCCACAATATCCATTACCCGGATCAACAAGTACACCAAAATCTGGCGAGAGGACATCCAATGTATCAATCAGCAAATTTGCTTGCGGCGTTGCCGTAATAGACAAAAAGCAATGCCGATTCAGTCGAGCTTTTAAATTCTCGATTGCTTTATATGTTGAACTCTTTTTTCCTTTCTTCACAAGTGTATTTAAAGACGCTTCATCACCTTCGTCGTCAATAATTAGAACCGGTTTTTCTGCCAGAGTAGGATCAGAAAAAATATTGTCCGCAATGTAGTTAATCTGAGTTGGACTTTTGAGTGCAACCACTACAACTTTCTTATTCATCTTATTGAATTGGTGCATTTTTTGTGCGGTCAACTGGTCTTTAAAATCTGTTGTGTCCAAAACGAGGACATCTTTGGTTGCTTCAAAATACTCTTTTATCCGGTCTCGATTTTGCTTAACAAGAGGTTTCTTTGTTCCGCCAAAGACGATAACAATATCATAATTATTATCAAAAGCTAGTGCTGTGATTGAAATGAAGTTCGAAGTTTTACCACTCTGAACTTTTCCAATTACAATGCCAGTTTTTTGACATGTGCCGTTTCCTTCCGGATAAGGACAATACGAAAGGGTTTGAGCTGCATTTGAAACAATCCTCGTAACACCTTCTAGAGGGATTCCGTCCGCCAATAAATAGTTCTGTACAGCAGACATATATCGTCCATCAAGATTAACGGTCCATGTAGTTGTTTCCGGCTCATAGTAATTCATTTCAATACTATCGCTCATTAGTGTCCCTCCTTAATTACAGCTTTAAGTGTTTCATTCATCCTCATTCTGATGCTACTAGGATCAATTTTTCCATCCACACTTAGACGCATAGCCTCAATTTCAGATAAAGCAAGCGCAAATGTAAATTGCTCCATGATGGTTAAAAAATGTTCATCGTTAATATATGGCTTGAAAAACATATGGCGAATATTCCATTCAACAATATACTCATCTCCACTCATTGCAATATTGAGCCATCGACTATCAGGATCATCTTTTTTCAAAATAAAATTAAAGATATACTGTTTACCGTTACAGGAAAAGACAATACGTTTTCCTCTATCGCCCTCAACTTCAATGTCTGTAGGATCTGGTACAAGTTCAACTTTAGTAGTCGGCTTTATGTTTGACTGACTAATAGCCGTCTTCGAACTCTCTACATTAACATCCTCAGGGATCGGTGTAACCACCACATCATCAATAATACCAGCATTGGAGAAAGTATTTACTAAGGTTTCAATTCCTGTGTTAATCGAAGCCTTAGGGCGTTTACGATATTCCTTAGCCTTTTTTCTATAATCTTCACATTCGGCTTTTAATTTTTCAATTAATACATCTTCCAAACCACCATATAAATCAAACGCATCCTTTGTTTGCGTCACTCTCCATCCATCAAGATTTAGTTCTCCAAAGAGTCTTTGATAGACATAGGAGTTGGACTTTTCAAATATTTCTTCAGGCCGATATCCATTTTCGTAACCACCTACGATAACACGACCATATCGAATAAGTGTAAAACCTGCACCTGATGTACTACCTTCATCCAAAAGACCAATGAACCCATAAACACGCTTGGTTTCACCATTAAAATCAAAAGAAATATCTATATCTTTTTCCCATACTTTCTCTTTTCCGTCGGGTAAAATCTCGGTGAGTATTTTAGGCATCTCATAAACCAGTCCAACACCATTATATAGAATTTTGATTTTTCCGGAACGCAAATCTGTTCGATACATTCCCCTCAACTGGTCTTTAGTTTTTCCGATTTGTGTTCCAGAAAGTGTGCGATTCAAATTCCAAATAGTGATAGTTGTGCCATGATCTTTTGTGCTGCACGGAATTTCTTCCACGGTGATTTCTTCGTTTTTGTATTTGCTCAAGGCTTCGACATCTACAGTAGTTTTATATTTCACGCCAGAGCCCAGTGCAACAGACTCAACACTCCAACATTTTCCAAACCAACATGCGGCGGTTTTTAGTCCCATTCCAAACTCACTGCGAGATTTTTTTCTCGGCGGACTATCCAACATAATTGCCCGCTGAAAATCTCGAAAATCCATACCATACGCATTATCTTTTATGATAAGGTGATCGCCGCTTACTTTGTCTCTCTTGTATTCAATGTCAACGGCAAGGCCATTCCAATATTTAGTTGAATTAAGTTTTTCAGTATTATCATAATAGCTTTGCGTTGAATTGTCTACAAATTCCGCTATGGCAGTCCATGGATCATATCTTATATTTTTGTAGGTAGCATACACACTGGTTGTTGGTCGAATATTAATGCGTTTCGCCATCCAATTCACCATCCCATCCATTATTAGCCAATGCAAATAAACTTTCACCCAAAATTTTTAAAACTCGTACATTTACAGAGTTTCCAAGTTGCTTATATTGGATTGCATCTGTTCCTTGGAATTTAAATCCACCATGAAAACTTTGCAGATTCGCAGCTTCTCTTGGAGTAATCCTTCTAAAATGTCCTTTATTTTTATCCCAAATTATCGGAGTGTTGACTATTGCGACAAGCGAAGGATAAAATGTTGGCCGTTTTGCACGAATACCAGATTGCCGAATCTGGATTAAGCAATCACGAATATCTGTAACATCTGTCCCACAATTCCATTCAAATTTCTTGTAGAGTTTAATTTTGTTGAGCATATCATATTTGCGTATCCATTTATCGATAAAAACTCTATTATCAAGATAAAGCTTTCTGTTATGCCTCAAAAATTTTTGCTTCCATGATGGCATATCATCATATCCTTGTGCACGAAACACTTCATTGTCATCGTCTATCCCAACACCAAAGCTATCAATCCAAATTGGAAAACCAATCACCTTTATTCCAGTTTCAATTCGGAACTCATCCCAAGCTAAAATCATATGCTCCTGTTCCTCAGGAATCACATACGTATCCTCCACATTATCTTCAAGAATTGTCCACGCATCCCCCATTTTACATTTTTTGAAATGCTTTTCTAATTGAAGATCATTTTTATGAATGAAGCCATTGCTTAGAATCTTCTCATTTCTAATGTCTTTTCGGATTCCAAGAATATATACTCGTTCTCGAATCTGAGGAATCCCAAAATCAGAGGGAGAGAGTATAATAGGTTCTTCCGTGATATAAAAATTGCGCCGCATTAATTCTGAGGTGATGATATCCCAGTTTTCAGTTTTGTCAGCTAAATTACGAACATTTTCAAGAATAATAAACTTTGCTTCAGGATGTCCATCAAGGATATCCATAATCGTATAGAACAGGTTTCCTCTAGTCTTATCTTTAAAACCTTTTTGTGCACCAGCCTTGCTGAAAGGTTGACAAGGAAATCCCGCACACAAAACATCAAAAGACGCAATTGTCTCGGGTTGGATGTTTGTCACATCGCCACGTAGTTCTTTCTCCTCAGTATGGTAATTAAGTCGATATGTTTTTTTACATTCTTCGTTAATCTCAGCTGCCATTACACACTCGCCGCCGAGGTATCTCATAGCTTGATGAAAACCACCAATTCCAGCAAACAGGTCGATAAATCTAAATCGGGCTTTAATCTGTGTGCTTTTACAAGATCTCCTATCATTGGGCTTCTTTGCATCTTCTGGAATATACCATCTATTGCCTTTACGTATAACCCCTTCAATTCTTCCTTTCTTACAAAGCACTGTAACCCAAGTAGCAGAGACACCCCATTTTAGAGCAATCTCTTTTGTTGTCAGAAACATATTTTCCACTCGCCTTACCTCAATCCACACAGGATTGTTCTATTTTCGAATTTTATCTATTTACAATAATGCGTTTATTTTTCATCTGGCACAATTTCCATGATGTCCTCGATTTGGCAATTCAGTGCTATGCAAATCTTTAGAAGAATCTCCGTGGTAACGTGACCGTTTCTTCCCATCTTAGTAACTGAAGCCGGGCTAATGCCAGCTCTTACACATAAGTCCTTCTTTTTCATGTCCTTGTCGATGAGCAGTTTCCAGAGTCTTTTATAACTGATTGCCATAAAATACCTTCTCCTTATCGATATACAAAAAATGCTCCGCCTTCCGGCAGAGCATTCGGTCTGTTATAGCCATACTGCCAAGGCATATTCCAACACTCGACAGCGTTGTTTATAATAATAGCATATTTGGTTAGAAAAAGCAAGAAAATGATAGATGCACACGATTATTAAGTCATATAATATTGGGCGCATCTATGGTAACGACTGCCAACTCAACTTGTTTTGTGGCACAAACGTATAATAATAAAAGTTTCCAGTAATTCGACCTATATCATCGAAATGGCTGCTAAGTTTAAAAACATATCTCATCTTTATCTTTGTATCGTGGATTTGGATTTTTGTATAATTTACTGGCCTTCAATTTCAGAATCAGCATAACCTCAGCAAGCAGGGCCTCTGTGTGCACAAAGGCCAAATTCACACGCAGAATTAAAATTCTGCCGTGTTCATTTGCTTGTTGGGATGCAATCCCAAGCCCTGCGACCATCACGATTCCGTGATAGCTGCGCACTCCTACGACGCATCAAAAAAGCGTTTTGCAAAAAACGCGCAGCCTGCATCGGTACGGTGCAGATCTGAAAGGGTTTGGGATTTCCCAGCAAGCATTTTGCAACGCAAAATGGTCTTTGTATATACGAAGACCCTGCTTGCTACGGCTATGAACGCCTTTTGAATTGCAAAATGATTTTTCAGTTGCTATACTGGGCTTATCAAAGTTTTTTCAGGAGGCTGCTACAGTGACTGCACAGATAATGCAAATCGGGAACAGACCTTGCCGCATTTACGGCGAAGCCCATGCGGAATACCTGCTGCTCCAAATGACAGGCGAACATGAGTTGCAGAGCATGGACCATGAAGTGGCGGCTATTGCACAAAGCAACCGAAAGTATCTGTTTGCGGCCATCCCGGTGGAAAGCTGGAACGGTGAACTTTCCCCGTGGGAAGCTCCTGCGGTGTGGGGCAAAGAAAGTTTCGGCGGCAATGCGGCGGACACCCTGCGCTTTCTGACGGAGCAGGTCATCCCCACACTGGAGCAGCGGTATCCTCTCCCGAAAAACGTCAAAATCATTCTGGGCGGCTATTCGCTGGCCGGGCTGTTTGCACTGTGGGCATCCACCCAGACTGGTTTGTTCTACGGTGTCGCCGCCGCCTCGCCCTCTGTATGGTTTCCGGGCTGGATGGAGTTTGAACAGCAGCACCCGATACAGGCACAGCGCGTTTATCTGAGCCTTGGCAACAAGGAAGAGCGCACAAAAAACACCGTCATGGCTGCGGTAGGTGATAATATCCGCACCCTGCACAGCCGGCTTGCAGAGCGTGGCGCAGACTGCACCCTTGAGTGGAACAGCGGCGGGCATTTCAAAGACGCCGATTTGCGTACCGCAAGAGCATTTCAGTGGGTGATGGAGGAAAGCTGATGAATATTTTGATCGATGCAGACGGCTGCCCGGTTGTCGATCTGACGTTGCAGATTGCAAAACAGTTTGGCGTTCCGGTCATCATCCTGTGCGACACAGCTCACCAAATCGAGCGGGAAGGTGCGCAGACGCTGGTGTTCGACAAAGGAGCAGACAGCGTGGATTTTGCCCTCGTCAACCGGGTAAAACCGGGAGATGTGGTTGTGACACAGGACTACGGGCTGGCGAGTATGTGCCTTGCCAAGTGCGCCCGGGTGCTGAACCAGAACGGTTTGGAATACACCGCCGACAATATAGACGCTCTTATGCTGCGGCGTTATGAAAACAAAAAACTCCTTCGTGCCGGAAAGCACCCCAAGGGGAGCCCAAAACGGACGAAGGAGCAGGATGCCAAGTTTGCGGATACGCTCGAGAAGATCCTGAATTACAACCATTGATACATACTATTGGAAGTCTGGAGAAATCCAGTCTTCTTTTTTTATGAGAAAATTGTAACATTTTTTGCAATTTGGTTGCGTTTTGAGGGGGAGTGAATCGGCCCCGTCGTTCTTTCGGCTCGTTTTCTTGCATCTGCTTTCCCGAATCTGCTATACTGAAGCTACTTTTTTAATCGGAGGCTTTCATGACAACCCTTCTTCTCCTGCGCCATTCCATCCCGGAGCGCGGCGGTTCCAGCCCCGACCCCGGCCTTTCTACCGAAGGTCTTCAGCGGGCCGCCGCAGTCTTTCAAAATGACGCTTTCCGCACGGTCTCGCTCGTCTGGTCGTCCCCTTCGCTGCGTGCGCTCCAGACCGCACAGCTGCTGGGGCTTCCCGTCCGGCAGGACACCCGCCTTGCCGAGCGCCGCACCGGCGACACGACCGGGCAGGACGCTTCGTTCTGGAAACGCCAATACGAAGACCCGGACTTCAAAAATCCGGACGGCGAGTCCTTCCGTGAGGTCAGCGCCCGGATGGCAGACTGCATCCACGAACTGCTGGATTCGCTCCCGGAGGGGCAGAACGCCCTTGTCGTCTCCCACGCCGCCGCTATTTGCAGCTACTTGCAGCGCTTTTGCACCGTTGAGGTGACCGACGCCGCACAGAAGCTCCGCCGGATTACATTTCAGGGCGAAGTTCTGTTGGATGGGCACTTTTGGGAGGCTGATGGATTTGTGCTGCACATCGAAAATCGCCGCCCTGTTCTCATCCGCACCATCTAGCCGCAAAAAAAGGCACCAGCCTGAGCTGATGCCTTTTGTTGGCGGAGCATCAGGGAGTCGAACCCTGGCACCGGTCTCCCGGCCTATCGCATTTCGAGTGCGACCTCTTACGACCACTTGAGTAATGCTCCATATTCACAATACAGCTTAATTATTATAGCAAAATCCCGCCTTTCCGTCAACTGGAAATACAAAAAGCCCTTCCCCTTGTGCTTGACAGGCAGAACGGGGTGTGCTATATTTATTTCAAATTTGAAGTATGCACTCAAAGGAGAACCTATGGCACAGAATCGACAGGATATGGGCAGCGGGCCGGTCAAGCCCCTGCTTTTGCAGCTGATGATACCCGCCGTGGTGGCGCAGGTGGTCAATCTGCTCTATAACATCGTAGACCGCATTTACATCGGCCACATCGAGGGCATCGGTGCGGCGGCGCTGACGGGCGTGGGTCTGTTTGCGCCGATCCTTATGCTCCTGAACGCCTTCGCCATGCTCATCGGCGCGGGCGGTGCGCCCCGCACGGCCATCGCGCTGGGACAGGGCAATAAAGACGAGGCCGAAAAAATCATCGGCAACAGCTTTATCATGCTGCTGTTTTTCGCTGTGGTGCTGACGGTGGGCTTCTATGCCGGTGCGCCCGCCCTGCTGCGGCTCTTCGGTGCCAGCGACGCCACTCTCCCCTATGCGGTGGCCTATGGCCGCATCTACATCCTCGGATCGGTGTTCGTGCTGCTGGTCATGGGCATGAATCCCTTCATCACGACCCAGGGCTTTGCGAAGATCAGTATGCTCACGACGGTCATTGGCGCAGTCATCAACATCATCCTCGACCCGATCCTGATTTTTGGTCTTGGCTGGGGCGTCCGGGGTGCGGCAGTGGCGACGGTGCTCAGTCAGGCCGTGGGTGCCTGCTGGATATTGAAGTTCCTCACCGGCCCCAAGACCATCCTCAAGCTGCGGAAAGAAAACCTCAAAGTGGAGCGGAACATCATCCTGCCGGTGCTGGGGCTGGGCATCTCCACCTTTGTGATGCTCTCCACCGAGAGCCTGCTCTCCATCAGCTTCAGCTCCAGTCTGGCCCGCTACGGCGGTGATGTGGCGGTGGGTGCCATGACGGTGATCACCAGCGCCTCCCAGCTCTGCACCCTGCCCATTCAGGGCATCTGTCAGGGCGGCCAGCCGGTCATGAGCTTCAACTTCGGCGCAGGCAAAAAGCCCCGCGTCAAGGAGGCGTTCCGCTTCCAGCTCATCCTCTGCTTCGGCTATACCACCCTGTTCTGGCTGCTCATGATGCTGGCCCCCGGCGTGGTGGCGGGCATCTTTACCTCGGATGCCGCCCTCATCGAATACACCACATGGGCCATGCGCATCTACATGGCGGGCATCCTCGCCATGGGCGTTCAGATCGCCTGCCAGCAGAGCTTTATGGCGCTGGGTCAGGCCAAAGTCAGCCTCCTGCTGGCCTGTCTGCGCAAGATCATCCTGCTGATCCCCCTCATCTTCATCCTGCCCCACTTTGTGGCCAACAAATGTTTCGGCGTCTTTCTCGCCGAGCCGGTCAGTGATATTCTGGCAGCGACCATTACAGCCATTACCTTCTTCTCCCGCTTCGACAAGATACTGGACAAGGGTGCCGGGGAGGTATGATTTCACAGGAAATAAAGCCATCCTGCGGGCATTGCCTGCGGGATGGATACAATGAAATCCGGACGATGAACAGATGGAATTTCAGAATGACTGGATGCATCAAAAATACATCAGCAAAGAATTTTGGATGTAAGAGCTAAGAATCGAAAGGAAGGCTTGCAGAAGGCTTCAAAAACTAATCAAACGGGTCACTTTGTACAAACATTGCCTGAAAAATTTGTGCTTGAATCTAATTGCGGGATGAGAAAATATGCGCTATCATAATATCCAAAGGCGACCCGTATGCGGAAGGAATGGCGCTGTGAGCAAAGCACGGCGCTGCCATAATACGGATAAACGCAACGTGAATCGGAGGTAACAAGAAATGAAAAAGATCTCTCGTCGTGACTTCCTCGCAGCTTCTGCTGCTGTGGGGGCAGCTGGCGTCCTGACCGCTTGCGGCGGCTCTTCCAGCACCGCAGCATCTACCGCAGGTTCTGCTGCTGCCAGCACCGCTGCCGGCGGCAAGTCCACCGACTACCCCACCAAGGGTATTTCCGTCATCTGCCCCTGGTCTGCAGGCGGCGGCACGGACTCCTGCCTGCGCGCATTCTGCGAGGCTATGGGCAAGAACCTGGGCGTCACCCTGACTGTCGATAACCAGACTGGCGGCGGCGGCATCCTGGGCCATCAGGCTATCGCAGACGCCAACACCGACGGCTACACCATCGGTATGATCACCTTCGAGCTGGCTACCTACAAGAAGCTGGGCACCAGTGAGCTGACCTGGGAGAATTACGCTCCCCTGTGCCGCGTCAACACCGACGCAGCTGCCATCACCGTCGGCGCAAAGTGGGCTGCTGACAACGGCATCACCGACCTGCCCGGTTTCATTGATTACTGCAAGGCTCACCCCGGTGAGGTGCAGATGGGCGGTTCTTCCAACGCTTCTGTCTGGCACATCGCTGGCGGCTACCTGATGAGCGCTACCGGCATCGACATCCAGATGATCACCTATCAGGAAGGCGCTGCTACCGCTGTCCAGAACGCAGCCGGCGGCTTCATTCAGGGCGTTACCGTCTCTCTGGCCGAAGCCCGCAGCTTCATCGAGTCCGGCGACCTGATCTGCCTGGGCGTCATGGACGAAGAGCGCAACCCCGTCTTCCCCGATGTTCCTACCTGTAAGGAGCAGGGCTACGACATCACCTACTACACCCAGCGCGGTATGGCCGCTCCTCTGGGCGTTGATGATGCCATCATGACCCGTCTGGAAGAGGCCTGCGCCGCTGCCATCGAGGATCCTGACTTTGTGACCTTCATGAACAACAACGGTCAGGCCATCTCCTATCTGGATGCACAGGGCTATGCTGACTACCTGAAGCAGGCTGCTGTCGATGTCGCAGCTGCTATGGACGCTGTCGGCCTCTGATTTGTCTCTCTGAGTATTTGCTGGGGCAGGCAGTTCATGCCTGCCCTTTTTTATGAGAAGATATAGAGAGGAGGAACCCCTTTTGAACAAAGACAAAATGAAAACGATGGCCTTCTCCAATCTGGTAGGCTCCATCATTTTCCTCGCGATCGGCATCTGGGCGTGGTTCCAGACCGATAATTTCCCTGAGGTGGCCAACACCTATGTACAGGCTTCCACCTTCCCCCGCGTCATGATCGTGGGTATGCTCATCTTCTCGGTGGTCCTGCTCATCCAGTCCATCTTCAAGCTGATGGGTACCATGAAGCCCACCGACCCCGTTGCTGTCGAAGTCGGCACCCTGAATCCCCTCAAGGATAAGGGCGTGGCCGCTGCTTACCTCGTTATGCTCCTCTGTGTGCTGTTCGCTGCTCTGTTCAAGAGCTGCGGCTACATCCTGTGCGCTGTGGTGCTCTCGATGATCATCATGTTCCTCATCGGCAAGCGCAACTGGGTGCAGATGGTCCTTGTGAGCGTTCTGGTGCCGCTGCTGATGTGGCTGGTGTTCTACAAGGTGCTTACCGTCAATATTCCGCTGGGTCCGCTGAACTTCCTGCGCACCCTGGTGGACATGATATAAGGAGGGAGCACAGTTATGGATTTTAGTCTGCTTCTTTCCAGCTATGCGACTGTCTGGTCCAACCCCGAGGTCCTTCTGATGACCTTCATCGGCGCACTGGGCGGCGTTCTGCTGGGCGCTATCCCGGGCATGACCGCCACCATGGGCGTGGCGCTGCTCATCCCCTTCTCCTTCGGCATGGACCTCATCCCGTCCATCGGCCTGCTGCTGGGCATCTACTGCGGCGGTATGTACGGCGGTTCCATTTCCGCTATCCTCATCCACGCCCCCGGCACGCCCGCCGCAGCCGCCACCCTGCTGGACGGCTACCCCATGTGTAAGAAAGGTCAGGCCGGCAAGGCACTGTCCGTTGCCATGTTCGCCTCCTTCTGCGGCGGCGTCATCGGCGCACTGGTCATGACCTTCCTGTCTCCGCTGGTCGCTGACATGGCCATGAACTTCGGCCCCGGCGAGATGTTCATGCTGGCTGTCTTCGGTCTGTCGGTCATCGTCGCAATTTCCGGCAAGTCTGTGGCCAAGGGCCTCATCAGCGCCTTCTTCGGTATGCTGCTCTGCACCGTCGGCCTCGACCCCACCAACGGCATCCCCCGCTTCATCACCACCAAGCAGACCGGCCTGCTGGATGGCTTCCAGTTCATCCCCACTCTGATCGGTCTGTTCGCTGTCTCTGAAGTCATCGCCGGCGTTGAGCGCATCATCCGCGGCGAAGAGCATGAGCAGAAGTCCAACGAGAAGATCACCAACGTCCTGCCCGATTGGAAGACCATCAAGAAGATCTGGCCCAACATCCTCTCCGGCGGCCTCATCGGCACCTTCATCGGTGCCATCCCCGGCGCAGGCGGTGACATCGCCGTCTTCGTCTCCTACGGCGCAAGCAAGTCTGCAAGTAAGCACCCCGAGCTGTACGGCACCGGCATCCCCAACGGCGTTGCTGCTACCGAGTCCGCCAACAACGGCTGCTCCGGCGGCGCGATGATCCCCCTGCTGTCTCTGGGCGTCCCCGGCGACTCCGTCACCGCCATCCTGCTGGGTGCCTTCATCATGAAGGGCATCACCCCCGGCCCCATGATGTACGTCACCGAGCTGCCCACCGTCTACCGCGTCTTCGCGGCTCTGATGCTGGCAAACCTCTGCATGCTGGTGGTTGGCTGCCTGGGCGTCCGCTTCTTTGCAAAGATCGTCTCCGTCGAGAAGAAGATGCTCTACCCCATCATCCTCGTCATCTCCCTGCTGGGTGCTTTCTCCATCAACAAGAATGCCTTTGATGTGGGCGTCTGTGTCGCCTTCGGCATCATCGGCTGGCTGATGAACAAGTACGAGTTCCCGCTTTCTCCCATCCTGCTGGCCCTTATTCTGGGACCCATGTGCGAGAAGAACTTCGTGCGTTACATGAACATCCAGCGCGGCAACTTCTTCGCCATCACCACTTCTCCCATCGCAATGGTCTTTGCAACGGTCGCTATCCTGGTCATCGTCTACTCTGTCTACAACCAGAGCAAGATCAACAAGCGTGCTGCTGCAAACGCCGCGAAGGAGAACGCATAACCCCAACATCCAGACAAGCTCTGTCTTTTACATTCCCATCCCATGAAGCTGCGGCTGTCCCGTTCCGTCGGGGCGGCCGCGCTTCGCTTTTATGGGATAAGGAGAAAGCCCCCGGCGCTGCCGGGGGCTTTCGTCGTGCTGTATTTTATTCTTCCGATTTGGGAGCTTCGGGGTGGCGGCACTTGGCCAGCATATCCAGCTCCGGCATCAGCTCGGTGCTGATGACCGAGAGCATCTGCTCCATCTTGTCGCAGTCCTCAGCCGGGAAGCGCTTGCGCACACGCTCGATGACCGTGTGCAGGTAAGAATAGCTGATGCTGTAGTAATCGATGTATTTCTGGGTGGGGCGCAGGAAGTATTCGCGGCGGTCGGTGGTGGACTGAATTTTTTCCACATAGCCCTTTTTGACGAGGCTGCCGATTTTATAAGCCGCGTTGGGGGTGGAGATGCCCATCATGCGGGAAAACTCTGCAATGGTGGGCTCCCCCATCGCCATGATGCCCTCCATGCAGAAGGACTCCACCGTAGTCAGCGTGGCTTCGCGGGTGGCAAAGCGCTGAAATACATTCTGATAAAAATGCAGCTTGAATTTTGTATAGACGTCCTGAAAGACTTCTTCCAGCATGGGGTTTTCCTCCAGTGAGCAAATAGCTCAAAAAATTTACTCTTTTGATAAGTATACCATGATTTGCGCCGGAGGGGAAGACAAAAATCTACGATTCCGTTAAGATTTTGTGACCTCTTCCTTCCCAGTATGGCCCATCCGCGCCCTGACGATGCTGAGCACGACGAGTTCGATGACGATGGCACAGGCCAGCAGCACGAAGGAGATCAGGGTGTTGGCGGCATCGCCGAGGACAGCCTGTGCTGCACCGCAGAGCAGATAGCAGCCCGCCGAGATGGCGGCGGCGGTCATGGCGTAGGGCAGCTGGGTGGAGACGTGGTTCACGTGGCTGCAATGCGCGCCGGCAGAGGCCATGATGGTGGTGTCGGAGATGGGCGAGCAGTGGTCGCCGCAGACCGCGCCGGACAGGCAGGCGGCGATGGAGACCACCAGCATCTCACCATCCGGGAACGCATGGCAGACGATGGGGACCAGAATCGAGAAGGTACCCCAGGACGTGCCGGTGGCAAAGGCGAGGAAGACCGCCACCACAAAGATGATGATGGGCAGCAGGTACTGCAGAGCTGCCGCAGAGCCGCTGAGCAGGCTTGCGACGTAGTATTTTGCACCCAGCAGGCCGGTCATGCCGGAAAGGGTCCACGCCAGCGTCAGAATGAGCATGGGGCTGACCATGGCCTTGAAGCCCTCGGGGATGCAGGCGGCAAAGTCCTGAAAGGTCATGACGCCCCGCACCCGGTAAAACACGAAGGTGAACATCAGGGCGATGGCGCTGCCCATCACGAGGCCCACAGAGGCGCTGCAATTTGCGAAGGCGGTGATAAAGTCCACACCCTCGAAGAAGCCGCCGGTGTACACCATGCCGAAGATGCAGGCCGCGATGAGCACCAGCACCGGCGCGATGAGGTCCACCACATGGCCGCGGGTGTCGCTGCTGTCGTCCACGTCGTCGCCGTAGGGGCGGTCGTCGGTGGTGAAGAGGTCGCCCAGCAGGGCGTTATCCTCGTGCTTTTTCATGGGGCCGTAGTCGAGGCCGCTGAAGATGAGGAAGAGGCTCATCACCATGGTGAGGATGGCGTAGTAGTTATAAGGGATGGTGCGCAGGAACATGGTAAAGCCGTTGATGCCCGAGCCTTCCGGCACGGAGGACGTGACGGCGGCGGCCCAGCTGGACACCGGCGCGATGATGCAGATGGGTGCTGCGGTGGCGTCGATGAGGTAGGCCAGCTTTGCGCGGGAGACCTTCTGCCGGTCAGTGACCGGGCGCATGACGGAGCCGACGGTCAGGCAGTTGAAGTAGTCGTCCACAAAGATGAGGATGCCCAGCAGCAGGGTGGCGAACTGTGCGCCCGCTCGGGTGTGGATGTGGGTGGAGGCCCAGCGGCCAAAGGCGGCGCTGCCGCCGGCCTTGTTCATCAGGGCCACCAGAATGCCCAGCATCACCAGAAAGACGAGGATGCCGACGTTGCTGGAATCGGACAGCTTGGACACCATGCCGCCGTCTTCGTTGAAGAAGAGGGTGGTCAGCGCCAGCTCAAGATTGCCGTTGGCGTAGAGCAGTGCGCCGGTGGCGATGCCCACCAGCAGCGAGGTGTAGACCTCTTTGGTGTTCAGGGCCAGCACGATGGCTACCACAGGGGGCAGCAGGGACAGCGCCGAGCTGTACACGGCGCAGGTGTAGGTGGAAGGGTCGTCGATCTTGCCGGGCGTTGCGGCGGTACACCACAGCAGCAGGGCAAATACCAACAGAGCACCCACCCACGAGAGATTGGTTTTTTTCATGATAAACTCCTCAGGTGATTTTTTTGCAGCCTGCCGGGCAGACTAACCCTTTAGAAGCCGTTTTCATAAGCATTGCACACCGCCCGAACGGCCTTTTTGCCCGCATACTGCGTTGCTTTCCCTTGCAATCCGCTCAGGATTGCTGCGGAAAATCGCCTTGTCTGCGAGCAAAAATTCTCGTCGTTCGATGCACTCTGCTTACAAAAACAGCTTCTAACGTGATGGGACACGGAAGGGGGTGTTGGCTGCGCCGGACTATAAAGCGATGTATTTAGAGCTGTTCCGTGCCAGCGAACAGGCGGCACGGCTTTTGCAGGAAGCTCAGGCCCGGGCCGAGCAGCAGCTGCTGGCTGCCGACCCGCCGCCCATCGAGCTTGCCGAGAAAAAAGAGTCTTAGCCCTTCTTGCTCTCGGCCTTGGCGGCAAACTTTGCGTCGTTGACCACAAAGCGCTCGTGGACGCCGCCGCCCACGGGGCCTTTCTCGTCGTACAGGGAGACTTTGAACACCAGCTTGCGGCCTTCCACAGCGGTCAGCTCGCTCTCGCAGGTGACGGTCATGCCCACGGGGGTGGGTGCGGTGTGCTCCAGCTCCAGCTTGGTGCCTACAGAGCCGCAGCCCTCGTCCAGAGCGTCGGCGACGCTCATCCAGCAGGTCTTTTCGGCCAGCGCCACCAGTGCGGGGGTGGCGAAGACATTCAGCGTGCCGCTGCCCATGGTCTTGGCGGTGTTCTCGGGGGTCACGGCGACGCTCTGCTTGCCGCGGATTCCGGTTTCTAACATATAAAAATTCCCTCTTTCTTAATTTGTCGTGATGCCGCGGTTTGCGGCAGATAATTTCACATTTGTAAGGATACCACAAAACTCACACTATTGCACCTGTTTTCGGGATTTTCCTTCAAAACTCTTTCCGTCTGAGGCCAAACGCGGTATCATAAGCTGGACAGGGAGGGAGAGAAGATGAACGATTTCTGGAAATCCTACGACATCACCCACGCCGAATACGGGGCCGATTACCGATGCTACCCGCTGTATGGCACGGTCCACCTCATGGAACTGGCCATTTCCCTTGCCTTTATCGTGGGGGCGGCCCTGTGGTATCGCCGCAGTTCTGCCCGCACCCGGCGGCGCATTTTAGTCGGAGTCACCGCTTTGCTCCTGCTGGACGAAGCTGCCCTTCTGCTGGGGATGGCCCTGACCGGCCAGTGGAATTGGAGCTATCTGCCCCTGCACCTGTGCAATATCAACGTCTTCGTCTGTCTGTACAACACGATCACGGACAGAAACTGGTGCAAAGAGGAGCTGTATGCCCTCTGTATCCCGGGTGCAATGCTGGCCCTGCTCTGCCCCAGCTGGCTGGATGTCCCCTCTTGGTGGACGCTCATCAATCTGCACTCCGTCAGTATCCATGCCCTGCTGGTACTCTATCCAGTCCTGCTGGTGGCGGGCGGCTACCGTCCCAGTCCCCGGCGGGTGCCGCAGGTGCTGGCGTTCCTGTTCGGCTCTGCCCTGCCCATATACTTTCTGAATCAGTCCCTTAACACCAACTTCTATTTCCTCAATAATCCCTACGGGAACATCATCACCAGCACCTTCACGGCCCTGCTGGGCGAAAAATATTATATCCTGGGCTTCCTGCCTGCCATCGCGCTGGCGCTGTTCCTCATGTATCTGCCGTGGGCGGCGGACGATAAAAAGAAGAAGCGGGCATGAATGCAGTGCTTTGGAAAAAGGCAGTTCGGTCAGGACTGCCTTTTTCTTTTGCCCTAAATTGCACCCTTCCTGCAAAATAAATCTGCAAATTTCTTGCGTTTTGCGGTCTGTTTTATCAATTTTAAGAGAATGCTGTTTTTTTGCGCAAATCCCCTTGACAGGAGCTATACAGCGTGTTATCATGAACACATGAACAGATGTTCATATATTGAAGCGAAAGGATGACAAGGATGGCTGAGAATGCTCTTGCCCCAGAACAGAAGCTGCCCAAGGCCCCGCCGGAGCTGCCGGACGATGAGGTGCTCTACGAGCTGGCCGATTTGTTCCGGGTGTTCGGCGATTCCACCCGCATCAAGATCCTCTACGCCCTCCACGACGATGAGCTGTGCGTGCAGGACATTGCAAATGCCGTCCAGCTCAGCCAGTCGGCGGTGAGCCATCAGCTGCGGGTGCTCAAGGACTCAAAGCTCGTCCGCTTCCGCCGCGACGGCAAGACCATTTACTATGCACTGGACGATGACCATGTGCGCAGCATCCTCTCCATGGGCATGGACCACATCGAAGAGTGATGCCCCAAAACGCTGCAAGCTCTGCTGCACCCTGCGGCGGAGCGGGGATATAGAAAGAAAGGCTGGTACTTATTATGAAAAAGAGCTACAAGATCGAAGTTGACTGCGCAAACTGCGCCCAGAAGATGGAGGATGCCGCCAACACGGTCGCCGGCGTCGCAAAGGCTACCGTCAGCTTCATGACCCAGAAGATGAACGTCGAGTTCGATGAGGGCGCGGACGTCAAGACTACCATGCAGAATGTCCTCTCCGCCTGCAAGAAGGTCGAGGACGACTGCGAGATCTTCGGCATCTGAGTTTCGACTTACACTGCCGGGATGCGCGTGGAAAATGTGGAAAAATAAATCGGTTTTCAACAATTTCCACGGCGTTTTCAACATATTGGATGCAAAAATAGAAAAATGAACGCGCATTTGCGGCTTTTTGCGGGAAAACCTCGTGGAAAAGCCGGGGGAAAGCGTGGAAAACAAGCCCCTTGTGGGGAAAACCTGTTGAATCTGAGAAAACTGCCCCAAAAGGAGGCTGGTACCCGTGACGAAAAAACAAAAGAAAATGCTGTACCGCATCATCGCTGCTCTGGCGCTGGTGCTGGTGCTCAAGCTGCTGCCGCCTCTGCCCACGTCGGTGGAGCTGCTGCTCTACTGCATCCCCTACCTCGTGGTGGGCTGGGATGTGCTCCGCAAGGCCCTTCTGGGCATCAAGAACCGTCAGCCCTTTGATGAATGCTTCCTGATGGCCGTCGCCACCGTGGGTGCCTTTGCGCTGGGCGATTACGTCGAGGGCTGTGCCGTTATCATCTTCTACCAGATCGGCGAGCTGTTCCAGGGCGTTGCCGTCGGCAAGAGCCGCCGCAGCATCTCGGCCCTGATGGACATCCGGCCCGACTACGCCAACATCGAGGGCGAGGACGGCAAGCTGGAGCAGGTGGACCCCGATGAGGTCGAGATCGGCACCCTCATCGTGGTCCAGCCCGGTGAGCGTGTGCCGATCGACGGCGTCATCGTCGAGGGCGCTTCCACCCTCAACACTGCCGCCCTCACCGGCGAGAGCCTGCCCCGGGATGTCCGGTCCGGCGATGAGGTCATCAGCGGCTGTGTCAACATGAGCGGTCTGCTCAAGGTCAGGACCACCAAGGAGTTCGGCGAATCCACCGTCTCTAAAATTCTCGACCTCGTGGAAAATTCCAGCATGAAGAAGGCCCGCGCCGAGAACTTTATCACCCGCTTTGCCCGGGTGTATACCCCGGCGGTCTGCTACGGCGCGCTGGCGCTGGCCTTCGTTCCCCCCATCGTTCTGCTGCTGATGGGTCAGCCCGCCCGCTTCGGCGATTGGGTCTACCGCGCCCTCACCTTCCTCGTCATCAGCTGCCCCTGCGCACTGGTCATCTCTATCCCGCTGAGCTTCTTCGGCGGCATCGGCGGCGCTTCCGCCTGCGGCATCCTCGTCAAGGGCTCGACCTATCTGGAAGAGCTGGCCGATACCCGCGTCGTCGTCTTCGATAAGACCGGCACCCTGACCCAGGGTACCTTCAAGGTCGTCAAGGTCTGCCCCGTGGAGGGCGGTACCGAAGACAGCCTCGTGGAAGCCGCTGCGCTGGCCGAGAGCTGGTCGAAGCACCCCATCTCCCTGAGCATCAAGGCTGCTTACGGCAAGGACATCGACGCTGCCCGCGTCACCGATGTGGAGGAGCTGGGCGGCCACGGCGTCACCGCCAAGGTGGACGGCAAGCTGGTCGCTGCCGGTAATGCCCGCCTGATGGCAAAGCTGGGCCTCACCGTCCCCGATGTCCCCCAGACCGGCACCATCGTCCATGTGGCCATCGACGGCAAGTATGCGGGCTATCTGCTCATCTCCGACGTGGTGAAGCCCCACAGCGCACAGGCCATCAAGGGCCTCAAGCAGGCCGGCGTCCGAAAGACCGTCATGCTCACCGGCGACGCAGAGCCGGTGGCAAAGGCTGTCTCGGCAGAGCTGGGCATCGACGAGTACCACGCCGGCCTGCTGCCCGGCGATAAGGTGGACCAGATCGAGAAGCTCCTGGCCGCCAAGAAGCCCAAAGAGATGCTGGCCTTCGTGGGCGACGGCATTAACGACGCCCCTGTCCTCTCCCGTGTGGATGTGGGCATCGCCATGGGTGCTCTGGGCTCTGACGCCGCCATTGAGGCCGCCGACGTCGTCCTGATGGATGACGACCCGGCCAAGATCGCCCTCGCCATGCGCATTGCCCGCCGCACCAAGAGCATCGTCTACCAGAACATCGTCTTTGCTCTGGCCATCAAGGCGGCCTGCCTGCTGCTGGGTGCTCTGGGTATCGCCAATATGTGGGCGGCCATCTTCGCCGATGTCGGCGTCATGGTCCTCGCTGTCCTGAATGCGACCCGCGCCCTCTATACGAAAGACCTCACCAAAAAATAAAAGATATAAGGCAAAGAGGGTTCTGTGCGTCTGCACAGAACCCTCTTTGCCTTATAAATAGTTCTTGCAAATGCAGATAAACCTGTTATACTACTGTATTGGAGGGTTGAAACAAATGCAGGAACAAAACGAAATAAATTTGAATCGCGCACCGGTATGGCGCGCCTTCCGGGCCGCAGCGCCTCAGACGCTGCCGGTGTTTGCCGGATATTTGGTGCTGGGCCTCGGCTACGGCATCTATGTGCAGTCGCTGGGCCTGCCAGTCTGGCTACCGCCCCTGATGGGTACAGTAGTGTACGGCGGCTCGCTGGAATTCGTGCTGGCGTCGCTGCTTCTGGGCAGCTTTGCGCCGGTGTCGGCCTTTCTGATGGCGCTGATGATCCAGGCGCGGCATCTTTTCTACGGCCTGACCATGCTGCAGCGCTACCGCGGCTACGGCCTGCGCAGCGCCTACATGATCTTCGCCATGAGCGACGAGACCTTCTCCATCACCTGCTCGGCAGAGCCGCCCGAGGGCGTGGATAAGGGCTGGTTCATGTTCTTCATCACCCTGCTGGATCAGATCTACTGGGTCGCCAGCGCGGCCATGGGCGCGGCCCTCGGCTCTGTCCTGCCCTTCAGCACCGAAGGCGTCGATTTCGTCATGACGGCTATGTTCGTGGTCATCTTCCTCAACCAGTGGGAAAAGGAAAAACAGCACGTCAGCGCCATCATCGGCATTGCCGCCCCGCTGGTCTGCCTGCGCATCTTCGGCTCAGGCAGCTTCCTCATCCCCTCGATGGTCTGCATCCTTGCGGCACTGCTGCTGTTCCGCCGTCCCATCGAGGCCAAAGAAAGCGAGGCGGCAAAATGAGCAATATCCAGTTCATCCTGACCATCGCCGTCTGCGCGGCGGCGACCATGCTCACCCGCTTTCTGCCCTTTCTGGTGTTCGGCTCCCGGGGCGGCAAGGTGCCTGAGGTGGTGGAGTATCTGGGCCATGTGCTGCCCGCTGCCATCTTCGGAATGCTCATCGTCTACTGCCTCAAGGGCGTCAGCCTCACCTCGGGCAGCCACGGCATCCCGGAGGCCATCGCCATCGGCGTGACCGTTGCCCTCCATAAGTGGAGGCATCAGACGCTGTTTTCCATCGCCGTCGGCACGCTGTGCTATGTGCTGCTGGTGCAGATGGTGTTTTGAGAATGCAAAAAGGACACGGCACTGCCGTGTCCTTTTTCGTGCTCAGTGATAGAATGTATCAAAATTGACCTGCCGGTAGAACCGCTGCTGCAGCTGGTCGAAGCTGTCGCAGTCCTGTGCCAGTAGCCACATGATCTTGGTCACGACGGCCTCAATGGTCATGTCGTGGGCCTCAAGGAAGCGGAAGCGGTTCTTGACCCGCTTGCCCACCTCGTAGATGCCCACGTCGCTGCCCTCGTAAGTGACCTGGGTGGTGAGGATGAGCACCTTGTGGGTTTTGTCGTAGTCGCCGAGGCCCTCGGCGAAGGCGTCCATCAGCCGCTGGGGGATACCGCCTACGCCGAAGCTCTCCACGATGACGCAGTCGTAGAGGCGGAAAATGTCGGGAATCAAATCGGGACTGAGGCCGGGCGTCAGCTTGAGCAGAAAGACGCGGGGGCTGAGCGAGCGGCCAAACTCCACAGGGCCGGTGGGCCAGGGCGAAGGCACATACCGCACCAGACGGTCGCCCTGTACCAGTGCCAGCGCCGGGAAATTCACTGAGGCAAAGGCGTCGTAGCTGATGGTCTTGTTCTTTTTGGCGCGGGTGCCTGCGATGACATGGCCGCCGAACACCACCATGACGCCCCGGCTGCCGGGGTCGAGGGCGCAGATGACGCTGTCGCGAAGGTTTTTCTTGGCGTCGGTGATCTCGTTGGAGATGGGCTGCTGTGCGCCGGTGAGGATGACGGGCTTGTCGGCGTTCTGGATGAGGTAGGACAGCGCCGCCGCAGAGTAGGCCAGCGTGTCGGTGCCGTGGCAGATGATGAAGCCGTCGTAGAGGGCATAGTTCTCCTGTACGGCCTTCGCCATCATCAGCCAGTGCTCCGGGCCGAGGTCGGTGCTGTCGATGCTGCACAGGGCCAGCGTGTCGGGGCAGCAGAGCTCGTTCAGCTCAGGCAGATGAGCCAGAAGCTCTTCGCTGGTGAGCACGGGCTTGAGGCCCTGCTGGGTGCGGACGCTGGCGATGGTGCCGCCGGTGGTGATAAAAAGCAGACGCTGCTTTGTGGACATAGAAAAAGCCTCCATCAGGAAGATTGAATCGCATTCATAGAAAGTATAACACACTCGCCCGCCCTTGCAAAGTGGCGCTCGGGCGGAAAATGGAGGCTTTTAGGACTTGGTCATAGAAATCAGGGGGATTTGGTGTATAATAGAGGTATAGAACGCTGTTACGCGGGGTCAAGTTCTCTTTTGCGTGCCAAAAGAGAACCAGAAATGGTTCGCGCGCCTGTGCGCGGGTTAGAGCGCTTTTTCGCTGGGCTAAGTTCTCTTTTGACATCAAAAGAGAACATTAGCCTTAATGAAAAAGCGCTCTAACCCCGCGCCACCGGCGCGCAGAGAAAGCAACAGATTTTACGATAATACAAGAAGTACAAGGAGGCCCACTATGTCCAACATCGTCATCATCGGCTCCGGCCCGGCGGGGGTGTCTGCCGCACTGTACACTGCCCGTGCGGGGGTGGACACCACCGTCCTCACCCGGGGGCCGGGTGCGCTTGACCGTGCAGAGCTTATCCAGAACTACTACGGCTTCGCAGCCCCCATATCGGGTGCGGAATTGGAGCGTCAGGGCATCGAGGGGGCCAAGGCTGTGGGCGTCAAATTTGTGACCACCGAGGCCGTGGGTCTGACCTATACCGATAAACTCACTGTAGAAACCCTCAATGGAGATTACCCGGCGGACGCTGTTATCCTCGCCACAGGTGCTTCGCGGGCGACGCCCCGCATCCCGGGGCTGGCGGGCCTCGAGGGCCACGGCGTCAGCTATTGCGCCACCTGCGATGCTTTTTTCTATCGCGGCAAGGATGTGGCTGTGGTAGGCAGCGGCGAATACGCCCTGCATGAGGTGCAGGCGCTCCTGCCGGTAGCGGCCAGCGTCACCCTCCTGCTGAATGGTGCGCCGCCGGCGGCAGAGTTTCCGCCGGAGGTGGCTGTCCGGCCTGAAAAAATCGACGCGATCCTCGGCGAGCAGAAAGTCACCGGCGTCCAGCTGGCCGGCGGCGATGTGGTGGAGCTGGCGGGTGTGTTTGTGGCGCTGGGCGTTGCGGGCAGTACGGCGCTGGCCCGGAAGATCGGTGCCGCTGTGGAGAACGACCGCATCGTGACAGATGAAAAAATGCAGACCACCGTCCCCGGCCTCTACGCCGCCGGAGACTGCACCGGCGGGCTTTTGCAGGTGGCGAAGGCCGTCTATGAGGGCGCTCTGGCAGGCACCGAAGCCGCCAAAGCGCTGCGGAAGGGGTGATTTAAGATGCCGGAGATCCTGCCTATCCCCAAATGCGGCGAGCACCGCCAGTGTCTCGCCTGTGCCTTCCCCTTCTGGGACAAGCTGACCGCCGAACAGCAGGATATACTCTGCCGCACCACCCGCCTGGTGCGCTATCGCAAGGGCGAGCGGGTCCACAGCCCGGTGGAGAACTGCGTGGGCATCCTGCTGCTGCGCACCGGCCAGTTCCGGGCGTATCTTCTCTCCGACGATGGCCGGGACGTGACCCTCTACCGCCTCTTTGGCGGCGAGATCTGCATCCTCTCCGCCTCCTGCGTTATGGACTCGGTGAACTTTGACCTCTACATCGACGCCGAGGAGGACACCGAGGCCTACTGCATCAGTGCGGGCGTCTTCCGCAGCCTCATGCAGCAGAACGTGGAGGTGCGGTGCTTCGCCTACCAGATGACCGCTGAGCGCTTCTCCGACACCATGTGGACGATGCAGCAGATCCTCTTCATGAGCGCCGACCGGCGGCTGGCCATCTTCCTTGCGGACGAGCTTGCCAAGACCGGCGGCGACGATGTCCGCCTGACCCAGGACCAGATGGCAAAGTACATGGGTTCCGCCCGCGAAGTGGTGAGCCGCCTGCTGAAATACTTCGCCGGTGAGGGCATCGTGAAGCTCTACCGCGGCGGCGTGACCGTGACGGATAAGGACAGGCTGACGAAGATAGCACACGGAGAGTAAAAAATGACGCCGTGCATTGCACGGCGTCATTTTTGGTGTTTGTTTCGCCACTGTTCCACGTCTGCCCACTCGGCGCGGCCTACCATATAATCGAGGCTCACCTGATAATAGTCTGCCAGTGTGATGAGGTGGTGGGTGGGTATCTCCTGCACACCCAGTTCGTATTTTGCATATTGTTGCTGCGTTGTGTTGAGGATTTTTCCGACATCCTTCTGTGTAAGGTCGGCATCCTCCCGCAGGTCGCGCAGGCGTCCATAGTAATACATCGTAAGCCCTCCTGAGAGGAACTATACTTGACATCTGATAAGATGTATTGACTTTACGCCTTATCGGATGTATTATAGGAATAAGAAGACCGGTTTATTCAAAAATAAGGAGGTAGAACGATGAAAGCTGAATTGATTAGCACGATTGTAGGCGCGGCAGCTTGTGCAGCGGCAGGCGCAGCGAAAGGGGCCAGTATCGGCATTGCCGTCGGTGGCCCCATCGGTGCAATCGCAGGCACGATTCCCTGTGCGATTGCAGGCGGTGTGATTGGTGCTTTGGGTGGTAATAACGTAGGCCATCGTATTGACGAGCGTTGAATGATAGTGAAACTCAAATAAGCGAAAAAAGGCCGTTGCTCGACATAATATATGTCAAGCAACGGCCTTTTCTTTACAGAAATAAAATTTATTCAAAATGATTGACAATCTTTGATGTGTACGCTATTATGTACATAAGGGGGCGATAACATGACCACGACGAACATCACTAATTTCCGCAAGAATGCGTTCAACTATGTGGAGCAGACCATCAAGTACAACGAGCCGCTGAACATCAGCACGAAGGACGGCGATGCCGTTCTGCTGAGTGCGGAGGATTACAGCGGCCTGATGGAGACGCTGTATCTGGTTTCGGTACCCGGCATGAGGGAAAAAATCATGGACGGCCTGAAACAGCCTCTGGACGAATGTCTGGACGAAGATGCAGTGGAGTGGTAAATGTATAAAATCGTCTATACCAAAACAGCGGCGAAGGATGTTCCAAAACTGAAAGCGGCACATCTGGCAGATAAGGCGAAGGCTCTGATAGATATTATCCGGGACGACCCTTTCCAGAAACCGCCGCCCTATGAAAAACTGGTCGGAGATTTGAACGGCGCGTACAGCCGCCGTATCAATTTGCAGCACAGACTAGTCTATCAGGTCTACGAAGAAGAAAAGACCATCAAAATTCTGAGTCTCTGGACTCACTATGAGCGATAAAAAATGCCATCGTGCTTAGGCACGATGGCATTTTTGCTGTTAATGGGAATTACCCTTTGCACCCCTGCTCTTCCCAGTCGCCGAAGTCGGAGACGTCGGCGATTTTAGTCGGGTCGAACTTGCCGTTTTCGTCCTTGGGGGCGACGGCGGGGCCGGCCTCCACGGGGTTCGGGTTCGGAGCCTCGGGGTCACAGACCGGGCGCTCTTCGCTCAGGTCGGGCAGGGTCACAGGCTCTGCGGCCTCAGCGGGCGCTGCCTCCGTCTCAGGGGCGGCGGGCTCCTCAGCGGGAGCGGTCTCTTCTGCCGGTGCGGCGGCTTCGGCCTCTGCCCTGGCCTCACCCTCGGCGTATGCCTCGGCGGTCTTGGCGGCCTCTGCGTCGTCCTTTTCGGCTTCCTCGGGGAACTCGATGGATTCGATGATGGGTGCGGCCTTCTCGTTCAGGAGCTTGTCCATGATGACGATGGCGGCACCGGTGGCCGCCACAGCGGCGGCAGTACCCAGAATGCGGAAGATTGCTTTCATGCCATGACCTCCTTGGTTATGTTGTAGTTAGGAGAAGGTGACAACATCGTTCAGCGGCTTCTCGGCAGGCTCCACCGACAGTGCGGTGAGCACCGGGCCTTTGCCGCGGTAGATGTTATGGAACTTATAGCCGACCTTTGCGGTCACTTTGACCCATGCCCGCTGCTCGAGGGCCTTGTAGCCGTCGTAGCTGCAGGGGAAGCCCACGAACTGGATGTCCTGCACGCAGCAGGTCATGGCGAACCGGCCCGGCACGAAACTGTTCTTGCCGGCACGGTTGGTCTGGCAGACCTGTGCGAGGAACTTGACGGTCTTGCCCGTGTACTTCTGGGGCTCGTCCTGACAGTCCATATACCAGATGCCGTAATCGTCGTCCGGGATGTCGATGACCGGGGCGTTGATGTCGAAGGGCAGGGGGTCGGGGATGTCGTCGTAAGCCACGCTGCCGTCCTTGAACTCGTAGGCGATGTCGCACTTGCGGGATGCCTGACGCACCAGCTTGTGCAGCTCCTGACGGGCGGCGTCGTTGTTGACGGCCTCGGCGCGGTTGAAGACGATGAGCTCACTGCGGGCGATCTTGTCCAGCATCAGCGCGCGCATGGAGTTGTCGCGGGCGTAGGTCAGCGCGGTGGTGCCGTCGGCGGTGGCGATGCACTGGTAGACGATCCAGTTTTCGGGCAGATTGTTTGCCAGGTCCTGCAGCATCCACATACCGTTGTACTCGATGACCACGCGGCCTGCGTCGGCCTCCCTGGCCAGCTTTGCGAGGTTCTGGGGGTTCAGCTCGGCCTTGTCCTCGAGGTTGTAGAGCGTCACGCCGGGGAAGGCGAACTTCTTCTCATTGTACTCTTCTTCGCCCTCCTCGCAGACCAGCAGAAGGGTCTTGTCGCCGGAGTCGAAGTTGGGGTCTTCAAAGGTCTCCTGAATGAACTTGGTCTTGCCGCTCTCGAGGAAGCCCACAAACAGGTAAACCGGGATCTCATTTGCCATAATCTTTTATCCTTTCAGGGTCGGGGCCGATCAGCAGCCGAACAGTGCGGCGATGGCCTTTTCATCCAGCTTGGAGCCGATGACCACCAGCTTGCCGCCGACGTCTGCACCGCGTGCGCGGACTTCCCACTCGCCGGGAACGTAGTCGAACTCCAGCCAGCCGTCTGCGCCGCCGTCCACGATGCCCTTGGAGCGGAGGATCATGCCGTAATTGCCGGTGTCCAGCTCGGTGAGGGCGTGCTCAATGTCAGCCTTGGAGAACTTCTTGGCCGTCTCGACGCCCCAGCTGGTGAAGACCTCATCGGCGTCGTGGTCATGATGATGGTGGTGATGGCCGCAGCAGCAATGCTCGTCGTGGTCATCATGGTCGTGGTGATGATGATGCTCATGCTCGTCTTCATCATCGTCATCGTGGTCATGGTGGTGGCCGCAGCAGCAATGCTCATCATGGTCATCATCGTGGTCATGGTGATGATGGTGTTCGTGCTCCTCTTCCTCGTCCTCGTGGGCGTGCTCCTCGTTGGCCTTTGCAGCCATAGCGATCAGCTCAGCCCTGAAGTCGTCCTTGGTGGACATGGCCTTCAGGATCTGCTCGCCGGTCAGGGCGTCCCAGGCGGTGGTGACGATGGTGGCGGTGGGGTTCTTCTCACGCAGCATGGCCACAGCGGCGGCGATCTTTTCCTCGGTGGCGTTCTGGGTGCGGCTCAGGATGATGCAGCTTGCGTGGCTGATCTGGTCGTCGTAGAACTCACCGAAGTTCTTCATATACATCTTGACCTTGTTGACGTCGGCCACGGTGACGAAGCTGCTCAGCTGAACATCCAGATGCTCGGCCACGCCCTCGACAGCGCGGGTCACGTCGGACAGCTTGCCGACGCCGGAGGGCTCGATGACGATGCGGTCGGGGTGGTACTGCTCCACCACCTGCTGCAGAGCGGCGCGGAAATCGCCCACCAGAGAGCAGCAGATGCAGCCGGCGTTCAGCTCATTGATCTGGATGCCGGACTCCTTCAAAAAGCCGCCGTCGATGCCGATCTCGCCGAACTCGTTCTCGATGAGCACGACCTTCTGGCCTGCAAAGGACTCTTTGATGAGCTTCTTGATAAGGGTGGTCTTACCGGCGCCAAGGAAGCCGGAGAAAATATCGATCTTGGTCATATTCGAAATGCCTCTTTCTTTTATGCAGACGCCGCAAAGGCGCTGCCCAGCAGGCCCGTCGGGCCTTACAAGCAGTCCGGGCCGCTGAGTGCTGACCCGTGAAATTCCTACACTCCTATTATAACAAGGCTGTCAATGGCAAACCGGCCTTTTTGATGAGAAATTTGTAACATTTTTTGCAATTTGCTTGCGTTTTCGGGCGGCAGGACCAAAATGAACCCTGCGAATTGCATTCTGCGCCCCGGAATGATACAATAAGGTACAGCAAACCATCGCCGCCGGACGTTTTTCCGGCAGAATAAAGAAAGAAGGCTTTTTGACATGAGCATGAATACTGTTCCCGAGCGTCTGGCCGCCCTGCGCGCGGCCATGAAGGCTAACGGCGTGGACGTCTACCTCATCCCGGTGGGAGACCCGCACGCCAGCGAGTATATGCCCGACCACTACACTGCCCTGACCTACTTCTCCGGCTTCCACGGCGAGAACTCCAACTTCGTCGTCACCATGACCGAGAGCGCTGTCTGGGCCGATGGCCGTTACTTCGTGCAGGCCGAGAAGGAGATCGCCGGCACGGAGATCCAGCTGATGCGGATGGGCGAGCCGGGCGTACCGACCGCCGAGCAGTACTGCGGCAAAGTCCTGCCCGAGGGCGGCAAGCTGGGCCTCTGCGGCCTGACTGCTTCCTGCGGTCTGGTGCGCAGCCTGCAGAAAGAACTGGACGCCAAGAAAGGCACCATCAAGCTGCTGGACCTTGAGGACGAGCTGTGGACGGAGGGCCGTCCCGCCCTGCCCGCCACCCCGGCATGGCTCCTGCCGAAAGAGTACGCAGGCTTCTCCCCTGCCGAGAAGCTGGGCCAGCTGCGTGCGAAGCTCTCTGAGCTGGGCTGCACCGCACAGCTGGTGGGCAAGCTGGACAATCTGGCATGGCTGCTCAATCTGCGTGCGATGGACATTCAATGCACCCCCTACGCCATGGCTTACTGCTATGTGACCCCCGATAAGGCGACCCTCTTCATCAACACCGCCCGCGTCAGCGCCGAGGCTGCTGCGGAGCTGAAGGCAAACGGCGTGGAGCTGGCCGAGTACGACGATGTGCTTACCGTCCTCGCCGCCCAGGCCGAAGAGCAGACCGTCCTGGCCGACCCCGCTTCCGTCAACTACGCTGTTTACCAGACCCTGCAGGCCAACCCGGCTCTGACTGTCAAGGACGAGGCCGACCCCCTGCTGCCCATGAAGGGCGTCAAGAACGAAGTCGAGCTGGCTCACACCCGCGAAACTCACATCCGGGACGGCGTGGCTATGGTGCGCTTCCAGATCGAGCTGGAGAACCGTCTGGCTGCCGGCGAAGAGCTGACTGAGCTGACCATCGACGAGATCCTCCACAAGTACCGCAGCGCACAGGACAAGTTCCTGACGGAGAGCTTCGGCACCATTGCAGCTTACGGCCCCAACGCCGCCATGATGCACTACCACGCCACCGAGGAAGACCACGCAAAGCTCGAGAAGAAGGGCTTCTTGCTGGTGGACAGCGGCGCGACCTATATGGACGGCACCACCGACATCACCCGCACCTACCCGCTGGGTGAGCTGACGGAGGACGAGCGCCTGTTCTACACCTGGACTTTACAGTGCCACATCGACATCGCCCGGGCTGTCTGGCTGGACTACTGCGACGGCCATATGCTGGACACCATCGCCCGTGAGCCGCTGTGGCGCCACCTCATCAACTACCGCTGCGGCACCGGCCACAGCGTCAGCCATGTGGGCAACGTCCACGAAGGCCCCCACGCCCTGAACGGCCGCAACACCACCGTTTTCAAGCCGGGCATGATCGTCACCGACGAGCCGGGCGTCTATGAGGGCGGCGTCGTGGGCATCCGCATCGAGAATGAGCTGGAGTGCTGCCACAAAGCATCCAACCAGTACGGCGAGTTCCTGGCATTCCGCCCCATCACGTTCGTGCCCATCGCCACCTCCCCCATCGTCCCGGGCGTTCTGAGCCGCGACGAGCTGGATTGGCTGAACGCCTACCACCGCGAGGTCTTCGAGAAGCTGGCTCCCCGCCTGACCGAGGACGAGCGCGACTGGCTGGCTAAGAAGTGTGCCGCCATCGGAGCGTAAAATTCCTCTAAAAGGCTCCCCTATTAGGGGAGCTCCGCGACATGCCCGTGTCAGCGGGATGGAGCGGTGAGAGGTTGAATTTCAACAAAAGCGGGAGGCCCCGCAGGGGC
>OGYC01000643.1_pt1 | contig 35787 bp, 38 predicted proteins | sample 1576461 | NCBI WGS metagenome assembly OGYC01 (sample SAMEA3541569, study PRJEB24748) | human gut metagenome | biome: human gut; feature: human-associated habitat; material: faeces | place: China | collected 2012 | reverse complement strand
GCCGATTGACTCGAAATTCCCCGGCGACACCTACACAGCCCTTTGCAACGCTTATGACAGCGGAGATAAGGTAATGATTGAAGAAGCGTCAAAGGCGCTTGTTGTAGCAATAAAGAAATGTGCGAAGGATATTCACGATAAATATATCTGTCCTCCGTACACGACCAACTTTGCGGTAATGTTCCTGCCGTTTGAGGGACTTTATGCCGAGGTCGTAAAGCTCGGGCTGGTGGAGGAGCTACAGCGTAACTACGGGGTGAGCATAGCAGGCCCTACCACAATGTCCGCATTGCTGAATTCGCTGTATATGGGCTTCCGTACTCTTGCCGTGCAGAAGCGAAGCAGTGAGGTATGGAAGATACTGAGCAGTGTAAAGAAAGAATTTGAAACTTTTGAAGATGTGCTGACAAAGACTAAGAAGCATTTACAGCAGGTCGACAGCGATCTTGAAACGCTTGTCGGAGTAAGAACCAGAGCGATAAACAAGCAGCTTATGAGCGTTGGCGAGGATAGCACGGCGCAGATAGGCACGGAAGAATAAGAAAGACCGCCGGGGAGCATTTGCGGTGATTCCCGGCGGTGTTGCTTTCTATTGAAAATTTAGTGCTGAAGTTGCAAAAAAATTCAATAGGAGCTGTAATATTATTCTTGCTTTTACTCATATTTCAATTTGATGCACGAAAACACCGCCGCAGAGCATTTTCTCTGCGGCGGTATCTTTATTTGATCATATCTATAACAGAACTGAGTGTATCTTTTACAGCCTGCTTTTCATTATCGGAAAGTTGTGTTATTTTATCCGAAAGTATCCCGATAGGCGAAAGGGAGCTGTCAGATGTCAGAGGGTGGCGGCTTGAGGAAATTCCTGCGATATAATCAAGGCTGACATTATAATATTTAGCAAGCAGGACTGCACGCTCAAGCGGTATTTCCGCTTTGCCCGATTCGTATTTTCCGTAGTGTTGCGCAGATGTGCCGAGATAGTCGGCTATCTCCTGCTGTGTCTTGTCTGCATCTTCACGCAGATCCCGTAATCTCTGATAATGTGCCATACTCACCCCTCCTGTACAGATTTTATCATATCAGATTGAAAATTGTTGACAAAAGTGTTTAAAAAGATTATAATATGATTATAATCAGTCTGATTAGACATATTTATGTGTCGGACTAAGTCAAATAGGAGGTTTTTATGAAAATCAAAACTATGTTTAAAGCGGTATTGTCGCTTGCGGTTTGCCTTACTACGATGTTGGCTATTTCTGTTATGGTAAGTGCCGCTGAATATGAAGAAATAAAAATGGATGTAGAATACCGGATCGAAAATGCTGCTACGTATTCATCCGACAAGATCACTTATAAATTTAACTCCCCATATAAAGGTTTAGTGCAAATACATTTTGAATTAGAAGATGAACCCGAATATGTTATTTATCAATGGTGGAATGCTAATATTTATCTGTACGATTCTAAAGGTGATTGCATTGTATGGAACGATGTAGATTCAGTGCAGGGCGAAGCTTATGGTGATTCTACTGTTTCAGGTGATGTATCGTATTTAAATCTGTATGTGAACGAAATTACGCATAAATACTCCGGTTCAATTTACTATAATGCTGATGAAGGCTATAATTATATATCGATTGAATATTATGACGGTGTCGGTAGCATTAAAATATCTCATGAGCATTCGTATTACGGTACAGTAACAAGCGAATCTACCTGTACCAAGAAAGGCTCAATAAAATACACCTGCGATTGCGGTGATTCTTATACGGAAGAAATACCGCTTAAATCTCATAATGAAGTAACAGATTACGGAAAAGCGGCGACCTGTACCGAAACAGGTCTTACGGATGGCTTGCATTGTTCCGTATGCAAAAAGGTGCTTGTAGCACAGTCGGAAATACCGAAAACAAATCATGAATATAATGCGTCATATAAAGTTATAAAAGACGCTACTTGTACAGAAAAAGGAACAATAAGATATTACTGTATCTGTGGAAAAACAAAGGATGAAGAGTTACCGCTTACTGAACACGAGGCGGTTATAGACAAGGCGGTTGCCGCAACCTGTACAAAAGAGGGAAAAACACAAGGCTCACATTGCGATATCTGCAATAAAGTGATTATACCGCAGGAAACCGTACCTAAGACAGACCATATCGCAGTTACAGATAAAGCCGTTGCACCGACTTGTGTCAACTCCGGTAAAACTGAAGGCAGTCATTGTTCCGTTTGCAAGAAAGTTCTTAAGGAGCAGGAAACGATAGCCGCAACCGGTAAGCATAAGCTCAAACATATAGCTGAGAAAAAAGCAACAGAAAGTTCTTCGGCTATGCAGGAACATTGGAAATGTTCAGTTTGTAATCAGTTGTTTGCAGATGAAAAAGGTACGATACCTTATAAGCAGTTACTCGTTAAAGATGAAACTCCGCTTATGTTGATAATAGGAATATCTGTAGGTGCATTGTTGCTGATAGGTGGAGCTGTTACAGTAATTATACTTATATCGAAAAAGAAGTCCGGTAAAAATACAGACATAATGGGCAGATAATAACACAAATCCGCCGCCGAGGATTACAATAACCCCCGGCGGTATTTTCTTATCATCGCCCACTCCGCCGGAATGCAGTCGCTCATTTCGTGACATACTGATATAAAGTCAGCCTTTATCGCAATAATAAAATCTCTCGTAACGCCGCCTACAAGCGCCCCGACGGCGTATACGTCGTCCCAATCACCGCCCTGAAAGACTAAAATACCGACCAAATAAGAAACACCGCCGGAATATCACACCCCGGCGGTATTTTCATATATCAAATTTTATGAAGGACAGTATTATACGCTCAGTCAACCTTAGGCATACGATCCATGCTGACTTTAAGTTCCTCGTCTGTGGGAATGTAGTCGCTCATTTCGTGATCGTTGAACTTCTGGTATGCGACCATATCAAAGTAGCCTGTGCCTGTAAGGCCGAAGAGGATAGTCTTTTCTTCGCCTGTTTCCTTGCACTTCATAGCCTCGTCTATCGCAACTCTGATTGCGTGGCTGCTCTCGGGAGCGGGGAGGATACCCTCTGTTCTTGCGAACTGTTCTGCGGCGGCGAATACGCTTGTCTGCTCAACCGAGCGTGCTGTGATATATCCGTCGTGGTAGAGCTGTGAAAGAACACTGCTCATGCCGTGGTAGCGCAGACCGCCTGCGTGGTTTGCGGAGGGAATGAACGTACTGCCGAGCGTGTACATCTTAGCGAGCGGGCAAACTGCGCCTGTGTCGCAGAAGTCGTAAGCATAAACGCCTCTTGTGAGCGAGGGGCAGGACGCAGGCTCAACGGCGATGAATTCATAGTCGGCTTCGCCACGGAGCTTTTCGCCCATAAAGGGAGAGATAAGACCGCCGAGGTTAGATCCGCCGCCTGCACAGCCGATGATCATATCGGGCTTTATGCCGTACTTTTCGCAGGCAGTCTTTGTTTCAAGACCGATAACCGTCTGGTGCAGAAGTACCTGCGACAGCACCGAGCCGAGAACATATCTGTAGCCCTCGTGCGTTGTTGCACATTCAACTGCTTCGGAAATCGCACAGCCGAGCGAGCCTGTCGTGCCGGGGAATTCTGCGTTTATCTTCTTGCCTACCTCTGTTTCCATTGAGGGAGAGGGAATAACGTTTGCGCCGTAGGTTCTCATAACCTCACGTCTGAAGGGCTTCTGCTCGTATGAGCATTTAACCATAAATACCTTGCAGTCAAGTCCGAGATATGCACAAGCCATTGAAAGCGCTGTGCCCCACTGACCTGCACCTGTTTCTGTTGTAACACCCTTCAAGCCCTGCTTCTTGGCGTAATAAGCCTGAGCTATCGCACTGTTCAGCTTGTGCGAACCGCTTGTGTTGTTGCCCTCGAATTTGTAGTATATCTTGGCAGGTGTACCGAGTGCCTTTTCAAGACAATATGCTCTTACTAAGGGAGCAGGTCTGTACATCTTGTAGAAGTCGATTATCTCCTGGGGAATGTCGATGTAGGGAGTTGTATCGTCAAGCTCCTGCTTTGCAAGCTCTGTACAGAATACGTGGCTCAGTTCCTCGAGCGTACAGGGCTGATGTGTTGCAGGGTTTAACAGCGGAGCAGGCTTGTTCTTCATATCTGCTCTTACGTTGTACCACTGACGGGGAAGCTCGTTTTCTTCAAGATAAATTTTGTACGGGATTTCTCTGTTTGCCATAATAATTTTCCTTTCTACGAGGCGGCTGTGAGCCGCTTCATATTCCGCCTTTGATTTGCTTTCTGCTATGGAAATTGCTTGTGGGACGGCGGGGATAAAACATAGTGTGTTTTGAACGATTTGTTTTGTTGTTATGAAATAATCCACATAACGAGGATAACAAAACATTGTGTGCTTTACCGTGCCGCTTAGCCTTCCCGAAAGCTGTTCTGGCGGAGTGCTTAAGTTCTTCGTGGAACATTCCACTGTCCGACAGTCTGTATCTTATTCAGCAACGCATTATGTCGGCTCTGCCCTGCTGTCATGCCATATGCCATGATGATAGCTTCAACGTAGAGATTGAATGTCCGGGAAAACAAAAAACTCCCGTCCCAATTGGGACAGGAGTATAGTTTACCTGCGGTACCACCCAAATTACCGTATAATAAAACACGGTCACTCGCTACACATACTATCATATGTGCGACCTGTAACGGAGGTATCCGTCGCCCCTAAAATATCGCCTGACGATATTCTCGGTTTGCCCTCGTGAGTCCATTCACAAGCGTATGTATCATTGCCTTTACACCGACCGGCAACTCTCTGTCATACAGTGACGGGTGCTACTACTCTCACTCATAGGTTTAACATATTCTGTGTTCATTATATCCGCTGTAAAACCGTTTGTCAAGTGTTTTTTTGAAATTTGCGTAATTTTTTTCAAATCCTCCGATATTACTATGTTGAATAGCCCGATATGAAATAAAGCAATACAGCGTTGCACAATAGACTAAACCGCCTTGATAGCTTAAAATACCTTGTGCATTTTACCGATTGAAACAGGACGGGCAATATAGTATAATTGCTTAGCAATAAATTAATAAGAAGTCACATTCAGAGATGCGGCGGTATCGCATAAAATTATAGCCATAACATACAAGGCACACTATCTTTTATTCCCGCCGTTACGCAAACGATTCACACAGCAGAAAGTTGATTAAAGGCGGAATATGAAGCGGCACATTGCCGCCCGCCGTCACGCAAACGATTCCAATATCAGAAAGTTGATTAAAGGCGGAATATGGAGCGGCACACTGCCGCCCGCCCGCCGTTACGCAAACAATCTCGCTAATACAAAGTCGGTAAAAGGAGGAAAATGTTTATATGTCAGCAGTAAAAGACCTTACAAAAGGCTCACCTATGAAGCTCATACTCGGATTTATGCTCCCTATGCTGTTAGGACTTCTCTTTCAGCAGTTCTACAATATGGTCGATACGATAGTCGTCGGACAGTTCCTCGGTGTAAACGCACTCGCAGGAGTAGGCTCGACAGGCTCGGTGAACTTCCTTGTTCTCGGCTTCTGCATGGGTGTATGTGCAGGCTTTGCGATACCCGTTGCGCAGAAATTCGGAGAGAAGGATTTTGACGGTCTGCGTAAGTTTGTCGGCAATACGATATGGCTTGGCATAGGCTTCGCCGCAGTAATGACAACAGCGACCTGCCTGCTTTGCGGAAATATCCTCCACTGGATGAATACTCCCGACACGGTTTTTAAAGAGGCGTATGACTATATCTTCGTGATTTTTTTAGGCATACCTGTAACGTTCCTCTACAATATCCTTTCGGGATTTATCCGCTCGCTCGGCGATTCAAAGTCACCCGTTGTCATTCTGATTATTTCAAGCATACTCAATGTCGGCCTTGATTTGCTGTTCATTCTGGTGTTTGATATGGGCGTAGCCGGTGCAGGCTGGGCTACCGTCCTTGCACAGCTTATATCCGGTATCGCCTGCCTTGTATATATGATAAAGCGCTTTGATATCCTGCGCTTATCGAGGAAAGATTTAAAACCCGATGCTTATTCAATGAGCAGGCTTTGCGCTATGGGCGTGCCTATGGGACTTCAGTATTCCATTACCGCTATCGGAAGTATTCTTTTACAGTCGGCGGTAAACTCGCTCGGTGAAACCTATATGGCGGCGGTAACTGCAGGAAGCAAGGTAACACAGTTCCTGTGCTGTCCGTTTGACGCAATGGGTTCTACAATGGCTACCTACTGCGGTCAGAACGTAGGCGCAGGCAGGGTCGACCGTATCGAAAGCGGCGTTAAGAAATGCTCGATGCTCGGCATAGCCTATGCGATAATCGCCCTTATCGTGATAATACCGTTCGGCGGCGAATTTTCAAAGCTGTTTATAGACGGCACACAGACCGAGATACTCGACCTTGCAAAGCAGTTTCTGTGGCTCAACGTGGTGTTCTATATCCCGCTTGCATTCGTAAATATTATCCGCTTTTCGATACAGGGACTTGGCAACAGCCAGCTTGCCGTTTTTGCCGGAGTATTCGAGATGATAGCAAGAGGCGGTGTGGCACTGGGACTTGTACCCGCTTTCGGATATGTCGCCGTATGTCTTGCCAGCCCTGCGGCATGGGTGCTTGCCGATCTGTTCCTCTTCCCTGCGTTCTTCCATTCTGTGAAGATACTTAAAAACAGATTCCCGTCATCATCTGCGACAGCGGAAAAAACCGATACTGAAAGCTGAATAAATAATGCGGTCACGATTCGCTTTGGAACGTGACCGCATTTTCTGTTATCTTTATCTTCTTGCATTACCTCTTATGATAACGCCTATGATATAAGGACCTGTGTTGCTGGCAACAGCCGCACCGGCTATACTCTGCATTTCAGGAGGTCTGCCGACCTTTGCGCTGTACTGCTTTATAAATTCGTCCTCAAGCGCTGTGACACTGGTACGCAGTATTTCCCACGGTGTTTCGGGAACGGCTCTGCCTGAAATATACTGGACTGCGTCTGCTATTGCATTCTTTTCTCCACGGCTCTTTTTTACTACCTCGCTTTCGCCGTCTATAAGCGAAATGAGCGGTTTAAGCCCCATAAGCTCGCCTAAGAAAGCCGCTGCGGCGTTTATTCTTCCCGACTTCTTCATATGGCGCAGATTGAAGCCGATTATGTAGATCTCGCAGTTATTGAACATATCGGTAAGATATGCCACAACGTTGTCAACGCTCTGTCCTGCAATCAGCTTTTTTGCCGCTTCGATTACAGGATAACCGTAGCCGAGAGAATAACAGTGGCTGTCGATTATCTCAATACGCATCTTTGCCATTTCGGGATGCTCCTCAAGCAGATTCTTCCTTGCAAGCAGTGCGTTTTCATAAGTCTTTGAGCCTGTCGAATTTATAAGCACCATAATGACAGCGTCATAGCCCTCGTTATAGTAATGCTCAAACTTTTCCGCAAAGCGTATCTCAGTTATCTGTGAGGTCTTGGGGAGAAATTCCGACTTGTCTATCATCTCAAGAAATTCGGGGGCGGTAAAATCAACACGTTCCCTAAGGCTTTCGTCGCCAAGTGTAATGTCGAACGGCATAATGTCAATGCCGTATTTCTTTTCGTCCTCAGGGGTAATGTCGCTTGCGCTGTCGGTGATAAGTTTTACTTTCATCGTTTTGTTTTCCTTTCGGTTTGTCTGCTTTATTCGGCTTTGCTCCAGTCGTATTTTGTAAGCGAACCGTAGTTCTGAAGCTCGGGGAAGCCCCATTGCCTCAGCACCTCGTATGCGCCTATCGCCACACTGTTGGAAAGATTAAGACTTCTCATATTACTGCCCATAGGTATCCTTACGCAGTGCTGTTTATTGTGAAATAACAGCTCCTCGGGAAGCCCCTTATCCTCTCTGCCGAACACTATATAAGTTTTATCTTTATACTCTGCATCGCAGTAAGTATTTCTGCCTTTTGTGGTGAAGTAGAAAAATTCACCGTCCTTATTTCTTTCAAAGAAATCGTCAAGCCCGTCATAATAGGTTATATCAAGATAATGCCAGTAGTCAAGCCCTGCGTGCTTCAGCTTTTTATCGTCTATCTGAAAGCCCATAGGCTTCACTATATGCAGTCTTGCCCCCGTAACCGCACAGGTACGGGCTATATTACCCGTGTTCTGCGGTATCTGCGGTTCGACAAGTACAATATTCAGTTCCATCGAAAAATCATTCCTTATAGATTTTTAAGCCGTACAGCCTGTTTGCCGCAGATAAAGAAGCAAGCGGTTCTCCGACTTTTTCCGCTGTATCGTTTGTTATGCTTTTACGCTCTTCGTCGGTTATGCTTTCGTCAAGCCTTACGATTATGCCCGTGTCGCCGCCCGACTCCAGAAGCTCTGCCGCCTTTTTGACCGTTTCTTCGGAATTGTCGCTTATAACTATGTCTGTGCTGTCAGACAGCAGGCTTTTTTCTGCTTTCGGACATCTGTTTGCAAATTCATCGGCAAAAGTAAAGCTGTCGGAGGCTTCCTTCCACGACATACCGAAATAGAAGGCAGGCTTGAAGCCCTTTTCGTTTATTATGCTGTCTGCACTTGCGTCAAAGTAGTAGTATTCGCCGTCCAGCTTTGCAAAATTTACTGTGTGTCCCTCGTTTTTGCTGTTATTTGTGCCGTTTGCCGAAGCTGTTTCTATACCTGCCATATTGAAAAGCATAGTGACAGTATCCGCATATCCGTCACATATCGCCTTGCCGTCAATAAGCAGGTCGGCTATCGGAACGTTTCTTGTGCTGTAGCCGTCAGTAACATATACCGAGTTCTCCGCAACGTAATTATACAGATACTGTGCTTTCTTTCTGTCTGTATTACACTCCTGCGGAATTGACGCTACTACCGATTTTGCCTTTTCATAGGCGGCTTCACGGCGGGATGTATATTCCTCTCCGAGCGTTTCAAGCTGTATATGATGATAGCTTTTTCCTGCGAACTGTTCAACGTTTCCGGTCAGCTTGTTGTTTGTCGTGTAATTATGTGCAACAAACGGACTGTCACAGCTTAAAAAGGTTATAACATATTCAATCTCCTGCAGCCTGTCATAACTGCCGCCGAATACATCTTCTGGCAGGAATATATCGCTGTAGCCGTTTTCGCTTGCGTACATAACCGCATTGTAGATATATGTTTCGTTCTCGTCAAGCTGTGATTTGAAATATCCCGTCATAGTGTCGGGGTATTTCGAGCTGTAGCCAAGCACTTCCTCCTTGCCGAGCGATATTGTGCCGTCTGCGGCAACAGAAGCATCATTGCCGAAGTAATACAGCGTGTTGCTTGACGTTATATTGAGCAGCGGAAGTATGTATATCGCACCGACAACTGCTGCGGCAGGTATCACGACTGCCGCCGCTACCGCACCGATAACCTTACCCTTGCCCATTACAGTTCAGCCTCTGCGTGACGTGTAACGTGACAGCCTATATTGACCGCAACAGGAAGCCCTGCAATATGCGTCGGGTGCTGTTCTATATTGACATAAAGTGCCGTCACAGTACCGCCGAAGCCCTGAGGGCCTATTCCGAGCTTGTTTATCTTTTCGAGCATTTCGCTCTCCATATCCGCATAAAGCGGCTTGGGGTTTCTTATTTTAAGATCCCTGCAAAGCGCCTTTTTCGCAAGTATGGCAGACAGTTCAAAGTCGCCGCCGATACCGACACCCACCGTTATAGGAGGACACGGATTGCTTCCTGCCTTTGATACCGTTTCAACGACAAAGTTCACTATATCCTCTCTTGTCGCAGAGGGGGTGAACATTTTAAGCGCACTCATATTCTCACTGCCGAAGCCTTTCGGCGCTACCATAATATGCACCTTGTCGCCCGGCACAATGCTCGTATGTACTATGGCAGGGGTATTGTTGTTTGTGTTCTTACGCTCAAGCGGATCTTCGACCACCGATAAACGCAGCTTGCCGTTCACATATCCGCTTGCAACGCCCTCGTTTATCGCATCTGTGAGATTTCCTCCCGTGAAATGCACGTCCTGTCCGACTTCAAGGAATATCACAGCCATTCCCGTATCCTGACATATCGGCACTTCAAGCTCCTTCGCACAGTCGATATTCCTTACAATATCGCCAAGCACCTGCTTTGACAGCGGACTTTTTTCGCAGCCGATACATGAATTTATCTTCTCTTTCATTCCGTCGGGCAGATAAAGGTTTGCCTTTACGCAAAGTTCTTCAACTGTCTTTTTAACAAGCTCAACGCTTATCTCACGCATGAATATTCCCTCCGTTTATATTGCTTTTGATATTACTGTCTGTATTAAGATTATATTACCGTGCCGTTTACGATGACCATATCCGGAGTATCGCATACGGATAACGGATCGCCCGAAAAGATAACTATATCTGCGTCCTTGCCGACTTCTATACTGCCTACCCTGTCTGCAATTCCCGTTATCTGTGCGGGGTATATCGTTATAGCCTTCAGCGCTTCATCTCTGTCAAGACCGCCTCTTACCGCAAGCCCTGCCGAGAGCGGCAGATACTGCTCGGGTACAACGGGGTGGTCGGTGCATATACACATAGGCACGCCTGCCTTATTCAGTATGCCTGCCGTTTCTATCGTATGATTACGAAGCTCAGGCTTACAGCGCTCGCTGATGACAGGCCCTACTATCGTCCGTGCGTTATCCTCAAGAAGCTCGTCGGCTATAAGGTGACCCTCTGTTGCGTGGATGATGACATAATCTATGTCAAACTCCTTGGCAAGTCTTATCGCCGTGAATATATCGTCTGCCCTGTGGGCGTGGAAATGTGCGGGTATCTCGTGCTTTAAAAGCGGCATAAGCGCCTCGCACTTTGCGTCATATTCGGGGCGGTCGCCCTCGTCATCGGTACCGGCCGAGCTTTCATAGTCTATCATATCGTCAAGATAACGTCTTGCCTTGAAAAGCTGTTCACGGATTATGGCGGCGGTAGCCATACGGGTGACCGGAGCGGTATCCTTATCTTTATATACGTTCTTGGGATTTTCTCCGAGTGCAAATTTTACCGCAACGGGATTTTTTATTATCCTCTTGTCTATCCTCTTTGAGCCTGCCGTTTTCATAGCAAGAAAAGTTCCGCCGATGGGGTTTGCGCTTCCCATTCCGCATACCACCGAGGTAACGCCTGCCTGCGCCGCCTCTTCGAAGCAGTGGTCGAGCGGATTTATCATATCTATCGCACGAAGGTTCGGGGTAGAGGGGTCTGTATCCTCGTTTCCGTCGTCGCCCTCGAACGCAAGCCCGTCCTCCCACGCACCGATATGCGTGTGAGCGTCTACAAAGCCGGGATATGCGGTTCTGCCCTTTGCGTCTATATCACTGTCGGACGGCGAAAAGTCCTTCAACTGCGACATGTCGCCGACAGCCTTGATTTTATCGTTTTCTATAAGGATAAATCCGTTTTCGTAGTTTTTCTCCGCCATAGTTATGACGTTCGCATTGTAAATGTACATATTTATCCTTTCGTTTTCCTGTGCCTTTTTGCGTCAAGCTCGACCAGCTTTATGATCTCGCCTGCGATTATTCTGTCCGATGCGTTTGCATTCACTTCAAAGGTGCTGTTTTTTCTGTAAACGGGCAGTCTTGAATCGTAAATCGCTTTAAGCTGTTCTTTCGTGTTGTTCACTACAAGAGGACGGTTAGAATCGTTCTTTATACGTTCATAGCAGGTGTCAAAGCCTGCGTTTAGAAAAATCACAACGCCCTGCTTCCTTGCAAACTCTGCCGTTTCGTCACGGAGTATTGCTCCGCCGCCTGTAGCGACTATCGTTCTTCCTCTGAAGTTTCTTATATACTGCGCCTCAAGATCCCTGAAATACGGTTCGCCCTTCTGAGCGAATATTTCGGGGATAGTCATTTTCTGATTATCGACTATGTATCTGTCAAGGTCGATGAACACAGCCGTACATTCTCTTGCGAGCATTCTTCCTATATGGCTTTTACCACAGCCCATAAAGCCGCATAGATACACGGGGCGCATTACACGAGCCTCATCATTTCGTCCGAGATAGCCTGCACCTGCTCTGCTGTGTATTCTGTGCCGCTCCATATAGTATGAGCCACAGCCGCCTGCCATACAAGCATCTGCATACCGCCGCTGACCTTCTTCACGCCCTTGTCGGAAACCATCTTCATCAGCTTTGTTTCACGGGGGTTGTATATAGCGTCAAAGAAGCCGTTCAGCGTTATTCTGCCCAGTGCTTCCTCGGTAAGAGGGCTTGCGTCTGTATTCGGATACATACCTACGGGAGTAGCGTTTACCATAAGGTCAAAGTCGCCCTTTACTTCGCTCAGCAGGCAGAATCCGACCTTTGCACTGCTATAATTCTGCTTTATTTCTTCGCATAAAGCCTTTGCAACGGGAATGTCGGCATCTCTTACCGCTATAGTCAGTTCGCCGCCCTCACGGACAGCTTCGATAGCCATCATTCTGCCCACGCCGCCACAGCCGAGCAGTAATACTTTGTTTGTAAGGGTCATACCCATTGCGCCGACAGCCTTTGTAAAGCCTGTGCAGTCGGTGTTGTATCCCGTAGAAACACCGTTTACGTTTGCTATACAGTTTACGCTGTTGTAACGCTTGGCCGTATCGTCAAGCGTATCGCACATCTTTATTATATCTATCTTATAGGGAATTGTAATGTTGAAGCCTGTCAGACTTTTGAAATATTCAAAACTGTCTGTCAGCTTTTCGGGGGGAGTGTCAAGAATTTTATACTCCGCCTGCTCGCCTGATATTTCAAAAAGCCTTGTGTGTATCTGAGGCGAAAGGGTGTGACCGAGAGGGTGTCCCAGAATGCCGAATACGTTTTTGTTTTCCGTCATATTTATTGCTCCTTTTGTTCTGCTTCGGATTCTCTTTGATTTTCTGTCTTTTTGCATATCAGCTTTACAAGCGCTGTCGCACCTATGCCACAGCATATACCGAGTATTACTCCGCCGAAAACGTCCGACGGATAGTGTACATAAAGGTACATTCTCGAAAATGCGACCAGCGATGCATAGATATATGCGATAATGCCGAGCCTTTTGTGAAACAGATATATTGCCGTCGCCATAGCAAAGCAGGTCGCCGTGTGGCTTGACGGGAACGAAAATCCCGACGGTGCTTTTATGATAATGTCAATGGCACTGTTTACGACAAACGGGCGTGGGCGGCAGACTATATGCTTCAGGATAAGCTCGCCGAACAGCAGTACGGAAAGTGTCGCTCCCATTACCGCAAAGCCCGTCTTACGCATTTTCTTAACAAACATCATAACGATGAACACAAGGATAGCCATCGCACCGTACTCTATGCTGTATGTGAGGCACTTCATTATAATATCCGCAACCGGACTTGAAAGCGTGTTACGGATAAAGTCGAGTATCGACAGGTCAAGCGCTGTTATACTCTCAATCATCAGAGAGCCGCCGCCTTTTCAAGCGTATCAATGTTTTCAACGTTTACTGCCGTAACACCGTCAAGAGTTTTCTTTACAAGACCTGTCAGTACCTTGCCCGGACCAAGCTCGATATAGGTATCGTAACCGTCCTTTGAGATAACGTCAAGCTCTGATGTAAATCTTACGGGCGAGCAGATATGCTTTGCAAGATAAGCGGGCATATCCGAGAAGTCTGTAAGCTCGTTTCCGTATACGTTGCAGTAGAACTTCATCGAGGGCGCATTGAACGGAATATCCTTTACCTTTACCGCAAATTCCTCCGATGCGCCTGCCATAAGCCTTGAGTGGAAGGCGGCTGAAACGGCAAGAGGAACTATACGCTTTGCACCCTTTGCCGAAAGCGCTTCCTTAGCCTTTTCGATACCTGCCGCAGTGCCGGCGATAACGGTCTGTACGGGCGAATTGTAGTTTACGGGAGTAACATATTCTCCGCCGTCCTCAATCTCCTTACAAGTCTGTTCTATTACATCGGCTTTAAGACCGAGAACAGCCGCCATTCCTCCGGGGTTAGCCTGAGCCGCCTTGTCCATAGCTTCGCTACGGTACTTTATCGCTCTGAAAGCGTTCTCGTATGTCAGCATACCGCTTGCCGCCATTGCCGCATATTCGCCGAGCGAATGACCTGCAACGGCTGTAGCCTCAATGCCCTTTGATTTAGCCGCTTCAAGCGCCATAAGCGACATTGCGAGTATAGCAGGCTGTGAGATTATCGTGCGTGAAAGCTCCTTTTCATCTCCGCCGAATATCTTAGCGGCAAGGTCAAAGCCGAGAATGTCACTGCCAAGCTCGATCACCTTTTTGCATTCGGGTATGGTATCGTAAAATTCCTTACCCATATCTTTGTACTGTGAGCCTTGTCCTGAAAAAAGGAATATGGTTTTTGTCTTATCTGCCATTTTTCTGTTTCTCCTTGTGGTTTAATTATTTTAACGGTATAATTTGTCATATATTGCAGAAATTCTGAAATATAATGTCACTGTTTACTCTGTTGCGATACAATTATGCAAATAATTGTTGACAAACAGTACCGAAATAGAGTAAAATGAAATATAAGCACGTTTGCCTTATGGGGTAACTATGCCCTGCGGACGATAAAATCCGCAGTTACTGATTTATTATACAACAAAAAGAGAATAAAATCAACAATTAATATATAATATACGGCTGTCAGGAACGCCGCACGGAAGGAAAAGGATATGAACGGTATAACGATACTGGGTACGGGAGAATACACTCCCGAAACCGTAGTCACCAATGAAATGTTCACAAAGTTCATTGATACTACAGACGAATGGATAACCACGAGGACTGGTATCCGTGAAAGACGTATGAGCCCCGACAAGCCCAATTTCATGATGGCTGCCGAGGCGGCAAGGGCCGCGCTTGCAAGCGCAGGAAAGACGGCGAAGGATATAGACTGCATCATAGTTTCGACCTGCTCGCCCGACTTCTATTATCCGAACACAGCCTGCCTTGTACAGAACCTTATCGGTGCACAGCCCTGTGCCTGCATGGACGTAAATACCGCCTGCACAGGCTTTATAACAGCGGTTGACATTGCAAGAAACTTCCTTGCAAACGATACCTACAAGACGGTGCTGATTGTAGCCAGCGAGCGTCTGACAAGTCAGATAGACTATACGGACAGAGCAAGCTGTATACTTTTCGGTGATGGCGCAGGTGCGGTAGTTATCGAAAAGGGAGAGGGAAAGGAATACTACAGCCACTCCGGCGCAGAGGGCGATATGCTCCAGAGCCTTTACTGCAAGAACTTCTATGACAGGAACAACCCCTATTTCAAGGGTGACGACTGCCTTAAGGATATAATAGACACTCCGAACAAGGAGCGTTATTTACAGATGGACGGAAAGGCGGTATACAAGTTCGCCGTTGACGCTATGGCAAATGCGGTAGAATATGTATGTGAACATTCCGGTGTATCTCTTGACGATATAGATCTTGTTATTCCCCATCAGGCGAATATAAGAATAATCCAGTCCGCACTCAAGAAGATGAACGTTGATCTTGACAAGGTGTTCACAAATCTTGAAACACACGGCAACACATCAAGCTCGTGTATCCCTATGTGCCTTGCGGAGCTTGACCGTCAGGGCAGGCTTAAGCGTGGCATGAAGATATGCCTTGTCGGCTTCGGTGCGGGACTTACCTACGGCGCAACTATTTTCGAATATTAATCCACAGCTGAAAGGATAAAAACAATGGAAACAAGGATCACAAAATTACTAGGTATAAAGTACCCCATATTCCAGGGCGGTATGGCATGGATAGCCGAAAGCACACTTGCGGCGGCTGTTTCAAACGCAGGCGGAGTAGGTATAATCGCAGGCGGTTCTGCTCCTATCGACTATCTGAGAGATCAGATAAGAAGAGCAAAGTCGCTGACAGATAAGCCCTTCGGCGTTAATATAATGCTTATGAGCCCCAATGCAGAGGATCTTGCACAGCTTGTTATAGATGAAAAGGTTCCGATGATAACGACCGGTGCGGGCAACCCCGGCAAGTTTATGGAGGCGTGGAACAACGCAGGTATCAAGGTTATCCCCGTAGTACCCAGTGTTGCGCTCGCAAAGAGAATGGAAAGAAGCGGTGCGTCCGCAGTAATCGCAGAGGGAACAGAATCAGGCGGTCACATAGGCGAAAACACCACTATGTGTCTTGTTCCGCAGGTAGTTGACGCTGTGTCCATTCCCGTTATCGCCGCAGGCGGTATCGCAGACGGCAGAGGAATTGCCGCCAGCTTTATGCTCGGCGCAGAGGGCGTACAGGTAGGAACAAGATTTCTTGCCGCCGAGGAGTGCCAGATCCATCCTACATATAAACAGCTTGTTGTTGACGCAAAGGATACAGACAGTATAGTAACAGGCAGAACGACAGGTCACCCTTGCCGTAACGTAAAGACAAAGTTCTCGAAGAAGCTCGCAAGCGGTGAGATGAACGGAACGATAACACCCGAGGAATTCGAGCAGATAACGCTCGGCTCACTGCGTAAGGCAGTACAGGACGGCAACCTTGAGGAAGGCTCGTTCTTATGCGGCGCTATCGCAGGTATGGTAAAGAAGGTACAGCCTGCAAAGGAAATAGTGGAAGAAATGTTCGCAGAGGCTGAAAAACTGCTGAACAAGTAAGATAAAACTATAAAACTATAAAACGATAAAACAAAGGAGAAAATCAATGGCAACTGCAATCATCACAGGCTCTGCAAGAGGAATAGGTGCGGCAATAGCCCTCCGTCTTGCAAAGGACGGATATGACATCGCATTAAACGACATCGCCGAGAGCTGCTTTGAAAACAACGATATAATCGACAAGATAAAAGCAGAAGGCGTAAAGTGCGAAAAGTACATCGCTGACGTATCAAAGTACGATCAGTGTGAAGCATTCGTAAAGAGCGTAAAAGCCGATTTCGGCAGTATTGACGTACTCGTTAACAACGCAGGTATAACCCGTGACGGTCTGCTTGTAAGAATGAGCGAAGAAAACTACGACCTCGTTGTTGCGGTAAACCAGAAAAGCGTATTCAATATGACAAAGTTCGCAGGCTCTGTTATGATGAAACAGCGCAGCGGCAGAATTATCAACCTTGCAAGCGTAGCAGGTCTTTACGGCAACCCCGGTCAGATGAACTACTCCGCTACAAAGGCGGCTATAATCGGTATGACAAAGACCACAGCAAAGGAGCTTGGCCCGAGAAACATCACCTGTAACGCAGTAGCGCCCGGATTTATCCACACAGCAATGACCGATGCTCTTTCAGAAGAGCTGAGAGCGGCAATGGTAAAGCAGATAGCTATGGGCAGATGCGGCGAAGTTGAAGAGATAGCAGGCGTTGTATCATTCCTCGCTTCAAAGGACGCAAGCTATGTAACAGGTCAGGTAATAGAGATAAGCGGCGGCTTATCAATGTAAAGACAAGCCACGAAAGGAAATACAAAAAATGAGCAGAGTTGTAATTACCGGTGTGGGCGTAGTAAGCCCCATAGGAAACACCAAGGAAGAATTCTGGAACAGTCTTATGGAGGGCAAGCACGGCTTTACATTAGAGCAGTGGTTCCCCGGTCAGAGCGAAGAGCTTAACGTAAAGGCTTCCGTAAAGGATTTCAGCGCAGACGGCCTTTTTGACAAGAAAGAGCTTCGCCGTACAGATATAATCACACAGTATGCCGTATATGCGGCTGACAAGGCTATAAAGGATGCAGGAAGCGACTTCAAGGATCTCGACCCTTACAGATGCGGCGTAATAATTGGCTCGGGTATAGGCGGTATGGAAACAACGCAGGAAGAGCTTCTCGCATATCACAACAAGGGCAACAAGAGAGTTTCGGTATTCACTATCCCCAAGATGATAGGCAATATGGCGGCAGGTACGGTTGCCATCCGTACAGGCTTCAAGGGCGTAAACTACTGCACAGTATCTGCCTGCGCCAGCGGTACACACGCTATAGGCGAGGCATTCCACGCTATAAAGAACGGCTATATGGATGTTGCCATAGCAGGAGGCACAGAGAAATGCTCGATAGGCTTTGCCTATGCAGGCTTCAACAATATGCACGCTGTAACAAAGTCGACCGATGTTGACAGAGCAAGCATCCCCTTTGACGCAGAGAGAAGCGGTTTCGTTCTCGGTGACGGAAGCGGTATCGTAATTCTTGAAGAATACGAACACGCAAAGGCAAGAGGCGCAAACATCTATGCTGAGGTCATCGGCTACGGTGCTACCTGCGATGCTTACCACGAAACAAGCCCCGACCCCGAGGGCAAGGGCGGCGCAAAGGCTATGGAGTTTGCTGTAAAGGAATCAGGCAGAGCGCCCGAAACCTTCAACTATGTAAATGCACACGGCACATCAACTCCCATGAACGATAAGACCGAAACAGCCGCTGTAAAGCTGGTATTCGGCGAACACGCAAAGAATATGGTCATCAACTCCACAAAGTCAATGACAGGTCACCTCTTAGGTGCGGCAGGCGGTGTAGAAGCGGTAGCCTGCGCCCTTCAGATAAAGAACAGCAAGGTACACCGCACATTAGGTCTTAAGGTGGCAGATCCCGAATGCGATCTTGACTATGCGGCTGACGGCACGAGAGATATGAAGATAACAGGCGCACTCAGCAATTCGCTCGGCTTCGGCGGTCATAACGCTTGTATCGCATTTGCTCCCGTAGAGGACTAAGAGAAAGGTTGACATAATATGCAGTTTGAAACTAATTCGCTTACCGATGCCGTAAAGGAATTTATCGGTATTATGAAGGACAGCGGTCTGTCCTATATGTATGTAAAGAACGACAAGTTCGAGCTTGAGCTTGGTCAGAAGAATCCCCCTCCCGCACCTCCTATGATGCCTGCAATGCCTCCTATGGCTATGGCGGCTGCTCCCACAGCACCGACATCAGCACCGCAGGCACAGGCTCCTGCTGCGGCACCTGCCGATACAGGCAAGAGCATAAAAAGCCCCATTGTCGGCACATTCTACTCTGCCCCCTCCCCCACAAAGCCTCCCTTTGTAAAGGTCGGCGATAAGGTAAATGAGGGCGACACAGTATGCATCGTTGAGAGTATGAAGGTAATGAACGAGATACAGGCGGATATTTCCGGCACTGTAAAGTCAATTGCCGTAAAGGACGGAGAGGCTGTTGAATTCGGTCAGCCGCTCATCATAATAGAATAACGGAGGACTGTATATGTCGCTTATGAATAAAGAGCAGATAATGGAGATAATCCCTCACAGAGATCCGTTCCTGCTTATTGATACTATTGAAGAAATGGAACCCGGTCAGCGTGTGGTTGCCACAAAGTATATGAAAGAGGACGAGTTCTGGTTCAAGGGACACTTCCCCGGATACCCCGTAGTGCCCGGCGTACTTATGCTTGAGATGCTTGCGCAGGCAGGCGCAGTGGCAATGCTTGCACTCCCCGAAAACAAGGGCAAGATAGGACTGTTCGGCGGCGTCAAGGACGCTAAGTTCAGAAGACAGGTAGTACCCGGCGATCTTTTAAAGCTCGAAGTTGAGATAATAAAGGTAAAAGGTCCTATCGGTGTCGGCAAGGCTCTTGCCACAGTAAACGGTGAAAAGGCGGTATCCGCAGAGATCACCTTTGCTATCAAGTAAACGGAAGGCAAACGCTGTATGTTCAATAAGATTCTGATCGCCAACAGAGGCGAGATCGCTATAAGAATAATCCGTGCGTGCAGAGAGCTTGGAGTAAAGACTGTCGCAGTATATTCGACAGCCGACAAGACTGCGCTTCACGCACAGATAGCTGACGAGGCGGTATGTATAGGACCTGCTCCGTCAAAGGACAGCTATCTTAATTCAAAGGCACTGCTTGCCGCCTGCGAGATAACGGGCGCACAGGCAATTCACCCCGGCTTCGGTTTCCTTTCCGAAAACAGCCACTTTGTACGTCTTTGCGACAAGTGCGGAATAAAGTTCATAGGTCCGGGTGCTGACGCTATGGATGCTATGGGTGATAAGGCAAACGCAAAGAAGACGATGATAGAAAACGACGTTCCCGTAGTTCCCGGCTCCGACGGTGTTGTTGGGACGCTTGAGGAGGCTCAGGAGATTGCCGCAAAGATCGGCTATCCGATAATGGTAAAGGCGAGCGCGGGCGGCGGCGGACGAGGCATAAGACTTGTTGAAAAGCCCGAAGAGCTTGAAGCGGCAATGACCGCCGCAAAGCAGGAGGCTAAACAGTTCTTTGCAAACGATGATATATATATCGAGAAGTTCATTGTAAATCCCCGACACGTCGAGATACAGCTCCTTGCGGACGAGCACGGAAATGTAATTTATCTCGGTGAGCGTGACTGCTCGTTACAGCGCCGTAATCAGAAGGTGCTTGAAGAAAGCCCCAGCCCCATTATGACAGAGGATCTCCGTCGGAGAATGGGAGAAGCGGCAGTAAGAGCGGCAAAGGCTTGCGGCTATGCAAACGCAGGAACGGTAGAATTCCTTGTAGACAAGGATTTAAACTTCTACTTTATGGAGATGAACGCAAGAATACAGGTCGAACATCCCGTAACCGAAATGGTGACCGGCGTGGATCTTGTAAAGGCGCAGATAAACATCGCCGCAGGACTTCCCCTGCAGTATAAGCAGGAGGATATAAAGCTCAGCGGTCACGTTATCGAGTGCCGTATAAATGCGGAAGAGCCTAAGAACAACTTCCGCCCCTGCCCCGGTAAGATAAAGTCGATCCATATGCCCGGCGGTTTCGGCGTGCGTATTGATACGGCGGTATATCAGGGCTACGAGATACCCCCTTACTATGACAGTATGATAGCAAAGGTGCTTGTAAAGGGCGAGGACAGGAAAGAGGCTATCCAGAAGATGAAGGTCGCCCTCTCCGAATTTCTCATAGAGGGTATCAATACCAACATTGATTTTCAGCTTAATCTCCTGCGTGACGAGGATGTCGAAAGCGGTAATTTCGATATAGGCTTCCTTAACCGCAAGGATCTGACGAATTATTGATAATGCCACAAGCAAACGAAAAGGCGGTGCTTTAATTGTTAGAAGATCTGTTTAAAATGGTCAAGGACCGTTTTAATGAGGAACAGAAGGACGTGGCGGATTCCTCCGCCCCCGAAATACCCAAGGACCTGCTGTTCAAATGTCCCCGCTGTCAGAACGTGTTCTATATGGACGAGTTTGAAAAGCGTAAGAAAACCTGCCCTGTCTGCAACTATCACGCAAGGCTTTCCGCTAAGGAGCGTCTTGATATAACGGTCGACAAGGACAGCTTCAAGCCGTTTGACGAAAATATGGTGTCACTGAATCCTATCGGCTTCCCCGACTATGAGAAGAAGATAAAGAGTATGCAGGAAAGCACGGGACTTAAGGACGCAGTAGTGACGGGCGAATGCACTATACGAGGCTACCGTGCGGTCATCGGCATTATGGATTCCAATTTTATGATGGCGAGCATGGGCAGTGTTGTAGGCGAAAAGATAACAAGAGCGTTTGAATATGCCACAGAGCATAAGCTACCCGTTATACTGTTCACAGCGTCGGGCGGTGCGAGAATGCAGGAGGGTATAATCTCCCTTATGCAGATGGCAAAGACAAGCGGTGCGGTAAAACGTCACAGCGATGCAGGCGGACTTTATATCACGGTGCTTACCGATCCCACAACAGGCGGTGTTACAGCGTCCTTTGCAAGTCTTGGCGATATAATCCTTGCCGAGCCTAAGGTGCTTGTAGGATTCGCAGGCAGACGTGTTATACAGGACACTATAAAGCAGAAGCTCCCCGATGATTTCCAGACGGCAGAATTCCTGCTTGAAAGCGGTTTTGTTGATGCAATAGCCGACAGACGCTCAATGCGTAAAACGCTGTCGAATATATTAAGACTGCATAACTATAAAAAAATCGGCGCTGATTGGCAGCACGGTTGAAAGGACGGTAATGATAATGTCAAATATGACTGCTACACAGCATCTTGAGATAATAAGAGAAAAGAATCGTCCAACCGTAAACGACTATATTCCTGCTATATTCAACCACTTCACCGAGCTTCACGGCGACCGCCACTATGGTGACGATGCCGCAATATTATCGGGTATAGCTACTCTTAACAGCACTCCCGTCACAGTGATTGCACAGGTAAAGGGCAGAAACCTTGAGGAAAACAAGAAGTCGAATTTCTCGATGCCTCATCCCGAGGGCTACAGAAAGGCACTCAGGCTTGCATATCAGGCGGAGAAGTTCCACAGACCCGTTATCTGCTTTGTTGATACACCGGGCGCATTCTGCGGAGTTGAAGCCGAAAAAAGAGGTCAGGGCGAGGCTATAGCAAAGAATATTGCCGAGTTTATGACGCTGAAAACCCCCGTTATATCGGTAGTTCTCGGTGAAGGCGGAAGCGGCGGCGCACTTGCACTTGCCGTATGCGATGAGCTTGCTATGCTTGAACACGCTTTATATTCCGTAATTTCTCCCAGAGGCTTTGCTTCTATTCTATGGAAGGATCCTTCAAGAGAAAAGGAAGCGGCTGATCTTATGAAGATTACGGCAGAGGATTTATATAACTTCGGCGTGTGCGACAAGATTATTTCCGAGTCGGTGGGCGGCGCTCATACAGACCCTGCACAGACAGCGGACAATATATCGGAATATCTTATAAGTGCGGTCGAAAGGCTGTCAAGGATAGATATTCCTACCCTGCTTGACAACCGCTACAAGAAATTCCGCAAAATCGGTATGTTTTCCGAGTAACTGAAAGTCACGGCAAATTCGCCGTTCTGACGGCTTGTGATTTGCGTAACCTACGTTACCGGCGGTCATAATATGCTGCTGCATATTCGCTATTTCGGACGGTAAATCAACAGCTTTCAATAACCCTTTGAAAGTTGTGCAAAGTGTAGAAATACACCCTGTAAATTTAGACATTTTTTTAATGTATTTGTTGTAAATACGACTTGATTATTTCGGCGTAATGCCGTATAATATTAACGAAAGAAAATTTCTTTTTAAAAACACGGAGGAGATTTCAAATGGTATTTGATAAGGTAAAGAAGATAATCGTTGACCAGCTCGACGTTGAAGAAGACAAGGTTACTGAGGCTGCAAGCATCACAGACGACCTCGGCGCTGATTCACTTGACGTAGTAGATCTCGTAATGAGCTTTGAAGAAGAGTTCGACATCGAGATCCCCGATGATCAGGTTGAAAAGATCAAGACTGTCGGTGACATCGTTAAGTTCATCGAAGAAAAGGTTGAAGACTGATTTACATCTAGCTTTAGCACATCAGCCGTATTTGTCAGACGCAGATACGGCTTATTTTTCTTTTTATCGTAATTAAAAGGAGGCTTTGCGTATGACATCGGTTTGCTTTACAGGGCATCGTAAAATTGACAGCTCGGATATGTATGCGCTTAAATCTCTGCTTGACAGCACAATATGCGGACTTGTCAAGCGTGGCGTTACCGACTTCTACTGCGGCGGCGCTCTCGGCTTCGACACTATGTGCGCTCATATGGTGCTGTATCTGAGAAAACGCAAGGCACTCGATATAAAGCTCCACCTTGTACTCCCCTGCTCAAACGAGGAACAGACAAAGAACTGGAGTTACAACGACAAGCAGGAGTTTTATGCGATAATGATGGCGGCTGACAGCATCGAGTATATCGGCAGTGAATACACCAAGGACTGTATGAAACAGCGTAACGCACGCCTGACAGAGCTTGCAGACTGCTGTGTAGCGTATTATGACCAAAGCAACAGCAGGAGCGGCACAGGTCAGACGGTACGCATGGCTGAAGCCAAAGGTATTGAAGTGATAAACTTGTTTGATATGTAAGCATTATATATTACTGCTATTAAGCCGCTGTGCTTTTGCACGGCGGCTTATATATACCATAATATAATTAAAATATTTTATCAAACTGCTTGACATTAGTCTTATAATCGTTTATAATGTATTCAATGAATTGATTCGTATTTCAATGTTATTAAGTTATAGCAACATTTTAATCTTTAATAAGGAGAAATAGAATGAATACCTTTAAACAGTTCTTTTCAGCAACAACTGCATTTCTGCTTGCGGCTGGTTTAACATTATCAGCATCGGCGGAAGCGATTCGTTTGCAAAATAACGATACTGTTTCGCTTAATTCAGATATGCACGCTCAAAATCAACAGATAACGGAAAAAATCGGTGAATATGATTGTTGGTTGATTGACGGGCAGTATTATACCGCTTTGGATGATGAAATTTATCAAGTTATAAATCTTGATGAATTGAATTGGGAGCATGATACATTGGCAGCACAAACATCATCAGGTAGCCGTGGAAGCGGTAATGAGGTAGATTTGAGCAATGGAAAGGCATATCACGGAAGCGTTGATATATCGAATACAAATTTCACCACTCCAACATTTATAGGTTACACGAAAACCTCTGAGAAAAAGCATATTGCATACAGCATTCACACAGAATTCTTGTTTACTAATAAATACAGCGTTAAAATATATGGGTACAATCCTGTTACTAAAGAATGGAATATAACTAATACAACATTAGCTTTTAATGGCTTTGGAAAAACTAAGGTGTTGTTCAGCGGAACCACAGGTGTAGCACCTTCAAAAATGTATCTCACTTTTATTAAGGCTTCAAGCACCGGCGAGCAGGTATTCAATTACTCGTTTTACGCCATACAATCTTAGGAGGATATTATGAAAAAAAGCACAAGTATCGTTAAGACCGTCATAATCATTATAATGGCGCTTGTAATAGCACTTGACACCGTATTTATATTTATCCTGTCGAACAGCATAAACGCTGTTGATCAAAGAGTGACCGAGCAAGAGGTAAATGACGTGTATGTTGCTACTCTGCTTATGGATAAGGACATTTGCAGTAAAAAAGACTATGTGACAGATGTTATAAAAGAGTATTCGACAATCATAACGGACAGACCGTATATTTTGCTGATAAATCCTGATTTAAAGCCTGTTCTCAAAGAGATTTTGAAAGAAAATTCCGACATAGTTGAAAACAATCCTTCTTTCAAGGTAATTTTCCCTGAGCTTTTTGATTAATGCTTTTGATTCGTCGCTCTCTGGATCAATAATTCGGATTTTTCCATAAAGCAACACCCTCACAGCTGATGCCGTGAGGGTGTTTTTTATAATACCTAAGAATCTCTTACTTTGATTCCGTATCATCGTGAACAGTTCTGTTCTCAGCAATACTGCTCTTTAATACACGGATCTTTGTTCTGTCAGAGCCTGTTTCGATAAGTACAGTATCATCTGTAACTCTTAATACTCTGCCGACAATACCGCCTGTTGTTACTACTTCGTCAGCAACCTCAAGGTTGTTGAGCATTTCCTGCATCTTCTTGCCGCGCTTCTTTTCGGGTCTTATGATAAGGAAGTAGAATATAACTACCATAAGTGCAAGGGGGATAAGCATTGTGAGAATGCTCACTATATCGTTTCCGCCCTGTCCTGTGGTTGTTGCTGTCTGTCCGCTTGATAATAATGTCAGTAATTCTGTCATTTTGTATTCCTTTCTTTTCCGTGCGATATTCGCTCTTACGTTATTCTCTAATTATACCTTAAAAGTGCCGCAAATGCAAGCACTTTTGTGTATTTATTCGAATCTTATATCGGTAAATCCGAGCTTTTCGAGTGCCGTTTTACAATTTTTGATTTCATCTGCCGATAAATTTGCACTGCCTGTTATTCCGACCGATATTTCCTTGTCGCCGACAGCCTTCTTTACAAGCGTGAATATCTGATTTACCGCCTTGACCTTGTCCTTTTCAACGGTTACTGTCTTGTCTGCCGAGGTCTGAAGCTTTGTGCCGAGGAGTGACATATCCATTGTGACAAGTACCCTGCTGTCGCCCAGCTTATCCTTCGCAGACCATATTTCAGCCGTGCCGTCATAAGCCGTAGCCGACATTGTAAGCAGTGCGTCAGCCTTTATTTCAACCGTTGCGGTTGCGTTGCCTTCCTTTGCTTTCTTTGCGCACGATGCCGCAAGAACGGCTAATTTCTCGCTTCTGTTTGCATTCTGCAGTTCCTTTGACAACAGCGAGTAGTCATAGGACTGGAAGTTCGGGAAGACCGTGTTTTCAAGTTCAATATCGGCAAATCCTGCCTTTGCAAGCTCTCCGCATATATCCGCATAATAGTTGACCGCATCGGCGGAATAGGGAGTAGTCCACGGTTTACCGCCGTTATCGGCGGCGGCATCCAGCCAGCTCCAGTTTCCGTCAGAGATTATATATCCCGCATTGTCGAAAAGATACGGTGTCTTTCTGTCGTAAAGCGTTGTTATAGCCGCAACGGGAGTGATTCCTGCCGTCTTGCACGCCTTTACTATCTGAGCCGCCGTCAGACTGCCCTTATTTACATCTGTGTTGTCCTTTACAGCCTTAAGCGATGATTTGTATAACAGCTCGCCCGTAGTGTTTTTAAGCGTAAATACGGCGGTATTATAACCGCTGTCTTTTGCTTCGGCAAGGAACTTATTCAGTGCGGCATCGCTTTTCAGTGCGGAGTCGGGAGCGACCGTCGCAAAAGCAGATGTTACCTCGTTTGGTGCAGAGGAGGTGTTATCCTTTGTTGTATCACTGCCGCCTGAGTTGTCGGACGAGTTGGTCTGTGAATTGCTGTCCGATGTTTCGGGTAGCGATTCGGGCGGCGTCCACGCAGGCTCGCTCACAGAGGAATTGTCCCCGTTTCCGCCGAAAAACTTTATCAGCGGAGAAGCGACCGAGTATCCCACAAAGACAAATGCGCCCAGTATCACAACGAAAAGAACTCCGTCAAATATCTTCCTGCCGGTGCTTTTACGTTTTTTATACAGATTTCTTCTTGAACGTTTTACCTTGAATCCTTTTTTTCTGCTCATATCAGTATCTCCATTTTAGAAATTATCAGATAGCGCCTGTGTTATATCCTGTCAGCGCATAGAATGCAAGTGACATAATGCCGACAAAAACCATCATTATCGGCATTCCTCTGAATGCCTCGGGAATAAGCGGAGAATTGAGCCTCTCGTTTGCGATATGAAGGAAGAACACCGCAATGAAGAAGCCTGCCGCTATTCCGACACCGAATCCCATATACGAAAAGAAATCAGCGTGGTATGTCGTGTTCAGGAACAATGCTCCCAGCACTGCCGCATTGAACACCGAAAGATGAACGTATTTCTTGATGTTTCTGAATATCTTTGGCAGGAATCTCCACAGGAGGAGCAGACTGCCCGTATATACTATGCTCACCGTCAGCGTGTATATAAGCGGCATGACAACATAAAAATACTGCCAGTCGGCAAGCCACCCGTCTATAAAGAACGTGATACAGCTTGAAACCACGATAACGTATGTTATGCCAAGCCCCAGTCCGAATATGCTTTCTTTTTTTCTTGATGCGTAGAACGCCACGCTTGTGCCGAGCGCACGGGAGAATATCGCATTCTCGACAAACATAGCGAGCATAGCCGTATTGATAAAAAGTGCTAATTTATCCATCACTGCGCTCCTTTACGTTGTCGTCCCGAGAGGGAAGCAGATGTGGTGCAGCAGGCTTGCTTTCGGTGCTTGAATGGTAGGTGTGAGCCGCCGCCTTGTTATGCTCCTCGCTGTTAAGCCTTATTCTGCGGTTACGCAGATAGTTGTAAAGCGCCCTGAACATACCTGCCATTATTCCGACAAGTATAAATCCGCCGAAAGGAGATTCAAAAGCCGCAATCTTGAAATCAAACAGCTTTATTCCGGCAAATGTGCCGAAGCATATCAGTTCCCTGAAGCCTCCGGTAAGGACGCACACTGCGCCGAAGCCTGCTATGAAGAAAATTACGTCGATTATCATTTTCAGCTTGTCCTCAAGATAGAAACGGCTTTCCGTTTTCGAGAAGATAAGAGCGTTTGTAATTATAAGCGGCATATAGATGCCTATAAGCTCGACCGTAAGCGGAAAGATCTGCTCTAAAAGAAGTACGGTCGGGATATAATAGACCGAGCCTACCAGCGCATATATAATTACTCTGAGGGTATAAACTATTTTTTTCGGTACAAACGAACAGGTAACTATCGTCAGAAACGATATTATCGCAAAAGCAAGAGCGATTACCACGCCCTTCTTGAAGGTCGTAGCGGCGATTATAACAGGTGCGTTTACAATGCCTGTCATCAGCACGACATTCTGCTTTGCCAGTCCGTCTATAAGATCACGGGTGAACTTAAAGTCACTTTTCCGTGTCTTTTCCGGCTTCATCTGTTTTGCCTGAGCCATGCTGCGCCTCCTTTTCCTTTTCGTTTTCGCCGGCGGATTTCGCCGATGCTTTCTTCTTCTTTACCGAATCCGATATTTTGTCGGAAATATTCTCCATTACCGACTTTTTATGACGTTTTACCTTTGTGACCTTATTGTCTATAGGGGGCATATTATAATTAACAGGTTCAATCATAATTTCCTGCGTATCCGAAAGCTCCGGTGTCTTACCCTGCTTTGCGTCCTCTGTCATTCGCTCAAACGAGCCGAGGTTATGCTTAAGGTATCTTAGAAGCTGTTTTGTCTGTACGCCTATTACGAATGCCAGCTTGTCAAGATACAGCGACAGAGCGTTTACTATCAGCAGAGAGAACACGAATATTCCCTCGATATTTGCAGAATTTCTGAATATAACCGTGATTACGCCGAGCGCTATGCCGTACAGCACCCTTCCGCCGTTAGTAAACGGAAGCGTCTGCGGATCGCTCGCAAGGAATATAAAGCCGAACAGTACAAATCCGCTTATAAAACGGAATATAACAGCGTCCATTGCAGGCTCTACACTGCTTGTAAGATAGGAAAGCACGCCCATTACGGCTATTCCGCCCACAGTAGCGGAAAGCGACACGCTTCTTCTGCAGATAAGGCAGATACCGCTTACTATCAGCACGAGTATATGAGTAGTTCCCATAGGGCCGGGGAATCTTCCCATAAGTATCTCAAGCGGAGTCAGTGACGGCATTGCACCGTTCTTTATAAAACTGCTCTCGATTCCGCTTACAAGCGTTCCCGCATCTCCGAATATTTCCGGATGAGCGTCAAGCTGGGGATACATCAGCACCTGTGTCGGATAGCAGATTATAAGAAACGCTATCGCAACCGCCGCAGGATTGAATATATAGTTATCCTTGCCGCCGAATATATGCTTTACCGTAATTGCAAGCACTGCGCCGATTATCACGACATAATATTCAACGCTTGCAGGGAGCATAAGAGCAAGAGCCATACCATAGGCTATGGTTGACAGGTCTTTTACACCGTATTCCTTCTTTGAAAGGAAACAGCCGACCATATCGGTCAGTATGCAGGCAAGCACCGAGCAGGCACACACCGTTACTACCCTCATACCGTAAAAGCAGGTGGCAATGACGGTTATCGCCAGCATAAAAAGTATCTGATCGCCGTATATGCTTCTCGGCTTACGCAGTTTTTTCTTAGCCGCCTCCTTTGACATCAGCAAAGGAGCTTCGTCTATCTTCTTAAGAAGAGCTTCATTTGTGGTTGTATTCATTATATCTTTTTGTCCTTTCAGACTATAAGCTGTTTAATCGGTTTAACAGGAGGTGTCCCATGCAGATAGATGAGCTTGCGGGAAATACCGTAAAAATTACGCTCGATCCGTCGGATATGGACGGATACCGCATTAAATGCGAAGATATTTCGGGCGATTCCCGTACCTCAGAGCTTGCCTTGTCAAGACTTATATCCTGCCTCAGCGAAGATCATAATCTCGGGCTTTGCGGAGAACGTCTGCTTGTCGAGGCTTTTCCAAAAAGCGACGGAGGCTGTACCTTATATATCTCCTGCATTAAAGGCACTCCGTCCGGGAAAAACACTTCCTGCCGACCGCCTCTTACGGCGGTCATATGCGAGGGAGAGCTTTGCGTTCTCGCAAGGCTTTGTAAGGCACTCAAGGCTGTCGCAGACCGTGTATCCTTATACGCAGACCGTGACGGGAAAGATTACCGTCTTGCCATTCATCTGCCGCAGAGCAAATCTTCCGAAAGCCGTATCGGAATTATACGGCACATCGTGTCGGAGTACCGCCTCCCGTTATATACGGATCTCAACCGTATGAGCGACACGGAGGAATATTATACTCTGCTTACAGACAAAGCAACTGAGCTGTTGCCCGATTGCTTTTAGCGTATAGCGTCTGCCGCCGCTTTCATATCCACTGCCCTGAACAGATATGTTCCTGCTACAAGTACGTTTGCACCGGCATCTTTTACTGTTGCGGCGGTTGCCGTGTTGATACCGCCGTCAACCTGTATATTCATTTTGTCAAATCCGTTTTCATTGCAGTATTTACGGAGCATTGCCACCTTGTCGGCACACTGCGGAATAAATCCCTGTCCGCCGTAGCCGGGTTCAACGGTCATTACAAGCACCATATCGCACAGCGGCAGATAAGGTATGACTTCTTTCCAGTCTGTAGCAGGCTTTATGGCAAGTCCTGCGTTCATACCGTTTTCTCTTATCGCTCTGAGATTTTCTTCCGTATTGCCTTTGCTTTCAAGGTGGATAGTAAGCATATTACTTCCTGCCTTTGCGAAAAGCGGTATAAGATTTGTGGGATCGGTCACCATAAGGTGCGTGTCAAAATATATATCGCTCACTTTACGCATAGCGGCAACCACGTTGTTCCCGTAGGTTATATTGTCAACGAAAACGCCGTCCATAACATCTATATGAAGCCACTCGACCTGTGCGTTTTCGGTACGGTGGATTTCTTTTTCTATATTTGTAAGGTCGCTCGCAAGCATTGAAGCAGAGATAATGTTTTTCATGATTTCTCCCGTCCGGTCCGTAGACCTATTTATACAGTATAATGATATATCATAACCGCTTTTTCGTCAAGTAAATGCAAAACAATTACGAAAATTTCCGCAGAATAAACAAAAAAGAGGCAAAAGCCTCTTTTTATATTGTCGAAAATCTATGCTATTGTTACATAAAAGGGGTTTGGGGCGTAGCCCCAATGCAGGTCGTCAGTCGATTGTGTCGCTGCGTCTGTGCATCGACAGCCATTTGTACCGTTGCATCGTGCAACGGCTTTGTGTGGCTGTCGTTATGCATCCTTGCATAATGATTGTGTCCGACTGACTGCAAGCGTCCTTGCTTGGTATGGGCGGCAGCCCATGCTATTTCCCCTTCCCTTTGGGGGAAGGGGTCAGGGGTTGGGGGATAAAACAGTAAATAGCAATATTTTCGAATTTTAAACCTTTACATAGAACGGAACTTTTTCTTTTGTCGCCTGTTTTGCGGCAGGCTGATTGAAGTTCATTATCATAAACGGCGCTTTTTCGTCGTTTATATCCTTCAGTACCTTTTCGGTAAAGTCCTTGGTAAAGTCGTTGAATTTATCGTCCTCACCCTCGAAATCCACGATTATAAGGCGGTTGAGCTGATTTACCTTGCGCATATTCATAATATATGCCTTTTTAATATCCTTACGGCTGTCAAAATAGCTCGTTATAGGCTTGGTAACAGTGTCCGGCACGCCCGTAACCTCGTTTATGACAGTAAGCTCGCCGTTGTTGAATTTTTTCTGCCTTATATAATTTGCTATGACCTCTGCCTGCTGAGGACCGCAGATAATGTTCTCGGTGAAGGGGTTTATAACAAAGCCCTTCATAGCACACTTCGGCTGTGACAGCATAGCGGAAAGATCCTTATATGTAACTGCGATTACACAGATCTTGCTTATATCGTTGATGTTCTTCTGCATTGTTTCCATATCGGTGAACACCATAAAATATTTCTCGTTCTGAGGATTTGTAAGGTGCGAGAACTGTACCTTCATCTGATTTTCGTTCTCCCCCGACATATCCGTCACGGTTACAGGGGCAAGAAGTCTTGCCTCCATCAGATTGTCGATATAATCCACCTGATACTGCGGTTCGGGATTTGTTTTTTCTTCAGCACATTTTTTCAGCGTCCTCATCACTTCGAGCAGTTTCGGGTTGGTTATTTTCTTTGTCTGTTCCTGTATCGTGTTCAACTGTTCCTGGGTCATTTATCATATTCCTTTCCCGAAGAAAATTATATTTCGTTACGGTTTTCAAGCGCCCTCTGGAGCGTAACATCGTCCGCATATTCAAGCGATGCGCCCGCAGGCAGACCATACGCAAGACGGGTCACCTTTACTCCCAGCTGCTTTATCATTCTTGAAAGATATGTTGCCGTAGCCTCTCCCTCGATAGTCGGACTTGTAGCCATTATGACCTCGTCCGTATCTGACAGCCTTGCCATAAGCTCCTTTATTTTAAGCTGCTGCGGACCTATCGAATTCATCGGTGACAACAGCCCGTGAAGTACATGATACACTCCGTCAAAGCCACCGCTTCGTTCTATGGCGGAAACGTCCTTGGGACTTTCCACAACGCATATGACCTTGTGGTTTCTGCGGCTGTCCGAGCATATATCGCACTTGTCCGTATTGCAGATATTCTGACATACACTGCACAGCTTCATACTGCGTCTTGCCTGTAGAATTCCGGACGCAAACTGCTCCACTTCTTCCTCCGGGGCGTTCAGTATATAATATGCCAGCCTCTGCGCCGTTTTAAGACCGATGCCGGGGAGCTTGGCGAATTCCTGCGCCGCCGTTATAAGCGGCTGAGAATTATATTCAGCCATTAAACAAGTCCCGGAATGTTAACTCCGCCTGTTACCTTTTCCATCTCTGCGGCACTTACTTCTTCAATCTGTGTGATAACGGCATTTACGCCTGCTACGATAACGTCCTGAAGATCCTCGATAGCGTCCTTGTCAACTACCTCGGGGTTGAGCTTAACCTCCTTGAGTACCTTTGCACCGCTCATCGTAACTTCAATCATACCGCCTGCGGCAGAAGCCGTGAAATCTCTTGCCTCAAGTTCAGCCTGTACACGCTCAATGTCTTCCTGCATCTTCTGAGCCTGCTTTATCATGCTGTTCATGTTGTTTGCGCCTCTGTTCTGGTATTCCTTGGGTAATCTTGCTTTCATTGTGATTTTTCCTTTCGTATCTTTAAGTCAACGACTTAATTTTTTGGTTTTTTGTATTTTATTTTTACGCCCATTTTTTCCGCTCTTGATAAGAAATCGGAAACAGGGTCGCTTTTATCCTTGCTTTCGGCTGTATCGCCGATATTGTCAAAGGTCATTACAAGCCTTCTGCCTGTTACCTCTTCGGCGGCTTTCTCAAGCCGTTCCTTCGAGTCGCCTGTTGTCAGGAAATCATACTGGAATTTCTGATAACCGCTGATATTCACCGTATCCCGACCGAGCGTCACCTGCACCTGTCCCAGTATAGCCTGCAGTATAACGGGAAGTCTGTCGAGTATCTCGGTTACCTGCGGATCGGCATTACCGGTACTTTGCACACTGCCTGCTGACAGATTACTTTTATGCTGTTCGGGAAGATTATTCCCGGTCTTTACTGTCTGTTCCTGCGGAGCAATGCTTGTCTGTGGTTCATCAAGGTCAAACGGAGGAATATCTTCGTTTCCTGCGCTTGCGTTTTCATCAGCACCGCCCGTACCCTCAAACAGCCAGTCCGGCTTGTTGCCGTCACCGCTTGTATTGCCTGCCTGTTCCTGCGGAGCGGGCTCAGGCGGAGCAACGCTTACCTGTGGTTCGTCAAGGTCAAACGGAGGAGCATCTTCGTTTCCTGCACTTGCGTTATCGTCTGTGCCGCCCGTACCCTCAAACAGCCAATCAGGCTTGTCGCCGTTGCCGCTTGTATTGCCTGCCCGTTCCTGCGGAACGGGCTCAGGCGGAGCAACGCTTGCCTGCGGTTCGTCAAGGTCAAACGGAGGAGTGTCTTCGTTTCCTGCACTTGCGTTATCATCAGTGCCGCCGGTACCCTCAAACAACCAGTCAGGCTTGCTGTCTGCGGCATTCCGCTCTGTACCGTTCTGTTGTACCGGAGCGGACGGAGCTGTCAAGTCTTTCTGCTTATCATCAGCGGATGTGATTTTATTTTCTATCCTGTTCAGCGTATCTGCAATAATATCCTGCGGTCTGTCGCCGGTTACGCTTACGGGCTTTGTGGATTGCGCCGGTATATGCTTTTCTGTGCTTTCGCCGGTTTGCACTGCGGTTCTCGGCTGAATGCTTATCTCGCCGTCACACAGCTTGTCGAGCCTGTTCTCTAACTTTTCAAGCCTTAACGACAATGCCGATGTGTCACTGTCAAGACGTGGCGTACACAGCCTTATAAGGCACATTTCGGCAACCGTCTTACGCTTTGCCGTTTTCGGAGTTCTCGCAATGCAGTCCTGCAATATATCCATACACCGCATTATTTCTCCTAGAGTAAACTCCTTTGTCTGCCTTGCAAGATCGTTTCTTGTTCCGCTTCCTGCAGGGATAAGCGAAAAGTCGGAGTTCGTTGCCGACAGTATGCACAGATTTCTGAAATGCGACAACAGCTCGTCAAGAAGAAGCATAAGATCCTTCGACTGATTGTGAAGCTCGTCGAGAATTTTCAGTGCCTCGGGCGCATTCTGCTCGTGTATGCACTGTGCAAGCGTGAACAGATGCTCCGTTCCTGCGATGCCTGCGGTAGTCCTTACGGTTTCCTCGTCAATGTCGGCGCTCACGCTTATACACTGGTCGAGCAGCGAAACCGCATCTCTCATACCGCCGTCGGACAATCTTGAAATAAGTCTTGCCGCATCCTCGGTTATATTTACGTTTTCTTTTTTTGCTATCTCGCACAGCCGCTTTGTGCTTTCTTCTACGTCAATTCTTGAAAAGCGGAACTGCTGACATCTTGATGCGATAGTCGCAGGCACCTTGTGTATCTCGGTAGTCGCAAGTATGAATATAACGTGCGGCGGCGGTTCTTCTATGGTTTTCAGAAGTGCGTTGAATGCCTGCGAGGACAGCATATGCACCTCGTCTATTATATAAACTTTATAACGGCAGACAGTCGGAGCGTACATAACCTCGTCACGCAATGCCCTTACATCGTCAACGCCGTTGTTTGAGGCTGCGTCCATCTCGATTATATCCGGACAGCCTGCGGCTATTGCCTTACAGCTTTCACATTCTCCGCAGGGGTTGCCGTCAACGGGAGATAAGCAGTTTACCGCCTTTGCCATCAGCTTTGCACAGGTGGTCTTACCCGTACCTCTCGAACCTGTGAACAGATAAGCGTGAGCCGGAGTGCCGGCCTTTATCTGATTTTTCAGTGTGGTGGTTATATGCTCCTGCGAAATTACTTCGTCAAAGGTGGCAGAACGATACTTACGATAAAGAGCAAGATGCATAACTAACCTCCCGTGACAAAGTACATAATAATCGGTAAATAAAACGATACGCAAAAATAGAACCCATGATTATGAGTGTAAACTTGCTGCGGCACAGGTCATAACTGCTTAATGCTGCTCGGTTCCCCGCCTGACATGGTTCACAGGACTCCCTTGCACAGGGCTTACACCCATAATCACGGGTTCTATTTCTGATACTATACTATTGTACCATAGTTTAAATAAAAAATCAAGCCTTATTATTCTATTTTTAATTACCGCCTGCAATGAACGCTATCCGCAAAAAAATCACCCGCCGAAAAAGCGGGTGAAAGTAAATCAGATAAAGCAAAATCAGTCAGGAAATATACCAAAAAAAGAAGTGGTTGTCATTATAATCAATCATTATCTGCCTTGAGGACAGCATTCAGCATAACCGTTGCGCCCTCTGTGCAATGCTCGGGGCTTGAATATTCCGGCTCGCAGTGTGAAAGACCGTCCTTCGACTGTACGAATATCATAGTTGTCGGGA
>OGYC01000639.1_pt1 | contig 35929 bp, 29 predicted proteins | sample 1576461 | NCBI WGS metagenome assembly OGYC01 (sample SAMEA3541569, study PRJEB24748) | human gut metagenome | biome: human gut; feature: human-associated habitat; material: faeces | place: China | collected 2012 | reverse complement strand
AATATTCAATTTGATTATTCAGACGATTTCTGTATATAAATATAAAATTTTTATTGTAAATAAATTGTTATTACTGAAAAATAATGTATTTAATATTAGTTTAACAATATAATTAATAATGGGGAGTATTGAAATGTCTAAAAGTTTGAAAGAAATATTATCTACTCCAATTAAAGATACTACTGTTAGTGAAATAAGACTGCAAGTGGTTGTTGGTCTTCCTTTACCTTTAATTTTTATAAATAAATTGTTTTTTGTACATTTAGAATTATATTTATATTTAATTCTTCAGTATTTAAATTTAGAATATTCTCATGTAATTTAATTTAGGGTGTTTGGATGGATAAAGATGTAATTATTTTGTTGGTGAATGGATTTTGTGTTATTGTAACTGTATATTGTTTTGTTTCAGATTATTATGTGATTGCATTGGTAGGTATGGTTAGTAATTTTTTTCTTTCATTTTATAAATTAATATTTGGCCGTTATTTCTTTTCAATAGGGATTAAAGCTAAAAATAATAAAAATTATAAAAAAGCAATAAATTATTTTAATAAAGGTTTTCAGGTTTATCCTAGTTTTTCTGGATTTTTGGTTAATTTGGGATTGATATATTTTGATTTAAAAGATTATGAAAAAGCCATTGTATATTTTGATAAAGCAATTGATGGGGGAGATAATAATGATTGGCTTTATTTAAAAAGGTTTGAGGCATTTTATAATTTGGGCAGGTATTATTCTGCACGCATGTCTTTAAATGAAGATATTTTAAAAAATCCTACACCTAAATGGGTTATGCATGGCAAAGTAGCTATGATGATGCGTTTTAAGGGATATCCTTTCTATTTAATACATGATGGCCATGTTAAAGTTTCACGACCTTTTAATGTTGGAGGTTATAGGGCACATTATAAATTGAAAGAGCTTGCATATAATGAGCGCATGGTTTATTTTAGAAAATTTATTAAATGGAATCGTGGATGTGAATGATGTTAATATTTTTTTATTGGAATACTTAAATAGATGGAGATTTAAATTATTTTAGTAATTTGTTTAGTTTATAATCAGTATATATTGTTGGTGCAGTTTAATGGGTTTATATTTGGTTGTTATTTAGGTTAAAATTTGAGTTAATGTGTTGCATATATGTTATATGGTTCTTAGCAATTTTCTGTTATTATAAATGGATATTTTTTTAAGATTTGTGAATTAAATTGCGGGGGAGTGGATTTTAATGGAGTCTAAAGAGTTAATTGTAACTATGTTGTGTTATGTTGGTGTTTTATTGGAAATTTGTATTGAATACGTTATTAATCGTTGTCATTATTTCGGATGGTATGAATTGGGTTTTAATTGTTGTGTTTTTGCTATGGTTCTTATTGTTGTTTTAGTGGTATGTTGGATTTATTTTTTATTTGTAAAAGGATATACAAATAATTATATGGGGTTACTTCCGTGGGTATTTGTATTTTTTAGTATTTTGAAAAATATTTTTTTCCCTATATGAATTTTCATTATCTATAATTTTTGTATGTTATTTTGAAAGAGTCTTAATTAAGTATTAGAAAAGTATTTAAATAAGTTTATACAAAAGTTTATTTGTTATCTTAATTTCATCATGCCTCGATAGCTCAGTCTGGTGGAGCGCGAGACTTGTAATCTCGTGGTCGCGGGTTCAATTCCCGTTCGGGGCTTTCTATTTTGTGTTTTTTGGTACACATATTATGGTTGCATTTTTTTTTAAAATCATGTAATCCATAACATTTATATACTATGAGGTATAAAATAGGTAATGTATGATGTATTGTTATGCATCATGTCTGTATTAGTGGGACCGTAGGGTAGCTTGGTCGATCCTTTGGGCTTTGGGAGCCTGAGACTCCGGTTCAAATCCGGGCGGTCCCATTTTTATGTCCCGCCTTAGCTCAATTTGGCAGAGCGTTGGACTGTAGATCCAAATGTTGCTGGTTCAAGTCCGGCAGGCGGGATTTGATTACTTTATTAAATTGATTATATTTGTGGTTATGGAAAATTAATTTTTCCGAAACCTTTATATATGATGTTAAATATAGTAATTAATGGTGTATGGTTAATACTGTTTGATTAGCTATACTGTATTTTAAGTATTTCCTGCCTTGGTGGTGTAGGGGCTATCATGTGGGCCTGTCGAGCCCGCGACTCGGGTTCAAATCCCGGCCAAGGCGCTTAATATTTAAATGTTGTATGTGAGGGCCCGTAGCTCAGTCTGGCAGAGCGCTTGGCTTTTAACCAAGCGGCCGCGGGTTCAATTCCCGTCGGGCCCGTTTTCTAATTTTATATTTTAACTTTTCTAGCTGGAGGAATTATATATTGACAATTAATATTCAAGAACATATGCTTGTACCTAAGCATGAAATAATGACTGATTCTGAAATTGAAGATTTAAAAAATAGTGCTGACTATGATATTGAAAATCTTCCTAGAATTAAAGTTGATGATCCTGTTGTAAAAGATATTGATGCTAAAGAAAATGATATTTTAAGAATTACTCGTGAAAGTGATACTGCAGGTACTTTTGTTACTTATCGTATTGTAAAAAGTTAGTTATAATGTTAGAATAGTAAAATTTAGTATAATAAGTTTATTTCTGTATTTTTTTATTGTTTTTTGGAAATTCATTATAATAAATTTGAACTTAGTTTGAGAGGAATTATCTTAATAGAGATAGTTAGGAGTAAATTAAGAATAATAATCAAATGAAGAATTTTAATTAGGTTTCCTAATCTTATTTTTATTTAGTTAATTATTTTTAAGGTGTTTTATAGAATGCTGGAGGAAGTCCATGACAGAGAATAACTGGAAATTAGTTGATGCATTTTTTGATAAATATGATTTAGTTGACCATCATATTAAATCATACAACGATTTTATAAATAGTGGGATTCAAAATATCATAGATATTACTGAACCTATTACTTTAGAAAACGGTAAATATACTTTAAAAACCGGTAAACTCTTTATTGAAAAGCCATTCACTAAAGAAGCAGACGGTTCCAAAAGTATGATTTATCCTGCTGAAGCAAGACTTAGGAATTTAAATTATTCTGCACACATGTATCTTGAGATGGCATTAAATGAAGAAGGAGAAGACAATCCTTTAGAAAAAGTATATATTGGTGAATTGCCAGTAATGCTTAAATCAGATATTTGTCATCTTCATGGTCTTAGTGATGAAGAATTAATTGAACAGGGTGAAGACCCTCAAGATTTAGGTGGTTACTTCATTGTAAACGGTTCTGAAAGAGCTGTTGTAACAATGGAAGAAATTGCACCAAATAAAATTATTCTTGAGCGTATTGGTGATGTTGAAGACAGAAGAGCTAAAGCTATTGTAACTTCTATTAAAAGTGGTTTCAGAGCAAGAATTTCTCTTGAATATAAAAAACCACGTAAAAGCGGAGTATTTTTAAGGATTTCTTTCCCTTATGTTCCTGGGGAAATTCCACTTGTTATTTTATTAAGAGCTCTTGGTTTGGCTACAGATCAGGAAATTATTACTGCAATTTCCAATGATCCAAATTTCCAAATGATTATTGCAGATGATATTCAGGTATCCCTTTCTCAATTGAAATTAGATCAAAAAGAAATGGACGGCATGGATAAAGAAGAAAGAAGACAATATTTACAATTGGCTGCTATTAAATACATAGGTAATCGTGTAGCTAAAGGTATGACTGAAGAATACCGTATTAAACGTGCTGAAGATGTAATTAACCGTTACTTATTACCTCACATGGGTATTGAATCAGAAAGACGTGAAGCTAAAGCTACTTATTTAGCTGAAATGACTGAAATGCTGCTTCAGGTTATTGATGAACAAAGAGAACCTCACGATAAGGACCATTACACAAATAAAAGACTCAGAGTATCTGGAGATTTAATGGAGGATTTATTCAGAGTTGCTTTTACAAGTTTAACCAGAGATATGAGTTATCAACTTGAAAGAAGTATTTCTCGTGGTAAAGAGCTTTCAATCAAACAGGCAGTTCGTAGTGATGTTTTAACTGAAAATATTAAACATGCTATTGCAACTGGTAACTGGGTTGGTGGAAGAGCAGGTGTAAGTCAATTATTAGATAGGACTAGTTATATGGGAACTCTTTCTCATTTAAGACGTGTTGTATCTCCTTTAACAAGAAGTCAACCTCACTTTGAAGCAAGGGATTTGCACCCAACACAATTTGGTAAGATTTGTCCGAACGAAACCCCAGAGGGTCCTAACTGTGGTCTGGTAAAGAATTTAGCTTTAATGTGTAATATTTCTGAAGGTTCTGATGAACAAGAAATCATTGATGTTATTAAAAAGATGAATGTTTTAGAGTATTAAAGGAACGATAATATGGATAGTGCTAAAATTTATATTAATGGAGAACTTTTAGGATATTGTAAAGACCCTGAAAGTTTCACCAATGAAATGAGAGAAAAAAGGAGAAATGGTGAGGTTTCTCATGAAATGAATATTACTTATTATGATAAAAATAATGAGATTTATATATTCAATGACCCAGGTAGGGCAAGAAGACCATTAATCATTGTTAAAGATGGTAAACCAGTTCTTAGTGATAAACATTTAGAAAAAGTAGCTAAAGGCGAATTAAAATGGGATGATTTAATAGACAATGGTTTTATTGAATACTTGGATGCTGAAGAGGAAGAAAACTCCTATATTGCTATGAGTATTGCTGATTTAAATGAGGAACATACTCATTTGGAAATTGACCCGGCTACTATGCTTGGAATTTGTGCAGGTATTATTCCGTTTTCCGATCACAATTCTTCACCAAGGAATACTATGGAAGCAGGTATGACAAAACAAGCATTAGGATTATATGTTTCTAACTATGCATTACGTACAGATACAAGGGCTCACTTATTACACCACCCGCAAACTCCTATTGTAAAAACACGTATTATTGATTCAACTAATTATGACAAAAGACCATCAGGTCAGAACTTTGTTGTAGCTCTTATGTCTTACGAAGGATATAACATGGAAGATGCAATGGTTATTAACAAAGGTTCTCTTGAAAGAGGATTGGCTAGGTCTTCATTTTTCAGAGCTTATGATACTGCTGAAAAAAGGTATCCTGGTGGACAAGAGGATAAATTTGAGGTTCCTGATAAAAACATTAAAGGTTACCGTTCCGAAGATGCTTATAGGCACTTAGATGATGACGGTGTTGTTAACCCGGAATCATATGTTGAATCTGGTGATGTATTAATCGGTAAAACTTCACCACCAAGATTCTTGGAAGAAATCGACGAATTCGGAACTGTAGCTGAAAAAAGAAGGGAAACTTCTGTAACAGTAAGACACGGTGAAAAAGGTATCGTTGATGCTGTTCTTTTAACTGAAACTGTTGAAGGAAGCAGATTGGCTAAAATTAGAGTAAGAGATACCAGGCAACCTGAATTTGGGGATAAATTTGCATCAAGGCACGGTCAGAAAGGGGTTCTTGGTTTAATATTATCTCCTGAAGATGTTCCTTTCACAGAATCTGGTGTTGTTCCTGATTTAATTGTTAACCCTCACGCTATTCCTTCCAGGATGTCTGTAGGACAAGTGCTTGAGATGGTAGCAGGTAAAGCAGGCTGTCTTGAAGGTGAACGTGTTGACGGAACTCCATTCAATACAGAACTTGAAAAAGAAATCAAACAACAGCTTAAAAATCATGGATTTGAATCTGCAGGTTGCGAATCATTATATAATGGTGTAACCGGAGAAAGAATCGAAGCTGAAATATTTGTTGGTGTGGCATATTACCAAAAATTACACCACATGACTACTGATAAAGTTTATGCTCGTTCAAGAGGTCCTGTACAAGTTCTTACCCGTCAGCCTACTGAAGGAAGAGCTCGTGAAGGTGGTTTAAGGTTTGGAGAAATGGAAAGAGATTGTCTTATTGCACACGGTGCAGCTCTTACCTTAAAAGAAAGACTTTTAGATGAGTCTGACAAATATGAAGCTATTGTCTGTGAAAATTGTGGTATGTTAGCAGTATATGATAAGAATAAAAATAAAAAGTACTGTCCAATTTGTGGAGATGTTGAAACTTATCCGATAGAAATTTCATACGCATTTAAATTATTATTAGATGAACTTAAGAGTTTATGTATTTTCCCTAAATTAGTTTTAGGAGACAAAACATAATTATATAATATGAAGGAGTCAATATTTTGAAAGGATTTATAAAAAAAATCAAACAAATTAACTTTGGGCTTATGTCTCCTGAGGATATTCGTGAAATGTCAGTAGTTAAAATTGAAACTCCTGATACTTACGATGAGGATGGTTATCCTATTGAAAATGGTTTAATGGATCCTCATTTAGGGGTTATTGATCCAAGTTTAAAATGTAGGTCTTGTGGTTACAGAGGTGGAGAGTGTCAAGGACACTTCGGTAGTATTGAGTTAGCCAGACCTGTTATTCATGTTGGTTTTGGTGATATAATTCACAAAATTTTACGTTCAACATGTAATGAATGTGGTCGTGTTTTATTAACTGATGATGAAATCTTCAAATACACTGAAAAGATTAAAGATGCTCAAAATCATCATGAAAATTTAACTAAGATTTTAAAAGAGATTTATAATGAAGCTCGTCGTGATGTTTGTCCTCACTGTGAAGCAGCTCAGGATGATATTACTATTGATAAGCCGGTTTCCATTGTTCAAAAAATGGAAGGTGAAGATTATAAATTAACTGCTAGTGAAGTTCGTGAAAGGCTTGAAAGGATTTCTGATGAAGATGCTTTTGTTTTAGGTGTTAATCCTGAAGTAGCTAGGCCAGAATGGTTAGTTTTAACTGTTTTACCTGTTCCTCCAGTTACTGTAAGGCCTTCTATTACTTTAGATACTGGTGAAAGGTCTGAAGATGATTTAACTCACAAACTTGTTGATATTTTACGTATTAATCAAAGATTAATTGAAAACATGGAAGCAGGTGCTCCTCAACTTATTGTTGAAGATTTATGGGAGTTATTGCAATACCATGTAACTACTTACTTTGATAATGAAGCTAGTGGTGTTCCTCCTGCAAGACACAGGTCTGGAAGACCTTTAAAAACTTTAGCTCAAAGGTTAAAAGGTAAAGAAGGTAGGTTCAGAAGTAATTTGTCTGGTAAAAGGGTTAATTTCTCTGCCCGTACTGTAATTTCACCAGATCCAAATATCAGTATTAATGAAGTTGGTGTTCCTGAAATGATTGCAAAAGAGGTTACTGTACCTGCTTATGTAAATGACTGGAACATGGATGAAATGAGAACATATATTGAAAACGGTCCTAATGTTCATCCTGGAGCCAACTATGTTATAAGAACTGACGGAAGGAAAATCAGGGTTTATGATGAAACTAAAGACATGATTTTAGAGAAGTTAGAACCTGGTTATATTATTGAAAGACACCTGAAAGATGGTGATATGGTTTTATTCAACCGTCAGCCTTCTCTTCACAGAATGTCTATGATGGCTCATGAGGTAAGGGTTTTACCTTATAAGACTTTCCGTCTTAATTTATGTGTATGTCCTCCTTACAATGCAGATTTCGATGGGGACGAAATGAACATGCACGTTTTCCAAACTGATGAGTCTCGTGCTGAGGCTAAGTCTTTAATGCGTGTACAGGAACATATTTTATCTCCAAGGTTTGGTGGACCTATTATTGGTGCTATTCACGACCACATTTCCGGAGCATATCTTTTAACAAAACCAGGATCTGAATTTAGCGAAGAACAGGCACTGCAGATAATCAGAAAATCACATTTGTTCAATAATGAAAATGTTGATCCTAAACACTTAAAACGTAAACATGAAAACTGGACTGGTAAAGAGTTATTCTCTTTATTACTGCCTGATGATTTGAATCTTGTTTATAAAGCTGAGATTTGTCAGAAATGTGATGTCTGTAAAGAAGAAGCTTGTGACATTGATGCTTATGTTGTAATTGAAGACGGTGAACTTAAACATGGTGTCATTGATGAAAAAGCTTACGGTTCTTTCTCAGGACGTATTTTAGATAAAATTGTTAAAGAGTATGGTCCTGCTAGAGCCAGAGAATTCTTAGATAGGTCTACTGATTTGGCTATCTGCGGAATTATGAAAACAGGAATTACTACAAGTACAAATGATGAAGAAATTCCTGAAGAAGCTCAGGAAAGAATTAATGAGCATTTAAGAGAATCTGAAAATAAGGTAGATAAATTAGTTGAAGCATATGAAAACGATTATCTTGAAGCTTTACCTGGTAGAAGCCTTGAAGAAACTTTAGAAATGAAGATTATGCAAGTGCTCGGGGAAGCTAGGGACGTATCTGGTCAAATTGCAGAAAACTACCTTACTATGGAACACAACCATTCTGTAGTTATGGCACGTACTGGTGCTAGGGCATCTATGTTGAACCTTACTCAGATTACTTCCTGTGTAGGACAGCAATCTGTTCGTGGTGGTCGTATCCACAGGGGTTATATTGACAGGACTTTACCTCATTTCCGTAAAAATGAGTTAGGTGCAAAGGCAAAAGGATTTGTACATTCAAGTTATAAAAAAGGTTTGGATCCAATTGAATTCTTCTTCCACGCTATGGGAGGAAGAGAAGGTCTTGTAGATACAGCGATTCGTACAGCACAATCCGGTTATATGCAAAGAAGACTGGTAAATGCGCTTCAGGATTTACAGGTTAAACCGTCAGGACTTGTTACTGATAATCAGGGAATGGTTATCCAACTTATGTTTGGTGAAGATGGAGTAGATCCAGCTAAAAGTGACTTTGGTAAAGCAGCTGACTTAAATAAAATCATTGATGAAAATAGGTTAGGAGATGCTAATCCAAACTATGATTCAAGTGTTGAACAAGAGGGTAAATAGGTGTAACTATGGATGATGCAATAATTAAAAAAGTGGAAGATGCTTTACTTAAAGCTGAAATAAACTTTGATGCAAGAATTGTTGAAAATGGAATTATTGACCCATCAAGTCGTGTAAAGTTCCCTGAAAAATATGTGGATGATTTAGCATCTGCTTATGTTAACAGGCATTTATCTGATGATGAATTAGATATGCTTATTGGAGAGCTTAAAACTGCCTATGAACGAGCTCATGTTGAAGCTGGTGAGGCTGTTGGAACAGTAGCTGCACAATCTGTAGGTGAACCGGGTACTCAGATGACTATGCGTACTTTTCACTATGCAGGGGTAATGGAATTAAACGTAACATTAGGTCTTCCAAGACTTATTGAAATCGTTGACGCAAGAAAAAAAATAGCTACTCCAACAATGGATATTTATTTTACTGAAGAAAAACGTCATAATGAAGAATTCGTTAAAACTTTAGCTAATAAAATTGGTAAAAGTACTGTAAACGATGTTCTCAGTGATTTCAGTTTAAATTATGCTGATATGAAAGTTGAAGCAGTTTTAGACGAAAGAAAAATTGAAGATAAAAGACTTGATCTTGATGAAATTCTTGCTAAAATTCAGAAAAACTTTAAAAAAGCTGATATTAAGGATAATCTCAAGATTATTGTCGAACCGCCAAAACGTGAAATTAGGGAACTCCGTCTTTTAGCAGACAAATTCCGTGATTTACAGATAAGTGGTATTAAAGACATTGGAAAAGTCATTATCCGTAAAGATGAAAGAGAATGGATTATGCACACTGAAGGTTCTAATCTTAAAGATATTCTCTCTATGGAAGGTATTGACACATACAGAACTACTACAAATGATATTCATGAGATAGAAACTGTATTGGGTATTGAAGCAGCTCGTCAATCAATTATTAACGAAGCAAGAAATACTCTTGAAAACCAAGGTCTTAGTGTTGATGTTAGACACATTATGTTAGTTGCAGATATTATGACTTCTGAAGGAGAAGTAAAATCCATTGGTAGACATGGTATTAGTGGTGAAAAATCAAGCGTTTTAGCTCGTGCAGCTTTTGAAGAAACTGGTAAACATTTACTTCGTGCAAGTATTCGTGGTGAAGTTGATGATTTAACTGGTATCATCGAAAATATTATTATTGGACAACCAATACCTCTTGGTACCGGTTCAATCGGTGTCAAAATGGCAAATAAAAATGAATAGGAGGCTAGATGATGGACGTAGATAGAAGTATCAGGGTAGCTGTCGATACTGGTGATGTGACATTAGGCTCTGAAAAATCAATTCAATCTTTAAAATTAGGAAAAGGTCAGCTTGTAATTGTTGCTGCAAACACTCCTAAAGATATTGTTGAAGATGTTGAATATTATACAAATCTTTCAGATATCCCATCATACACTTACGAAGGTTCAAGTGTAGAATTGGGTTCTGTCTGTGGTAAACCATTTACAGTTGCTACATTAATCGTTAACGATCCAGGAGATTCTACTATATTAGATGATTTGAGGTAGATTCATATGTCTATTAAATTCACTGCAAATGAAATTAGATACATAGCTCTTTTTGAAAACATGACTGGAGCAATGGTTAAAGATTGTATTATCGATGATGAACATGGTAAAGTCACATTTGTCGTGAAAAACGGTGATATGGGATTAGCTATTGGAAAAGGCGGAAGCACTGTTTCCAAAGTTCAAAGAGCAGTAGATAAAGGAATTGAAATCGTTGAATTGTCCGACGATCCGATTCAATTTATTAAAAATCTTTTATCCCCTGCAGAAGTACAAGGTGTTAAAGTACTTCAGAAGGAATCAGGTGAAAAAATAGCTACTGTTACAGCAGATAATACCAACAAACGTATTGCTATTGGTAAAAACGGCGTTAATATCGAAAGAGCTAAGTTAATTGCAAAAAGACAACACAATATAAACAACATTATTTTAAAATAGCTATTAATTTAGCTATTTATTTTTACTTTTTTGATAATCAAATGAAAACCAGTTCGATTTTTCATTATTTTATTAAACCCGCACACACTTTTTGAATATACTTTGTGGTAAATGTGTCTGATTTTCATTATTTCAAATATTTTATCTGTTTTTTGTAAAACTTACCATAATTTTTAATTAATGGACTGTTTGTTATTTCATATTTTTTTCATAGAAATTATTTTTCTTTAAATTTTATTGTTTTTCCACTTATATTTTTTAATAATCTTTAATTTTACTATTGGAAATGGGCTTTTTATAAAGTTTAATTTTTTATTTTTAGCAATTAAATATTACATTGTTATTAATAATTATTACGTTTTTTATTTTTTTATATATGTTCTATAAAGAGTATAGCTAGGCTTTAAATTGCATATTTTTTATATTTTTTTAATAATTGGTATTTAATTATTATATTGGCTTTTATTAATGGTTGTATTCGGATTTTATGTATTTTTAATAGTGTTTTTCAGATTAGTTTTTTATTACTTTATTGTTAATAAGTATTAAATGCATTTTGTTTTAATTTTTTAAACTTGTCATTTGTTTTTTATTTTTTTAAATGATTAATAACTTTTATTTAATTATTTAAACGTTAATTTGAGCTTTTAAAATAAAGTAACATTTAAATAAGTATTACTATTAATATTGAATTGATTGTTAGAACTTAATAATCATGTAACGCGATTTAATAATATTTGAATAAAATAAATTATGTTTTTTTTAAAACACATGTTTGGTATTTAATCATGTTAAGTTTTTATTTATTTAAAAAAATCAAGTTACAATTTTGCAATATTAAAAAAAATTAACAAATATATTCATTTAAAAACATTACAATTCTATATCATCAAACTTTGAATTTTTATTAGCTCATATTTGTTATTTTTTTTAATATTTTAATTTATTTAAAATGGAGATTACTAATGCAAATTTACAATGATAAAATTGATTTGTATGGTCAAGATGGAAAACTTCTAAAAAGTGAAGTTTCATTGGATGCAATTAGCCCACTTAAAAATCCAGCTATTGCTAAAATGATTTTTGATATTAAAAGATCATGTGCTGTTAATTTAGCAAGTATTGAGAAAGGATTAAGGACAGGGGCTATGGGTGGTAAATCTGTTTTCATTCCTGGTAGGGAATTGGATTTGCCAATTGTTGAAAATGCGGAATTAATTGCAGATAAAATAAAAAGAATTGTCCAGGTAAATGAGGATGATGCGACTAATGTTAGTTTGATTAATAACGGTCAGCAATTATTAATACAATTGCCTAATGAAAGGTTAAGGGTAGCTGCTGATTACAGTATTGCATCTTTGCTTTCAGGTTCTGCTACAATTCAGTCAATAATTGATACATTTGATATCAATATGTTTGATGCGTCTACAATTAAAACTGCGGTCATGGGAGCATATCCTCAAACTGTTGATTTGGCGGGAGCTAATATTAGTGCATTATTGGGGCCTCCGGTTCTTTTGGAAGGTTTAGGTTATGGTCTTAGAAATGTCATGGCAAATCATGTTGTAGCAATTACTAATAAAAATACTTTAAATGCCGCAGCGTTATCTTCTATAATGGAACAAACTGCAATGTTTGAAACTGGTGATGCTTCAGGTGCTTTTGAAAGAATGCACTTATTGACTTTAGCTTATCAGGGTTTAAATGCAGATAATCTTGTTTTTGATTTGGTAAAAGAAAATGTCAAAGGGACTGTAGGAACAGTTATTCAAAGTCTAGTTGGGCGAGCTATTGAAGATAATGTCATTAAAGCATCTAGAAAAATGAACTCTGGGTTTATTAATTATGAACCTGTTGATTGGGCATTATGGAATGCTTATGCTGCTGCAGGATTATTAGCTGCGGTTATTGTTAATGTGGGTGCTGCAAGAGCTGCTCAAGCAGTTGCATCCACGGTTCTTTATTATAATGATATATTGGAATATGAAACGGGACTTCCTAGTGTTGATTTTGGTAGAACTATGGGTGTTGGTGTAGGTTTCAGTTTCTTCTCTCATTCCATTTATGGGGGTGGAGGACCAGGTACATTCCACGGTAACCATGTTGTTACTAGACACAGTAAAGGTTGTGCAATTCCATGTGCATCTGCTGCTATGTGTTTGGATGCTGGAACTCAAATGTTTTCAGTTCAAAGAACTTCTTCATTGATTGGAACTGTTTATGGTACTATAGATAATCTTAGAAATCCTATTATTAATGTAGCCAAATCCGCAGGTGAACTTAAAATATAAGGTGATTAAGTATGTGTGAATCTGATAAACTTCATGATGAAATTAATGTCATTGACATTAAAATTTATCCGAATAGATTTTTAAAGCCAAAAACTACTGAATTATTATTAAATAAAATATGTGGATTAGAAGGTTATGTTAGATTTTTAATTCATGGACCATCTTTGCCTAAAAAAGTTTTTTATGGTCCTGGTAAAGGGCATGATGTAAATCACGGTGATAGGAAGAGTATTTTAGTCAATGGAAATGGCATTGATTTAAAAGTGATGGTTGGAGAAATTATAATTACTGTGGAATTGGATAAATTCAATGATTTCATGAATCAGTTGGAAGATATTTTAACAGAAACTTTGTCTGTCGAGTATTCTTTGTTAGTGGGAATTTTTACAAGAACAACATCAACAATTTCTGACTATCTCAAATATGGTATTGGATTTGAAAATCTTATTGATAAAAGATATATAGGTTTAATAGATTCTCGTGCAAGAAGTTCTGAATCAATAAGTATAATTAAATAATGTTGGTGTATATTATGTCATATAAAGCACAATTCACTCCTGGTGAAACAAAAATAGCTGAAAATAGAAGAAAACATATGGATCCTACTCATAAATTTAAAAAGATAAGGGAAGTGTCTGATGAGGGTTTAGTAAGAATATTGGGACACCGTAATCCTGGAGAAAATTATAAAACTGTTCATCCTCCGTTAGATGAAATGGATATGGGTGGAGACATAATTAGAGAAATGGTAGAACCTACTCCTGGTGCAAAACAAGGTATTAGAGTTAGATATATTCAATTTGCAGATTCCATGTATAATGCTCCTGCACAGCCATATGATAGAGCAAGAACTTATATGTGGAGATATAGGGGTGTAGATACTGGAACATTATCTGGAAGACAAGTAATTGAAATAAGGGAACAGGATTTGGAAAAAATTTCTAAAGAGCTTGTTGAAACAGATATTTTTGATCCTGCAAAATCCGGTATGAGGGGAGCAACAGTACATGGCCATTCATTAAGGCTTGATGAAAATGGTTTGATGTTCGATGCCCTTCAAAGATATGTTTTTGATGAGGAAAGCGGACATATCATGTATGTTAAAGATCAAGTCGGCAGACCTCTTGATGAAGCAGTAGATGTTGGTGTTCCGTTAGAAGAAGATTATTTAAAAGATATTACAACAATATATCGGGAAGATAATGTAGGTTTGAGGTCAGATGATGAAGCTGTTGATATTGTTGAAACTATTCATTCATCTCGTACAAAAGGCGGTTATGGTTTAGGAGTTTTCAGTAAAGATTTAAAAATGAGATTAGGTGAATATGATGGAGAATGAGGAAAAAGTATTCTTCAAAGCTTTAAATCAAAAATTTAAAGGTGAAGATAATGAAAGTAACCACACCAGTTTCTATTGTTTTGATGGGTGGAAGCAGTCTCCAAGAAAAAGAGAGTTTAATGATGCTGCAGAAAAATTAGCTAAAGATAGGAATATGCCTTTTTATAATCCGGATATTGGTGTTCCTTTAGGTCAGAGAAGTTTAATGACTTATAAAATTTCCGGAACTGATGATTATGTTGAAGGCGATGATTTGCATTTTTGTAACAATGCAGCTATTCAACAATTGGTTGACGATATTAAAAGAACAATTATTGTAGGTATGGATACTGCACACTCTGTTTTGCAGGAAAGATTAGGTGTGGAAGTAACTCCTGAAACAATCAATGAATATATGGAGAATATCAATCATGCACTTCCTGGTGGAGCAGTAGTTCAGGAACATATGGTTGAAGTGCATCCTGGTTTAGTTAGTGATTGTTATGCAAAAATTTTCACAGGTAATGATGAGTTAGCTGATGAAATAGATAAAAGAGTATTAATTGATATTAATAAAGAGTTCCCGGAAGATCAGGCGCAAATGCTTAAAGATTATCTTGGAAACAAAACATATCAGGTTAGTAGAGTACCCACATTAGTTGTAAGGGCATGTGACGGAGGTACTGTATCCAGATGGTCTGCTATGCAGATTGGTATGAGTTTTATTAATGCATATAAATTATGTGCTGGTGAAGCAGCTATTGCAGATTTTTCTTATGCTGCTAAACATGCAGATGTTATTGGTATGGCTTCATTTTTACCTGCTAGGCGTGCAAGAGGACCAAATGAGCCTGGAGGCGTTTCATTTGGTGCTTTTTCAGATATGATTCAAACTTCAAGAATTTCTGATGATCCTGCTGAAGTAACATTGGAGGTTATTGCAGGTGCTGCTGCGCTATATGATCAGGTTTGGTTAGGTTCTTATATGTCTGGAGGTGTAGGTTTCACTCAGTATGCAAGTGCAACTTATACTGACGATATTTTAGATGACTTTGTTTATTATGGTTTGGATTATGTTGAGGATAACTACGGTTTATGTCAGGCTGAAAAAACTATGGATGTTGTAAGAGATATTTCAACAGAAGTAACACTTTATGGTTTAGAACAATATGAAATACCTACTCTTCTTGAAACTCATTTCGGAGGTTCACAAAGGGCATCTGTTATATCTGCAGCTGCAGGATGTTCCACAGCTTTTGCAACAGCAAATTCCAATGCTGGTGTAAATGGCTGGTATTTAAGTATGCTTTTACATAAAGAAGGACATTCAAGATTAGGATTCTATGGATATGATTTGCAAGACCAGTGCGGTTCTGCTAATTCATTGTCTATTAGAAGTGATGAAGGTTTAATTCATGAATTGAGAGGACCAAACTATCCGAACTATGCTATGAATGTAGGTCACCAGCCAGAATATGCAGGTATTGCACAGGCGCCTCATGCTGCAAGAAAAGATGCATTTTCTGTTAATCCTTTAATAAAAATTGCATTTGCAGATGATGCATTATCTTTTGATTTTAAGCATCCTAGAAAAGAGATTGCAAGAGGAGCATTAAGAGAATTTGAGCCGGACGGTGAAAGGGATATTATAATTCCTGCAAAATAATTCTCTTCTTTTTTCTTTTTTTTTTACTTTAATTTTATTGTTTTTTCTTTATCTTAATTTTGAAATTAGCTATTGCAAAATCCAGTTTTCATGTTTTTGTTATAACAAAAATGCCGTCTAAAAAACAGAGTATAGAGTTTATTTTGTATGTAGATGAAAACTAATATAAGCAATAAAAACAAAGCAAATAATATTCAAATAAATCTTTGAAATATTTTTTTATTTAATCAAAACTGACTTTCAACAAGTCAAAATAGATACCTTTATTAATGTTAAAAAAGATAAATCATCATAAGATATCGACAATTAATGGAACATAGTTGTGTGTGCTTTTTACTATGCTTCCAATAAAAAATCATGATATCTTCATTTTTAGATAATTTAATTGTCTAATTAATTATTATATTATTAACTAGTTATATCTTTGAATTTAGATTGTATTAGCTATTTTTAGCTGTATAAATCGCAGCGGTGGATTCTTAGATATGTTTAATAAAAGTTTAGAGGAAATATTATGCCAGGACTTTTTGCTGCAAAAAAACTTAAAAAAAATAGACAAAATTTTAAGTGGAAAGATGTAGATTACAAAAGGAAAGCTTTAAGATTAGATGTTAAAGCAGACCCTCTTGAAGGAGCTCCTCAAGCTAGAGGAATTGTAATCGAAAAAGTAGGGATAGAAGCAAAACAACCTAACTCTGCTATACGTAAATGTGTTCGTGTTCAATTAATCAAAAACGGTAAACAATTAACTGCTTTCGCACCAGGTGACGGAGCTATTGGATTTATCGATGAGCACGATGAAGTTATGATTGAAGGAATTGGTGGACCATCTGGAAGATCTATGGGAGATATTCCTGGAGTTCGTTGGAAAGTATCTAAAGTTAACAACGTAGCTTTATCCGAGATGGTAAGTGGAAAAATAGAAAAACCTGTAAGATAAGGATGGTATTTTTATGAGTAAATTATTTGATAAATGGGAACTCGATGAAGTCAAAATCGAAGATTTAGGTTTAGTAAAATACATCTGCTTAGATGAAACTCTTGTTCCTCACACTTCAGGTAGACATGTAAAAAGACAGTTTGCAAAATCTAAAGTATCTATCATTGAAAGATTAATGAATAAAATCATGAGGACTCACATCAACTCAGGTAAGAAAAACAAAGCTTACAATATTGTAAAAGATGCATTGGATATTATCAACAAAAGAACTAAAAAGAACCCTGTTCAAGTTTTAGTTACTGCAGTTGAAAATACTTCCCCTCGTGAAGAAACTACTCGTATTAAATACGGTGGTATCGGATACCAAGTAGCAGTGGACATTTCTCCACAAAGAAGAGTAGATCTTTCATTAGGATTCTTAACTAGAGGAACTTTACAATCAGCATTTAAAAACAGAAAATCTGTTGCTGAATGTTTAGCTGATGAATTAATTCTTGCTTCTGAAGAAGATTCCAGAAGTTTTGCTTTACAGAAAAAAGAAGAAAAAGAAAGAGTTGCAAAAGCAGCACACTAATCATATTTATATAAGGTGATTTCTTTGAGTAGAAGAGAGAAAATGATTGCAAAAATTAAGGATTTAATGTATAAACCAGATTCCATCAGGAATATTGGTATCTGTGCTCACATTGACCACGGTAAAACTACATTATCCGATAACCTTTTAGCAGGTGCAGGAATGATTTCCGAAGAACTTGCTGGTGATCAAAGGTTTTTAGATTTTGATGAACAAGAACAAGCACGTGGTATTACTATTGATGCAGCAAACGTATCAATGGTTCACAATTACAAAGATGAAGAATACTTAATCAACTTAATTGATACTCCAGGTCACGTTGACTTTGGTGGGGACGTAACTCGTGCTATGAGAGCTGTAGATGGTGCAGTTGTTGTTGTTTGTGCTGTTGAAGGTATCATGCCTCAAACTGAAACTGTACTTAGACAAGCTTTAAAAGAAAATGTTAAACCTGTTTTGTTCATTAACAAAGTTGACAGATTAATCAACGAGTTAAAATTAGAACCTGAAGAATTACAAAAAAGGTTCATTAACATTTACATGGAAGCTAACAAATTAATCAAAAACATGGCTCCTGAAGATAAAAAAGAAGAATGGGCTGTTGATTTCACTGATGGTAGTGTAGCTTTCGGTTCAGCTTATCACAATTGGGCTATTAACGTTCCAATGATGCAAGAAACTGGAGTTAACTTCAAAGACATCATTGATTATTGTAACGATGATAAACAAAAAGAATTAGCTCAAAAAGTACCATTGTCTGAAGTATTACTCGGTATGGTAGTAGAACACTTGCCTTCTCCTAAAGTATCTCAGGAATACAGGGTACCTAACATCTGGGAAGGTGACATTGAATCTCCTGCAGGTCAAGGTATGATTACTACAAGTCCTGACGGACCTTTAGCTGTAATGGTTACTAACGTATCTGTAGACAAACACGCTGGTGAAATTGCTACCGGTAGGGTTTACGGAGGATCAATTGAAAAAGGTACAGAAGTATACTTAGTTGGATCTCATTCCAAATCCAGAGTTCAGCAAGTAGGTGTATACTTCGGACCTGAAAGAGTTAACACTGATGCTGTACCTGCAGGTAACATTGTATATGTTGCTGGTGCAAAAGGTGCAATCGCTGGGGAAACTATCTGTTCTCCTGAAGACAAAATCAAAGAGTTTGAAGGATTAGACCACATTTCTGAACCTGTAGTTACTGTTGCTGTAGAAGCTAAAAATACTAAAGATTTACCAAAATTAATTGAAGTATTAAGACAAGTAGCTAAAGAAGACCCAACCATTAAAGTTGAAATTAACGAAGAAACCGGTGAACACTTAGTTTCAGGTATGGGAGAACTTCATTTAGAAGTTATCAGTTACAGAATTAAAGATAAAGGTGTGGAAATCCAAACTTCAGAACCTATTGTTGTATACAGGGAAACCGTATCTCAATTATCTCCACAAGTTGAAGGTAAATCTCCAAACAAACATAACAGATTCTACATTACTGTTGAACCTTTAGAAGATGAACTTTTCAAAGCATTACAAGAAGGAAAACTTAAAGAAGGTAAAGTTAAAGGTAAAGAATCTGCTAATGACTTCATGGAATACGGTTTAGATAAAGAAGAAGCAAGAAAAGTATGGGATGTTTACAACAGAAGCGTATTCATCAATGCTACCCGTGGTATCCAATACTTAGATGAAGTAAAAGAGCTTTTAATTGAAGGATTTGAATCCGCACTTAATGACGGACCTTTAGCTAAAGAAATTGCTATGGGATTAAAATTCAAACTCCACGATGCAAAACTTCACGAAGATGCAGTTCACAGAGGACCTGCACAAGTATTGCCAGCTATTAGAAATGCAATTTATGCATCTATGATGTCTGCTGGTCCTACTTTACTTGAACCTATGCAAAAAGTGTTCATTAACACTCCACAAGATTACATGGGTCCATGTACCAGGGAAATCCAAAACAGGAGAGGTCAAATAGTTGACATGGGTCAAGAAGGAGACATGGCTACTATTGAATCTAAAGTTCCTGTAGCTGAAATGTTTGGTTTTGCTGGTGATATCAGATCCGCTGCTGAAGGTAGATGTTTATGGTCTACTGAAATGTCTGGATTTGAAAGATTACCACGTGAAATGCAAAATCAAATCGTTAAAGAGATTAGGCAAAGAAAAGGCTTATCTCCAGAACCTTATGGTCCTGAACATTATGTAGGATAATTAAAATTTAATTTTTAATTTTTTTATATTTTTTATTTAAAATTACGAAAAAAACATTACATATTTATATGTGAATAATTAAAATTTAAATTAAGCTAAAATTATAAGCTTAATGAATGTTATTTCGATTTATACGAAAAGAGGTATTATTATGGCAAAAACTAAAGAACATATTAATTTAGCATTTATCGGACACGTTGACCACGGAAAATCCACATTAGTTGGACACTTGTTATTAAAAGCAGGTGCAATCGCTGAACAACAATTAGATGATGGAGAAAACAAATTCAGATTTGTTATGGATAAATTAGGAGAAGAAAGGGAAAGAGGAGTAACTATCGACCTTGCTCACCAAAAATTCTCCACCAAAAAATACGACTACACTGTTGTAGACTGTCCTGGACACAGAGACTTCGTTAAAAATATGATTACTGGTGCTTCCCAAGCAGATGCTGGTGTATTAGTAGTAGCTGCAGACGACGGTGTAATGCCACAAACCAAAGAACACGTTTTCTTATCCAAAACTTTAGGTATTAACCAATTAATCGTTGCAATCAACAAAATCGATTTAGTAGATTATGATGAAGCAAAATTCAACGAATTAAAAGACGAAGTATCTGCTTTAATTAAAACTGTTGGATTCAACCCTGCTGATGTTCCTTTCATCCCTGTTTCTGCATTTGAAGGAGACAACATTAAAGATGCAAGTCCTAACACCTCCTGGTACAAAGGTGACACTTTAATGCAAGCTTTAGATAATTTAGCTGCTCCTGAAAAACCTGTATCCTTACCATTAAGGATCCCTATTCAAGATGTTTACTCCATTACTGGTGTAGGTACTGTACCTGTAGGAAGAGTAGAAACCGGTGTTATGAAAAAAGGAGAAAACGTAATCTTCGAACCTGCTGGAGCTTCTGGAGAAGTAAAATCTATCGAAATGCACCACGAAACCTTTGAAACTGCTGAACCTGGTGACAACATCGGATTCAACGTAAGAGGTGTAGGTAAAAACGATATCAGGAGAGGAGACGTAGCTGGTCATGTAGACGATGCTCCTGCTGTAGCTAAAGAATTTGATGCACAAATTGTTGTTTTACAACACCCTGGTGTAATCACTGTTGGATACACTCCTGTATTCCACTGTCACACTTCTCAAGTTGCATGTACTTTCTTAGAATTAACTGCAAAATTAGACCCTGCAACTGGTCAAGTAGCTGAAGAAAACCCTGACTTCTTAAAAACTGGTAACGCAGCATTCGTAAAAGTTAAACCAACCAAACCTATGGTAATCGAAAACGCTAAAAAAATCCCTCAAATGGGTAGATTTGCTATTAGGGATATGGGTCAAACTGTTGCTGCTGGATTATGTATTGACGTTACCCCAGCTAAATAGATTTGTAAGTAGTTAATTAAAAGAAAGGAGTTGTTCCTTTCTTTTTTATTTTTATTTTTGGAGGATAATAATGCATCAAGCAAGAATTAAGCTTACAGGAACTGATCCAGAAAAATTAGCTTATGTCTGTGATCAACTTAAAAAAATCGCTGAAAGAACTGGTGTTGATTTGTCTGGTCCTATTCCATTACCTACTAAAAAATTAGTAGTACCTACAAGAAAATCTCCGGATGGAGAAGGAAAAGCTTCCTGGGAAAAATGGGAACTTAGAATTCATAAACGTTTAGTTGGAATTGGTGCTGACGAACGTGCTATGAGACAAGTCATGAAAGTTAATGTTCCGGATAATGTAAGTATTGAAATAGAACTTAAAGGATAAATATTTAGATTTTTTCTAAATATTTTTTCTGTTATCATGCCGAGATAGTCTAGTCTGGTAAGGCGCAGGACTTGAAATCCTGTGGAGTTTCTCCGCCTGGGTTCAAATCCCAGTCTCGGCGTTCTTTTTAATTTAAAAACAGTTATTTATTTTTTCATCTAATTCGTCTAAATTAGAAACAATGTCATTTTTATTTAAATCTCTGATTTTTGGACGTTTTAACATGATGACACCTATATCTTTTAAATTAGCAGCATTAATTTTATTAGTTACTCCTCCGATATCACCACTTTCTTTTGTTATCATAACACTTGCTTGTGTTTCTTCAATTATTTTTAGGTTTTCCTCTAAGCTGGATGTACCTTTCATTGGTATGATATGTTCCTCAGGAAGATTCAGCATTTTGCATTTTTCCACAGATTTCGGAACTTTTAAAATTCTTGCATAAAACCTGTTTACAGGAACATATTTTAAAATAGGTTCCATGGTATTGGCTCCTGCAAGATGCAACACGTTTCCTGAAGTAAACTCGTTAGCTATTAATTGTCCTGCTTCATCAAGGGAAGTTACTTCACGAACTCTTGATGTGTCAACATTATCAAGGTTTGATGGTGGTCTTTCAAAGCGAATATAAGCTATGCTGAATAATTTGGATAGGCTAACAGTAGTTTGGGTGATGTGTGATGCATAAGGATGAGTTGCATCAATTAAAAGATTGAATTCATTATTTTCAATAAGTGTTATGAATTCATCTTTTAAAAGTGGTTTAGCTATTGTGTCATCACTTCCAGACTCAATAGCTAATTTTGATCCGTATTTTGTAGTTGTTGTAGTCAGAATATATGAATCATATTTTTCCTTTATGTGTTTTGTTATGTTGCTTGCGTCCTTTGTTCCGCCAATAATGAGGATGTTTAGTTTTTTCATTCTACCACAATTTTGTTTGCTATTCTGTTTGACACTAATATTGTAGCTGCAATTATGAATATCAGTATCCAGTCTGTAATTGAGATGCTGGTTGTTCTGAATATTATTTGAAGCTCAGGTATATATACAATCAATACCTGCAATATGAAACATGCTATAATGGCCAAATAAAGGTAAGTGCTTTTTTTGGCGGAATTTGATTTTGAATTGTATGCATTGAATAACTGGTACATTACAAATAAGGTAAATGCTACAGTCATTGCCTGCTTTTGACTTGCGCCAATTGCCAATTTGTAGCTGAACAGCGCTATTGAACCTATTGCCATTACAAGACCTGCAATAAATATTTTTATCAATACCTTTTTATTCAGAATATCTCCTGTTTCAGGCTGTCTTGTCATAATATTTCTTTCGCTACCTTCCATTCCTAAAGTTTGGGCAGGAGGTCCGTCCATTACAATGTTAATCCAAAGCAGTTGTACAGGGTTAAATGGCACCGGAAGCATGAAAATACTTGTTCCGACAATTGTTAAAATAGCTCCGACATTTGTTGATACCTGGAATTTGACAAATCTTTTAATGTTGTCGTATATTTTACGCCCTTCACGAATGGCAGTTACTATTGTTTCAAAGTTGTCGTCCTGAATAATCATATCTCCTGATTCTTTTGCAACATCAGTACCTGATCCCATAGCCACTCCTATAGATGCATTTTTAAGTGCAGGAGCATCGTTTACTCCATCCCCTGTCATTGAAACAATTTCGCCTTTTTGCTTTAGGGTTTCAACAATTCTCATTTTCTGCTCTGGTTTTACTCTTGCATAAACTTGTATGTCGTCTACCATCTCAAAGTACTCTTCATCACTTAATTTATCCAGAGTTTCACCGTCAATTACTTTCCCGTCTGTCAGGATTCCAATTTCGCGGGCAATAGATGCTGCTGTTTTTAGATGGTCTCCTGTTATCATTCTTACTTTAATTCCAGCTTTTTTACATGCAGCTATTGATTTGTCAACATTTTCCTTTGGAGGATCAATTATTCCGACAAGTCCTGTAAATATCAAATCATTTTCTACATTGTCTCCAATATTTTCGGTATTTTTATATGCAATTCCCAAAACTCTTAATGCATTATCACTCATTTCATTTATTTTTTCAGTTAGTGTTTCCTTTACAGAATCATCAAGAATTTCAACACTTCCATTGTTATCTATGTGTTTACATTTGCCGATAATGATTTCTGGAGCACCTTTAGTGAGAACCAAATACTTTTCACCATTTTCATGTATAGTGGTCATCATTTTACGGCTGCTGTCTAATGGGATTTCATCAACTCTAGGGAATTTTTCCTGCAAATCCTCTTTAAAATAGTTATTGTCCTGACTGTATTTTAAAACAGCACCGTCTGTCGGATCTCCGATAGTTTTGCCGTCTCTGATTGTGGAATTGTTACAAAGTGCATTGATTTCTAAAGATTTGTTTTCATTATAGAAAAATGCATCTCTGACAGTCATTTTATTTTCAGTTAATGTTCCTGTTTTGTCACTGCAGATAACAGTACATGAACCTAAAGTTTCTACTGAAAGCAGTCTGCGGACAATTGCATTGGATTTGGTCAGTTGTTGCATTCCCAAAGCTAATGTCAATGTTAAAACTGCAGGCAAACCTTCAGGTATAGCAGCTACTGCAAGTGAAACTGCTGTTAAAAATGTTTCAACAATAGGAATTCCTCTGAATAATTCAAAAATGAATATAAATACACAAACAATAATAGCTATTACGGAAAGTGTTTTTCCAAGTTTGTCCATTTTCTTTTGAAGAGGAGTTTCTCCCTTTTCTTCCTGAATCACTTCAGCTATTTTTCCTATTGATGTGTCCATACCTATGGCAGTTACAATTCCCACTCCGTTTCCTAAAGTTACATTTGAATCCATATATGCTTCTTCTTTTGGAGATTTTTCAACAGGTACAGATTCTCCGGTCAAATTTGATTCATCAACTTTCAGTCTGTTGGTTTCAATAAGTACTAAATCTGCAGGAATCTTGTCTCCCTCTTCAAGAATTACAATATCTCCGATGGTCAATTCTTTTGCATCAATTTTTTGCACCTGCCCATCTCTTCTAACAACTGCATATGATGTTGTAACGCTTTTAAGCATTTCAATTGCTTTTTCTGAACGGTATTCCTGTATGAATCCGATTACTGTATTTAAAAGTACAGCTATTAAAATTACACATGAGTCGATAACGTCTCCAACAAAATATGCTGCAATGGCTGCAACAATAAGGAGAGCTATTAAAACATCAATGAACTGTTCTAAAAAGAGCATAACCGCACTTTTTTTCTTTTTTTCTTTTAATTCATTCAGCCCATTTTGATTTTGGCGTTTTGTTACTTCATTAGAACTCAGCCCTTCTTCTGAAGTATTGTATTTTTTTAAAAATTCTTCCATTAAAGACACACCTATAATATGTAAAAACTTGCTTTTTTATAATTTTTCAATTTCACTTTGTGTGAACTTATATTTAAATCTTCATTACACAAAGGTTTTATGATAAAAGTTCCGTCAACTTTTTGTGACAGTCTTTCTATATGGGGTTGCAATTCACTTGGAGGGCGAATGGAATATATAATATCGGCATTTTCATATAATTCCAAGTTAGGATTTGTAATGTCATCTTTTATTACTTCATCATCATTTGGCAAAATATCAGTTTTGATAATTTCTATGTTTTCGTTTCTCTTTAGGTATTGGTATACTCCGTCAAATTTCCCGACGGCTATTTCCACTATTCTTGTCGGATTTTCAGTTGCCTGTGTTAAAATGAACTCTGCGAAATCGTCCCACATTTTTCTAACCTCAAAAATTATATATTTATCTAATGATATATATCTTTCAAGATTAATTTAAATTATAGGTTTATAGATGATAATTAGAGAATTTGTCCCAAATGATTTGAAACGTGTTTGTGAAATAGAAAAGATGTCTTTTGATGAGTCTTATGAGCTAAACATGTTTAAGCAGTTGTATGATATTGGTGCAGGTTTTTTAGTAGCTGAAGATGATGGTTATGTTGTAGGTTATGTCTTGTTTTGGATAAAATATGAAAATGAAGGCCACATCATATCTTTGGCTGTTGATAAAGATTATCAAAGAAAACAAGCAGGAACAAAATTGCTGCTGAAAGCTATAAATGTCCTGTCATTATTTAAAATAAACAAAATACTTTTGGAAGTAAATGAAAATAATGAAGGAGCTATTGAATTTTATAAAAAATTTAATTTTGAAGTGGATAGAAAAGTTCCACATTATTACAATAACGGTGATGGTGCTATCGTTATGTATCTGCCGGTTAAGGTTTAATGCTGGTTAAATTATTGCTTAACATTTGGGTAGCATTATCAATTGCAGTCAAATCAAGATTTCCAGTTAAGTATAGTGTTAATATTAAAATTCCATATAATACTAAAATTGTTAGTTGGATATATCCGTGTTTTTTAGCTACAGGATCTTTTCTTGTTGCAAGGTAAATTGCCAGTATTACTCCAATTAGTCCTCCAAGTAAAGAAAAGATATAACCTAAAATGATTATTATTTTGCTGGTAGGTTTATATTCCTCTTGTTTCATGGAATTTTTGCTGATTTCTTTTTTGATAACTATTGGGTTTAGTGTTGTGTTAACTCCGTTTAATTGGTTTTTGAAAATTAGTGGTGTACCACATTTAACACAAAATGTAGCTTCATCAGGATTTGCAAATCCACAGTAAGGACAAGCATTTTCACTTTCTGTTATTTTCGGGAACTCATATCCGCATTTGATACAAAATCCGTATTGGTCATCATATGTTGAGCGACAGTTTGGACATCTTCTTAAAACCATATTATCATCTTCGTTATTAATAGTTAGTATTTATAGTATTTAAAGTTCTTTCATTAATTATTTATAAGGTGAAATTACATAAATATATTATTATATTAATTTAAGGGATTAACATGGCAGAAGTATCATCAAAAGAATTATATAAATTTAAAAAAACTTTAAAAGAGTTATCAGAGAAAAAAGGTAGAGGTACAGAGCTTGTTTCCGTTTATATTCCTCATGATAAACAAATTAGTGATGTTGGTAAACAAATGAGGGATGAACTCGGACAAAGTGCTAACATTAAGAGTAAGCAAACAAGAAAGAACGTACAGTCAGCTATTGAAGTAATTATGCAAAGGATAAGATTATTTAAAGTAGCTCCTGAAAATGGACTGGTTCTTTTTGTAGGTATGATTCCAAGAGGAGGTCCCGGAACTGAAAAAATGGAAACTTATGTTTTTGAACCTCCGGAACCTATTACAACTTACTGGTACCAGTGTAACAATGAGTTTTTCTTAGAACCTCTTGAGTACATGATTGAAGAAAGGGAAACTTATGGTTTGGCAGTTATTGACAGAAAAGAAGCTACAATAGCTACTTTAAGAGGTAAAAAAGTAAACATTTTAAACCATTTGACAAGTGGTGTTCCAGGAAAACACAAAGCGGGAGGTCAATCACAAAGAAGGTTTGATCGTGTAATTGATTTGGCTGCTCATGAGTTTAAAAAACGTATCGGAGAACACATGAATGAAGATTTCTTAGCTTTGGAAGAACTTGAAGGAGTTATTATTGGAGGTCCAGGTTTTACAAAAGAAGAATTTGTAAAAGGTGATTATCTTAACTATGAAATTAAAGATAAAATCATAGCTACTGTAGATACTTCATATACTGGGGAATTTGGTATTAGGGAAGTAATAGACAAATCTGCAGATATTTTAAATGATTTGGATGTTATGCAGGAGAAAAAAGTAGTTCAAAAATTCCTCCATGAGTTAGTTAAAGATAAAGGGCTTGCTTCTTATGGTGAAAGGGAAGTCAGGACTAACTTAATTATGGGTGCAGTTGACACATTATTATTATCTGAAGATTTAACTGCAATGCGTAAAGTTTTCAAATGTCCTAGCTGCGGCAGTGAAGAGGAAATTACTGTCAAATCTCAAAGTGAAGCAGATAAACTTGAAAAACCATGTTCCAATTGTGGTGAAATTTTAAAAGAAGAATCTTCACAAACTTTAATTGAAGATTTTGTTGAAAAAGCTGAAGAAATGAATTCTGAAGTTGAGCTTATTTCTACAGAAACTGAAGAAGGTATGCAACTCTTAAGAGCATTTGGTGGAGTTGCAGCGATTTTAAGATACCATGTTGGATAAATATTTTTAATTCCAATCATGGTTTTTATTTTGAATATTCCATACAAACATAGCTGTCAGGATGCTTATCATAATAGCTAAATGGATTATTTGCTCTTTTTGTTTTTTTAATCGGGTTAAAAGCAGTTGCACCTTCATCTATCCTGATTTTATCTATGATTTCAATAAATACTTTTTTATCCATAGGATATTCCTTATTGAATTTGGCATAAAGTGAATAAGCAGTTTTCGGATTTTTTAAATAATCCTCTTTTAATTTATCATATTTGGATTGGGGTATTTTTATTTCATCAGTTGGTTTGTATACAGCCATTTTAACTCTCTCTTTTTTAATTTTTTTTATTTAATTTTGTATGTTTGTTTAGTTATTATAATATTTATTTAGAAAATTTTAAAAATCATTCATTATTTTTATTTTTTGTCTACTGAAAAATGATTTTTACCTGTTTTCGTAGATTATTATGTAAAAAGTACTATATAAATACCTACTGTTTTTTTGTAAACATATAATTTTGTCCAATTCATTTATTAATTGTATTGAATATTTTTTTATTTTTATTTAGAAAAGTGAAAGTTTTTAATAATAGAAAATATATAGTAATTATCATATTGTTAAATATTCTTGGTTATTCCAGGTCAAAATCTGAATGTTATTTAATGATATACACTGAACAAGTGTTGGAAATTTTTAGAAAATATTATTATTTATTCAAATAGATTTTTGAATTTTTTAATCAATTTCTAGAAAATTCCGTAATTATATATTTTAATTAACGGAGGAGAAATATTATGTCTTACGTAGATGATGTAATAGAATTAACTGTAAAACAGAACCCTTCTGAACCAGAATTCCATCAGGCTGTAAAAGAAGTATTGGAATCTTTAAGGGTTGTTATTGAAGCAAATGAAGAAGAATATAAAAAGAATGCACTTCTTGAAAGGTTAGTTAACCCGGAAAGACAATTAAAATTCCGTGTTCCATGGGTAGATGACAACGGACAAGTACAAGTAAATACTGGATACCGTGTACAATTCAACAGTGCAATTGGGCCTTACAAAGGTGGATTACGTTTCCACCCTTCAGTAAATGTGGGTATTATTAAATTCTTAGGTTTTGAACAAATTTTCAAAAACTCCTTAACAGGCCTTGCAATTGGTGGAGGTAAAGGAGGTTCCGACTTTGATCCTAAAGGAAAATCTGACAGGGAAATCATGGCATTCTGTCAAAGTTTCATGACTGAATTATTCAAATACATTGGTGCAGACACTGATGTTCCAGCAGGAGATATTGGTGTTGGTGGTAGAGAAATTGGTTTCTTATATGGTCAATACAAAAGGATTAGAGGATTATCTGAAGGAGTATTAACTGGTAAAGCATTATCTTATGGTGGTTCATTAGCAAGAACTGAAGCTACAGGATACGGATTATTATACTTTACTGATGCAATGTTAAAAGCAAATGACATTGATATTAAAGGAAAAACTATTGCAGTATCCGGTGCAGGTAATGTAGCTATTTATGCTATTGAAAAAGCACAACAATTAGGCGGTAATCCTGTAACCTGTTCTGATTCTACCGGTTGGATTTATGATCCTGAAGGAATTGATGTAGAATTATTAAAAGAAGTAAAAGAAGTAAAACGTGCAAGACTAACTGAATATGCTGAAGCAAGACCAAGTGCAGAATATCACGAAGGTAAAGGTGTATGGTCTGTTAAATGTGATATTGCTCTTCCATGTGCAACTCAAAACGAATTACTTTTAGATGATGCTAAACAGTTAGTAGCTAATGGTGTTGTTGCAGTTGCTGAAGGTGCAAACATGCCTACTTCTATTGAAGCTACTGAATACTTACAAGACAATGATGTATTATTTGGACCAGGAAAAGCTTCCAATGCTGGTGGGGTAGCTACTTCTGCATTAGAAATGGCTCAAAACTCTCAAAGATTCTCATGGGACTTTGATAAAGTTGATAAAAGACTTAAAGTCATTATGGAAAACATCTTTGCTAATGTTGATGAAGCAGCTAAAACCTATGGATTTGAGAAAAATTACGTAGTCGGTGCAAACATAGCTGGTTTTGAAAAAGTAGTAGATGCAATGAATGCTCAAGGAATCGTTTAGATTTATTTAACTTGGCTATAGTTAATTCTATAGCTTTTAACTTTTTTTTAAGAAAAATTTCATAAAAACATTGTTTTTTGTCTATTTGACTGGCTAAATTTTATTTTTCAGCTTTTAATTTGTGATATTGTACAAATTCCGGGCTTTCTTAATTATTATAATAAATTACTTCTATAGCTAAAAATTATTTTCATAATATTTATTAAATAGTTTAAATTAAAATAAAAAATGCATGAACTAAACATTTTTCATGAGGTGAAAAATTATGTATAAAAAAATTTTAGTTCCTACTGATGGATCAGAAGCTGCAGAAAAAGAAGTTGAAAAAGTTGGAGATTTACTTGCTGAAGATGGTGAAATCATCATATTGTCAGTTGCATCTGAATTGACTCCACACCAATTCCAAAGTAAAGAAGATATTGATAAATTAAATCAATCTTTCTTAGATGAAGCTCAATTTAATGTGGATAAAATGAAAGCTAAATTTGATCCAAATCTTAATGTTACAACTAAAGTTCTTGTTGGTTTTCCTGCAGAAACTATTGTTAAAGTTGCAGAAGAAGAGGATGTTGGATTAATAGCTATTTCATCATCTGGTAAAGGTAGAGTTACAAAATTCTTTATTGGAAGTGTAGCTGAAAAAGTTATTCACTCCTTTAAAAAAGATGTTTTATTAGTACATTAAGCAGCTATTTTTCATAGCTGCTTTTATTTTTTACAAATTTTTACTTTTTTTTAAAGAAAATGTTTATAATTGGTGTTAGGGTGATTAAATCAATATTTAACACCATCTGATTTTTGCCAAACTATTAATATTTTTAATGGCAGTAAATTTTATATAATAATCCTTTTTCATAAGGATTTATTGAAAAATTCTGTTTTTTTTTAGCTGAATTGATGAAATAATCGTGTTTTTTACTTGAAATATATTAAAACATAGATATTCAATAAAAATGGAAATGCAATGAATTTAAAAAGATGTTTTTAATTTTTGAATTTTATACATTTTTATTAGAATAAAAGTAAATTATTTTTAATAATTTGGAGATAATGATTTAAATGAAGTTAAATTCAAAAATAGTGGTTGCATTGCTTTTGTGTGTTGTAGCTGCAATTACTGTAGGTATGGTGGCTGCTGAAGATCTTACTTTACCTGACGGGGCAACTTTTACAGTTCCTGACGGTTTTACAGTTCAAGATGATGGTGACGGGAATACTGCTTTAGTTAAAGATGATCTTGCAATTATTGTTTTAGCTAGTGATGCTAAAAGTCCTGATGATGCAAAAAAAAACTCTTGAATCAAAAGGTTACACTTTCAAAAGTCAAAAAGATGTTTCCGGATTCGGTGATATAAAAGTATTTGAGCAAGCTTATGATAAAGACGGTATGCCAATATATGGGTATGTTTGTGAAGTAGATGGTTCCAGTTATATTGTTTGTGCCGCAAATGCTCCATCCGATTGGGATGTTTCCAATAGTGACAATTCTGTAAATATTATAATTAAATCTATTGATACAAGTAATGTTTAAACTGTATAATTTCATTACTTATTTTTCTTTTTTTAAATAAAATGATAATCTTTTCATAAAACAAGTTTAAGCAATTTTTATTGTTATTTGAAAATATAAATAACTAATTTTTAAAAAACAATATAAACAAAATGCATCTTCAAAATTATTATCTAAAAATAAAAAAACATTAATCTGTATTGGAAAATAATAATTTCAATTTATCGTTAATTTTATATATTTTTATACTAAAACTTTTAATTGTATTCTTTAATATATTTGATATAATAAAGATGATGTTTAATTAATGATAATTTTTTTTAGATGCCTGTTCATTTTTTGATAACTTTAATTATCATTAGTCAAATATATTTTATAAAATATAAAATAAATTGTATTTTAAAGGAGGTTTGAAAAATTGAAACATGGTAGGTTGTTAACTGCTGTATTAATATTGATTTTATGCAGTTTGCTGGGTTTGGCTAGTGTCAGTGCTGCCGATTTAACTAATGATACACTTGATGATTTTCAGGGTGATCCTGTAATTGGTGAAATTAATAATAACCATGCAGTTGGCGAGGAAAATAACGGCGATTGTCTTTATGTTAGTGTAAATGGTAATAGCTATGCTAATGCTACTTCATGGGGCAGTGCCACTAACTCATTGGATTGGGCAATATATTTAGCTAAAGACAATACTACGATTTACATAGATAATGGAACATACAGCGGTTCTGCAAATTCAAAAATTAATATAGCCAAGTCTGTAAATATTGTAGGTTCTGTTAACACTGTATTTGACGGATTAAACAAAAACTATTTTTTTACAATTTCCGATGGTGTAACTGTCAGTATTAGCAATATAACTTTTATTAATGCATTTAAAAAAGAGGATCTTTATTATGACCAGAAAAGCGTATATGGTGCAGTGTTGGATGTTAAAAAAGCAACAGTCTTTATTAGCAATTGTGCATTTAACAATAACCGTATTGAACATACTTCATCTATAAGTAAGGACAATTACGGAGCAGCCATTAGTAATTCTGGTAATATGACAATTATTAATTCCAGATTCAACAGTAATTCAATGACTTCTGAAGCACGTAATTCTGCGCATGGAAGTGATGTTTACAATAATGGTACTTTAAAAATCTTTGATTCCACATTTAAGGGTTCATATGTTGGAGACTTTGCATTCGGAGGATCAATTTCTAATAATGGTAATTTAACATTAACTCGAGTTGTAATGTCTGGTAGTAGTACTGCTCAGCAGGTTAAGGGAGCAGTTCTTTTTAATTCCGGAAATTGTACTATGATAAATTCTACTATTAAGGATTCTTTTGTAAATAGAGCTTTATTCAATACTCTTTATGGTGTTATTTATAATGAAGGTAGTTTAAAAGCTGTTGGATGTATTTTTGCAAATAATGGAGGTATAAAAGATAGTGCTATTCCTGTTTATAAAGGTACTGTCAATATTTACACTGTAGGGGAAATAGACATAAGCTATTCTGCATTTTTAAATAACAAGCCGCTGGCTGAAAGTTATGCTGATTTCTTTGCAGACGGTGGTGAAAACATTTGTCTGGACAATAATTGGTGGGGATCCAATAAAAAGCCGGTGAACAAATCCAATGTTGATAAAGTAAATTCCTGGCTGATGTTGGTAGGGTCTCCGGAATACAGTGCTCTTAATATAAACGAGTCAACTGATATTTCAGCTATTTGGAAATCAAGCAGTGGAAAGCCTGTTGATATTAGTTTATTCCCTATTTTTGATGTTTCATTTAATACATGGGTTAATGGAACTGCACAGACAATAACCAAAAAACTGGATAATGGAAGCGCTGTTATAAGCTATAACTGGACTCAAAAGAAAGGAAGTTATGAAGTTTCAATCAGTTTAAGGGATTTTACTCAAAAAGTATTGGTTGATGTAGGTAAACTTGTATCAAATATGACTGTAAGTGTCAATGACATCAATTATACTGAAACTCTTGTTGTTGATGTAGCCGTAAATGGCATAGATTCAATTTTGCCTGAAGGAAATGTTTCACTTATAATTGGTGGAAAAACATACACTGAAAACTTAGTCAATGGTAAGGCAACTTTTAACATACCTGATTTGCTTGCCGGAAATCATACATTAAATCTTGTTTATATGGGAAATGACGAATATTTCAGATCATTTGTTCATAAAACTGTCACAGTAAATAAATGCCCTATTAATTTAAACATTTCAATTCCTGAAATTAATGTTGGGGAAATTGCAAAGGTCAATATACATACATCTCCTAAAGGAGTTCAAATTTATGCATATTTAAGTATTAACGGTAAACGTGTACAGATGATTGTTATAAATAAGGAGGATATTCAGGTTACAATTAGAAATTATGGTGGAGCTGGCGTGTACAACATTACAATTGAAACATGGGGCAGTGAACTTGATGAACAGCTTTATGAAATGGCTTCAGTCAGCGGATTATTGAAAGTAAATAAATATGATACAAATCTGAGTGTTAATGCCAGTGATGTTAAAGCAGGTGAAAATGCAACAATAACTATTAAAATAAACCCTAAAGATGTTAAAGGGGAAGCAACACTTATTATAAATGGTGTTGAAAGCAAAATATTTTTAAAAGATGAAATAACTGAGATTACACTCCATAATTTAACCGGCGGAAAATATGATGTAACTGTCATTTATCCTGGTGACAATAAATATGCCGGTTCAACGGCATCAACGTCATTTGTGGTTTTAAAAGAAAGCTGCAATTTGACTGTTGATGTTATTCAAAATGATGACCTTACAGGTATTGTCAATATAAAAACAAACCCGGGTAATTGTACTGGTCTTATTGGAGTTTATGTAAATAATGTACTTTATCAGGCAAAGCTGGTTAATGGAATAGCTAATGTTTCTGTTAACTTTACAAAAGGAACTAATTATGTTTATGTATACTATCCTGGAGATAGCTATTATGATGATGCGTCATGGAATACAACGGTAAATATATCTGCAAAATGTATCTTAACCGGTGAGGACATTATAATGGTTGAAGAAGACGGATCCAAATACACAGTTAAAGTAACTGATCTGGACGGAAATCCCTTTACTTATGTGATTGTTTTAATTGAAGTTAACGGCACAACATATAAGGTAACTACAAATAATGCAGGTAAGGCTTCACTTCCTCTCAATCTGACTTCCGGAAATTACACAATATCTGCTACATATGATTATACAACAGTATACAACACCATTACAGTCAAACCTCTTGATTTTAATTTAACAGTAGCTGATATAGGATATGGTGAAAATGCAATTATCAATGCTAATTTCAATGATTTAATTAACGGAACTGTTACATTTATAATTAAAAATCATTTAAACAAAACTGTTGATGTAATCTCAGGAAATGCCAGATATAGTTTGAGCGGATTAAAACTGGGTACTTATACTGTAGAAGCTGTTTATAATTCCAAACTATCAAAAACAGCTACATTCACAGTATCCAAAGGCACTCCAAAATTAGATGTGGACATTAAGGATGTTCTCGCAGGACAGGATGAAGTAATTACAGTAACTCTTCCAAATGATGCAACAGGAGAAATTACATTTATTGTAGATGGAACAACATATACAAAAACACTTAATAATGGAATAGCTGCAATTGCAATTCCTGATTTGACTTTAGGAAATCATAGTTTAAAAGTAATGTATTCTGGAGATGCTAATTACAACAGCAGTACTGCCGACATGACATTCAATATTAAAAATTCACTTTCAGAAACTGTCATTGATGTAAACAATACTGTTTATGGTGAAAATATAACTGTACTGGCCAGTGTAACCTCTGGAGCAACGGGTAATGTTACTTTTATCCTTGGAAATTTAACTAAAACAGTAGAAATTATAAACGGCAAAGCAATAACTACTTTTAATAAGTTAAATGCAGGAACTTATAGTGTTAGGGCAGATTATTTGGGAAATTCTGTTTATTCCAAATCATCTGATGAAAAATCATTTGATGTAGCCAAAGCTAATTCAAATATTGAAATTATCACTGGTGAAATAGAATTTAATAAAAATGTTAGGATTTGGGCTGTTGTAAATGATGATGCAACTGGAAATGTTACTTTCAGGATTTTGGGATTATATTCACCAAGAAATAAGACTATTGTTGGAGGCAATGCGTCATGGCTTATTTCACCTTTAAATAGTGGTTCATATGTTGTTGTGGCTACATATAATGGTGATAATAACTATTTAAGCTCAAATACAACTATGGTTATTTCAGTAAATCAAACTGTAAGTGTTTTGAAGGTAAATGTTGAAGTATATGAAGATGACATGGTAGTTACTGCAATTCTTAAAACTCTGGACGGTCAGCTGATTACAGGCAATGTAACTTTGGAAATTAACACTAAATTTTATAAAATCGTTGTAGTTGACGGAATTGGTGTAAGAAGCATTGAAAAACCTTCA
>OGYC01000637.1_pt1 | contig 35965 bp, 30 predicted proteins | sample 1576461 | NCBI WGS metagenome assembly OGYC01 (sample SAMEA3541569, study PRJEB24748) | human gut metagenome | biome: human gut; feature: human-associated habitat; material: faeces | place: China | collected 2012 | reverse complement strand
TTTTAATTCATGCCATTGTGAAGAGCCCTTTCGGGCTCTTCTTACACGAAAAAAGGATATCCATAAAGGATATCCTTTTCGTGTAAAAAATAAGAGCGCGAGACGGGACTCGAACCCGCGGCCTCGACCTTGGCAAGGTCGCGCTCCACCAACTGAGCCACTCGCGCATATTGCCCTGCTTTTCAGCGGGCAAGATATATAATACATAATTCTTCCTGTCTTGTCAACTCTTTTTCCAGACATTTTCAAACTTTTTCAAACTTTTATACTGTAACCATTCAACCTCACTCGAAAACCGCGTCCTACAATAGATCTCTATATTACCTTTTTGACTCAGACAACTACTCTGTTTCCATCCGGAGCATCCATCCTACACACTTAATATCCCGCTACCTTAGATGCAAATTTCACCTTATAGATCCTTGTCAGTGACTGATCGATCCTCTCTTCTGTCAACTGTCCCTTCTTAACTGCATCCAGAATTCCATTATAAGACTTTGCAAAATTTTTTGTAGAAAGGATCATATCCGCACCTGCCTCGATCGCACCTACTGCCGCTTCTGCATACGTGTATTTCTGATAGATACAGGATTTGTCCATATAATCCGTAATAACAATACCGTCATAGCCCCACTCATCTCTGACAATATCCGTAATGATCTCCGGTGAAAGAGACGCCGGTCTCTTATCGCCTCTGATCTTAGGCAGACTGACATGAGATATCATCAAAAATTTAGCTCCTGCATCGATTGCTTCCTGATACGGTGCATATTCCTCTTTCAGGTCGTCTCTCGTTCGCTGCGAAATGATCTGACCACCGTTTCCTTCCTGCGTTGCATCTCCATATCCCGGGAAATATTTTACACCGGCAAATATACTCTGATCTGTCAGACCTTTTACTACATTTCGTGCAAGCTCCGCATTTGTTGCCGCATCTTTGCCAAATCCTTTTTGCTCTGCAATACTGCCATCTTTTAAAGAAACATCTGCAAGAGGTGCAAAATCTACATTAAATCCAAACTGTTTTAACTCACTGCCCAGAGAAATACCTGCACTGTATGCACCTGTATTTCCCAATGACTCTGCTATCTCCTTTTGTGACGCGATCACATTTTCCGAAATACCGGATGTAATAAACGGGCTGTCTTCTCCGCCTTCATCACTGATACCGATAAACAGGGAATTTTGTGTAAATACCTGCAGGTTGGAAACCATTTCCGATAACCCCTCTGCACTTGTTATATTACCTTCCTTCAGAACAATACCTCCGACCGGATACTGATTCAGCTTCTCACTGATGCTGCTGCCCACCTCTGTAACAGGTGTTTCAATTCCAAGCAGCTGCTCCGGTGTCACAAAGAAAAGTGCTGCAGCTTTCTGTTCTATGGACATTCCTGCGATCTGTGAAGCTACCATTTCCTCCAGAACCGCCTCTGCATCTTCCTGATTTGCCGCATCAGTCTGGTCAGATGCCGTTTCGTCCGAACTGTCTGTATCTGTCACATCATCCTGTGTAACATCTGCTTCTTCCGGTGCAGCTGCAGGCTCAGCTTCTGCCATTTCCGCTTCTTCTGCCTTCTGCGCTGCCAGTTCTTCCTCTTTCTTTGCTTCAGCCAATGCTGCAGCCGTTTCCTTTTCTGCTGCCTGCTGTTCCAGCATAGCCTGCTTTGCCGCCTCCTGCTTCTGTGCATGATTAGAAGAAATGGTATGTACAAGTGCTGCAATCCCAATGCCAAGCACCAGACAGACTACTGCTGTAATTCCACCCAATACCAGCAATGCGCGTTTTCTTTCTTTTTGTCTTCTTTTCTTTCTGATCTCTTCCCGACTCAATCCACCAGATTCAAATTCCACTGTACAAACCTCCCATCCGGAACTGATAAGATATATGTATTGTTTATCTTATCACAAAAGCTTAGCGGGTATCAATCCTTTTCGACTGATACCCGCTAAATAACTGCCTGATCCATTGGATCTACCTCCGTATTCTGTTGTAACTCTTTCCATTTTCCTTTGTACTGATTGTACTGCAGCAGGTTGATCTCACTTTATCATTTGTCCGTTGCTGCCTCTCTTACTGTACTCGATTACGACTTCTTTTCTTCCTGTACAAATCAGATAAATTATTTTATCTTTTGTACTTTACTTATGTTTCTGGTGGATTGTACCTCTCTTTCTATAGATTTTGTAGCATCTATGTGAATTTCTTTTGTATGATTTAATTATATATACCGCGCATCATTTTGTCAACACATTTTTACATTTTTCTTTATATTTTTTTATTTTTTATCTATATTCTCTTTTTTCATTGTTTATTGTTTATTTTTTATTTTACTTTTGTTTAATTCGTTAATAGTCCGTTTATTTTCAGTCTTTTTCGAGACAAATCCTATTTTGTTTTTACACATTTCTGTATATAATGCTGGTACACCATTGTAAAAATTGATAAAATGATGTCAGAGCTAAAAGCCCGGCTTTGATACCTGCGAATTGTTCCGTGCTACACACTCCTACAATTCCAGCATCGTACCATTTCAAGAAGAAAGGAGTATCTTTATGTCATTTGTAACCGATGCTTTTGCACTGAAGGCAAAAAGTATTATAAAAAACCTGGAGAAAAGAAATATGGAGGGATTCTACTGTGAAAACAGTCAGGCACTTCTTGATACAATCCTTCCGATGATTGAAAACAATTCTTCCATTGCATGGGGAGGATCTCAAACGCTGAACGAATGCGGACTTATGGATGCGTTGCAACAGTCAGACAGTTATACAATGATCGACCGTACAACTGCCAAATCACCGGAAGAAGCCCGGCAGATTTTTGCAAAATCCGTTCTGGCTGATTATTATCTGATGAGCACAAATGCAATCACCTTAGATGGTGAGCTGATCAATATTGATGGTAATGGTAATCGTGTTGCCTGCCTGATCCAGGGACCGAAACAGGTATTTATCATTGCAGGCATGAATAAAGTTGTTACAGATATCGGTACCGGTCTTTCCCGTGTACAAAATATCGCCACCCCGCCAAATACACTTCGTCTCAATAAAAAAACGCCCTGCACCATTACAGGCAGCTGCGCAAACTGTCTTTCACCGGACTGTATCTGCAACCAGATCGTTATCACCAGAAGAAGCGGTCATGTCGATCGCATCAAGGTCTTTTTAGTTGGAGAAAATTTAGGATTTTAAACAGGATCTACATACAATCAGGACAAATCCGTTGTCCTCTTGAAAAGTGTCATGCGAAATGATTATCTCCCCCCTAATGTTTTCAGACGTGCCAGCAGACTTTTAGATATGTAAAGAAAACCCTGATTATCTTTAGATGTGTTTGAAAAATTACCGAACCGGCGAGAATTCAGACTTCGAAGACTGGAGACCACATGATTCATCCTGAAAGATGTATTTCTATGAAAACAAGTCAAGCGATCCGCTTGCCCTAGGTCAGTATAACGGAGAATGTGCTAAAATGCAACAATTTCTTTGCATTTTGGCACATTTTGCACACTTCTTTACTAAGGTTTTCATGTAATTCCCGTTTTTTATCCCCAGCAGCTTCTTTGCCTCTGCTTTTGTCATCTTTTGAGGCACCATAAGTTTCTTATTTCTGAGCGCGAAACAGAAATGCCATACAGCCGCAGTCACGCTTGCCTTCCCTGCGATTTACTATGCGCACATATTGCCGCACTCCGGTCGAAAAAGAGCTTTTCGATCCCTCCGTGCGGCAAGTGCTCCGTAAATCTCAGTCGGCTACGCTATCGACTGCTTACTGCATGGCATTTCTGTTTTCCAGGTCTCTTTACCAACGCAAAATGTGGATGTTGACAGTATATGCAGGGAAAGTACCTGACAACATATGATCTTCTGAAAAGAAAATATGCTTTGCAACAACCATGCCATTGTTGCAAAGCATTGGAATTTCTTATCTTTATTTATGGTTCTATTGATTACTTAATCATTCTTCATATTATTGCATGCATAATCTAAATTATTTAGTACATGAAGTCATCTTTTAATTACGTTTTAATCTTCTGATTTCGCTTTTATGATTAGGAGCCCCATTTTACTTTTACGTGAAATGGGGCTCCCTATGCGCTATTATAGATTAATAGCATTCCATACAATTACTTCCTAGAATTCAATTTCTTCCAGTTCTTCATATTCCTCTGATACATCATCATCTGAAACACTTGTCTCCAAATTCTGTACATTTAATGCTTTATTTGCATTTGTCTGGAACAAGTGTCCTACGGAATCCAGTAACTGAACTGTATAACCAGTAGCATCATCAACCACCTCATTGTTTATCGTGCAGCTGATATCACCTGTGAAAGTTTTATCTGTAGTAAGAATCAGAACATTACTGTTATATGCATCTTTCTCTACTTTTACTACTTTTACAATATTTTTGTTCTCATCTTTCAACTCAAACATAGATGGAAGCACAGCGTCAGTTGTACTAATTCTGCCATTCTCAAATGTAACCGTAACCTTTTTGTCCGTTCCAGATGATTCAACCTTTTTCAGTCCGAATGTTGTATTATCATTTACCTTAAATATAATATTCTTCTGAACCGGTTCTTCTTCTTTGATCGATGCAGACAACGTCCATGTTGCATCTTCCTCAATGTCCACATCAGGTCTTATGTCGTCTGTAAGGCGCAGCTCATAGATTCCCTTTATTGTTGTTTTAGCTGTACTCTTCTTTATTTCATTTCCCTTATCATCCTTTAATGTATAGGATACTTCTACACCAGCAACAGGATTCACTGCTGTTGAATTATCAACAACCTTAAAATAAACAACCGGAGCTTTTGTATTAGCAACATTAAAGATATTTCCGGAAGGGGTTTCTATAGAAAGTATCTGCTGATCTGTAACTCCCCACGTAATAGGAATGATCAGATTCTTAGCTATAGCAATATTATTATCCTCACTGAGCATACCTACACTTGTATAGGCAACACCATCAATTGTAATGATACATGGTTTCGTATTATCAGCCTTACCTGTTACGCTAATGGTTTCTTTAGAGCCACCTTTAATTGCGTTTGTTAACAGCCATGTACCTGTACTCACCTCTTCCTTGGTGACCTGTGTATCCTTATCAGGAGCTATAGAAGCTGACACATTGTACAATTCCAATCCAATATTAGAAATCGTGATATCGTGTTCCACATAAAACTCATCATCTCGATTTACCTGATCCTTTGTACCGGTTCCTACAACTTTCACACCAAGGAGCCATTCTGAGTCAGCCGTATAACTGTTTGTATCAACAACAACATCTTTTAATGCCTGATTTGTGTAATATTCATCACCAGTTTTTAAGGCACTGTTATCGTAATATATACCCGGCATTACCCAGTAAATATCCGCAACATCTGTTGTCATTTCCTGACCGGCTACATACCACTTAATGTTGTAGCTATCTTTATAGCCATTAGCCAGTTCCGCTTTTATAGATCCTAGATCAAATGCCTTCGTCGCTTTCAGCAGAATCGTAACTTCGCCATCAGCATTTGTCTTGTAAGCAGCGGCATCATCTACTGTAATCTCATTACTATCATATTCCCAATCAACACCAACATCCTTGACATTCGTTGCATTCTTTGAAGTAACTTTTGCTGTCAGCTTCACAGTTTCACCTGCTACTGCGTAAAACTGCGTACTTGTTATTTCTCTCTCTGATGGTGCCGGACACCACTGTATAGAAGAGTGTACATTATATTTCACTTTATCAGCGACATTAATGCTTGCTCCAATCTGCATGTAACCAGCTGTTTTTGCATTAATACAAATATCTCCGTCCTCCGGATAAGATACTGTATATTCTTCTTTTGAAAGAGACTGAACCATTTTATTTGTTGTATCTGTCAATAAATATCCCGGATTAATAGGATAATTATCTGAATACAAAATATTTGCATTTTTTTGGGCAATTGAAGGATATACAAAAGGATCCTTTTCATTTCCATTAGCTGATACATATATAAATGCATTCCCCGTCTCCTGATCTGCCGGCAACGATACGTAATATTCATATTCTGAATTATACTTATTACCTAACAGTTTTTTTGCTTCTGCAGTAGTCATCTTAGTCTGCATTGACATTTTCGGTGACTGTATCTTCCATTCTACACAATCACTCAACTTAACAATCTCATAAGGAATGCTGACTTCATTACTAAATGAACCATATCCGCTACTCAGTGTAAACCCACTATTATGCTTATTATCTACCTGTCCTGCCGACTCAACAAATACTTTGATATCAATACATTTTTCATTTTTTAGTTTTTCAAAAATCGTTGAGTTTAATGTTGTATGATATTTGCCATCAGTTTCCGATGGTTTAGTGTCTGATTTTATAATTGCTTGCAAGCAATTATCATTTTCATCTGTATAAGGCTTATTTGTATCTGCATAGTAGCAACGAATAACCAATTGAGTATAATTACTAATATCCAGCTTGTCAAATGTAAGATTTAATTCGCTTAATCCCCCCGGCACATCCTCAATTGTACATGCATTTTCAAAAGATGAATATACAGAAAATGGGCCGCTTACATAATTGTACACCTTAGGATCCGTTTCCGTACCATAATCTCCCGAATTTTTGTTCTCCGACTTCTCGGGTATAATCAGTAATGGGCTGGCATCCAGTTCTATATGTCTATCCTCATTATCAAATGACTCCATTTGGGATACCACATACTCTTCTTTGTATGTTTTTCCATTTTTTGTTACTGTTGTAATTTGGGTATCTAGTTCACCTGTTGTTCTTTTAATATCAGGTACACCAATCTCTTTTCCATTATTTACTGTGATTGCAGTGTTCGTATCTGTAAGGAATCCATATTCTGTAGCAGTCATAACCTGTGCAAATACAATTGACTTTTCCACCGGACTGCCATCCACATCTGCTTTCAGATTATAGCTTGCAAATGCGGCATCTTCAAAGCCATATTCCGTAATCTTATCAATTGTTGCATCATACTTATCACCGTCATCATCTGTATACTTTTGGTTATTTAAAGCAATATTGAAGGTAGCTGTACCATCAGGGCCTGTAGTAACAGAATAAATAGAATCATAATTGTTATTTACAAATCCGTAATAATCATAACCTGATATAGGTTCCAGTGTCAGTCCCACTGTTCCTGAATATGGCTGTGTTCCCTTTTTAGCAGTTAAAGTAACCTTCATGGTATCACCTGTCAAAACAGTATCAGCCTGTCCTGCAATCTGCTCGTTATTAACGGTCAGTGTCGCTGTGATCTTATTAGGATCAACCTTTTGTGTCACATTTATAACCCATGATACCGCAAATCCGCCATCTTTTGTTTTTGCTGTTACTGTGACTGTACCTTCATTAACAGCTGTTACTTCTCCTAATGCACTGATCGTAACAACATTCTCTTTATCTACAGAATACTCATATCTTCTGTCTGTAGCATTTTCCGGTAATACTTTTGCATTCAGAATTGTTTTTCCACCAACTACCAGATCGATATCTTTATCGCCTTTGATCTCAATTCCTGTTACAGCAACAGCCTTGACTGTGATCGTAACAGAATCAGAAGCACCTCTTGAAGAAGTTGCTGTAACGCGGGTAGAACCTGCTGCAATTGCTACAATCTGTCCACTTGCATCTACTGTTGCAACACTGGCGTCACTGGATGACCACATAATGCTATCGCCTGCCGGAACAACATCTGTTGTAGCGACAATAGATTCTCCGACTACAAGATCTGTCTTTGCAACATTCACTTTTACCTTGCTGGATGCTGCTACTGCTGCAGTCACATCCTCATTTGTTACCGTTACCGTATAGCTGACATCATTGCCACTTGCATCCTTACCTGTAATTGTAACAGTACCTGCCTTTGTTCCTGCTGTAACTTTACCTGTTGCATCTACTGTTGCGATAGAAGGATCTGATGAGGTTGCATTTGTAATGGATAACTGTACAGATCCATTTACCATTGCCGGAGCTGGCTGTGGTGCCGGTGCCTGACTTGGTGCTGGAGAATTACTCGGTTGTGGAGACGGAGTTTCTTCTTTTTTACCACCGGTTACTTTTACTTTCACCCATGTGGTCTTTTTCTTTTTGTTCTTTCCGGTAACAGTTACCTTGATCTTTGCAGTACCTGCTGCCTTTGCTTTGATTTTACCGCTCTTTGAAACGGTTGCCACTTTCTTATTACTTGTAGCGTATTTGATTGATTTCTTTGCTTTGCTTGGCGTAACGACTACTTTGATTTTAGACGATTTACCTACAGCAAGCTTAATTGTCTTTTTTGTGACATTCTTTTTTCCCTGCTTGATCACTACCTTTTTGACTGCGGTAGGTGCTGCCTGTGCAGTAACAGTTGTCATTGGAATAGCTGTTAACACCATTGCAATAGCAAGCACACTGATCAGCATTCTTTTTAAAATGCTTGTCTTTTTCATGTTTTCTCCTTTCCTTTTTCACATTTGGATACAGATCCACTCCAGCCGGATCTGTGCAGGCAGTCTCCCTCCACCTGCTTACCATTTCTATGGTATTTATGCATAAAAATAGCATGTTATACAGTCGAACCGTATCCATGCTGTTTTTATCATTAAGCCGAACCAGCCTGACAGCTTATGTGCATCTGGTCTGTACCTAATTTCCTATATAATACACTTCTCATATGTTATCCCCCACATATTTGACTATCCCTGAATAAAAATCCCACATTTTGGATTTGCTAATCCATGCCGTAAGTATAACATATGATTGCTTTAATTGCTGTAACATGGCAAAAATAACATCTTTTTGGCAAAAAAACATCACGATATTCTCGTGATGTTTTTTCGTGTCATATTTCGCATATTTTACGGCAAATAATGCATATTATTAATCATTTCTTATAATAACGGATATTTCTCTGTTAATTTCTTTACGATTGCTGCAGCTTCCGGTACTTTCTCCTCGCCGCCTTTGATCACAAGTGCGATTGCTTCTGCGATCTGATCCATATCCTCTGTATTCATGCCACGGGATGTTACGGCAGGTGTTCCTAAACGGATACCGCTTGTGACAAACGGAGACTGCGGGTCATTCGGGATCGTATTCTTATTAGCAGTGATGTGCGCCTGATCCAGCAGCTTTTCAATTGCTTTACCGGTCAGTCCGTAATTTGTCAGGTCGATCAGCATCAGATGATTGTCTGTACCACCGGATACGATCTTGATATCTCTGTCCATCAGTCCCTTGCAAAGTGCCTGTGCATTATCAACGACCGCTTTTCCGTATGCTTTGAAATCATCGGAAAGAGCTTCCTTGAAGCAGACTGCTTTTGCTGCGATCACATGCATCAGAGGACCGCCCTGGATACCAGGGAAAATTGCCTTGTTGAAATTATATTTATCTGCTGCTTCCTGATTGCAGAGGATCATACCGCCACGTGGTCCGCGCAGTGTCTTATGTGTTGTCGTTGTTACAACATCTGCATATGGGATCGGGCTTTCATGCATGCCTGTCGCAACCAGACCTGCAATATGTGCCATATCTACCATAAGTACAGCACCGACTTCATCGGCGATCTCACGGAATTTCTTAAAATCGATCTTACGTGCATAAGCAGAAGCTCCTGCAACGATCATCTTTGGCTTACATTCCAGTGCGATCTCTCTTACCTTATCATAATCGATAAAGCCTTCATCATTAACGCCATATGGTACACAGTGGAAGTATTTACCGGACATATTCACCGGTGATCCGTGCGATAAATGTCCGCCGTGGTCTAAGTTCATACCCATAAAGGTATCACCCGGCTGCATAACAGCAAAGAATACTGCCATATTTGCCTGTGCACCGGAATGCGGCTGTACATTGACATAATCGCATCCAAACAGTTCTTTTGCTCTTTCTCTGGCAAGATTTTCCACAACATCAACACATTCACATCCGCCATAATAGCGTTTGCCCGGATATCCCTCTGCATATTTATTTGTCAGCGGGGATCCCATTGCTGCCATAACTGCCTTACTTACCCAGTTCTCTGAGGCGATCAGTTCGATATGATCATTCTGTCTGTTCTGCTCTGCTACAATTGCCTCTGCAATTTCAGGGTCTACATTTCTTACTTCGTCTAGTGAATACATGTCCTCTCCTCCTGATTATCTTTCTGTTTTGAACTCGCTTTTTGCTCCGTCGCAGTCAGTATAGCATATTTTCTCATATATGAAAATATGAAATATCACAAGGGAATCTGGTAGTTGCCCACACTTTCCCTCCCTGCACGTTTATGTTTTCCTGTCCAAATCATTAAATTTCCCTTATTTTTTCTCAATAAGTATAGAACGTATTTTTACTTTATGATAGACTGATACGATACAGGCAGGTATGTAATTGTATTCTGTCAGCTACATAAGAGGAGGCATGCAGAATGTACCATATCATTGTGAATCCCAGTGCCAAAACGGGACTTGGCAGGGCAAAATGGCGCGAACTGAAAAAATTACTGGACGCGGAAAAAATCACTTACATTGTACATTTTACAAAATCGGCGCAGGATACCTGCCGCTATACACGTTCTATTACCGACCCGTGTCTTTATAAATATAATGCTGTTCCCAATCAAATACTTGTCCTTGGCGGCGACGGCACTTTAAACTGTGTCATCAACAGTATTCTGGATCCGGATCACACTTTTGTTACTTATCTGCCGGCCGGTACAAGTAATGATTTTGCCAGAGCGCTCCATATCAGCGATCTTCCGGAAGATGCCATGCGCACGATCAGAAGAAGATCCAAAGCTGCAACAGATCTCGGTGTTGTCCGCTGTGGGCACAAAAAAAGAAAATTTGCTGTCAGCTCCGGTATAGGATATGATGCTTCCATCTGCGAGGAAGCATTACGTTCACCTGCCAAAAAAGTATTGAACCGTCTTGGGCTCGGTAAACTGACTTATGTCAGCATTGCCTTAAAGCAGCTGCTTCTTTTAAAACCGGTTTCCTGCGATCTGTATCTGGACGATAAACCGCCGGTGCATTTTCATCACTTTATGTTTGCGGCCATGATGCAGCAGCCTTATGAAGGCGGCGGCTTCAAGTTCTGTCCAAAGGCAGATGCAACAGATGGTATGCTTGATATCTGTGTTGCCGGCAATGTTTCCAAGTTCCGTGTTCTTCTGCTGATTCCACTTGCAATCTTTGGCGGACATGTCGGACATCGAGGAATCCATTCTTACCGCGCAAAAACCGTCCGCATCGTCACCTCCAGACCACTCTGTATCCATACAGACGGAGAGATTGTAGGACATTATAAAGAACTGACCGCCACAACAGACGGAAAGCTGCTTTATTACCAATAAACAATCCTGTCTTTACAGACTTTTTTGAAAGGGAGATTTTCATGAACCGTATTATTTCATTTTGCAAACAATATAAACATGCACTGCTTCCCATCCTGTATGCACCTGTGTATCTGCTCATCTTTTTCTATCTGGAAAAAAAACCTGTTTCGCAGATCCATGTTATTGAAATGGGCATCGACCGCAAGATCCCGTTCTGCGAATACTTTGTGATCCCGTACTATCTCTGGTTTCTTTATGTGGCAGCTACGGTCGTTACTTTTGTTTTTCTGGAGCGGAAGGATTATTATAAGCTTTGTCTCACACTCGGGGTTGGCATGACTTTGTTCTTGATCGTATCCTATGTCTATCCAAACGGTCTCCAGCTCCGACCGACTACCTTTGCACGTGATAATTTCTGTGTATCACTGGTCAAGGCAATGTATGCGACAGATACACCGACCAATGTATTTCCAAGCATCCACTGCTTTAACTCCATGGCATGCAATGCAGCGATCTGTCACAACAAAAAAATCGGAGCCATCCGACCGATCCGATATGGCTCCATACTGCTCTCTACTGCTATTATATTGTCAACACTCTTCATCAAACAGCACTCCATGTTTGATGTACTGACTGCATTTGCGCTGTTCGTCATTCTGTATATTCCTGTTTATCTGCTTCCCGCAAGATCACAGGCACCTAAATATCATACAGATTCAGAGCTTAGTTAAATTTCATTACCTTTTGCGCAAGCCTGTATAAAAACTCCGAAATTCTTCTTCCGCTTCTGCCGGGCAAATTCATGGTATTTCCCAAAAGTCCGTACCGCAGACGAAGAAAGACTTTCGGATTTTTTTGATGGATGTATGCCCAGAGTTCCTCTTTTTTCTCAATGGCTTCCTCTGTCCGTGCACGGATCAGCATAATGGAAGATACCGTCGTAATGATATCCAGATACTTTACCATATAATTATAGGTTTTTCTGTTGGTGATCTTGGTTGTTGTCAGATAATCAACCATCAGTTTGTTAACCTTGATCTGCTGGTCAACTCTGCCGATCATAACCTTCTCATTGACAGACTGATCTGCCCGTCCTATATAATATCTGTAAAAATTGGTATCAATATAATAAATCTTCTTCACATACGGAAGCGGATTAAATGCGAAAATATTATCCACATAGAAGGTGTGCTCCGGAAGCTCCAGTCCACAGTCATGCAGCAGCTTTGTACGATAAATAATGGAATGCATCAGAATGTACTGTGTTTTATTAAAATGTCTGACCTGATCCCATGTAAAGATTTCATTTTTCGGCAGTGCATGGCGGAAGGAAACAACCTTTTTCCGCTTTTCGCCCTGCTTTTCATACACATAGTTTGCCAGAAGCATATCAATCTGCTGCCCGCTTGCGACCAGTTCTCTGAGCGCCTGCAGTATTTCATAATAGGATTCCTCTTTGACCCAGTCATCGCTGTCCACCACCTTGAAAAACAGACCTGTTGCACTGGCAATACCGGTATTGACAGCAGATCCATGCCCGCCGTTTTGCTTATGGATCACCTTGACGATCGCCGGGTATTTCTGTGCATAAGCATCTGCCATTTCGGCTGTGCGGTCGGTAGAACCGTCATCTACGATCAGGATCTCAACATCTTCTCCCCCTACGAGCAGGGACTCCATACATCTATCCAGATAATCCTGCGAGTTGTAACAGGGTACTGTTATTGTTAAAAGTTTCATACCGTTTTCCCTTCGTATTTTTGTCTATTTTATCTCAAAAAATGTGCATTGCCTAGTACAATATTGAGCCCATCCGTATAGGCTCTGAATGCACTTGGTATCGGATAGACAGCTTCTATCTCCTGAGGCAGAATCAGATGATAATTCTCCTGCTGCCTCTCCTGTGGCCATGCTGCCGCCACACGGATGAGCCAGCCCTGCATATGCCATTCCTTATGTGTAAATATGTGTACGCTGTCCTGCATCCGCTCCAGATATAACGGCTCATATCCCAGCTCTTGTACCTGCTGTTTCACTTCTTCGTCTGACAGCCAGCCTTCCGCATTCGGAAATTCATACAAGCCTGCCAGAAGCCCCGTCTTTCCTCTTTTATGGATCAGGATCCGGTCACCGTCACAAAGCAGGAATACCGTCTTTTTCTCTTTCTTCCGCGACTTCTTCGGTGCTTTATACGGTATTTCCTTCAGCCGTTCTTCTTTTCTTGCTACGCATCTGTCCTGCCATGGGCAGCTTTCACATTTCGGCATTCCGTTTGGCAGGCAGACCGTCGCACCAAGCTCCATCATTGCCTGATTCACATCACCCGGTCTGTCCTTTGGCATAATACGCACAAGTGCTTCTTCTGTTTTCTTTTTAAACCGCGGATCCAGAATATCCGAATCATCCCCATACAGTCTGGTAAGAATCCGCAGCACATTCCCATCTACCGCAGGAAGCGGAATCTGAAACGCAATGGAAGCAATCGCTCCCATCGTATAACTGCCGATCCCCGGCAAAGCAAGGATTTCCTTTGCATCAGCCGGCATTTCCCCTCCATATCTCTCTACCAGAATCTGTGCAGCCTTCTGCATATTCCGTACACGGTTATAATATCCGAGTCCTTCCCAGAGCTTCAGAAGATAGGATTCTTCTGCACCTGCAAGATCCCGTACAGTCGGCAGTGCCTGCAGAAACCTGTCATAATATGGTTTTACCGCCTCTACTCTTGTCTGCTGCAGCATGATCTCAGACACCCAGATATTGTAAGGATCTTTTGTCCCACGCCAGGGCAGGATCCGTTTAGCCCCATCATACCACGCAAGAAGCGGTGGAATAATTTCTGTTTCAATCCGGTATTCCTTCATCAGCGCAGCCTTACCCGTTCAAACTTTTCTTTCATTAAAAGACAATTCTTCAGTTCCATGTAGCGCTGCTCCAGATCGCCCGGTTCGATCTCCACATCAATGGCAACTGCCATCGTGTTGATCATATCATCCGTGATACGGTCATGCATAGATGCCAGTATATTCAGCCTGTCTTCATAGGAATGCGACTCCAGAAAAGCCAGCACGGAAGGATCCAGTGCAGCATATGCTTTATTCTCTTCGTCCATTTCCTCCTTTGCGAGCTCCGTCAGGACCTTATCCGAAACAACAGAAGTGCTGGCGCTTTCTTCTGTTTCCGTCACACCTACATCTTCTTTTTTCTCTACCTTTTCAAAGCGGTATTTCTGCGCTGCATCCGGATATTTGGTATGATCCGTCTCACTCAGGAACATGGCAAGCGGTCTGACATATACTGCATAATCTCCGTACAGTGCCTGATATACTACGACGCGCTCCTTTGTCTCGGAATCGGTTGCCAGCATAAGCACCTGATACTTGTTTCCTTTAAAATGTTTATAAATTTCAAACGGTTTCGGATCTTCTCTCAAATCTGTCACTCCTTATCAGCTTTTTCTGTATCAAGTATAACGCACATCCAACCTTTTGTCATGTATTTTAGATCCTGCCTCCAAACTATTCTGTGGTAATTCCTGTCAGTCTGATCTCAAGCCCGATCTGAGGGTTCTGCGCGCCGAAAAATTCTGTTGTAAGCGCTTCCTTCAACTCATTTCTCTCTTTTGCAGTCATGACTGCAAAATGTGCATTATGTATTTCAAGCTGATAGGTACGTCCGTCTGCTTCCACCACTCTTGTCATTGTAATACCGCTGTCATAGCATCCGTATGCATCCAGGATTTTGCGGCAATCTTTCCGGTATTGCTTTTCCTGTTCCTGATAATAGGCTGTGTTTGTGAAAGCAGCATCTGCTTCCCTGCTCTGCACATGAATGGAAAATAAGAGCGAAAGCACCACCACAAAAAGTACAGCGATCATCATCGTTTCTATTCCGTTTTTCATTTTACTTTCTTTTGTATGTCTCATTTTATAAACCCTCCGTTTGCCTGTGATGGTTCTATTGTACTTATATAAAGTCCCATTTATGTCTCTGTGTCGGCTTTCTGTACAAATCATTTACCATTTTTCTCTTTCCGCTTTGGCTTTTCCTTCCTGTTACGACTGAGCCGGCTCTATCGTTCTTCGCAGTCCGGCTGATTTTGTACTATTTGTACATTTACATTTATAACGGGAAGTGCTATTTTTAATGCGTTTGCTGTATCGCGGCAGACGTATTTTTTGAACTTATGAGGAGAATGAAAATGAATAAGGAAAAACTCAAACCCAAGCTTTTCAGTGTGATGAAAACTTACACGAAAGAACAATTTCTGAAAGACGTTGTGGCAGGTATTATCGTTGCGATCATTGCACTGCCTCTGTCTATCGCGCTTGCCCTTGCTTCCGGTGTCGGTCCGGAGGAAGGTATCTACACAGCCATTATCGCAGGCTTTCTGATCTCGTTTTTAGGCGGAAGCCGTGTCCAGATCGCCGGACCTACCGCAGCCTTTGCAACGATCGTTGCGGGGATCGTCGCCAAAAACGGAATGGATGGTCTTGTTGTCGCTACATTGATCGCAGGCGTTCTGCTGATCCTAATGGGTGTATTCAGACTTGGCAGTCTGATCCGTTTTATCCCATTTACTATTACAACCGGTTTTACGGCAGGTATTGCTGTCACGATCGTGATCGGACAGTTAAAGGACTTTTTCGGGCTGACCTATGAAGCAGGTGTAAAGCCGATCGAGACAGTCGATAAGGTGAAAGCGGTCTGCCGTTATTTCAGCACAATCAATATGCAGGCACTGCTCGTCGGTCTGATCTGCCTTGCGATTCTGATCCTCTGGCCGCTCGTATCCGAAAAGATCCCGGGCTCTCTGATCGCCGTTATCGTCGGTATCGCACTGGTAAAATGTCTGCATATGAAGGTAAATACGATCGGCGATCTGTATACGATCAGCTCAAGTCTTCCACATTTCCGTTTCCCACATTTAAGCCTTGCCATTATCCAAAGTGAAATGTCAGACGGCTTTACGATTGCGATCCTTGCAGCCATTGAATCGCTTTTGTCCTGCGTTGTTGCTGACAGTATGATCAATTCCAAGCACCGCTCCAATATGGAGCTGATTGCACAGGGTGTCGGTAATATCGGCTCTGTTTTATTCGGTGGTATCCCTGCTACAGGTGCCATTGCCAGAACGGCTGCCAACATCAAGAACGGCGGACGTACCCCGATCGCCGGTATGGTACATTCCGTTGTACTTCTGCTCGTACTTGTTGTACTGATGCCTTATGCAGCCCTCATCCCCATGCCTGCCATTGCAGCGATCCTGTTCATGGTTGCTTACAATATGTGCGGCTGGCGTACCTTTGTCCATCTGTGCAAAACAGCACCTAAGAGTGATATTATCGTCCTGACCGCTACTTTTGTACTGACAGTCGTATTTGATCTGGTTGTTGCCATCGAAATCGGTATGATCGCAGCCTGCCTGCTCTTCATCAAGCGTATGAGCGAAGAAGCCGAAGTAAAAGGATGGGTTTACTATGACGAAAAAGAAGAAGATCCGGATTCCATCGATCACAAGACAGTACCGCATCAGGTGCGTGTCTATGAGATCTCCGGTCCGATGTTCTTCGGTGTTGCGGAACGTATCGCCGAGATCACGTTAAAGGATTTCACCAAATGTCTTGTTATCCGTATGCGCGGCGTTCCGGCACTTGATGCAACTGCAATGCGTTCCCTGGAACAGCTTTACGACCGCTGTCAGAAAAGTGGTGTACAGCTTATTTTCTCCCATGTCAACGAACAGCCGCTGAGAACAATGGAAAAAGACGGTTTTATTGATGAAGTCGGAAAAGAAAACTTCTGTGCACATATCGATGACGCTCTCAAAAGAGCTGCACAGATTGCATCCTCAAACTAACTTTTCCATAAGAATATTTCATTGTATTTTGTGTACATTGTGCTAAAATGTCCATATAAACGTCATTTTGTCAAAAAGGAGAATTTCATATGGTAAAAGGCAAGGGGAAACAGATCTGCATGATCTTGGCACTTGTCGGACTGCTCACAGGCTGTGGCAGTCAAAGCAAGGTTCCGGATGATTATGCGACCAATGAAGGCTATCAGACCGAAAAGGCAGATGCCAAAGCTGACACGGAAACAAATACGGCAGAAACAACCGCGGCTGCTGCAGGCATTGCAAAAGAAGACATCAAAGTCGGGGTTCTGTACATATCCGATCCCGTCGAAGGAAGCGGCTATTCCTACACGCATGATCTTGGCATTCAGGGAATGCAGGAAAATCTCGGGCTGTCCTCCGATCAGATTGTGCGCAAGATCGTAGACGACAGTGATGCACAGGCAACTGAGGCATCCATCAGGGAATGCATTGATGAGGGCTGCAATGTCATCTTTTCAACAAGCTGGGGATATATGGAAACAACCGCTGCCACGGCAGAGGAATATCCCGATATCTATTTTTCACACGGTACAGGTTACATGTCCAACGGCAAAAACTTCAATAATTATTTCGGCCGTATCTATCAGGCACGTTATTTAAGCGGTATTGTCGCCGGTATGAATACAAAAAGCAACCTGATCGGTTATGTCGCTGCACAGGACTCATCCAATTCAGAGGTAACGGGCGGTATCGATGCATTTGCGATCGGTGTTGCCAGTGTTAATCCCGATGCAAAGATCAATGTCATCATAACAAACAGCTGGTATGATCCCGAAAAGGAAGAAGCGGCTTCAAGACAGCTTCTGGACATGGGCTGCGATGTCATGGCACAGCACTGCGATACAGCTTATCCGCAGACGCTGGCACAGGAACGCGGTGTTTACGGTATCGGCTATAATTCAGATATGAGCAAAGAAACGCCGGATTCCTGCCTGACAAGTGTCATCTGGAACTGGAGTGCTTACTATACCTCCGCTGTCAAAAGCATTATCGATGGCAGCTGGGACGGCAGCAACTACTACGGCGGTATGGCAGAAGGGCTTGTCGGTATTACCAATCTGGCTTCCTTTGCCGCAGAGGGAACACAGGAAAAAGTCGATGAAGCAACTGCTGCGATCTTAAGCGGACAGAGCAATGTGTTTGACGGCGTTATGACAACAAATACCGGAGAAACGATCGGTCAGGAAGGCTCCACCTTAGACGACGCCACGATCACCGGCGGAATCAACTGGTACTATCACAATGTCGTGATCGTTGAATAAGGAGGGGAATCCATGAAACTGACAATCCGAAAAAAAATTTTACTTTGTTCCTTACTTCCGCTTCTGCTTCTGGGACTGATCATCATTGCACTGGCTTCTACCATTGTCAAGCAGTCGATCATCGATCAGGTGGAAAACTCCCTGAAAGGAACGGCTATTGCCACACAGGCGGCTTACGACCAGAATGCAGGCTCTTACCTACAAGCTGAAAACGGCGATATCTGGAAGGGCAGCTACAATATTTCCCAGTCCGAGACGCTGGTGGATACGATCAAAAAAGAATCCGGTATGGATGTTACTTTCTTCTACGGAACAGAACGTATCATGACATCCGCTTTGGATAAAAACGGGGATAGGATCTTAGGCAGCCCTGCAGGTGATGTTGTGGCGGAAAAGGTTCTGAAAAAAGGAGAAGGCTATTTCAGCGACAATATTTCCATGGATGGCACGATCTATTACGGCTATTACACACCGGTCTATCAGAAGGATGATACTTCCGCTCCGATCGGTATGGTGTTTGCCGGCATTGAAAAGCAGCCGACTTATCACCGCATCCTCAATATTTTAAATACGATCATTGTCATCGTCATCATTGCCATTGTATTTTGTACGATCATCGTACAGGTGAGTGCCACTTCCATGACAAGGGCGCTCAACCGCAGTATCGCATGTGTAAAAAAGGTATCCGCGGGTAACCTTGCAGTAACTTTCGATCAGAAAACACTCTCCCGCTCCGATGAGATCGGCGATCTGACAAAGGCGGTGCAGATGCTGCAGACAGAGCTTTTAAATATCATTCAGGGTATCAAAGAAACAACCGATACTTTAGTTGCTTCCTCCGATACATTAGAGCAGACCTCTCATCAGACCTACACCACGATCCATACAGTACAGCAGACCGTTTCCGATATCACAGATGGCGCCAATACACAGGCAGGCGGTGCAAAGAATGCCTCCGCAAGTGCACAGCACATGGGAAATCTCATCATTGAGACCGGAAAAGAAGCCGATGAACTGAATGACAGTGCAGACTCCATGAAGCTGTCCAGTGATAAGGCTGCACAGACGATCGAGGCACTGAAAGAGATCAGTGAGAAGGTAAAAGAAGCGATTTCCGTTATTTCCGAGCAGACAACCCAGACAAATGAATCTGCACAGAATATCCGGAAGGCTTCCCAGTTTATTTCCGAGATCGCATCCGAAACCAATCTGCTCTCCCTAAATGCGAGCATTGAGGCGGCAAGAGCCGGAGAAGCAGGCAAAGGCTTTGCGGTTGTTGCGTCCCAGATCCAGAATCTGGCAGAGCAGTCCAATACAGCAAGCGGCAACATTGAAAAGATTGTCAGCACTCTGATCGACAATTCCGAGAAGGTAGTCGACACCATGACGCAGACACAGGATATCATCAGCCGGCAGAATGAACATATCGACAGCACGGAACATACGGTAAACGGTGTCATCAATGAACTGGAGACATCTATCACAAAGATCCGCAGCATCGAGCAGAAAGCCAAGGAACTGGAGCAGGCAAGAGGTGAGATCATCGAAGCTATCGATTCCCTCTCTGTGATCGCCCAGCAGAATGTGGATGGGACAGCCAAGACCAGCGCTGCGATCACCGAAATGGCTGACAGCTTCCAGGTTATCGAAGATTCTACGGAAAATCTGCGAAGTACAGCAGATATGCTGGCACAGAACATCAGTAATTTTGTTCTGCCGGATACAGAAAACTAAAAACAACGCCCACTGTAAATACAGGGGGCGTGTTTTATTATGGCTGAATCAGCCTCTCATTTGCTATTATAAAGTGCACTCATTATCTCAGCTTCTGTTCGATCTCATTTTCGATCTTCTCTACGAACTCATCAACAGGCATTGTTGTTGTTTCAGCCTGTCCGTGCAGTCTGTAAGAAACAGTCTGATTTTCCATTTCATTAAAACCGAGCACCAAAAGGTACGGAACCTTTTCAATCTGTCCTTCACGCATACGATAGCCAAGCTTTTCGGATCTGTCATCCAGCTCTACTCTCACATACTTGTCATCCAGTTTTTCCTGAACGGATTTTGCATAAGCCATCAGCTCTTCATTGTCTGTCTTAACAGGCATGATCCTTACCTGTACAGGTGCCAGCCATGTCGGCAGGTTACCCTTTGTTTCCTCTAAGATATATGCCATGAATCTGTCAAGAGATCCGAGGATCGCTCTGTGCAGTACAACCGGTGTCTTCTTCTCTCCATCCTTGTCAATATAAGACAGATTAAACTTAGCCGGCAGACAGAAGTCAAGCTGACAGGTAGAAAGCGTATATTCATTACCGACAGCAGGCTTTACGTTAACATCCAGCTTCGGGCCGTAGAAAGCAGCTTCACCGATCTCCTCTGTATATTCGATACCGATGCTCTTCATAACATCACGCAGGGCATTCTCTGCTGTATTCCACATTTCATCATCATCATGATATTTCTCTTTGTTCTCCGGATCACGCAGGGACAGTACACAACGGTAATCTGTAATACCGAAATCCTTGTATGTGCTGAAGATCAGGTCTACTACTCTTGTAAACTCTTCCTTGATCTGTTCCGGTGTTACAAACAGATGGGCATCATTCTGGCAGAAATGTCTGCCTCTTTCAATACCCTTTAACGTACCGCTTGCTTCAAAACGGAAGTCATGTGCGATCTCACCGATACGGATCGGCAGATCTTTATAGGAATGCATTCTGTTTGCATAGATCATCATATGATGCGGGCAGTTCATCGGACGGAGCACAAAGGATTCTCCTTCCACTTCCATAGCCGGGAACATATTCTCCTTGTAGTGATCCCAGTGACCGGATGTCTTATACAGATTGACTGTTCCGACACATGGCGTCATAACATGCAGATAACCAAGTTTTCTTTCTTTTTCTTTGATATAATTTTCAAGCTCCTGCCAGATCGTGTAGCCCTTTGGTAAGAACATCGGTAAGCCACGGCCAACCAGATCGTCTACCATGAACAGGTTCATGTCTTTACCGATCTTTCTGTGGTCTCTTTCTTTGGCTTCCTCTAACAGTCTTAAATGATCTTCCAGTTCTTCCGGTGTCGGGAAACATACACCGTAAATTCTCTGCAGCACTTTGTTCTTGCTGTCGCCCTTCCAGTAAGCACCGGAATGTCTGATCAGCTTAAAGTTACGGCAAAGTTTTACATTTTCTACGTGCGGTCCACGGCAGAGATCCGTGAAATCGCCCTGCTCATAGCATGTGATATTGCCATCTTCCAGACCGTCGATCAGATCCAGCTTATACTCATCATCCTTGAACATTTCCTTTGCTTCTTCCTTGGAAATTTCCTTGCGGACGATTCGCTTACCGGATTTGCAGACCTTTTTCATTTCCTTTTCGATCTTCTCGATATCTTCATCACGAATGACATCATCTCCAAGATCCACATCATAGTAAAAGCCTTCTGCAACAACAGGCCCTACCCAGAATTTTGCCTGTGGATACAAATGCTTGATTGCCTGTGCCATCACGTGTGCACAGGAATGGTTAAGTGTCTTCAGCTCTTCGTTTTCTTTAAAGTTTACCATTTTCGTTTCCTTTCCTGATCTTGAACCGTATGCTTTGCTGTCGCTTGGTTTCTTTCCTCTTTCAGACTCGAAAATCCTGCCAGCTTCGCTGTCAGCCGTGCTTCGCACTTATGATTTTCTCGTTGTACGCTCGGCGAAACCAAATGCCAGCTTCGCTGTCGCTTGGTTTCTTTCCTCGCTACAAATAAACACCCTTTGATACGCATACACGCATCTAAGGGTGCTCTCACACGGTTCCACCTTATTTTTTACTCTTTGCTTATAACGCAGCTACACGGTGACGCTTCGACAACTGTCTTCTGCGCACAGCTCGGGAGTGGTCTTCATACAGGCTCTGCATAAGCAGCTTCCAGCATCTGCTGCTCTCTCTGAATACGTCCTCTGCACTACTCTCTCCGTCATTGCTTTTCCATTTCAAATGCATTTTACCACGCAAAATATGATTTCACAATAGGAATTTTTATCTTTTTTCAAGTTCTTTTTCAAATGAATACTGTTTCCAGATCAGATGCGATTACTATTTTATGCTGCATTTTCCAGACAATGTCCTGGAACATCCTTGGAGAAGTTACCTTAAACTACGGCAAATTCCTGACTGCGATCATCAACTTCCTGATCATGGCATTTGTTGTATTAGTGATCGTTAAAACGATCAACACCGCTTCCCCCAGACTTGCCGCTTTAGAAAAGAAGCCGGAAGAAACCAAGACAGCAAAAATGTGTCCGATGTGCAGAGCCGAAATTTCCATTGAAGCCTGTCGTTGTCCGCAGTGTACTTCTGTTTTAGATGAAGCTGAAATGCAGAAACGCAGCGTTCAATAATTCCCTTCATAAATATAGAAAGTCTCAGTTCTGTTTATCTGTACTGAGGCTTTTTATTTACAAAATCTATACAATCATGCTTCCCAGATCCTTTGAACCGGGATTCTGATCTCTGTGACAAATTTTTCAGGATCATCCGTCAGGCTATTATCGATCAGCGTGATCTCCCGGAAAAACGCTACCTGCCTCCCATGTGTCGGTATATTGTACATCTGCTGCAGCAGATTGCCTGACATGGGTGGCAGGAGAAATTTTATGATTTTTGTTGTATTTGATCCCTCTGTCAGATGCATACTCCTATATCCTCATAAATCATAGCCGTGCCTATGACATGAATCGTCCTAAACACGGCTATCCTGTTCTTTTCTCTTTATACCGTCACATGGCATGATATGCCGGTTCTTACTTACTTTGTCAGCTCTGTGATCACTTCATTGATGACCTTGCCATCAGCTTTGCCTTTGAGGTGTGGCATAACAGTCTTCATGATCTGACCTTTATTCTTAGTTGCAAGTACTTCTGCAAACTGCTCTGTCACGATCTTCTGTACTTCTTCTTTGGAAAGAAGCTTCGGTGCATACTCCTGCATGATATCATGACGCTTCTGATATTCTGCGATCAGCTCTGTTCTGTCCTTCGGGCAGGTATCGATCTGCTCCTGTACAGTCTTCAGTTCTTTTAAGATCGTGCTGTTTACCATATCTTCCGGGATCGCGTCTCTGCAGCCTGCATCGATCGCATTTTTCTTCACTGCGGAAACCAGAGAAGAGATTGCGTCCTTTCTTTCCTTGTCATGTGCCTTCATGGCAGCCATCATATCTTTTTGTAACTGTTCGATCGTCATTTTGTTTTACCTCCTGTTTTCAGCCATCTGTATATGGCATATTCTTATTTTACTTGTGAAACAGCTTCACAATCTGAATCCATATCAAGTATACTCCTGATCGGCCGCATTGAACAGAGGCTTTTACTTCCGGGACATTAAAATATTTTCTTTTCCATGACCTTTACACTACAGCCATAAGAAACAGCCAGTCCCAGCAGCGACAACACGATGATGCAGACCGTCAGCAGGATGCCATGCTGTGCCAGATTGCCAAGCAGCTGCTTAATATTTTCCAATTTGCCAGCCTCTGACACGGCGTTCATGACTGCACTCACTACAAAGATCAGCCCGCCAACTGCTGCCCATGCCAGTTTGCCCTTTTCCTGTCCGAAGCGAAGAATGAGTGGTATCATGATATCCACAAAGAGAAGTGCAACAGGCAGGATCGCAAAAGCACCGATCCATATTTCCTTCACAAAAAATGACTTTCCCTGCACGGTATATATAACTGCTTCCAGCACAACACTTGTCAGCCAGAAAGCCAGAAGCAGCAACAGATTTCCCACATATTTGCTTCTGACATAGACTTTCCTTGTGACAGGCAGTGTCAGCAAAAATGCCACGCCATTTCCCTGCTCATCATAGGACAGCGTTGTATTTGCGACAAGCGCCGCAAAAAAAGTAAGATAGCCAATAATAAATCCTGCATTCTCCCGCATGGCAAGATTCATACAGATTGCAACAAGTATCATCAACAAAAATACCCTTTTCTGCAGCATTAACAATTTATAGTCTTTTATCAATAATCCTTTCATTCTCGGCCTCCGTTCATCATCAGGATCAGTTCATCAATGCTTCCGTTTTCCATGACAAGATCCGGTTCATTTTCACGGTAATACTGCTTTTTATCCGTCAGGCACGCATAACCGTAGCTTTCCCTTTTGCTGCGCAGAATATACTGCTTATCCAGAAGCTCATACTTTTCTGCCGGTACCTTCAAAAGGGCATATTCGGAGAGAAGCACATCCGTATCTTCGTGCAGGATGATCTTTCCGTCCCGGATCAGATACAAATCATCACAGAGGCTTTCCAGATCCGTGGCAATATGCGAGCTGATCAGAACCCCTGCCTGCTCATGTGCCGTCATATACTCCCGGATCATGGCGAGCACTTCTTCTCTGGCTACCACATCCAGCCCGACTGTCGGCTCATCTAAGATCAGAAGCTCCGCCTCATGGTCAAGCGCGATCAATACTTTTAATTTGGCACGCATACCTGTCGAAAATTCCTTGATCTTTTTTGACAGCGGCAGTTCCATCCGGCTGCACTGTTCTAAAAATTCTTTCTCCGTCACTGACGGATACATCGCCGCAAGTACAGGGGCAATATCTGTAATCGTTAAATATTCGCTGAAGCCTGCGTCTGCAAATGCGACGCCGATCCGCTGCCTGTCCTGCGTTGTCAGCATTTCCACAGGCTTTCCGAATACCGTTACCTCTCCGCCATCCATTCTGACCAGCCCCAGTGCCACCTTAAAAACTGTCGATTTACCTGCTCCGTTTCTGCCGATCAGTCCGGTAATCCTGCCCGGCATCAGCTCTATACTGCAGTCCAGGGTAAAATCCTCATACTTTTTATGTACGTTTGTAAGTTTTAGCATATTACTCCTCCATTATCATTTCAAACAGATCTCTAAGCTCCTGCTTTGTCAGTCCGCAGCGCAGCGCCTTTTCCACTACCTTCTGCAGTTCCTGCTCCGCCATCATACGCTGCTGTTCCTTCACAAGCTCCCGGTTTGTTTCTGACACAAAGGTGCCCTTGCCATGCACAGTGACGGTAAGCCCTTCTTCTTCCAGCCTGTCATAAGCCTTTTTGACGGTCAGCGCGCTGATCCTCAGCTCTGCAGCCAGCCCTCTGACGGAAGGCAGCATGCTTCCTTCCGAAAGTTCACCCGAAGCAATCGCTTTCTTGATCTGCTCCATGATCTGTTCATAAATTGGTACCATTGACTGGTTATTGATAATCATATGCATATAATACTTCCTCCGGTACAAACAGTATATAACAGTATATAACTGTTGTCAACTGTTATATGCTGTTTATTTCATGTTTTCCTCGTCGCCATGACAAAAAAGCCACCTGCAGTTTTTCAACATACAGGTGGGTCTGACCGGTAATACATATGCTGCCGGCAATATCTATTTTTACTTTTACACTACTACTTCCGCATAAATGCCATCACAAGGGCATCCGGTCCGATGTGTGTTCCAATCGCCATGCCAATTTCATGCAAGCTGCAATCTGTCAGACCAAACTGCTGCACAGTTTCTTCCATAAACTGCTGTCCCATTTCAGCATTGTCACTGTGTGCAAACATGACAGGCATTGCAGGATCTGCCTCATAGTCCTTTAAGAAGCTCTGCATGCCTGACTTCGCCATACGCATACCCCTTGCCTTGCTGCGGCTTTCGATCACACCGTCCTTCAGCCAGAGCACCGGTTTGATCCCGATCACGCCACCGACTGCCGCCACAACCGGAGAAATACGGCCTCCCATTTTAAGGTACAAAAGCGTGGAAGGAACACCGGTCAGTATCACGCGTTCCCTGTCCTGTTCCAGTTTCCGGGCAAGCTCCTTTGCTCCCATACCCGCATCGCGGAGCTTTACCGCATATTCCACAAGCAGTCTTTCTGACAAAGATGCCTGCAGACTGTCTACCACATAGATATTGTCATATTCTGCCATATCCTTCGCAAGCATTGCACCATTATAAGTGCCGGATAATTTTGAGGAGATTGTGATCACCACGACCTCTTCCTGTTTTCCTTTCGCATCCTCAAAAAGCTCTAAAAACTCGGCCGGAGACGGCTGGCTGGAAACAGGAAGTGTATCCGTCTGCCGCAGTTTATCATAAAACCGTGTAAATTCAGCTTCTGTATTCTCGCTGAAAACTGTATCTGTAAAATTGGAACGGATTGCCACAAGTTCAATCCCCAGCTTTTTGGCTTCTTTGTCCAGTATATCTGTTCCCGTATCTGTTATAATTCTCATTCTACTCCATTTCCTGCCACATCCCTGATTTCCTGCATTCATGCAGCACATGACATCACTTTTCTTGACTTCATTCTCATATTGTGTCATAGTATAGGCAGACAAATATGAGCTATTTTGTATCACATTGAATACATAAATATGATTTTAGCAGGGATCCTGTGGAATACAAGGCGTTGATGTGAGACATTTTATCTCATTTTATATCATGATTTGGATTCAAAAGTCCCCGACTTTGATGCCTGCGGATTGTTCCGTGATATGAACAAAAGCAACGCTTTTCAGCGGCAGAATGGAGTTTACGATGAAAGAAACTGATAAACGACTGGAAGCAAACCGTCTTGTGAAGCTGCGGATCGCAAGAGCTTTGACAAAGCTTATGGAAAAGAAAAATTTTTCGGATATTACGGTCACAGAGATCGTGCAGACCGCAGGTGTAGCAAGAGCCTCCTACTATCGGAATTTTACTTCCAAGGAAGAAGTACTGATCAAGGTAACAGATGAGATCTGGCAGAATTACAGAGAAAAAGCCGCCAAACTATCTGACGACTTTTTCGGATATGATTCCATCTTATTGATCTTCCGCTACTTCAAGACCTACAAGCATTTTATCTTATGCGTATATAAAGCAGGTCTTGCCTATATTTACCTGGATATTTTCGACAGGCAGTTAGAAGAACAGATCGGCGATATGCCATATAATGATGTGGGACGCTATAAAATTTATTTTTATTCCGGCGCCCTTTACAATGTGTTTTTAAAATGGCTCGAAGGCGGTATGCAGGAAACACCTGCCGCCATGGCACAGATGGTCAGAAGCCTGATCTTATAAATTGGGATGCTCCATACGCCATAAAAAAGCGGCGTTCCTAACTCCCTGCCTGGGAAATCAGAAACGCCGCCTGTTTAGCCTAAATTAAAACTTTTATTTTGTAACCTTCATTGTGTAAGTACACTTTCCACCTTTACCGGTATAGAAATAATCCATATAAATTGTTTCGCCTTTTTTCAGCTTGATCTTACCATATCTACTTGCCAGATACGTATCTGTTGTTACCTTCCGACCTTTGTAAAAATCATTGTAGCTGTCTTTTGTTGCTGTAGATAAATAGGAGCATCTGCCACCCTGTGTTTTTACAGTCTGAGACATAGGGTATTTACCATTATAATATAGTTTACGGATATACAGACTACCCAGATTATGATCTGCTCTGCCTTTTACCTTTGGAGAAGTTGCAATTTTACTGATCGTTACCTTATAAGTACCTGTCTTTGGTGCTGTAAATTTTACAAGCATGTTATTTCTGGAATTTACCTTGTAGGTTGTTCCAAGCTTCAGCGCCGGTGCTTTCTTCTGCTTTTTGTTTGCTGTAACTGTTTTGGTTTTTGCCTCTGCCTGTACGCTTGCAGTTGCCGGAACAAATACCGCAACACATAATACAAGTGCAAGAGCCATTAAAAGTTTCTTGATTCCTTTTTTACTTTTCATAAGTCCCTCCATATAAAGATAGTTTTGTGATATACACAATTTCAGTATACGGGGTAGATCATGAAATCGCAATGCTTTTATTGCATTTTATGCAATTTTAGTAAAACATTTTGGCATTTTTAGTTATTCTATCTAAAACAAAAACATCATATAGCCGCAATCACGCTTGGCTACCTTGCGAAATATAATGAATTTGTACAACAAATTCATTATGCAGCCACCACACATCGGCGAAGCCGATTTTACATGTGTGGTGGTTCACGTTTATCTTGCTCGTATTTTACCCGGCTCTGGTCGAAAAAGAGCGTTTCGATCTCGCCGCCGGGTAAACGAGCGATAAATCTCAGTCGCCTACGCTATCGATTGCTTGCTATATGATGTTTCTGTTTTTATATATTTCTATCTTATAACTGAACCTCAACAAAAATATTGTAGATCGCACGGATCGCTGCATCAAAATCTTCATTTTTCACACCGATAATGATATTCAGCTCGGAAGATCCCTGATCGATCATCTTGACATTGACATTGGCATGTGCCAGTGCGGAGAAAATTCGTCCGGCTGTACCACGCGTCTGTCTCATACCGCGTCCTACGACTGCGATCAGTGCCAGATCAGACTCCAGATCAATGGAATCCGGATGTGCCATCTTATGGATCGCTGCCAGTACACGCTGCTCTTTTTCCATGAATTCTGACTGGTGTACAAATACGGTCATTGTATCGATACCGGATGGTACGTGTTCAAAAGAAATCTCATTTTCTTCAAATGCCTGCAGCACCTTTCTGCCGAAACCGATCTCGGAGTTCATGAGATCCTTTTCAATATTGATGGAACAGAAGCCCTTCTTACCTGCAATACCTGTGATCACGTACTTTGGCTTCTGGCAGGTGCTTTCTACGATCCATGTGCCATTATCCTTCGGTGCATTTGTATTACGGATGTTGATCGGGATACCTTCCTTACGAACCGGGAAGATCGCATCCTCATGCAGCACGGTAGCACCCATGTAAGAAAGCTCTCTCAGTTCGCGATAGGTAATTGTTTCAATGCCCTTCGGATTATCGATGATACGCGGATCAGCGATCAAAAAGCCTGATACATCTGTCCAGTTTTCATACACATCCACATGTGCAGCCTTAGCCACGATAGAACCTGTGATATCGGAACCGCCTCTGGAGAAGGTCTTTACACTGCCATCTAGTTTCGCACCGTAGAAGCCCGGAACAACTGCCTTTGGTGTTTCTGACAAACGCGCGGAAAGTACTTCATTTGTGTGATCAGGCATAAAATTGCCTTCTTCATCAAAGAAGATCACTTCTGCTGCATCGATGAATTCATAGCCCAGATAATTTGCCATAATGATACCGTTTAAGAACTCCCCACGGCTTGCTGCATAATCACTGCCCGCTTTCTTTTTAAAGTTCTCACGGATCACTTCAAATTCCTTATCCAGAGAAAGCTTTAATTTCAGTCCGTCGATGATCTCCTGATATCTTGCTTTGATCGCATCCAGTTCTTTATCAAACGCATCATCACTTTCTGCCAGTGCATAGGTATTGTACAGCATATCCGTTACTTTTGTATCTTTGCTGTTTCTCTTACCCGGTGCAGACGGAACCACATAACATCTTGACTTGTCTGCGCGGATGATCTTTCCGACCTTCTCAAACTGCTCTGCACTTGCTAATGAACTACCACCAAATTTTACTACTTTTTTCATTTTCCTACTCCTCGGTATTTATTTTCACTTAGGATCACACGAGCTGTCATGTGTGATTCCATATGTAATCCTGCTTACTCCTCAACACGGATCCGGCTGATGATCTCACCGACCTGTGCACTCTTTTCTTTAAATGTTTTCTCGCTCATAGCCTGTGTAAAGAAGCCCTTTTCTCCTGCGATCTGTGCATCGATCTCTTCCACATCACCAAATACTTCCTTTGCCTTTGCAAAATCAGCATCCTTCACACGAACAAAGAAACGCTTTACGGAATCATCCATGCTGGACAATGTCAGTTCTTCTTTATCCCAGAAACAGAATACTGTCTTGCCAAGATGCTTCACACAGTCAATGATATCGGATACAACCGCGCTTGCTGTCGGAAGCTTACCTGCTCCTGCTCCATAATACATTGTATTCCCCAGTGTATTGCCGTGTACCAGAATACCGTTAAATACGTCATTTACAAAATAAAGCGGGTTCTGGTCATTGATCATGCAAGGGGTTACCATGGCAAAATATTTGCCGTCCACTTCTTTGCTCATGGCAAGCAGCTTGATCGTATAGCCTGCCTTTTTTGCATATGCAAAATCATTTGTAGTGATCTTTGTAATACCCTCTGTATAAATATGCTCAAAATTTACATTTTTACCATAGATCAGAGAAGAAAGAATGGCGATCTTACGACATGCATCATAACCTTCCACATCTGCTTCCGGATTGCGCTCCGCATAGCCTTTGTCCTGTGCTTCCTTCAGTACTGTATCAAAATCTGATCCTTCCTTTTCCATCTTTGTCAGGATATAGTTTGTTGTACCATTTAAAATACCTGTGATACCGTCTACACGTTCCGGTGTCAGAGAAGCATTTAACGGACGAATGATCGGAATACCGCCGCCGACACTTGCTTCAAACATATAGTTGCATTTGTTAGTGCGCGCTAGCTCAATTAATTCTGCACCATGCTTTGCAACAAGCTCTTTATTTGATGTACATACGCTCTTACCTGCACTGAGTGCTCTCTTTGTAAAGGTATAGGCCGGTTCCACTCCGCCCATTGCTTCTGCGATCACAAGCACCTCAGGATCGTTTAAAATAATCTCAACATCATGTACAACAAGATTCTCATAAGGATCTCCCGGGAAATCACGCAGATCCAAGATATATTTGACATCAATCTCATCTCCGGCTTTCTTATTTACCATATCCTGATTTGTTTTGATTACCTCAACGATACCGCTTCCTACTGTACCATATCCTAATACTGCTACTTTTACCATTTTCTTTACTCCTTAGCTATGATTTTCACGTAATGTACGCCTTTTTGTTTTTCCATCTCATCGACCATCAGGGATACATCCGCCGTTGTCGGCAATATCTGTACACTGATCGTCAGGGAGGCAACTCCGTTGATCGGAATACTCTGATGGATGGTTAATATATTTGCTCCGAATGTTGCGATGATCTTGAGCACATCCGATAACAATCCCGGTTCATCATCCATTTGGAAGGTCAGCGTGATCGTTCTGCCCGCCGCCGTATCGTGGAATGGGAAAATATCGTCCTTATACTTATAAAAAGAACTGCGGCTGATCCCCACCCGCTCTGTTGCTTCCTGCACGGAAACAGCACGTTCGGACTCTATCAGTCTCTTTGCTTCCACGACCTTTAACAATACTTCCGGTAATGCTTTCTGCTTTACCACAAAATAGCCGGTAGACTGCTCCATTTCTTTCACGCTCCATTCTTCCGAATGTTTTTGTACGGCGCACAACTGTATGCCGCCGAGAGATATCATAGCATATCCCCCATTTGTACGCAAGTCCCTATTTTTTGAAAGTCTTTTTCTCCCAATAATGAAGGGGTTCTATCTTTTCATTCGAAAATCCTTCTGCCCGCAACAGAGACGAGATACGCTTCGCGAATCTCGCTCTGATCAGCGGTCGTCGAATGTCTGCCCATGCAAGCATGGCATTCATTCTCCTCGTCGCCATGACACAAAACGGGCAATGTATATGATACACTGCCCGTTCTAAGTCTCTGTCTGATTTTCACTCTGATTCATTTTACGCCTCTTTGATCAGATTCTTTCACCAAAGCTCTTGTAATATTCACCAAAGAACTCATTGATTTTACCCATAATCTTTTTCATAACACTCACCATAACCTTTCTGAAATATATAAATTGATCAGTTACTTTAGAGGTCCGGCCTGACTTCCTTTTGATGATTATAATGTAACATATGGGTTTTACAATGTAAAATACATATTATAAACGTACTGCAATACTTTCTGAGTATTATACAGTGGTTGTGCTCTACGATCGTTTTTATATGCATTGTCACATATGCATTCACGAAATCCGGTGCATCTGTTAGGCAGGATCACATGCATTTTCAGATATTCTGTCAGCTGCTCCTGATAAATGCAAGGAACTCCTGCGCCACATGGGAGAGTGTATGATTCTTTTTCCAGATCAGGGCATAGGATGCATACGCATCCGGATGCTCTATTTTACGGATGCAGACTTCCTTGTTCTTTGCCATTGCGGAAATAGAAGCCGGATAAATGGAAATCCCGACACCGTGCAGGCTCAGCTCATATGCATTCATCATATGTGCAATCCTGCCGCGGATCGCAGGTGTCTGACCGGTACTGGAAAACCATTTGTCAATCTCACTTTTTCTGGATTCCCTGGAAGGGATCAACAGCGGATACGGCAGAAGATCATCCGGCTTTACCGGATCATTTTCCGGCGTATATAATGGATGTCCCTTGGGGATCATTGCCACCCATGGCTCCCGGTAAACCGGAAGTACCTGAAATTCTTCTGTATTATAGGGTGCTGTGATCATCGCGATCTCACACAGACCTTTCATGACACGGTTATTCACATCATCCGTATTGCCATTCCAAAGATTGTACTGCACGTGCGGATGCTGCTGCCCGAATGCTGCAATCCATTCCGCAAACAAACGCGGTCCGCAGCCTTCCACAGAAGCAATATATAAGGTTCCCTGCAGACCTTCTTTTCTTTCCCTGACTTCTTCCTCAGAACGGTGCACAAGATCCAGTATTTGGGATGCATACTGCAAAAACAGTTCTCCTTCTTCTGTCAGCGTTACTTTATGCGGTGAACGGATAAAAAGCTGTGTACCAAGCTCTGCTTCGAGATCCTGGATCTGCCTTGAGAGCGGTGGCTGTGCGATCGCCAGTTTTTCCGCCGCCCGGGTAAAATTCTTTTCCTCTGCTACAGCCTTAAAATACCTGATATGTCTCAATTCCATGATGTATTCCCCTTTTCCAGAATCATTTTTTACTCCGCCGGATCGCTTGCCTGTTTCTCCGCCAACATACGGCAATCGGTTTTCTCATCCCGACGCATATTTCATCACGGATTGCACCGTTTACACGGATCATCATAACCAGCTGCCACTGCTTCTTCCCTTGTTGTAAACGGCACCTGATTCTGCGGATCCGGCAGATAACTGCAGGAAGCCTTATGCAGCTTGCCGTTATTGCGATTACCGATATAATTGCCTGCCTGCGGCGTTTCGTCTGCCACAACCGGTTTCTGCTCCTGCGCAGGAAGTGTTACCGCATCCGACTGCCCGGCTGTTGACATGTCCTGTGCAGCTGCTGCATCTGTCTCATTTGCAGGCTGTATTTCCGCCCCGGTCTGTGCATTTTTAGTCCGCTCTCCTGCCTGCCAGCTCTCGGAAGGTGCACAGTTCCATGTGATCCCGGTTCCATCACTTTCCGCGATCACAGAGCCCTGCTCATCTGTACGGAATACCTGAATGCCCATGCTGCGGAATCTGTTGAGTACTTCCGCATGCGGATGCCCATAGCTGTTTCCCTCACCGCAGCTGATCACCGCATACGTGGGGCTTACTGCATCCATAAATACCTGTGAAGATGCAGTGTCACTTCCGTGATGTCCCGCCAGGTAAACATCTGCACTAAGATCCGCGCCGGATGCGATCAGATCCGCCTCGGCTTCTGCTTCGCAGTCTCCGGTAAATAGAAATCTGTTATTTCCGTTTTGCACCATAATGACAATGGATGCGTTGTTGGAATCCGCATATTCTTTTACGGGAGCAAGAATCGTAAAAGATGCATTTCCAAGTGTATATGTATCTCCAACCTGACAGTCCGATGCGGTCAGACCTTTATACTGCATCGCGTCCCTGACTTTTTGTGTTGTTTTATTATCCTTCTCATAATTAGAAAGAAAAAGCTGTCCGATCCCAAATTTCGTAATAATGACCGGAGCACCGCCGATATGATCCGCATCCGGATGCGTCAGTACAAGGTAATCGAGATTTTCCACGCCCTGTTTTGTCAGATAGAGCTGTATCTTTGTACCCTGATCGCTGTCACCGGTATCAATCAGCATGGCATGCCTGCCACTCTTTAAAAGTGTCGCGCTGCCCTGTCCGACATCTATGTAATGTACTTCAAGTGGTTCCTGACTATATCCATCCGGATCCGCTGCTTCTCCCTCTGTATCCCCGGATGGCTGCATGAGCATATCACCTGTGAGCTGTCCATCCATCCTGATTTCATCCGTTGCTGCTGTCTCAGCCGATATCTCTTCCGTCTGCACAGCTTCCTTCTGCCTGCTATCCGGTGCATTATCGCCGCCCTGCGAGCTGCATGCTGCCAGGAGCACGATAAGTGCCAGAAGCGGTGCCAGAAGCTTATTGTGTCGTTTCCCTGATTTTCCTGTTTTTTTCATAGCCGCTCCTTTATCGCAGTAATGAAAACCTGTTTTCCATCAATGTCGTGTGTAATAATGCTATCTGTTCATCGCATTTTCGTAAATACATTATAAAAATTATAACATCATAATTGAAAAAAGCACGAAAATCTTTTTGCAAATACTTAGAGTAAAAAATGCAGTAAAAGGCAGCAGAAATACAATCACTTCCCTACTCAGATAACCGTTGACTAAGAACATCTGTAGCCTCCGGTTGATTCGCAGGTCTGTATTTGCATTTCTGCTGCCTAAGCAGTCTTTGATATGAAAAATTACTATATTTTCAGCATCTTCTTTGCTTCCTCTTCCGAGATATGCTGGGTCTCCATCAGATTATTGATAAGTTCCGTTAAAGTTTCCGCTTTACCAGCGATTCTGCCACGCTGCTCACCAATCTCTTCGCCCTCACGTTTCCCGGCATTGAATTCGGATAGCAGACACCTTTCATAATCCTCTCTTGCTTCACACTGCATACGGATCTTTTCATCTTCACTCAGTTTCTTCATCGTTACTACCATCTTCTCAAATACCTCCTCTCCGTTTGCAAGCTGTTCCAGTTCTTCCAGCGTCTCAGCCTTAAATATGCTTGCCCATTTTAAAAGCTTTTTATTTACGTTTTTCTGTTTTCTGGCTGCATCTAACTGCGTCAGATCAAGTACCTTGATGCAAAGCTTATCCGAATATTGGAACTTATCTTCCACATCCATGATTTGGTATTGTGCCATGAATTTCGGATGCTCTTCAAATAAAGTGAAGTCCAAAATACCAATATGATACGTCGGAAGCAGCTTACTATAATCTTCTCCACTCTTTAAACTGTCAAATGCTCTTGCCCAGTACAAAAGGGAACGTTCCACCCAATATGTCTGCTTATACACCTGTAGTTCAATATTGATGATCTTTGCATTGTTCAATGTGAGCTTAACATCCAGAATGCACTCTTTGCCTTCAATCTCTTTGCCAAGCTCGATTGGATTTTCAATATGGCAGCTTGCAATATCCGCTTCATCCATTTCAAGCAGTGTAGCCAGAAGATTCCGTAATACTTCTTCGTTCTTCTGCAAAACCGCATGAAACATGTAATCATTGCGCATCCCATAAAATTTTCTCTTTTCTGTCATCTGTATGACCCTCCTTTGTTTTTGCAGGAGTAATCAATACAGCTATCCTATCTTCCGAAACCCCTGCTTTATAAATGATTTGTGTGAAATAAAGCATG
>OGYC01000635.1_pt1 | contig 35984 bp, 28 predicted proteins | sample 1576461 | NCBI WGS metagenome assembly OGYC01 (sample SAMEA3541569, study PRJEB24748) | human gut metagenome | biome: human gut; feature: human-associated habitat; material: faeces | place: China | collected 2012 | reverse complement strand
ATGCGAAGCTGTGCGCTTATGCGGTATTAGCAGTCGTTTCCAACTGTTGTCCCCCAGTACAAGGCAGGTTACCCACGCGTTACTCACCCGTCCGCCACTAACTTACATATCGCTAGGCTTCAATGTAAGTCCGTTCGACTTGCATGTGTTAGGCACGCCGCCAGCGTTCATCCTGAGCCAGGATCAAACTCTCATGTTAAAATGGTGTTTGTGTCCTGCCAGTTTTATCTGGCATTGTTTACTGTTAATTCGGGTAGCTTCTCGATCTTTCGATCGATCTGCTTGTTCTTGAATTTCTCTGAAAATCTTGGAATTTTCAGGGTTGCATTACTGTTTATTTGTCAAAGATCAGTGTTTCTTTCGTTGCTGTTGTTCTCAGCGGCAACTCTGATATCTTATCATGTCCGCTTTCGTTTGTCAACAACTTTTTTAAAAACTTTTTTATTTTGAAAAGCTTTCGTTTTTCGCGACATTTGGTATCTTATCATACCTTGTCGGTATCTGTCAACAACTTTTTCAAAAACTTTTTAAGTCTTATCGGAAGCTGTTTCGTCGTCTTGGCACTGCCGCAACAACGAAACTGAGTATATCACCCTATCTTCCACTTGTCAACACTGTTTTTTATTTTTTTCAAAAAATATCTACAATAGTTGAATTGTATATTCATTTGATGCATTTTTAACACGAAGTGCTATCGTCTGTACAGCACCTGCCACATTTTCGTTTACTTCCAGTAATAGTACCAGTTCCTGTGACTGTCCGGGTTCCAGTGTCTCCGCATAGGTAGACATGTCATTCGGCAGCATGGTAGTCAGTGCATTTGCCCTGATGCTGTCATTCACTGTAATAATATATCTGGAGTCCGTATTCAGCAGATCGATCTTCTCTTCCTGCTCTGTTCCATTCGTCAGATGGAATCTGAGCACCAGCAGTTTCTTCCCAGCGGATGCATCCAATGCAAAATACTCATCCGTAGCCCCGTCCTCGGGATAAGAATCTGTTAGCATATAATCCTCATAGGTAATGCTGACACCCTCCGGCAGCCCAAAAAAGTCTTCCATGCTGGCAGTAATATCTTCCTGCGCCGTGGGCATCGTCACTTCTGTGGTACCGGTACTACCCGTCTCTTCCGCTTCTGCCTCTTCCTGCGCTGCTTTTGCTGCTTCCCTCGCTGCTTCCTTTTCCAATTTGGCGATCACCATTTCGGGATCTACCAGGCGGCTGCGATTACTGGCATCGTATTTTAACAAAGTCACTGCCGCATACTCTCCGACCCGCTGGGATTCCTCTTCCGTCAGATCCGGGATCTCGTTACCGCAGGCTGTCATGGATAACATCATTGTGCATAATAAGGCTCCGCATACAATGTTTTTATTACGTCCTGTCATAATTTTATTCCTTTTTCTTTCTTCCTGGCTCTTACATCACTCATTGCATTTCTTTTCCAGTATAATATAGATTCCGGCGATTACAAGAGCAATTACGCCTACCACGAAGAAAAGTATGGTTTTCTGCAGGATTGGTGCGCCCCAGTAATCATATAAAGCTATTTTACCACAAGTACACAAAGAAAGCACTAAACCATAGATTCTGACGGGCTTATCCTTTTTCACGAAGCCGGCAGTCACGCTTACCAGTGCGATCAGCATGATCAGAATACTGTTGATCACAGGGATATTCGTTTTGACGATCAGTGCCATATAGGTCAGGAATATCACAAGAATCAGTTCTCTGTGTTTAAAATTCTTATAATATTTTTCCTGCAGGGTCAGTACCAGATAAGCCAGCACAAACACAAACATACATAAATAAGTAATGTAGGAATTCCGATATACCGGGTCTGCCAGACCGATCAGTGCTCCGACCTGTCCGATCATTACGAATACGTTAAATACGAGGATTCCCTTACCCCGCATACAATTCACATTATTGAACAGCAGAATGCTCACGAAGAGGATTCCGGAAAATGCCGGCAGCTTTATCATAGGCATCAAATGCGCCAGAGCAAAAAATGCCAGTGAAAAAGTCAGCACGATCTCCTGGTAGGTACTCCATTCATGCACAAGGAACATACTGAGGATCGTTCCCGCCAAAAGTACATAAGCATAAGGGATCTCCTTCCCGTTCATCAGAAGCAGGATACAATATACCGTAGTAAGGATGGCATCCAGTGCAGCAAGGCCCCCTTTTGCCAGGCGTGACAGTATTTTTACTGCTATCAGCAATACCGTAGTGCAGATTACAATTCCCCAATCATTCTCTATCACTGAAAATCCACAAAAAGTCACGAAACTAAAGAAATAGCACGGAAGCCATTTCTGCCATCCTTTTTCCGCCTTCCGCAAAGCGATCACAGTCAGTATTGTGATAACAAATGCGATTCCGGTCAGGGCAAAAATGCCTATATATCCATCCGTCTCTGCTGCTCTCCAATAATCATCCATACCCGCCCCCGTCATGATTCCGGATACCAGAATAAATGCGATGTATACTGCAAGCAGTCCTCCGCTTTTTACCACATGTCCGGCCTGCTTTTCTATTTGTGCATAACGGGTCTGTGCCACCAGTGTCAGATGAGCTATCAGGAAAAATACACTATAAGCGGCAACTCCAACGCCAACCGGCATGCTCTGTGTCCGCACGATGCAGCCTACAACCGTCGGAAACAGTACTGTGGTGCTGGCAAGCAGGATCAGCTGTGATGCCGTATGGAATCTGTGCACCGGTACGCATGCACACAATATACTCAGGATCAGGATCAGTCCCATTACCATCAGGACCTCCGCCATCGATAATCCGGAGGACATGGATAACGGATAGGCGCAAAGCCAGCAGGAAGCAATCCCTAGCAGTCTGTGGATCAGCGAATCCCGTTTCCGGCTCAGTAGTACCGTGCCTACGGTGATCACACCAATGATCAACGCTGCGGGAAGCATCCCGAAATTATGTAAGGAAAGCGTATTGATCATGGTGGACAGATACAAAGCCGCCATACCGATCGCCGAAAATATCTGTGCAAGCTTCGGTAATTTTCTTCGGATCAACAGCTCTGCTAACAGCACTACGCCCAGGGATACCACATACAGAGAGATTCCCTTGATCCATCCGTTCATGAAATACATTCCCATCAGCACCAGAGCTGTCAGGATAAATACACCTCCCACCACAGAGAGAGCAATAGTTCCAATGAGATATTCCGCATTCTGCCTTTTCTTCGTCCCCTGTACTGTTGCCGGCTGTGTGGAGAACTGCCCTGACGATTGTTCAGTAACCTGTCCTGCCGGTTGCCCAGTGAACTGTCCTGTCTGTTGCTCTGTGAACTGTCCTGCCGAATGTTCCTGCATGGTCTCCTGCACGGGAGGCTGTGCGGTCTCCTGTACCTGCCCTGTGGCAGCACTTTCTGCTCTTGCCGCATTCAGTTTCTGTCTCTGATGCCAGTATTCCACGCTTTTATCCAGCTCTGCCTGTAACTGCTCCACATATTGGGGCTGTTTCTGTATTCTCGGGATCAGTTGCTGTACATACTGTGTAAAAATCGGATCCTTGGACTGCATCAGGTATTCCCTTGCCTGCTGCTCCAAAAGCTTTGCTCTGTCCTGCTGTGTATTCTGTTCCATATAATATCCTCCCCGCATTGTATGATCTATTGCGTCACGTATGCTTTGTATCTCTCCATATCCTGTCTGTGACAGTCCGCATGGATCAGGATACCGTCCTCCCTGTACTCCGTAGAAAAAACCTGCGCCTCTTCCATAAGATAGGAAGCTACATTCCCTGCGCTGTACGGGATCAGGAAAGTACAATCCACATTATCCGCATAGACCTGCTGCTCAATGGCTTCTGCCAGTTCACGGATACCGGTATTCTGCCCTGCGGCGAGATACCAGTGCTCCTGTCTCTTCTGCGGCAGCGGTTCCATGCCGCATTTGTCTGCTTTATTATACACCACGATCTGCGGAATGTCACCTGCTCCCAGTTCCTTCAGAGTATCGGCAGTGACCTGCATCTGCTGTCTGTAATTTTCATCGGAAAAATCCACCACCTGAACCAGCAGATCTGCGTATTTTACCTCTTCCAGGGTCGAGCGGAATGCCTTTACCAGACCGTGTGGCAGCTTATTTATAAATCCAACTGTATCCGTCAGGAAAAATGGCTTGTTGTGCCCCGTATCTATACTGCGGACGCTGGTTTCCAATGTAGCGAACAGCATATCTTTTTCCATGACAGTCTTCTCCGGAAGTTCTCCGAACTGCTCTACCATGCGGTTCAGGATCGTAGACTTTCCCGCATTGGTATAGCCCACCAGCGCCACCTGCGGAGTCCGGGACTGCTGTCTTTTCCTGCGTTGCACATCCCGGGTTCTGCTGACATCCTCCAGCTCTTTTTTCAGTTCCGTGATCCGGTGTTCGATCTTACGTCTGTCCAGCTCCAGCTTCTTCTCACCGGTACCCTTATTACTCATACTGCCGCTGGCGCCGCCCTGACGGCTCAGTGCATCGTACATGCCCACCAGCCTCGGAAGCATATATTGCAGTCTCGCTGTCTCCACCTGTAGTTTCGCTTCTCTGGTCTGTGCCCGTATGGCAAATATGTCAAGGATCAGATTCGTCCGGTCGATCACCGTCAGTTCCAGCTCTTTCCCTAGATTCCTCACCTGGGACGGTGTCAGGGAATTGTCGAATACAACCTCCTGCGCACCTCTCTCCTCCGCCAGTCTGCGTACCTCAGCCACCTTGCCCGTTCCGATATATAATGCTTTGTTCACATGGTCCAGCCGTTGTACGATCTGACCCACGACTTCCTTCTCCGCGGCTTCTGCCAGACTTGCCAGTTCTTCCATGGAATGCTCAAAATCCGCTTCTTCCCCGATGTCCACACCGACTAACAGCACCTTTACCGGTGCCTCCTGCATCTGTTCTTCCCTCATATAAAAATATATCCTTTTAAAATCATTATTTTGTCTCTAATTCAAACCAGAATTCCACACCGTTGGTGTAATTGATCACACCGTAAGGCTGGTTCATGGAATCCATGATTGCCTTCACTATGGACAGCCCCACACCACTGCCACCGTATTCTCTGGTTCTGGCTTTATCTACTTTATAGAATTTCTCCCAGATGTGGCCGATGGAATCCTCCGGAATCGGCTTGCCGGTATTAAATACTGATACACGCACCCTGCCATCCTTCTGTTCCATTTTGACATCGATGATCTTCTCGCCCTCGCAGTGATTCACCGCGTTGGAGAAAAAGTTCATAAATACTTCTTCTATTTTGAATTCGTCCGCCCAGGCATAGATCGGAGGATACTCTTCCATCCGCACTGTGATATCATTCTGCCTGGTCAGGATTGCCGCCGACTGGATATAATTTTTCACCAGTGCCGTAATGTCGAAGCGTTCCATAGCCACCACATCGTTGCCGAATTCCAGCTGGTTCAGCGTCAGAAGCTTTTTCACCATGTTGTTCATCTTCGCCGCTTCATCCACGATGACATCACAGTAGAACTGTCTGCTCTCGGGATCGTCATTGACGTCCTCCTGCAGTCCTTCCGCATAGCCCTGGATCAGAGCGATGGGAGTCTTCAGTTCATGGGAGACATTCGCCAGGAACTCCTTACGCATTTCATCAACAGCTTCCTTTTTCTCCACATCCCGCTGCAACTCATTATTCGCAGTCTTCAGTTCCGAAATCGTCTGTTCCAGGGAATCGGACAGTTTATTAATGTTCTCTCCCAGCAGATCGATCTCATTGTGAGCCCTGCCCCGGTATTTTGCTTCAAAATCCAGTTGTACCATCCTCTGTGAGATATCGTTCAGCTCCAGGATCGGCTTCGTCACACGTCTGGAGACAAACCAGATAATGATTCCTCCCGCCAGCGCTCCCAGACAGCCGACCATCATATAAAAACGATTGGCGATCCTGGCACTCTCCTGAATACTGGAGAGCGGTGTCTGCATGATAAAAGAGATTCCGGTATTCAGCCTTCCGTAGATCTCTAAATATTCCTTATTCTCCTGCCCGGTTCTCTGGATCACATAGTCATCACCGTTCTCGATGACCCGCTCGTTATCCGAAAACGCTCCAAAGCCGAACACATAGCCGATCAGACGGTTTTCCAATCTCTCACCGCCGTTGATGGATACATATTTCATGTTGGAATTCACGTCCATGACACATACTGTCATGTTATAGCTTCTGCACACATCATCCAGCTCCCTGGCGAATTCCTCTGAACCATAGCTGTCACTCTCCGCCGCCTGCTTGATCGTCTCATAAGCATCGTGAATGACATCCAGCTTGCTCTGCATATAGACTCTGCCTAAAAACATATAATTCAGCAGCAGACACAAAAGAATCGTCCCGATCATCAGCCCGATAAATATCCAGGCGAACTGCCCTCTGATAGAATGCACTTTTTTCTTCTGCTGTTTATTCTGCTGTTTCATCCATTTTGTACCCCATTCCCCATATGGTCTTGATGAGATTGCCTTCCTCGCCCAGCTTGCTGCGCAGCTTCTTCACATGGGTATCAATGGTACGGGCATCCCCGAAGTAATCATAGTTCCATACGTTGTTCAGTATCTTCTCTCTGGATAGGGCAATTCCCTTATTTTCCATAAAATAGGTCAGAAGCTCGAATTCTTTATAGCTTAAGTCCACATCTTTTCCATCTATGATCACACGGTGTGCTGTCTTATCCACGGTGATCCCGCCGCAGATCAGTGCTTCGTCCTGCCCTAACTGGTTCGTCCGTCGCAGGATCGCTTCCACCCGTGCCACCAGGATCTTGGGGCTGAAGGGCTTGGAGATATACTCGTCTACTCCCAGCTGGAAGCCCTGCAGCTCATCTCTCTCATCCCCACGGGCTGTCAGCATAATAATAGGAACTTTAGAATTCACACGGATCTCCCGGCACACCTGCCAGCCATCCATTTTCGGCATCATCACATCCAGAATGATCAGTGCTATATCCTTATCCTTATAAAAAATATCCAGTGCCTCCTCGCCGTCTCCGGCCTCCAGCACCTCAAAATTACTCTTCACCAGGAAATCCCGGACCAGCTTACGCATCCTGCTCTCATCATCTACTACCAGTATTTTCAGTCTGTCCATACGCACCCTCACCTTTCCGTTGTAAGACATAGTATAGCGCGAAAATATGTCAATTCTGTGAACCCCCGGTTTCCGTATTTCCTGTATTTCCTATATTCTCTGTATTTTCTATATGTAGTTCTCTCTCTCTTTCCCTGACCGTCTGCTCTCTTCTAGTCAGCTCCTGCTCCCAGGAAGCATATTTATCCTGAAGATTCCGCTCGTAATTCAGGATATTGGGCTGGTCGGAATTCAATGTGATCACAAACATGGCAATGATCGCCACAATCATCACAATGTTCATGATCACCGACAGGCGGATACCCGCCTTTTTGCCCCCATCTTCCGGCATGGGCTGGATGCGTCTTCTGGCAGGAGATGTCTTCGTCCTCACATCGGCAAAGCTCGTCCACAGAGGAATCGGAGGTACTTCCTCCCCCAGTTCTTCTTCCCGGGCGCGCAGCTCTCCCTGCAGCTCCCTGAGGTATTCCAGTCCTACCGGGGTACGGAACACCCGGTCTTCCAGCGCTTTTTTATAAATGGCAAGAACCGACTGAATATCCGCATGGTCAATGCGCTTATCCAGATAGGCGATCTTCTGCCGTTCCTGCTCCGCAAGTCCGGCATCCTTCTCGGAATAGAAGGCGAAGCCGGACACTACATGTTCTCTCTGTTCTACATCCATTTACAGGTTCTCCTCCATTGTATCTGCCGCATTCTGCAGTAAGATATGCTCTCCCTGCACCAGGGGATAATGCACGGGAATCTCCCCATCCAAATTCTCCCGGTACATATCCACGGCTGTGATCTGGTGGTTTTCATAGGTAGTGTAATAATAAATCCCCCGGTCTGCATTACAGCAGGAAGTATAAATGGTGATCTCATACTTACCGTTTTCCAGACGGCAGCACCCTCTCGTCTGCGCCACACTTCCTAAGATATGGAAAAACTGACTGACACTTTCAGACTCCGAGGTTCCCGATACAGAATTCATTTTCGTAAAAGCCACCCGGACAAAACGGGAGGCAGAGGACAGATCGCCGGGCAGCCCCATGGCACCCATGCCGCGGCTGTACGGTTGCAGCGGAAGTTGCTCTGAGAAACGGTTCACCGGCTGGTCCGGAGACAGATAGCTGTAATCATTCAACCGGAACAGCTGCTTGTCAAAGGGAGGATTGTTCGTCAATACTCCTACGGGATTATCATAGATGTTCAGTCCCTCCCCGACTGCCTCTATCGTGATTGCCTCGTCCCTGTCCGCCAGGATCCAGTGCAGCTGTGATGTCGGAAATTGCTCGCTGAACCGCGTATCCACCAGATTGATGTGGGCTAACAGCGTCCGGGCTTCCTGCACCGTAGCACACTGTCCCAGGATCCAGGGAATGAACTCGAACTGTGCGATATTGTCTCTGCCCTCCTTAGGCTTACGATATACGGCGTTGCCTGCGAAATTAAGACCTGCCATGCCCAGACCCTTCTCATTGACCGCATCATAATACAGCGGATAATCCCCTACCATATGAGCGATGCCGATCATGGCATAATGCTCCGTCAGTGCATTCTGATGCCGTAGCTGAAAGGGATAATTACGCGGTGTCACCACCACTTCTTCTCCATAATTAAATTCATAATCAAAAGTTCTGCCAAAATAAAAATCCTGCGATCTATAAGTTGCTGCTGTGCACATAGTGGTCTCCTTTACTGTTTTCAAGTTAATGTAGATTACTCTTAGTCTAAAGCATTTGCAGAATGATTGCAAGTATACGAAAAACGTTGACGCATCGTAAAAAAAGTGTTAATATTAAGGCACAAAAAGAGTGCTGCCGTACAGCAACGGTTCGCCTCAGTTTATGGTTCTAAAAAAGCAACCTACACCTTGGTCGGAGCGGTTGCTTTTTTAATGCTTTCGTTTCTGACTGGTCTGCACGATACTGATCACGGTCACGATAATACTGATCATCGTAACTACAATACCGACAGCGCCAACCACTGTTTCTATCATTTATGTACCTTTCGTTAAATTTCCCATTCGTATCACCTCTGATAATACTGGAAGTTCTCAAAATGTTCTCACTTTGGCGAAAGGCGAACCGCTTACCGTTTTGGCAGCACCCACGTTTATTATAAGGTATAGAGGGCTGTTTTCCTATGATTTTCTGCGAAATAAGTATACAAAATTCAGTATGTTGAAATTGGCTATTTTCACGGATTTGGATTTTGTGCATTTTTACCAAGTGCCGTATTACTGCTATTTTCAGGCTGCCTACAGCAAAAAGGTTTCACCGGAATTGCTGAATTTGAAGTGCAACTTATGAAAAATGACATCATGAAAACTGTTGACGAAAATACACCCTTGTGATAACATTTACTTACAAAAAGAGTGCTGCCGTACAGCAACGGTTCGCCTCAGTTTATGGTTCTAAAAAAGCAACCTACACCTTGGTCGGAGCGGTTGCTTTTTTAATGCTTTCGTTTCTGACTGGTCTGCACGATACTGATCACGGTCACGATAATACTGATCATCGTAACTACAATACCGACAGCGCCAACCACTGTTTCTATCATTTATGTACCTTTCGTTAAATTTCCCATTCGTATCACCTCTGATAATACTGGAAGTTCTCAAAATGTTCTCACTTTGGCGAAAGGCGAACCGCTTACCGTTTTGGCAGCACCCACGTTTATTATAAGGTATAGAGGGCTGTTTTCCTATGATTTTCTGCGAAATAAGTATACAAAATTCAGTATGTTGAAATTGGCTATTTTCACGGATTTGGATTTTGTGCATTTTTACCAAGTGCCGTATTACTGCTATTTTCAGGCTGTTCACAGCAAAAAGGTTCCACCGGAATTGCTGAATTTGAGGTACAACTTATGAAAAATGACCGAGCGAAAAGCGTTGACGCATCGCAAAAAACGTGTTAGCATTAAGGCACAAAAAAGAGTGCTACCGTACAGCAACGGTTCACCTTAGTTTATAGTTCTAAAAAAGCAACTTGTACCTTTGGTGGAGGCGGTTGCTTTTTTAATGCTTTCGTTTTTGACTGGTCTGCAGCAAAAAGGTTCCACCGGAATCCTCCGGCGGAACCTTTTTATGTTAGTTTTTACACAACTAATTCTAATAGTGTTTTGGATCAAACTGTGGTTAAGATTACTGTAACAGAGACAGTACGCCCTGATTGGACTGGTTAGCCTGAGCCAGCATAGCCTGACCTGCCTGAGCCAGGATGTTGTTGTTGGAGTACTTAACCATCTCAGTAGCCATATCGGTATCACGGATCTGGCTCTCTGCGCTGGTGGTGTTCTCTACAACGTTATCCAGGTTGCTGATGGTGTGCTCCAGACGGTTCTGAACAGCACCGAGTGCGGAACGCTGGGTAGAGACTTTCTGGATAGACTCCTTGATTGTCTCGATAGCATTCTTAGCGTTAGTATCATCTGCGCCGTCAACCTTTAATCCGTTTACGCCAAGACCCTTAGCAGACATAGCATCAAGGTTTACGCTAATCTGGTTATTGGATGTAGCATCTGCACCCACATGAAGTGTCAAAGTTAAGGCACCAGTGAGATCCTGTTTACCGGTTACATCAGCAGTTGCTGCAGTAATCTTATTTCCAAGAGCATCATATATTTGAGGTGCATCACTTCTCGGAGTAGAAGTAACTGTTCCACCAGCTGATGTAGATGAAAAATACTTTCCAAGTGCATTCTCAGGGATGCCATTTCCATCTTTATCATAATACTTAATGGTCTCTCCATTACTATAACCAGCCTTTGCTTCGCTTGCTGTGATAGTCTCGGAACCTTCTATTTTATCATCTTTAGCATTTCCCAATCCTGTATTGGTAACTGTGATGGTTGCAATAGCATTTCCCTTACTATCCTTAATATCATAATCATTACCGTTTTTAGCAACAGAATATTTATCTGTGCCATTTAAAGAAACAGATGCTGTAACATCAAATTTACTGGCCGTAGTACTTGCTACTGATGTATAAGTTACGCTTAATCCCTGATCTCTAATCAGTTTAGCAACTTCATTCTGAGCATCTCCGCTAGCAGTATTCTTAAATGCTACTGTAAGCTTTGTCCCCTTCTGAGAATCTGTTGCCGGCATTGTAACTGTAGCAACTTTATTTGTTGCTGTTCCATAAGTATAAGTATATGCCTTCTCATTGTCCTGATCGCCCTTCAGCAGATAGGTCTCGTTGAACTTGGTGGTTTCAGCAACACGATCAATCTCAGTGGTTAACTGATCAATTTCGTTCTGGATATAGCTTCTGTCATCTTCAGACTGAGTACCGTTGGCAGCCTTTACAGCCAGTTCGTTCATTCTCTGCAGCATGTCCTGAACTTCGTTCAGAGCACCTTCAGCGGTCTGTACTGCACTGATGCCGTCCTGTGCATTGGAAGAAGCCTGTGTCAGACCTCTGATCTGCTTTCTCATCTTCTCACTGATGGACAGGCCTGCTGCATCATCTGCTGCACGGTTGATCTTGTAACCGGAAGACAGTTTCTCGGTGGACTTTGCCTGAGAAGCGGTGGTTAATCCTAACATTCTGTTAGAGTTCATAGCTGTTAAGTTGTGTTGTACTACCATAATAATTTACCTCCATGTGTAAAAAAGTGTTGCAGATACATCCGTTTATCTGCGGTGTGTGGTTAATAGTTACTGCGGCCCTAGGATTCCGCATTGTTAGCAAGCTTTTGTCCCACAGTATCTGAAGTTATTTGTTCTGTACGATCACGACGTTGGATTTTTTCTTCTTGGCGATACCTTCCGGATTCTTGTAATACTTAGGGATTGTCGCCAGAAGCTCCGGATCCTGGATCCGTTTTTCAATGGCCTTGCTTCGTACGATGTTCACATCCTTGGGAGCGTCGATCATGATACGTGTCTGTCCGCCGCTGCTTCCCAGAAATACAATCTTCACATCGTCTCCGATCATCAGAAACTCTTCATCTCTCACCGATAATCTCAGCATGGCCATTCCTCCTTGAATCGATTATTTCCTTATAATTTGCTGTGTTTTGGAAATACTGATCGTAATGTAACAAACTTGATATTTTGTTACCCTTTTGTTCAGAGTATGATCTCCTGAAAAATTTTATCCCGGTCATCCTGCTCAATGCCAAGATATCGTTTGGTCACTTCATAAGACGAATGATTATAGATGCTGACCAGCATTGCCGGCTGTACGCCCTGCCGCCAGGCATGATATCCGAAGGTTTTACGAAGGGAATGACAGCAGATCACGCCGGGGATATTGTAATAAGCTGCCACCTTTTTGATGATGCGAAAAGCCTGCACCCGACTGATGGGTTCATTTTTATTGCTGTGGGGAAAAAGATACTTCTCTGGCTGAATAGGTTTTTGCTCCTTTTGAAGCTGTGCCTGATAGTTTTGAAGACATGCGTGAATATTATGATTGATATATATACAGGAGGTCTTTCCCGTCTTCTGCTCAATGATCTCAATATGCTCCTGCCATCTGTTTTGAGAAAAGTTATAAACATCTTCCCACCGCAGAGTAAGCAGATCCGAAATCCTCAGTGCAGTATTCAAGCCCAGGATCACTAACAATTGGTTTCTGGCATTGGGGTGGATTTCCTTATAGTAGTTTTTAAAATTTTTCAGATCCTCCAGGTTACGAATTGGTTGTGCTGTATTCATCTGATTCCTCCTAGAAATTAGTGTAGACCGCATAAAACCGGCATTTTTTATATATCTGTGAACTATAACATATACTTTCCGGGGCTGCATTTACTTTGGCAAATGAGGGGTTCAATTTTTTTCAAAAAAGGGGTTAAGTTTTCTGCGAGCGTACCGATATACTATGTGAAAGCAAAAAGGTAACACAATATCAATTGTGTTACCTTTTTGCTTTCACATATGCAGCTATTAATTCAAAAAAATGGAACCCCTAATCAACTTCGGGGTCCCATTCTAATTTTTAATTCAGATTCACTTTCTGTCCCACACGGATCTTATGTAAATCCTTGATCTGCGGGTTTTTGGCTTTCAGTTCTGCCAACGTCATATGGTTACGTTTGGCAATGGCAGACAGGGTATCTCCTGCCTTCACCGCATAATCGCCACTGTTAAAATATACGGTCTCCTTCGGTCGTGCCGCTGTTACTGTTACCATGTAATCACCGCCCTGCTTCAGAGCGAACATGGACTGTCCATTCCTGGTCACGGGGAAGGAGCCACAGTATTCCAGTTGTTTCTTCTCGACATTATAGCGATAAAGATTTGCATATTTTCCGCTGTTTTCTGCTCCGACATTCACATGAATGTTCACAGCTACCGGGAATGCACCGGTGTCTTTTACAGACAGCTGTTTTGTAGCTTCGGCCTTCTTGGATGCCGTCATAGCTGCCGGGATATTCCGGGCATTGCTGTCCACGGTGAGATCAAGGTTCTGTAATGCATTCAGGGCTGTTCCTTTCAGATCCTGTCCGCTGATGCTGACTGCCACACCGTTGCCGCTATGAAGTGCCAGTGTCACGTCTGAGCCCTTAATGCTTCCCAGCACTGCGGCAGGGAGCCTGGTCTCTCCGGAGCATACGATGTTCATGTTCACGCTGTTAATATTCGGATTCTGTGTCACTTCCGTGATCTTTGCCTGTACGTTGGAAGTCACGGTGTTCCAGTCTACTGTCTGTGCCGGAGCGGATGTCTCCTTGTCCGCAGAGCTGCTCTCTGCTTCCGGTGCTGTTGCAGGTGCCGGGGTTACAGTCGGTTGCGGGGTAACTATAGGCGCCGGGGTAACTTCTCCGGTCTTGTTCAGGTACATATCGTCCCAGGATCCCCAGGCTCCGGCAGATGCGGTTGCCCGGATTCCTACCGTTACTTTTGTACCATCCTTAGTGATCTCGATATTCTGTACCTCAGGATTGCTCCAGTTCTTCCAGCCGTTTAATTCACCTTTTTCTGTCTGTGTCTTACCATCTACGGAGACATAGACCTCGTAGCTGTCTGCTGCTAAGTTTCCACCACCCTGAAGATATCCTCCGAACCGATAAATTCCTGCATCCAGCGTAATTGTCTGTGTTACATCATAGGTAAAATCACTGTCATGGTAAAAATGCAGATATCCGTTTCCATCTTTGGAGTCCTTGCCATCCATCAGAACTTTAATACCGGTTCCGCTTAATGTCCATGCGTTCTCTCCATCCTCAAACCGGGGATTGGTCAGAAGGTTCTGCGGATTCACGGTGATCACGCATTTTGTCTGATAGGTCTCTCCTTCCAGAGATACTGTTCCGTTCACGGTATATTTTCCTGCCGCCCTGGTGTCAACTGCGGCAACATCCTGTGCGTTCCAGGTTACGTTTTCTGCTCCGGAAGTATAATCTGAATAGGTAACGTTTACCGTCTCCGGTAAAGTAAAGGTGCTTCCTAATTCCATCTCGATTGCATCTGCATTTTTAACCGTACTGATTTTTTTCGTTGCCTCAGCACCTGTTTTTACATAGCTGAATATCTTTAGGGTTTCCAGGGGATGACCAGAGGCATCAAACAATGCCTGATTGTCTATTGCGGATCCGCCGTACCATTTTCCGGCATCCTCGGCATCATATTCTTTCGCATAGGAAGCTGCCCATCCGGAACCATATTTTTCCCAGGCTGCCTTATTTTCTGCCAACACATTCGCAGCATTCTCTGCGTTTTCATCGTATACCTTTACAGGGATCCATGCAGGCTCCCAATAGAATACGCCGATACCTTTGTCCATTTCTGCGACGGCATTGATCACCTCACGCAGTTCCTTCGCCTGTCCGTAGATGCTGAAATCATAATCCATGCCTGCATCGTTACTGCCTTCGCGGACGGTGTTTGCATGACCGTCACTGTCCTCTAAGCCGGTCGCCCAGGAGGTCTCCGCTACCATGACCTCTTTTCCGTATTTTTCTGTAATCGCATTTAACTGGTTCTTAAGGTTATCCAGGGTTCCATGCCAGTAAGGATAATAAGAAGAGGCGAATACATCATACTCCACACCAGCATCGGCCAATGCTTTAGCGTAAGTCATATAATTCTGTTTCTCAGGATTTGCGAAATGCACTACTGCCTTGATTTCTTTGTTCCGATCCTGCTCCACCTGTTGGATTGCTTCACATCCGGCGCGGAAAATTGCTGTGGTATTAGCATTCTCCAGACCGCTCTCTCCGGCGATTCCATTGTTGGTCTCATTGCCGACCTGTACCATTCCGACATCGACGCCTGCATCCAGCAAAGTGTTCAGGCTATTCATCGTATACTCTTTTACTGCTGCTGTCTTCTGCTCAATGGTCATGTCTGCCCAGGCTTTCGGTGCCTTCTGCTTGCCGGGATCTGCCCAGAAATCGGAATAATGGAAATCGATCAGAACCCGCATTCCGGCTTCGGTAGCCAGTTTACCCATGTCTACAGCTTTCTGCAGGTCATTATTGCCACCTCCGTAGCCGTTACCGGATGTATCGTAAGGGTCGTTCCATACACGGATACGTACGTAGTTAATACCGCTGTCTTTCAGCAGTTTGAAAAATCCTGCATCATCCAGTTTATTTCCTGCAAAATCATAATATTTTACACCGCTGTCTTTCAGAGCTCTGTAGGATGAAATATCCACACCGCCGATGAAATCACTCGTCAGTCCATTGACCTTTTCCACATTGATTCCGGCTTTTACCACAGCCGCGCTTTTTAATTCATCTTTCGCTTTTTTCAGATTCGTGATCTTCTCTTCGATCTCTGTTACGGTTGTGGAAGTATAATCGCCACCCAGTGCCTGCAGGAAGTTCTCACCATCTGTCAGTGCTTCCTGCAGAGTTTTCCAACTGTCAGCAGTATAATCTGTCTCTTTTAATGCTTTATATTCCGTGATCAGGCTCTGTAATTCTTCTGCTTTTGCTTGCTTTGCAGCCTGAATTTCATCATCACTTGCTTTCGTCACCAGGATGTCATCTATCTTCAGATAACCGCCTGCTGCAATATCCAGAGAAATAGTAATGGTAAGCTCCGCACCTGCCTCCACGGTTAACGCGTCGGTCTCTGCAAGAGTATAAACATCCCAGCCTCCTGCGGTCAGATCTGCCGATACTTTTCTATCTCCGGCTGTGAGGCTGATGGTTCCGGTCACGTTCTCTCCGGCTGTCAGGAAAGATGCTTTATAGTTACCGGCATCGGATGCTGTCACCGTAGTAGCAGCTGTCAGATTCTGTGCCGTTGCCGAGTAGTAGTTCCAGACAGTTGTAGTATTATTACCGGCGCCGGTATCTGCTTTGGAGGTAGCACTGCTGTCTACACTCCAGGTCTGTGACCAGTCAGACATATCTGCCGGATTGGTTCCTTCCTCAAAAGTCTTGGAATACAGAATATTGCTCTCCGGTGCCGGAGTATTTGGAACTTCCGGCGTAGCTGTTGGCTCCGGGGATTCTGTCACTTCCGGTGCCGGAGTCTCTTCTGCTGAATCCGAAGCATTCTTCGTCAGTGTCAGTGTATCTATGTAAATCCATGCATCTTTTTTACTTGTAATCTGGAATCCGACCTTATAGTTGCTGACAGCTTCTGCCACCGTAAATTCATCTGTGAACATCGCGTATTCTTTCGTCAGTTGTGTCGATTTCTCCGACACATTCCAACTGCCGTCTTTTGTTGCATGGTACAGAGCAATCGTGCCGTCACTTCCACTGCCATCTTTAATGTATCCCGTTACAGTATAGCTTCCGGCTTCCAGCGAACCGATTTCCTGATACATGCAGACAGTTCCATCTGCTTTATCAAAATCAATCTCCAGTCCACAGCTGCCTGCCTGCTTGGCCCAAATAGAATATTTTACCTGACTTGTGCAATCCCAGGTATTTCCTTCAAAATACCATTTTTGATTCGCCCAAAAATTTGCAGCATCCGTGCTGTCTCCCATTTCATCATCACCCATATCACCGTCCGTAAACAGATTCGGCTCCTCTGCCTTTACCCGGGTCAACGGTCCGAATTCACTTAAGCTTCCTGCTATCAAAGCCGTTGCACATAAAAATGCCAGACTTCTCTTCCAGTCTCTTTTCTTCATAATGCACCTTCCCTTTCTTCTTTCCGACCGGTGCCCCGCACCGTCCGGACTGCTATATCCCACTCAGCATCCTCCCTGTGGTGCGCAACTCATTTGCGCAACCGTTTGCTCGGCTATGTTTGGATTATACCATGTGCATTTTGTATTTTAAATTGACAATAATTCTAATATTCATTAACTATTTTTGTGTATTTTATCCAATTATGCATCAAAATTCCATCCGTTTCATCTTCTCTTCCCTCTTCTAACGCAAAAAGAGATATGCGCAATTTGTTGCGCATATCTCTTTTTGTGTGCTTTCGATTTAGGGATTGCACCGTTTGCAGGGAACATATCCCATATTGATGACCTCTTCTCTGCTGCCGGTGTAGATCTGTTTGTTTTTCTCTTTCATATCATCCACACTGGAGCATGTGGGATAGTGGAATTTCATGGTGTTGGTATTCAGCACATAGGTGGTTTGCCGGGATTCCTGCGGTGCCGACGATTCCGGTGAGGTCTGCACCGTGGTATCGGTCTCAGGCTGTGGTGCCGGTTTCTCTACCGTGACAGACGCTGCTGTGCTTTGGTATGTTCCGCTGCCCTCCGCCCAGTTATCACCGGTGGAATAGTCAATACCGATCCCCGGCTGCACATTGTAGGCAAATACACAGAAGCTAATTCCCTCTCCGGCATCTTCCACGGAATAGGCTTCCATGAGGACGCCGTCTGCCAACAGGTTATCCCCGTCAAATATGGGAGTGACGCGGTACAGAACATGGTTCCCTGTATTTTTGACATAATCGCAGACTTTCGTCTCAAAAGGGAGCATTCCCTGCACGTTGAGATATCTGGTTCCTGTGATCAGGTTCTGCGGGTTGGCGTTTTCCGCCGCCAGCATGTAGGCGATCAGGTGGCAACGATTGTATAGGTATTTTCCGTCCACGTTATCGTATTTCACCAGATGCCAGCCGGTAGGCTTCACAGCTCCGATCTCCCCTCTCGGTTCTGTCGGCATCAGATCCTGTCCCACGTTGGCATATGCCACGCCACAGCGCCCCAGGCTGTCCAGCTCGCTGTAGGTCTCGAAGGACTGTGTGGTCAGATCCGCTTCTGTGAAATAAGGTTTGTTGCCATTGACTTCTGTATAAGGTGTGCCGGAGTATGCCGGAATCTCCCGGAGGGAAAATGCTGACGTGCCCTCTCCTGTCGAAACATCTGTTGCAGATGTGACCTGCTGCGATTCTTGTGTATCCGAAGAGTATTCCTGTGGCTGTCCGGATTCGGGTTCCGATGCTGTGGTCTCCGATACCTCCAGCAATTCGGAGGGAATCGTCGCCGGCTGCTCTATCGCATAGGTATTGTCCTGCGGCGTGACGGTGCTTTCCGCACAGCCGATGAATGTCAATAGCAGTGCCAGCCATAATGACAATTGTGTTATCAAACGTTTGTGAGGTCTGTTGTGTTTCATTTTCATAGCTTGTCAATTACTCCCTTGTAAAACTCTTTGGAAATTATACCACTTATACTGAGTTTGGTTGATGCTACACGAAAAAGAAAAAGCGCCGTATTTACGGCACTTTTTCTATGGAGTAGACGGGAGTCGAACCCGTGTCCAAAAGCCTATTCCCTGTCCTTCTACGAGTGTAGTTTATTCTTTGACATTCCCTCCGCGCCCCGGGAATAAACACCCTGAGCATTTCAGTAGCTTCATGTTACGCCCATATGCGCAAAGCTTTGCATATGTCGTTTCTCACATGTTTGAAGCCGGGATCCTAAGGTGTGAGTGCCCTAGGGCCGACTGCTGCCATTAGGCAGCGTATGCTAAATTATCGTTAGCGTTTAATTTTAATTTGGCCATTTAACGCATTACCATGCGACTCGCTTCTCCAGCTGCAAAACCCCTGTCGAAACCTTTACTACCCCTTATTCAATTGTCAGACCAAGTATACTTGATGGCACACACACTGTCAAGCACTTGCAGTAAAGCATTGCAGGATCAGAGCTTGCGGATCACAGATTGCGGACCTTGAATTCCTTCTCTGCTTCTCTGCGCTGATCCTTTTTGGCAATGGCTTCTCGCTTGTCATAGAGCTTTTTACCACGTGCCAGCCCGATCTCTACCTTGACCTTACCGTCTTTAAAGTATACCTGCAAAGGGACTAATGTATACCCTTTTTCCTTGATCTTGCCCAACAGCTTGTTGATCTCGTACTTGTGCAGCAACAGCTTTTTTACACGAAGAGGGTCTTTGTTAAAAATATTTCCCTTCTCATAAGGACTTACATGCATTCCGTAGACGAATACTTCTCCGTCTTCAATGCGGACGAAAGCCTCCTTGATACTGCATTTTCCCATCCGCATGGACTTTACCTCCGTGCCATGCAGGGCAATGCCGCACTCATAGGTCTCATCGATGAAAAAATCATGATATGCTTTTTTATTATTTGCGATCAGCTTCTGGGACTCTTTTCCTTTTGCCATGGTTACCTCTTAAAACCTTGTAACTCTTCAGAACCCTATTTACAATACGCTCCTGCAAAGCTTCTTAGTAACGGCTCTGAATAGTTACAGTTTACTATATTTTCTGTAATTGTCAATGAACTAACCGTTCATTTGATCTAACAGTTCATTTGATCTAACAGTTCATTTAAACCGCGGATTTATTTATCCACCAGCCGGAAATTGATGGTGCGCATAAAACGGTCGCAGTCTTCCACTTCGATCCGCACCGGCATTCCCAGTTTGAAGCAACGTCCGGTAGCTTCTCCCACCATCTCACAGGCTGCCTCATTGTAGTGATAATAGTCGCCCGGGATCGTGGAAATATGAATCAGCCCTTCCACGGTATTGGGCAGTTCCACATACAGTCCCCAGCCGGTGACACCGGAGATCACACCCTCGTATTCCTCTCCGATATGCTGTTCCATATATTCTACCTTCTTCAGCTTATCCGTCTCCCGCTCTGCCTCATCGGCACGGCGCTCCATCTCGGAAGAATGCTTAGCTACCTCCGGAAGAATATCCCTGTAGTGCTCCACTCTCTCTGCCTTCAGGCGTCCCCGCAGCTGCTCCTTGATAATGCGGTGGATCTGCAGATCCGGATAGCGGCGGATCGGCGAAGTAAAATGACAGTAATACTGACATGCCAGTCCAAAATGTCCGGTGCATTCCGTGCTGTATTTCGCCTGCTTCATGCTCCTCAGGGTCAGTCTGGCGATCATAGGCTCTTCAGGAGTTCCCTCGATCTTCTGTAACAGCTTCTGGATCTCCTTGGGATGGATCTCCTCCGTGGAGACCTTGCTATTCTTCCGCCCCAGTGCTTTCATGTAATACCCGTAATTGCTGATGAACGTAGACAGCTTCTGGATCCGCTCCGGATCCGGCACATCATGGACGCGGTAGACGAAGGGCAGCTCCTGCCAGTAAAAATGCTGTGCCACTGTCTCATTTGCAGCCAGCATGAAATCCTCGATCAGCATAGTCGCCACATTCCGCTCATAAGGCTTAATATCCAGAGGATGCCCTTCCTTATCCAATAGGATCTTGCACTCCGGGAAATCGAAATCAATGGAGCCCCTCTTCTGTCTCTTTTTCCGCAATTTGTCAGCGAGCTCAGCCATTTGTTGGAACATGGGGAGCAGTTCCCTGTACTGGGAATCGTCTGTCACGGTTCCTGCGCCTTCCCCGGCGGTTCCATCCGGTGCACCGGCGTTATGCTCCACACACTCCGGCTCCTCCAATAGCTTTTTCACCACGGTATAAGACATTCGCTTATTGACCCGGATCACAGATTCGCAGATCTCATAGTCCACGATCTCACCCTCTTCATCCACCTTCATCAGGCAGCTTAATGCCAGACGGTCCACGCCTTCATTCAAGGAACAGATACCGTTGCTCAGTGCATGGGGTAGCATAGGTATCACACGGTCTACCAGATAGACGCTGGTGCCGCGCTTTAATGCTTCTCTGTCCAGTGCGGAATTCTCCTGCACGTAGTTCGTCACGTCTGCGATGTGTACTCCTAAGTGGTAATACGTCCCGTCAAAGGATACACTGACAGCGTCATCGAGATCCTTGGCATCCTCTCCGTCAATGGTCACCATGGTCACATCCCGCAGATCCCTGCGGCCGGCACAGTCTACCTCGGATACCTCCTGGGATACCCTCTCCACCTGGTTCATGAGCTTCTCGCCGAATTCCACCGGCAGATCAAAGCCACGTACGATAGACATGATGTCTACACCGGGATCGTTGATATGCCCCAGGATTTCCACGACTTTGCCCTCAGGGCTCTTCGTATTCGTGCCGTATCCGGTGATCTCTACCACGACCTTATGTCCGGTCATGGCTCCCTTCGACCACTCCTTCGGCACAAAAATATCCTGTGCTATCTTCGTGTTATCCGGGATGACAAAGCCAAAATTGCTCTTGGACTGCTCATAGGTTCCCACCACCTGGGTCATTCCTCTGGCAATGATACGAATGACCTGCGCTTCCTGCCGCTTACCGGTCTTCGCAGGCAGAAGTGCCACTTCCACAGTGTCCTTATGGAATGCTCCTCCCTGCTTGTCCTCCGGAATGAACAGATCCTCGTCCCTTCCTTCCACTTCCACAAATCCAAAGCCTTTGGCATTGCTGATAAAAGTTCCCGTAAGCACCTTACCGTTGGACTTCATATATTTTCCTTTTACGGTCAGGGTCAGCTTTCCTTCCGCTAAAAGCTCACGCAAAATCTCACGGAACTCTTCCCTGTCTTCTTTTGCGACCTGAAGAAATATTGCCAGTTCCTTTTCCTTCATCGGAACATAAAAGTCATCCTTCACCAGATCACAGATTACTTTTTTTCTCTTCTCTCTGATTTCGTTATTACTCATGTAACCTCTCTTAATATAAAAAAGAATCCCTGCGGAGCGTTTTGTATTCATAGGAAGAAATTTCTTATGAATAAATAAAACACTCTTGTATGCCATGCACACAAGAGTGTCATCCTTCGTAATGATTAAAATACGTTCAGATTCAGTACGACTGCAAGTAACATGAAGAATACTGCAAGGATCTTCGTGATCTTCACCAGCATGCCTTCCATGGAACGTCCTTTATTTCTGCCCCAGTAGGTCTCAGCAGCGCCGCTGATGGAACCCAGTCCTGCGGATTTACCTTCCTGCATCAATACTAACACTGTCAGTGCTACACATACCAATATAAAAATTATGTTGATTACTACTCTTAATGCTTCCATTTCACACCTCCTAATGTCAAGCAGATTTTATATTACCATATATTGTACACAATTGCAACAACATTTTACAAGGCAGTATCGAAAAGACGGCACAAAAAAGGACCCCCGGAAATCTTTACGATCTCACGGGGATCCTTTATTTTTATTCTGAATGATCAGATCCGCAGATTACTCTGCGATGTCACCATACATGAAGTACCAGTAACCATAAGCAGAATGCCAGATACCGGTGATCTTCTCGCTCTGCAGCCAGAAGTCATTGTAGTAAGCAACAGGGACGCAGCCTACCTGCTCCATCAGAACATCCTCAGCCTCATGAAGAGCTGCGGAACGCTCAGCGGTATCCATAGTGGAAGCTGCCTTCTTCATAGCTGCATCGAAGTCAGCGTTGGAGAACTTACCATCGTTGTTACCGTTGCCGGTGCAGAACAGGTCTAACATATTGGAAGGATCGCTGTAATCTCCTACCCATCCGTTACGTGCTACCATGTACTCACCGTTACGTCTCATCGGAGTGAAGCTGGACCACTCAACGATATTTACTTCTACGTTAACACCAAGCTCGCCCCATGCCTGCTGTAAGTACTCAGCAACAACCTTGTGGTAACCTGCATCGTTGGTAGTATAGGTAATGGTAGGAAGTCCTTCACCGTTAGGATAGCCTGCATCAGCTAAGAGCTTCTTAGCCTCCTCCAGGTTAGCATCGAAATCATCGGAGATATAGCTCTGACCGCCGTTAGCATTTGCATTGAAAGAGCTGCCGTCGGTATCTACCCATCCCTCACCTACGAGGTTGTATGCGGGAGAATAGGTTCCCTGCATCAGGGTATTAGCTACATAGTCACGATCAATTGCCAGGCTCAGAGCCTTACGAACGTTAACGTTCTCGAATGCAGGATCTTCCAGGTTCAGGGACAGATAGTAAGTTCCTAAGATAGGCTCTACATGGAACTCAGGGTTGCCCTGTAAGCTGGGGATCTCCTGGGTAGGTACACTCTTGATGAACAGAACATCTCCGGACTGGAATGCAGTATAAGCTGCGTTAGAATCCTCCATCAGTACGAACTTGATGCTGCCAAGCTTGATTGCATCAGCGTTCCAGTAGTACGGGTTCTTGGACATAATGATGTGAGAATCGGGTACCCACTCGGTAATGTAGAAAGGTCCGTTGGAGATATAGGTCTCAGCTGCGGTAGCCCATGCATCACCGTTAGCCTCTACAGTTGCCTGCTGAACAGGGCTCAGGGTAGCGAATGCTGCCAGAGACTCGAAATAAGGGCAGGGATTGGAAAGCTCTACAACGAAGGTCTTGGCATCGGGAGCGGATACTGCCAGAGCGTCTACATCGCCTGCCTGTGCCTCGTCGAAACCTTTTACCATACCCAGAACAGTCTCAGCATAAGGAGCTGCTACTACGGGATCGCATACACGCTTCCAGCTGTATACGAAATCGTCTGCGGTCAGATCACTGCCGTCAGACCACTTTAATCCATCACGAAGATGGAAGGTCCAGGTAAGACCATCTTCAGATACTTCCCAGGTCTCAGCCTGTCCGGGAGCGATCTTACCATCCTGGTCAATTGTCAGAAGACACTCAAAAGAGTGAAGCAGCATATTACCGCCATCTACTGCACTGTTCAGTGCGGGATCGATGGTCTCGGAATCGGGACCGATCTGAACGGTAAGCTGTTTGCCTTCAGTACTAACTTCAGTTGCTGCTGCATCGGTTTTGGTGCTGTCAGTTGCACTGGCACTGCCGGTTGCAGAAGAACCATTGTCGCTGCTGCCGCATGCTGCCAGAGAACCTACCAGCATTGCTGCGGTGAGCAGCATAGCTAACTTCTTTTTCATAAAGTTATCCTCCTCTTTCTTTTCATACAAAAGCACTATGCTTTGTATAGTTTTATATTAAACAGCTAAATTGCTCAGCTGTCAATACCAAATTTCAGGCATTGATCTTCTCCACATGGTGGCAAGCCACGTAGTGACCCTTTTCCACTTCTCTCCATTCGGGTTCCTTCTGTGCGCAGCACTCATCCGCATAAGGACATCTGGTGCGGAAACGGCATCCGGTAGGCGGATTTAAGGGGCTGGGAACATCTCCCTGCAGAACAATACGTTTGCTTGCTCTTGCCTTCACGGGATCTGCAATGGGAATTGCAGAGATCAGGCTCTTGGTATAAGGATGCAGGCTTCGTGCTACCAGCTCGTAGCTGTCTGCCAGCTCTACCATCTTACCGAGGTACATAACGCCGATACGGTCGGAGATATGTTTTACGACGGAGAGGTCATGGGCGATGAACAGATAAGTCAGTCCCATCTGCTCCTGCAGCTCCTCGAACATATTTACCACCTGCGCCTGAATGGATACATCCAGTGCGGAAATAGGCTCATCGCAGACGATGAACTGCGGATTGACTGCCAGTGCTCTCGCGATGCCGACACGCTGACGCTGTCCGCCGGAGAACTCGTGAGGGTAACGGTTTGCATGCTCGGAGTTCAGTCCGACTCTCTCCAGCATGGAGATGATCATATCATGACGTTCCCTTTTATTGGCAGCCAGCTTATGAATATCGATGGCTTCCCCTACGATATCTCCTACGGTCATTCTGGGATCCAGACTTGCATAAGGATCCTGGAATACCATCTGCATCTTCTGACGGTAAGGCAGCATATCTACCTTTACTTTATTTTCAACGTCCAGGATCACATTGCCGTCAAATGTGATCTTACCGCCGGTGGGCTCATATAATCGTAAGATAGAACGTCCGGTGGTGGTCTTACCACAGCCGCTCTCTCCTACCAGTCCGAGAGTCTCACCTTTATTTACAAAAAAGCTGACATCATCCACGGCCTTCACGAACTTACGGTTCTTACCCATGCCGCCTGCGGGGAAGTATTGCTTCAAATGTTCAACCTGAAGTAACTTATCACTCATTGGTATTTCCTCCCTCCATACAAGCTTTCTGGTTCATAAAGCAGTGTGCGTAATGTGTCTCGGTGAACTCTGTCTTGGGAGGATTCTCTCTCAGGCAGATCTTCATGCAGTTCTTACAGCGGGGGGCGAATGCACATCCCTCAGGAGGATTCAGAAGATCCACCGGATTACCCTCGATGGGGATCAACTTCTCATGCTTCGTGCTGTCCAGACGGGGGATACTCTCCAAAAGACCCTTCGTATATTCATGCTTCGGATGGTAGAAGATCTCGTCACAGGTACCGGTCTCCACGATACGACCGGCATACATGACTGCAATACGGTCACACATGCTCGCCACGATACCCAGGTCATGGGTGATCATGATGATCGCCATGCCCAGCTTGTCCTTCAGTTCCATCATCAGCTCCAGAATCTGTGCCTGAATAGTAACGTCCAGTGCGGTAGTAGGCTCGTCGGCGATCAGAAGCTTCGGTTCACATGCCAGCGCGATCGCGATCATGACACGCTGTCTCATACCACCGGACAGCTCGTGGGGATACTGCTTCATACGCTTCTCCGGTTCATTGATACCTACCAGAGACAAAAGCTCCACTGCTCTTGCATATGCCTTTTTCTTGTCCGCATCGGTATGCAGACGGATCACTTCCATGATCTGATTGCCAATGGTATATACGGGATTTAAGCTGGTCAGAGGATCCTGGAAAATAATAGAGACCTCTTTACCACGCATTTTGGAAAAATCTTTTTCGGTCATTTTCTCCACTTCATGTCCATTGAAGTGAAGCTCTCCGCCTATCAGCTTACCGGGATAAGCGGTCAGTCCCATCAGACTGTATGCGGTTACGGATTTACCGGAACCACTCTCTCCTACGATACCCAGTACTTCACCTTCCTTCAGGTGAATGGAGACATCGTTCAGTGCCTTTACTTCTCCGGCAGGAGTAAAGAAAGAGAGACGTTCATGCTGTATATCTACCAGATAATTGTTATCCATCTTCACTACTCCTTCCATTAATTCTTAAGCTTCGGGTCAAATGCGTCACGAAGTCCGTCACCAAACAAGTTAAAACTTAAGATGATCAGACTGATCAGCAGACAGGGTGCAAACAGCAGGTACGGGAATGTGATCATTCCGTTAATGGCATCACTTGCAAGGCTTCCCAGGGAAGGCAGGGGAACTGCCACACCCATACCTAAGAAGCTTAAATAGCTCTCGGTAAAAATAGAGGACGGGATCTGCAGTGTGGTGGTAACGATCAGCGTACCGATACAGTTAGTCAGCAGATGCTTTTTAATGATACGGCCATCCTTGGCTCCCAGAGCCTTGGCTGCCATGACATAATCATTCTCCTTCAGGGTCAGGATCTGGCTTCGTACCATACGTGCCATTCCTACCCAGTACAGCAATGCAAATACGATGAAGATACTGATCAGGTTAGATCCTACGATCTGCATCCATCCGAATCCGGGAAGCTGTGCCAGATTCGCCAGCGGATCCTTTAACGCGAAGGACAGCAGCACGATCAGCAGGAAATCCGGTATCGTATAGATAATATCCACAATACGCATGATGATCAGGTCCACCCATCCACCGAAGAAGGCTGAGATAGAACCGATCAGGGAACCGATCACGAAAATGATGGCAGTAGCGATCAGACCAACCAGCAGGGAGATACGGCTTCCCATCATAACACGGATGGCATAATCACGGCCCATCTTATCGGTACCGAGCACATGGGGGAATACCTTCTCTCCCGCATCCATACGCTCTATCTCTTTCTCGGAATACTGCATGGGGTGCAGATTCTCGCTTCCTTTGATCTGTGTCTTGTAATCATAGGGATAAAATGCAGGCACGATAAAGGAAAAGATCATAACTACAATAATAACGAAGAGGCTGACCATAGCAACCTTATTCTTACGAAGTCTGCGGAAGCCATCCTGCCAGAAGCCCACGCTCTCGCGCATGATGACCTGGCTCTGCTTCTCTTCTTCGTTCGCCGGCATAAAATCTTCCGGTTTATATTTTACATGAAAGCTCATAGCATTCGGTTCTTTCATCGGTATCTTCCTTCCTGTTAATCTTACTTCAACTTGATCCTGGGGTCGACGAGCTTATATACGATATCCACCAGCACATTCATGACAACCATCAGTGTTGCGAGGAAAATGGTGGTACCCATGATCATGGTGTAGTCACGGTTAATGATCGAGCTGACAAATTCATTGCCCAGACCGGGGATCGTGAAAATCTTCTCTACTACGAAGCTTCCTGTCATAGTATAAGCCATCATAGGACCTACATAGGTGATAACGGGGAGCAGTGCATTTCTCAGTGCATGCTTGAACAGACGGAAGAAAGGCTTTACTCCCTTCGCCGTAGCGGTTCTCATATAATCCTGTCCCAGAACATCCAGCATGGAAGAACGCATCAGTCTCATAATATAAGCAGTGGGGTACAACGCCAGTGCGATCACGGGCATCACATAATGCTTCCAGGTGCCGATTCCGTAGGTGGGCAATATCTTTACCTTACTTCCCAGGAAATACAGAAGCAGAGTACATATAACGAAGCTTGGTACCGCAATACCACAAGTGGAGATCACGGAGATCACGCTGTCCAGCGTCTTGCCACGATGGGTAGCTGCCAGACATCCCAGAGGGATACCTACCAACAGCGCTACGATAACGGAAAGTCCACCTACTCTTGCAGATACAGGGAACTTGGATACTATAATAGAAGTAACGGTTCTTCCTCTCTGCTTCAGACTCTCTCCGAAATCACCGTGCAAAGCATCTTTCATATACGTCAGATACTGCTGGGACAAAGGCTTGTCCAGTCCATATTTTGCCTCCAGGGCTGCTTGTGCAGCGGGGCTTACTGCCTTCTCCGAGAGGAACGGTCCACCGGGAACCATGTTCATCAGGAAAAAGGTGAGTGTTGCTACTGTAAAAATCGTGATCAGCGCCAGACCGATACGTTTTGCAATATATTTAAGCATCTCTTCAACTCCTTGCTTTTCTTTTGCCTACGGACATTTATAAAATGCATTTTTCGCATTTGTATGCAAGTATACATGTGCATAAAATGTACTTTACTTTTCCGACAACGACTTTTGTTATATTACAACACTTTTGAGGCTGTGTCAACTGAAATACACATGAAGCATCTGCCAGTTTCCGTGGCTCAGCCTCTTTCGCTGTCTCTTCACAGTGTGCGTGCAGCGCGTACATATGTCTGTATATTTATGAAAAACTTTTTCAATAAAAATAGTTTCTGTTTTTCAAACCTGCATATAGTGAATATTTTTCGCCTCTATTATGTATATTTAAACATTTTAGTATTATGCATTTTTCTTTCTCTCATGTATTTTTTCATAATTTTCCTATTAAAAAAGGAGAATTTATTTTATTAAATTCTCCTGATGCTACACTTTTATTTTTTTGTAATTTCCGCTTCTGCCCGTCCATATCAGATCTTGTGGAACGGCTCCATATATGCCGCGGCATCCTTTAACTCCTCTTCCATGGCAAGCAGCCGGTTGTACTTCGCCACACGATCGCTGCGGCAGGGTGCTCCGGTCTTGATCTGTCCGGCATTCAGTGCCACCGCTATGTCCGCTATGGTGGTATCCTCCGTCTCGCCGGATCTGTGGGAGATCACCGCCTTGTAACCATTCTTGTGTGCCATTTCCACCGCTTCGAAGGCTTCGGACAAGGTTCCGATCTGATTGACCTTCACTAAGATTGCATTGCCGCAGTGCAGTTTGATTCCGGCATCCAGTCGTTTTGTATTTGTGACAAACAGATCATCTCCCACTAACTGGATCTTCTCCCCCAGCCGTTTTGTAAGCTCCTGCCAACCGTCCCAGTCATTTTCATCCAGTCCGTCCTCAATAGAGATAATGGGATAGTTCTCCACGAGCCGTTCATAATACGAGATCATTTCTCCGGTATCCCGCAGGACTTCCTCTCCCTTCAGCTTACTCTCCCCGGGGAAATGATACATTCCCGTTTTTTCATTATATAGTTCACTGCTGGCGGCATCCATGGCGATCTTGATATCCTGTCCCGGGACATATCCGGAAGCCTCGATCGCCTCCACAAGGAAATCCAGCACGCTCTCAGCATCTGGCAGGTTGGGTGCAAAGCCGCCCTCATCCCCGACTCCGGTGGACAAGCCTTTCTCCTCCAGCAGTTTTTTCAGATTATGATAAATTTCCGCACAGATCCGTAACCCCTCCGCAAAGGTTTCCGCCTGCACGGGCATGATCATGAACTCCTGGAAATCCACGGTGTTCGCCGCATGCTTTCCGCCGTTTAAGATATTCATCATAGGTACCGGCAGAAGTCTCGGAGAGATTCCTCCGAAGTAACGGTACAGGGGAAGGCCCAGTGCCTCCGCAGCAGCTCTTGCCACCGCCATGGACACTGCCAGCATGGCATTGGCACCTAAGCTGCTCTTGTTGTCCGTGCCGTCTGTCTCCCGTAGAATTCTATCGATACGGATCTGCTCCAGGGCATTTTCTCCCAGTAAAACACTTGCAATTTTCTCGTCTATATTTTTCACGGCATGCTGCACGCCCAGACCGAAATATCTGGTTTCACCGTCCCTGAGTTCCACGGCTTCGAACTGTCCGGTGCTGGCTCCGGAAGGCACTGCCGCCATACCTTTTGTGCATCTTGCGGTCTCTTTGTCCTTCACGGTAACAACCGCTGCCACCGTGGGATTTCCTCTCGAATCCAGGATCTCCCTTCCGTGTACTTCGATGATCTCCAGATATTTTTCCATAAAAAACCTCCTTACAGGCATCCTTAACTTACTTTTTCTTAGGTAAGTATGTCCCATAAGGAGGTTATTATTCAGATCTGCTATGCGTTAATACGTTTTTCCGGCAAGGATTTCACAGTAATCCTTATAATTTTTTTCAAGCAGTGCCGGAGTATCCAGTCCATAGGGACACTTGGATTTACATCTGCCACAATGCAGGCACTCTTCAATCCTACGCATCTTCGCCTGCATCTCTTCCGTCAGCTGTGCGGCGGAAGGTGCTCTTCGGATCATCAGACTCATGCGGGCACAGTTATTGATCTCGATTCCTGCGGGACAGGGCATGCAGTAGCCGCAGCCTCTGCAGAATTCTCCCTGCAGTTCTTCTCTGTCATGATTGATCACCGCCTGCAATTCTGGTGTTAATGCAGGAGGATTATCTATATAGGACAGAAATTCATCCAGCTCGCTCTCCCGCTGCACTCCCCAGATCGGAAGTACATTATCAAACTGTGCCAGATATGCATATGCCGCTGCTGAATTATTGATCAGTCCGCCGGACAGTGCTTTCATGGCGATAAATCCCATGCCTGCTTTTTTACAATCCTGTACCAGCTCCAGATCCCTGTCCGTTGCCAGATAGCAGAAGGGAAACTGCAGAGTCTCATACAGTCCGCTGTCAATAGCTTCATGCGCTACATTCAGGCGATGGTTCGTGATACCGATATGACGGATCATGCCTTTGTCCTTCGCTTCCAGCATAGCCTCATAGAGTCCTGTGCCGTCTCCCGGCTTCGGGCAGAATGCCGGGTTGTGGAACTGGTAAATGTCGATATAGTCTGTTTTTAATTTTTCCAAAGAAGTGTGCAGTTCCTTCCAGAAGCCTTCTGCTGTGGTGGCTCCGGTCTTGGTAGCGATATATATTTTATCCCGCATACCCTCAAAAGCAGCGCCCACTTTCTCTTCACTGTCGGTATAGTATCTGGCAGTGTCGTAAAAGGTCACACCTGCCGTATAGGCTTTACGAAGCAGTCCGATGGCTGCTTCTTTGGAGATACGCTGGATGGGCAGCGCTCCGAAGGAGTTCTTCTCCACAGTAATTCCCGTACTTCCTAAAGTTACCAGATTTCTCTTCTGTTCCATATAATATAATTCTTCCTCCTGCTGATAAGAAGATATCATGTAAAAATCAGTTACAAAATCCTCAGGCACCGTGCAAAGTGCCTGAGGATTCATTTCTTGTCATAGTAATATGATACAGTTACTATTTCTTAATTAACAGAGACTTTCCTGTCATTTCTGCGGGCTGCTCCATACCCATCACATTGATCAGGGTAGGTACGATATCTGCCAGGCATCCGCCCTCTTTCAGAGTGTATGCAGGATCGTAGTTTACCAGGATGAAAGGAACCGGATTGGTGGTATGTGCGGTATGAGGCTGACCGGTGGTGTAATCGATCATCTGCTCTGCGTTACCGTGGTCTGCACAGATGAACAGAACGCCGTCTACATCCTTCACTGCCTGTACTGCCTTGCCTACGCACTCATCTACGGTCTCGATCGCTTTGACCGCTGCAGAAATCACACCGGTATGGCCTACCATATCGGGGTTAGCGAAGTTGATCACGATCACATCGTATTTTTCAGAACGGATCGCATCAAGCAGCTTCTCACATACTGCGGGAGCACTCATCTCGGGCTTCAGATCGTAGGTGGCTACATCCTTGGGAGAATTTACCAGGATACGATCCTCTCCCGCGTTGGGCTGCTCTACACCGCCGTTGAAGAAGAAGGTTACATGTGCATACTTCTCAGTCTCGGCGATACGTGCCTGCTTCATGTCATGTGCTGCCAGCCATTCACCGAAGGTATTGGTAATTGCAATCTTGTGGAATGCCACTTCTTTATTAGGAATCGTAGGATCATAATCGGAGAAGCATACGAAGGTGATATCCCTTCTCACGCGGTCAAATCCCTTGAAGTCATCATCACAGAAAGCTCTGGTGATCTCTCTTGCACGGTCGGGACGGAAGTTGAAGAAAATTACGGAATCCTTGTCCTGCACCAGTCCGACTGCCTTGCCGTCTTCTACAACAACAGTAGGTTTTACAAACTCATCGGTCTCTTCTCTGTCGTAAGACTCCTGGATACCGCAGATACCGCAGGCAGCGGTCAGACCTTTGCCTTCGGTCATGGCATCGTAAGCCAGCTGTACACGGTCATAGTTGTTATCACGATCCATAGCATAGTAACGTCCCATTACAGAAGCGATCTTACCTACACCGATTTTCTTCATTTCTTCATTTAACTGCTCTGCATAGCTCTTACCGCTGGCGGGAGGAGTATCACGTCCGTCTAAGAAGCAGTGAACATATACTTTTTCCAGTCCCTGCTGCTTAGCCAGCTCCAGCAGACCGTACAGATGGGTAATGTGGCTGTGTACGCCACCATCGGATAACAGGCCCATCAGGTGCAGGGCACTGTTGTTCTTCTTACAGTTCTCAATAGCCTTTAACAGAGCTTCATTCTTAAAAAAGTCTCCGTCCTGGATCTCCTTGGTGATACGGGTCAGCTCCTGATATACGATACGGCCGGCACCCATGTTCATATGACCTACTTCAGAGTTACCCATCTGACCCTCGGGAAGTCCTACTGCCATACCACTGGCGTTACCATGTACATAAGGATACTCCTTCATCAGGGAATCCATGACAGGGGTGTTCGCCATTGCTACGGCATTGCCCTCTGCCTTATCATTTAATCCATAGCCATCCAGGATCATTAATACAACCGGTTTCTTTCTCATCGATCGTTCCTCCATTTTTACTTTTGATTATTATAAATTACCAGTACGGCTCCAAAGCGTGTTTCCTATGCTGGATCCGTTCTGAAAGCTTACATTACGTCCACGGAGATTATACACTGAAAACGTGGGATGCGCAATAGCAACAACAGATTTCTTCTCCCGCTATCTCTGATATTCTTTTTCAAAAGGTTCCGGATCTGCTTGTATTTTCACCGGTCTTGCAGTACAATATTCTTTAAACTCTTATTTGGGAAAAGGGGTTCTCTTATGGTTACATTACTCACGAAATTATTCATTAAAGATTACCAAAATACGAAAGATCCGGGCGTTCGACAGGCATATGGAATACTCTGCGGTATCGTCGGGATCTGTTTCAATCTGATCCTGTTCACGATCAAGGCTCTGGCAGGCTTGTTCAGTCATTCCATCGCCATCACGGCGGATGCATTCAATAACCTGTCGGATGCGGCATCCTCCATCATTACGCTGGTGGGCTTCAGGATGGCGGGACAGAAGCCGGACTCCGATCATCCCTTTGGGCACGGGCGGATCGAATATATCTCCGGACTGTTAGTGTCCATCCTGATCGTGCTCATGGGCTTCGAACTGGTGAAGAGTTCTGTAAGTAAGATCTTCCATCCGGAAGCTCCTGACTACTCCCCTGTCATTATTGGCATCCTGATATTTTCGATCCTGGTAAAATGCTATATGGCACTCTATAACCGCCGCATCGGTACCCGGATCAGCTCCGTAGCCATGAAGGCTACGGCCATTGACAGTTTAAGCGATGTGGTGGCAACCACGGTGGTTCTCATTGGCACCATCGTCTCCGCCACCTCCGGCATCATTATCGATGGCTACTGTGGTGTGCTGGTGGGTATGTTCATCCTCTACTCCGGCTTCGTAGCTGCGAAGGATACCATCAGTCCTCTGCTGGGGCAGCCCCCTGAACCGGAGTTTGTGAAGCAGATCAATGATATCGTACTCTCCTATGATGCTGTCACCGGGATCCACGATCTCATCGTACATAACTACGGACCCGGCAGAACACTGATCTCTCTGCATGCAGAGGTTCCCGCCGATGGAAATATTCTGACCCTGCACGATACGATCGATACCATTGAGCATGAACTGCGCAGCAAATTAAACTGTAATGCGGTGATCCACATGGATCCCGTCAGCACCAATGACCCGGAGACCCTGTCTCTGAAAGCCGAGGTAAGCGGATATCTGGATCAGATCGATCCCCGCTTAAGCATGCACGATTTTCGTGTTGTCAAGGGGCCGACCCACACGAATCTTATTTTTGACATTGTCGTTCCTTATGACTATCCGATCTCGGATCAGCAGGTCACCGATTCCGTCACCGAACGGATTCGGATGAATCATCCGGATTTCTACCCGGTCATTGATGTGGATAAGGCCGTGGTACAGTAAGTGGGAAGTTAGTTTGGTGTAAATAGCCCAAAAACGATGAATTCCGTACAAAAAAGTTCCGAAATCAGAATTTTTTGTACGGAATTTCTTTATTTCGCTTACTTAGCGAAAATAGAGTCTGTTTGCATAGCAAAATCGCATATTTTTGTATTTTTTTCGCAGAAATTGGCATTTTAAATACAAACAGAATTCTCTTATTGAAAAATAACTTTTTCCACTCAATTCATCATTTTGAAGTTTTTTTCAAGAAACCAGCAGCCCACTAACTTCCCATTTAGTTCCGGTTATTGATGTAGTTGATCAGGCCCTCTGCAGCAATGATCTTCTGCATGAACTCGGGGAATGCCTGTCCCTGGAAGCTCTCGCCGGTGGTGAGATCTTTGATCACGCCGGTATTGAAGTCGATCTCGACTTCGTCACCGTTTTGGATCTTCCTGGATGCCTCCGGACACTCAATGATGGGCAGCCCGATATTGATGGCATTGCGGTAGAAGATTCGGGCGAAGGTCTCTGCAATGACGCAGCTGACGCCTGCCGCCTTGATGGCGATGGGGGCATGCTCTCTGGAGGAGCCGCAGCCAAAGTTCTTCTCCGCTACGATAATGTCACCTTTTTTCACATTTTTGATAAAATCCTTATCAATGTCCTCCATACAGTGGGCAGCCAGTTCTGCGGGATCGGAGGAATTCAGATATCTTGCGGGAATGATAACGTCTGTATCCACGTTATCTCCGAATTTGAAAACTATTCCTTTTGCGTTGTTCATTTTCCGTTACCTTTCTATTTCATATCTATTTCTTTCATATCTATTTCTTTTACTAAATTTTTCGTAACTGTTCAGATTTCCATTTGTAAAACCGCCTCTGCGAGGCTTTAGCCCGGGATCTGCTCATAATAATCTCTCAAGTATTCCATGAAAACGGAATACTATTTCAGTTCACAGGGACAGGAAATCTTGCCGGTGATGGCGCTGGCTGCTGCCACTGCGGGACTTGCCAGATAGATCTCACTCTTTATATGTCCCATACGTCCTACGAAATTACGGTTGGTTGTGGAGACACATCTCTCTCCCTCTGCCAGGATACCCATATATCCGCCAAGGCAGGGTCCGCAGGTAGGTGTACTTACCACTGCTCCCGCTTCGATAAAGGTCTTAAGCAGTCCCTCCTCCATTGCCTGCATGTAAATGGACTGGGTGGCAGGGATCACGATACAGCGCATGCCCTTTGCCACATGTCTGCCTGCAAGCACCTTCGCTGCGGTGCGCAGATCGTCAATACGTCCGTTGGTACAGGATCCGATCACTACCTGATCAATGACGATGGGCTCCATCTCATGGATCTCATCGATGGTATGTGTATTCTCCGGCAGATGCGGGAATGCCACAGTGGGACGTAAGGTGCTCAGATCAATGGTATATTCTGCATCATACTGTGCATCCGGATCTGCTTCAAATACCTTATAGGGACGTTTTGAATGCTCTTCCATGTAAGCAATAGCCTTCTCATCCACAGGGAAAATACCGTTCTTACCGCCGGCCTCGATAGCCATGTTGGCAATGGTGAATCGATCATCCATGGACAGATTGGCGATACCGTCTCCTACAAATTCCATAGACTTGTACAGTGCACCGTCCACACCGATCATGCCGATGA
>OGYC01000628.1_pt1 | contig 36279 bp, 28 predicted proteins | sample 1576461 | NCBI WGS metagenome assembly OGYC01 (sample SAMEA3541569, study PRJEB24748) | human gut metagenome | biome: human gut; feature: human-associated habitat; material: faeces | place: China | collected 2012 | reverse complement strand
TGCGGAGGAGTATGCCGGAACGACGGCGGTGGATTCCGTTACAGCGGAGGTCGATCCCGAACTCGACGAATCCCCTGCACACTACGAAGTAGAGCTGCAAACGGCATGGGGCGAGTTCGAGTATTTGGTGGATGCCTACACCGGTAAGGTGCTCAGCGGGCAGAAGGACTTGTTGGCTGCCGTTTCCGCATCGAATGAAACGACGAAGCCCTCTGGTCAAAAGCCCGCGCCGTCCGGAACGGTGCAGGATATCGGCTACGCCAAGGCAAAGTCCATCGCCCTGAACCATGCGGGCTTGAGTGAAAATCAGGCGTATGACATGGACATTGAGCTGGATGATGAGGACGGAAAGCTCGTCTACGAAATCGAGTTCAAATCCGGCAATATGGAGTATGACTACGAGATCGACGCCCGCACCGGCGCGGTGCTGAAGCACGAAGTCGAGCGGGACGACTAATATTGTGCATCTGCCGCCGGTCCGATGACCGGGCTGGCGGCAGATGCGTGCCAAAAAAGAAGCCGTCCGAGAGCAATTACTCTCGGACGGCTTCTCTTGCTACTCCGTACCGTCCGGTTGACCCCATAGGTCACATTGTGTACCTACGAACATTAACCACAGGGGCTACGGGACTTTTTCCTTTCTTTTCATACCCGTTATTTTTCACCCAAATGGGTGAAAAAGTGAAATAAAGGGCGGAATTAGATTTTCGGCCAAAAAGCGGAGATGTCCTCATGCTGCATATGCCGGTCATGTACTTGATGTCGGCCTTTGTATGACGCTTGTGTTGCTATTCTGCGAAACATCAGGTGAAGGGATACGCAGTCATATGCATCGGGCCTGACGAAGCGGTACTAATGTTTTTTAAGCTGCCTGTAAGAAAACGCCGGCTTACACCTGCTCTGCAAATTTGCATAGAACGGTCCTTTATTCTATGCTTGCATCGGAGCTGCGGCCGCGGAGAGCGGAGCAGAATATCAGAATTCGGCGAATGACCGGAGACGGACGCGTGAGAGCAGGGCAAAAATCCAAACACTTTTGGAGAAAGGGTGAAAACGGCTGTGGGTTACTTTTCAAATTGTGCGATCGACCATGAGGAAGCTGCCGCTTTTGAGCGTGCGACCGGCAGTTATCCGACCAGACGGGAAACATTGAACTGCTATTTAGAAACGCTGACCATGGCGCTGGAGGAACTGGGCGGAGGACATCCTCACGACCCATTTCCCTCAGAGTATGACAGCTCCTCCCGTCCGACGCGGCGATACCGGTATTTCGAAGTGCCGTGGGCAAAGCCGACTGTGCAGGATCTGCTCGCGGCAATCGCGGAGGTCCGTGAACTTATTCGAAGCACAGACCGGGAAGCGGACGGTTTCGGAGATGCAGCAGGAGACGCCGCCGATCAGAGCGCAAAGGAACGTTTAAAGCGCGCGCTCGCAGCATAGGAGGTATGATATGGCAAAGAATTTCGAGAGAGAATTGAATGGTATGACGGCAGAGAGGGAACACAACTTGGAGGAATACTACGCTTATATGGCGGTTCGTGTACTTGATGGCTGTGGCGCCGGACCATGCGATGGGGAACCGTGTGTATTTCATTTCTTGGATAGTTATGAATGCACGATATATGTTAAATCGGAGCAGCTGGAGGGCAGTTATTGGATCCGCGCGGACGGGGGGCGGGGCTTGTGGAATTACGCCTATTCCGCGGCGCTCACCAGAGGAGAAGACGGTATGCTTCATTGCAACATCGATTCCTACCTCCGCCAAGGACTCACGCCGTCGGAATACCGAGATTTTGAGGAAGGCTCGCTGTTGACCGACGTGACAGGTGATACGATAACCTTTCTGCGGAGAAAGGACCATAAAGCGGAAAATGTTACCGAATTCACTGGACGGTGGGGCGTTGAGACCATTGTTGATTACGCTTTGAGAGACCTGTTCTTCGCACCCCGCGGGCTGATGCTCGCGGGAGATGACGTGGAACGCCTCAGTTTTGTCTATGAAGATGATAACGGCAAAGCGGCCAAGAACACTGTCGGCGTTTGTCATGTCGTGCAGGAACTTCTGAGTCATTCCCATGATTTGCATAAGCGCGATCTGAACAAATTGATCGAATGGATAGACGAGCATATCGATTTTCACTATGTTCAGGAACTCGAATTTTTAACGAGGACGGGCAATTACAAGCTGCGGCTGGGCGATCCGGTGGTAGGAAAAGACCTGATGAGCGTGCGGATTTATGACCGAAGCCTTAAGAAGGTTCTGGAAAGTTACCTCCCCATGGGTTCGAAAAACAGGAAACAGCAGGTAAGGCTGTTCCTCGGCATACTGCTGTCGGAAGACTCCATAGAAGACGCCATAGAAGATGCAAAGCGTCAGATCAACAAGATGAAAATTCTGGGTTATGCAACATAACGGCGTACCGCTCGGAGACGAAGAGAGGACGGAAAATCCGTATCTTGCGAAACGGGCATAGAGATGATAAACTAAGAAAACAAACAAGGTGGGAGGATTTCCGACAATGAAGAACAGGTTCGATCTGTCCGAGCTCTATACCCGGTTTATTCAGCTTTTTGAGATCAGCGGCATCGAAGATGTGTTCGACGACGACCACGACGATGACCACATACCCTATGGCGAGAAGATGGTCATTCGAGTCACGCCCGAAAAGACCTTGAGCTGTAATGTCCTTTCGGAACGGCTGACGATCGATTTGTACGCCGATACGCCGGACGGCGTTGTATGGCTGCACGATCAGTCTGCGCCGCTGACGCGCGGCAGCGGCGGGCAGTTGATCTTTGAGGCGGAGGACTTTCTGCACACGCATCTCGGAGAGCTGGATTGGGGATTTAATGAGGAGGGATGGGAGTCTCTGAAAAGGCAAGAAGGCGAGGTACACAGCTGGACAGAGCTTTCGACGGAATGGGGAGTTGAGATTTCCTATGGGAGTGATATCCTTTTCCTTGCACCCAACGCATTGACCGTTGAGGGAGTAGAGGTGAAGTTTGTCGAGTGGTTAAAGGATTCACTTCTGTGGGGAAATGAAAGGGAAGAGGTGATCCGCAAAAAGAAGATGATGATGGAGGAGGCCCTGCGCTGCCCGCATACTTTCTCCGACAGCCGGGAACTTGCGTCCCTGCTGACAAAGTCGATTCCCTGGGCAGGGGTCGGCTCAGTACAGTTCGAAACGGATCGCGGATATTGCAGCTTGCATTGGCCGCATGAATGGGACTGGGGGCGGGAAATGTATGTTGACGACACCTCCGGTGACGACCGTGCGGCAGAACTTGCTTTCGGTTTCTATGAAGTACATTACAGATATAAATGGCTTCGGGATGGGAAATTTCATTTGAAGCCGCCGGTGGCGGCGGAAAAGTGCGTGAGCCTCCTGCTGACGCTGTTGACCAAGGCTTCCTTTGAGGAGGCAAAGCGGACGGCGGATGACTACATACAGCAAGAGGGACTGACAGCGGATTGGGAAGAAAAGGTTTTGGAAATTGAAAGGTGCGGCGCCGAGCCGGTGGACTTGAGACACTTCAACGCATACGACTGGGGCATTGTTGTCGATCTCTTTGACCTGTACGGCGTCGAAAAGAATGGAAACGCGCCCTGCAAGCTTCGTATGGTAGATGGGTGCGAATGCAATGTGTCCGTCAAACGGGAGCAGCTGGCGGTCGACTTTTTGGCGAAAACTGCTGATGGCGCTGTTATATGGCTTTATAATGAGCCGATACCACTGACAGAGGACGGACAAGGGACGCCCTGCATCGATGTGGAGAAATTCCTCCGCGAGAAACTCGGATGCAATGTGCGCTTGGAAGCTGCACGGTATCCTGAATGTATAAAGGACACGGACAGGTTTCCGCGCAGCTGCACACAGTTTGCCACGGAATGGGGCGCGGCAGCTTTCAACGAGTATAACAACAGCGGAACCGTGTATTTTGCGCCGGGGGCCTTGTGCATTTCGGGAAAAGACGTGTCCTCTATCTATGCGTTCTATGACGAACACTGCAAAGCAGACTGGGAAAAATGGGACGCTGCCACAGGGGTACGCAGCTTGGCGTGGAAGCTCCTAAAGTGTCCGCATGAGCTGAACAGGGAAGATGCGGACAGCTGGATCGCATCGCTGGGACTTGGCGACCACTGCTTGAGAAATCATTTGGAGCAGCTTGAAATTGAAGTGGGGACATACCGCTGCACGCTGACACGGGACGGCAGCCGCTCTGTGTATATGGAGTACAAAGACCTTGAAAGCTGGGAGGCCGTGTGCTGCTACATCCTTCTCGAGAAACTGAGGGGTGTGGAGCTGTGGATCAAAACCGTTTTCAGGATACTGGCGGGAGCATCCATAGAAAGCGCAAGGACCGAAATTGCAAAGCTGAGTCTTTTGGGATGCGTAAATAATATCGAATAGTCCGGAGCGGACGGCAAGCCCTTCGCGTGTAAACGCGAGGGGCTTGCTTTCTGGAAACCGCTATCTTGAGGGGCAGCATGGCGCTGCTCTTTAATTTTGTATTCCCCCCTGCCGTATGATGGGCGTGCAGAACGGAAAAGACCGCCCGCGAGGCGTGCAAGAAAGGATGTTGCAATTATGAAAGCTCAAGTCGTGGAACAGGTGACCGTCGCGCAGGCCAAGACCGCGATCGCGCAGACGGCTGCGCTCTATTTCGCCAAGGATGCAAACGGGCGCTACCGCATCGACCGCCGCCGCGCACGCCCCGTGTGCCTGATGGGACCGGCGGGCATCGGCAAGACCGAGGTCGTCCGGCAGGTGGCGGAAGAGCAGGGGCTGGCGTTTCTCTCCTACTCCGTCACACACCACACGCGCCAGAGCGCCATCGGCCTTCCGCGCCTGAGCGAATGCGAGGTGGACGGGAGGACGGTCCCCATTACGGAATACACCATGAGCGAGATCATCGCGGAGGTCTACCGCGTGATGCGCGAGAGCGGAAAGAAGGAGGGCATCCTTTTTCTCGACGAATTCAACTGCGCGAGCGAAACGCTGCGCCCGATCATGCTCCAGCTTCTTCAGAGCAAGACCTTCGGCCCTCACGCTATCCCGGATGGATGGATGCTGGTGCTGGCGGGGAATCCGAGCGAGTACAACGTCTCGGCCCGCGCGCTCGACGCCGTGACCGCCGACCGCCTGCGTATGCTGTGGCTTCAGCCGGACTATAACGCGTGGCGCGCGTACATGGTCAGCCGCGGCGTGCATCCGGTGGTGCTCTCCTATCTGGACGACCACCGCCGCCAATTCTACGTTTTTGAGAAGGGCAAGGACGGAGAAGCGCTTGTCACGGCCCGCGGCTGGGAGGATCTGTCGGTCATGCTGCGTATGATGGAGGAGTTCGGATACCCCGTCGATCTGCCCTTTGTCGCCCAGTATATTCAGTCAGCTCAGGTCGCGCGTGAGTTTATCAGCTACTACCACCAGTACAGCACGATCATTGCATCGGGTCTCGCCGATGCGGTGTTCACCAACTCCTTGACGGAGAAGCAGGAAAAAAAGCTGAGTGAGATGAGCTTCCCGCAGAAGTGGGCGCTGACCGCCGTGGTGCTTACGCGGCTCGAACAGATCTGCGCCGACGCGAAAAAAGGCAAGGCGGATGCCGCTATTCGAAATGTGCTGCACTTCTACGACGCCTTCTTCGACGGCGCGCCACAGCAGGAGTTTCTGCTGGGCGGCATCACGAACACGGACGCCATTGCGCTCTACATTGCCGAGCACGGCAGCGATGCCTACGGCGCATCCGCGGAAAAGGTATTCTTCAGCGATGCGAAGGCGCCCTCGGTGAAGAAGCTCAAGGCTTTGCTTGACGCGGGATAAACGGGAGGAGAACATGACAAGATCAGAACCGATGCGGACGCTGCCTCTGGCGGAATTTCTGCGGCTGTATAATGACTCGGCGTATCATGGCTGGTCTGGATATGATGCCAACGATTACCCGCCTTGCGATGCCGACGACGTGCAGGTCTGCTTTGCTCCCGACGATCTGCCCCATGACCGACTGGGGCGATGGTCGAGCTACTCGCTCCGGGGAAAGCCGGTATCGCCGGAAACTGCCGTCCGCTTGATCAGGATACTCGACGAGTCGGTAAGAAAGGAACTGTGCTTCCCGGACGTCGATCTGCTCGCGCCATCCCCAAACTCTGGCTACGATCATGCACACGGCTGGGCCCATCCGGACGGATATGTGGGACTGGATATGGGCTGCGGCTTCTGGCTGCGTGGGAGGACAATTTTTTGCTCGGCAAGGGCCTTGCCATCACGCTCCTCCGCCGCTATGACCGACTCTACGGACGCCATGCGTCGCCGGACGCGCTGTATCAGTTCTGTGGAGAACGGCATGAAGACCCAAACAGTCCGTTTTATTACGGGAAGGGCGGTATTTCACTGGAATAGCGTACCGCTTATCCGCGCGGCAATACAGCGAAATGGAGGAAGATAAGGTTGAAATGTAAAATTCGAGATAAAGACGGCATTTACCTGAGTCCGTGGCTGGGACAGTATACGAGAGATCCGGAGAAGGCAGGGTGCTGGAGCGAAAAGAGTGCGCAGAATATCCTGCACAGCAGCCTGCCTGATCTTTCCGGGCGCGAGTGGCAGCTGATCCCGGCCGACGAGACGACTGCCGCACCGACAGAGGACGAGGCAGATCGGGTCCTTGCGCTCGACTGGCATAATTTTGCCCGTCAGCAAAGCGAAACGCTCCATCGCCTGCTGCATGCCAAAGAGGAACTGCAAAAGCGGCTGAGCAGATTGGAATGCGAGCTGAACGATATTCTTCACGCCGTTGAGCTGATGGAGCTTTCGGAAACGAAAGAATGGGAATTGTTTTCAAGGCTGAAAGAAAACCGCTGCGCACGGCGCGCCTGCAAGGACACCCTGCTGCTGCTCGACACGATGGGAAACGCAACGGGATGCGAGCTGGCGGACGGCCGACTCACGAGACTGACGGACACGCTAAGCAATCGCACCTATACGCCCCGCATTTGCAAGACGCTGTTTTCCACGGAGCAGAAGCCGCGTGAGACGGAGCTTTTGGAATTCTACGATTTTGGGACTACATTTAAGGAGGATTGAATATGACGACGATTCCTATGGTATTGGACGCCCGCGACGGCCGGGGGTACGACATTTTTTCCCGCTTGCTGCGCGACCGTATCGTGCTGCTCAGCGGGCCGGTCACGGAGGAACAGGCTGCCAGTGTGATCGCACAGCTTCTCTTTCTGGAAGCGGAGGAGCCGGGAAAAGATGTCTCTCTCTACATCAACTCTCCCGGCGGACTGGTCACGGCGGGGCTTGCCATTCTGGATACCATGCACCATATCTGTTGTGACGTTTCCACGATCTGCGTAGGACAGGCTGCCTCTATGGGGGCGGTGCTGTTGGCTGCGGGTACAAAGGGGAAACGCCGCGTGCTGCCCAACTGCGAGGTGATGATCCACCAGCCGCTTTCCGGCGTGCAGGGACAGGCAACAGACATTCAGATCCATGCCGAGCATACGCTCGCCATCAAAGCCCGTCTGACGCAGCTGATGGCGGAGTTCTGCGGAAAAGATGCCGCCGAGATCGGCGCGGACATGGAACGCGACCACTTCCTTACCGCGCAGGAGGCTGTGCGCTACGGCCTTGCGGATGCGGTGATCCAATAAATGGGGGCGGAATATGACGTCTTCTAATTCCGTTTTTGACAGCTTACCTGAGACAGGATCTGAAGCGGTGTGGTGTATAGGTGAGCTGGCCCATGCCGTCAGAGAGAAAAGGTACAGCAGAGCATACGCACTGCTGCATAAAATAAAGCGGGAAAATCTTGTGTTGGCGGAAGAAGAAAAAGCCGGCGTACTCGTTGATGGCTTACGCTGTTCCCTCAGGCTGTTTCAGATGCTTTATGAGCAGCTTGTTGGGGATGGAGGGGAGCCTGAACCTGGGCGTTGGGGGGGCTATCCGGCACGCCACAATATGCGCTTTGGAGAGGCGGATGGTTCCTTGTTGCTGCTCGCAGCGGCATTTGATCGACCGGAACACATTCGATACTTGATCGAAAAGGGCGCGGAAGCCGACCGCTCTCCGTCTGTACAGCGGGAACAGATCGTTGTGGTGCAGCCTGAAAGGGATGAAGATGAGATCTTCTTCATGGGGGAAGGAGTCAGTATTTTAGAGTGTACGCCGCTTGCGGCCGCGATCGCCTGCGGGTCTGCTGCGGCACTTGGCGTACTGATGGAGCACGGCGACGGACAATGGACGCAAGATCCGTCCGCTTGCCGTGCCATGGCACTTGCGCCATCCGCGAATGAACAGTGGAACGCGCGGCATGAGACATGCGTCAACGCAGTGCTTTCTGCCGCCGATGATCCGCTGGCGCGCTCCGACCTCGGCAACGTGAGACTGCCGCTTCGCGAGATCGTGGACGTCTGTACACCGGAGCTGTTTGCACAGCAGGTTTTGACGTTTCACCGGAATAAAGAGGAAGCGTACACCGCAATTGAAAGGCTGATTCAAGCGGGCGTGTGGGGTCGAGGGGCATATCAACCCCTTCCGAAGATAAATGCAGCTGCGGAAAAAATGAAGCTGCTTGCATCCGAATTTCCGGCATTGTGCCGCGAAAAACGAGTGGCGGGCGCTTTTCTCGCGGGACTGTGCTGCATAAACGCCACGGATGAAATGTATTGGGACTGCTGCATAGAGCTATGGGGCGATACGGTGGATCTGACCTGGGCCGCCGACGAGGTTTTTGCACTGCCGCAAAAGGCTTTGAGATCACTGCTTCTCCGTCTGAAGGGGAAACGCATTGTGATCAACGCGGACGCGTTTTCAGGAATGTTGCCCAGCGCGGCAACGCTCAAGAAGCTGCTTCGCTGTGCGGAGGTCGAGCCATCGTGCTTTCCCAGGGGGCTGAGCGGCCTGGCGCATCGCTTCTTGTACCAGCCGGATCCGGAGCTTTTGCGTGATGTGGATGCGGTCAGGTATCTTCGTCGCGAGCCGCGGAATGCATTGAAGAAGGAACTGGAAAGGATAAAAAATACCGCGGTGAGATCAATGATCCTCTTGGCCTGCGGAACGCACGAAACGGCCGCGGTGAACAAAGAACGTCTCAAAGACTATGAGTTTAAGAACGAATGGGATTATGGCCAATGGGATTGTATGGAACAGAAGCTAAAACGAAACCATATGGAGACGATCGAGGACTGTTTGTTTATGCCATGAACCGGAGCGTCGGTCTCGTGCTTATATGGAATAGAAAGGAGAAAATGCCATGGTAACGTTTAGTGGTTGCGTATTTGACGGCGCAGGGGGTAAGGAACAGCCGCTTCCGAAGCAGCTGATCCGCGCGATCGAAGACAAAGAGTACAATCGCGCCTATGCGCTGCTGCGCCGAATGAGGCGCGAGGGCATTGCGCTGGATGAAGGGAAGCGGGCGGAGGCTCTTGCAGACGCGCTTACCTGCACGCTGAAGCTGTTCAAAACACTTTATGAGCAGGTCTTTGCGGACGTGCCGGATGAGGGCGTGTGGTTTTCGACGTCCTTTGAAAGAGTGTGCGGCTCTGTTTCTCTTCACGGCTGTGTGAGAGGAACGCTGCTGACGCTTGCCGCCGCGCTCGATCGGCCGGAACACGCGAAATATCTCATTGAAAAAGGCTACGACGTCAACGGCCTTCTTCCGCCCACACCGGGGATCAGCGAGGAGGAAGCTGAGTGGGAGATGGGCTTCGACAAATACTCGTTTGTGAAGGTAAGCGTGTCAAAAACGGACGATCCGAAATGTGCCGGCGGCACAATCCTTATTCGGGAGTGTACACCGCTCGCGGCCGCGATCGCCGGCGCTTCTCTTACGACAGCCGAGCTGTTCAGCAAACGCGACGACGTGTGGAGAGAGGAGAGTCCCGCCGTCTGCTGCGCGGTAGCCTACGCTCTGAACCCAAACCGCGGCATTGAAAATATGCCGGAGGAATGTGAGATCGGCACGTTTCAGAGGTGGTGCGCCGAAGATGTGTTTCCGGAGTTGCGGCAAGAGATTTTTTCCGATGAGCCTCATACCGAAAGGCTGCCCAAATTACGGCTGGACGCCATTGTGGGCATTTGTACGCCGAAGCTTTTGGAGCAGCAGCTTCGGCTTTGGACGCGCAGCGAGGAGGAAGCCCATCCCGCGCTGAAAAACCTGGCGGTGGAGTCTGATTGGATGAACGACAGCAGGGCGTATAAGGCAAAGTTCCTGATGTTCAAGCAATACTTTCCCGCTATGTGTCACGAAGCATGGGCGGCGGGAGCGTTTCTCTCGGCGCTGAGCCGGCCGGATATGCAGGATGCCTCTTTTACGGAATGCTGTTTGGGCCTTTGGGACGACGCCATCGATCTGACATGGGTGACTTACCTTGAGCCGAAAAAGGATGCGGCGTTTCTCCGCTGCTTGGACGGGAGACGCGTCCTTCTCAACGCGGACGCATTCAGCGTGGTCCGATGTGAAAAGGAGGGCACGGCGGAGCTGGCGTACTGGATCAATCGCGCGGACATTGAGCCGTCCTGCTTTACGGAGGGGCTGAGTGTGCTAAGCTATTGCCTCATCACGACCGCGAGCGTGAAGCTGCTGCGAGATCCGAAGATCCAGGAGCTTCTTCGCCACGAGCCGCGTGACGCGCTCCAGCAGGCTCTCAAAACGACCAAAAATAGCACGGTGCGGGCGGCGGTCCTGTTAGCCTGCAAATCGGGAAGCCTGCCGAGCGGCAACGCAGCGAGACTTGCGGAGTATGACTGCCCTGACTGCCCATCGTACAGCCCGCTCCACATGCTTCGTATGCGGCATAGGGAGACGAGGACCATCATGGAGGTCGAGGCCTAGGCCGACCCAAGAACGGAGAAAAACGGAATGAGCGGCAGAAACAAAACGAACATATGGTTGCAGTTGCACAATGCGCTTAACGCAAACTTATATGACCGCGCGGAACAGATCGTGGAACAGATCGTGGACAGCTCACAGGGGCCGATCCCCCGGCCGTTTCTGGAGCCTCTTCTGGAGGCGTGGCTCCTCGCCTGCGCTCCGCCCTTCTTTGAGAAGCTGCGTCCGCATCTCGCCTCGAACGAAGCGGTCTCAGCGATGCGGCTTATCGTCGGCGGAGAGGCCGGCTACGCACACGGCTCGCTTGTCCTGCTCGCCGCGGCGTTGGGGAAATGCGAACATTTGCGGTATCTGCTGGACGCGGGTTGGGATGTCAACGGCGCTTCTCCCGAGATATACAAAATGATGGCCAAACGTTTTATAATGGTTGGCGACGTCGATTTGTGTTCAGGAAGCAGCCGGTTGTTTCCGGAGTCCGACAATGCGCCGGAAAACAGCGAGCTTTTAGGCGGCGGGTGGGGCGAGTGTGATTACAAGTGGTGGATGGGACACTGCACGCCTCTTGCGGCGGCGATCCTCTGCGGGCAGACGGAATGCGTGGAGCTTCTGCTGGAGCGGCAGGGGGTATGGATCGCGGAAAACGAGCCGGTGAACTGCGCGCTGCTTTTTGACGGAAAAGGAGACGAACGCATTCACGCGGCGCAGCAGCGAGTGCTTGGCATCGTAGGAAGCCGACCGCTCCGCTTCGCGGGCGCGGTATTCTTCTGCACAGAGGAACGACTCGTGCAGGAGCTGCAGCGCTTCCCCTACGATGCGGCCTATCTCGGTACGGCGTTGGAACGCTGCCTGTATGCCTGCAGGGGGCCGGACGAGGCGGGAACGCGGCGGGCGGCGAAAAATCTTCTGCTTCTCACAGACGCGGCGCCGGAGCTGCTGGACGATGAGAAGCTCCGCGGCTTGACGCTCTCGATAATACCGCGCCTCGGCGTGAAGCATCCTCTTTTTGAACGATGCTTAGAGCATTGCGGAGAGACCGAAAATGTGAAGTGGCTGATCGATTTTCTTCCAAAGCCGGATATCGAGCCTGTCCTCGCGACGCTTTCGGAGCATACCATATGCGTTGCGGATCGTGACGAGGTAGATCTGCCGGTGTGTTTGCCGCAACAGCTGCGTACGATCGCGCGCTATGTGCATTTCCCTCCGCCTCGCTTTTCGGGAAGCTTGAGCGGTTTGTCGCGGGCGGTGCTGAATTGCAGCGTGCATTGCGGCAATGTCCGCGTCGTCAAATGGGCGGCAAAGAAAGGCTGGCTTCCCGAGCCGCGCAGGCTGCTGCTGGAGTATATCATGGGAAGCGGCGAGGATACGCCCGCGCTGCGCGCCGCCATTTTGACGCTGCCGGAGTGCGGACAGAACGATGCGTCGGCGCGCGCTGAAGCGGAACACGGGCAGACCGCCGGTTCCTGCGAGGAGAAAGAGAACCCTCGTTCCGGCATTCGTTAAATTTGAATGAACAGCCGTGATAGAGTAGTCTCATCATCAACAAGGGAGGTTGGAAGATGGATTATATGGTACCCCCAAGCAGCTTTTTGGACGGCATGCTGCTGCTCTCCGTGCTGGTCGTCTTCGTATGCTCGGCAGCCAATACCGTGCGCTGGCTGATCCTTAAAGCCGAACTGAAGGAGCTGGAGGAACAGCTTGCCGAGCTGCGGCATGAAAATGCCCTGCGGAGAGAAAGAGAACGGATCATGAAACAACTGGAAAAGGAGACAGAGTGATGGGAAAATATCAGAACGATGATTTGATCGAGGTTTTTGAGGATACTCGCAGATGGTGCCGCAGTGAAAAGGCGCTGCGCGAGTCGGTCGAGCGCTCTCTCGCGGAGACAAAGCTCTATAGCGTTGGTGAAGAGCTGCACTACGACAAAAGCCGCTATGCCGAACCGATGGCAGTCAGCGTCAGCACACGCCGCACCTTTGAGGCCGCAAGGGAGCTGCACGAGAAGCTGCCCAATGCAAAGATCGCCGTACTTAATTTTGCTTCGGCGACCAATCCGGGCGGCGGTGTGGCGCGGGGCAGCCGCGCGCAGGAGGAATCGCTGTGCCGCTGCTCGACGCTTTATCCCGTGCTGGCGGATCCAAAGTACTGGGGCGCGTTCTATGGTTTTCACCGCAAACGCCACGACGCCCGATATACCGACCTTTGCCTCTATACGCCGGGGGTAAAGGTCATCAAAAGCGATACGGCGCTTCCGGAGCGCCTGGATGAGAAGGACTGGCTGAGCGTAGACGTTATTACCTGCGCGGCACCAAATCTTCGTGAGCGCCCGTCAAACGAAATGAACCCGCAGGCAGGCGAAGCGCTGCACCTGAGCGACGAGGAGCTGCTGGCGCTGCACAAGAAACGCGGCCGCCGCATTCTTGCCGCGGCAGCCGCCAATGAAGCGGACATTCTTGTTCTGGGGGCATTCGGCTGCGGGGCGTTCCGCAACCCGCCGGAGATCGTTGCCAAAGCGTACCGTGAGCTCCTGCCGGAGTTTGACGGCTGCTTCGAGCGGGTGGAGTTCGCCGTGTACTGCACGCCGCAGGCACGCGGCAACTATGAGGCATTTGCCCGCGCGATGCAGGCATAGGAGGGAAAATGACGAAAAAAGCAAATGCGGCGGAGCAGCTGTCTGCGAATGCCGAAAGGATCCTGACCTACTCGCGAAAGGTGCTGACCGCTGAGATCCCGGAATTGATGCCCGCATTCTTTCTGCTCAGGTGTGACCGGACCGACGTTCCCGGCGGCCTGTACACCGATGGAAGTACGCTCTACTACCATCCCGAGACCGTCGTGCAGAACTATCTGCAAGATAAACGCAGCATCTGCCGGCAGCTTCTGCATATCGTGCTGCATGGTTTGCAGGGACATTTTTTCAAGCGGCAGGGGCAGCACGAGGAGATCTTTGACGCGGTGGCAGATGCAAAGACCGCTTATCTGATGGAAAGATTCGGCTACGGTTCGAAAAAGCTTCCGGCAGGAGCGCAGAAGCTGATCTGGCGAACAAGCAAGCTGAGCATGGAGACTGCCTGCTTTGCGGTCACCAAAGAGGAGGCGAAAAAGCTGTCCGCATTCGCCGCGGCGCTGTACAGCGACGACCACAGCCGCTGGATGCCGCCTGCCCGCGCCGGCGGGAACGCGGGAGGTAGCGCGGGCGACGGGGGCTGGGACCAGTGGAGCGACGTGACGGTACAGTGTGCGCGTCAATTCGCGAGAAGTCCGCAGTGGGGCGATCTGGCGGGAGCCTTCTCGGAGGTGTACCGCGAGGTCGAGCCGAGCGGCGTGAGCTACGGCGAATTCCTCCGCAGATTTCTCAGCGTGGAGGAGATCACGGCGGTCGATCCGGACTCCATAGACCGCATTTGGTACCACATCGGCTTGGATTATCTGGGCGACATTCCGTTTATCGAGCCGGACGAGCTGTGCGAGGAGGGCGAAAGGATCTCCCTTGCGGTGGCATTGGACACCTCCGGCTCCTGCTGCGGCGATACGATGCGGGATTTCCTGCGCGAGCTGATGGGTATTCTGCGCGTTTCCCCTCGCCTTTCCGTGACGCTGATCCAGTGTGACGCGGAGGTGCAGAAGGTGCATCCGCTTACGAATGAGGACGATGTGGAGCAGTTGTTCCATTCGTTTGAAATGTACGGCGGCGGCGGAACGGACTTCCGTCCGGTATTCCGTTACCTGAAGGAGCAGCGCGAGAGCGGCGAGGGGCTGCCGTTTCAAGGACTGCTCTATCTTTCGGACGGCTTCGGCAGCTTCCCTGAGACTGCGCCGGACTACCCTGTGGCATTCCTGTTCCCGCGCGAGGAAGATTGCTTTTGGAGTGCGCCGGAAGTGCCGGAGTGGGTGACGAAGGTGAGTATCCTCGAGGACAACACGCTGCAGATTGCGTGAGGGTCGGGCTTTGTGTAAACCGTGCTGCTCTTGACACTTTGCCCGCCCCTCGTTTCAAATCAAATATAGAATTCCGCCATATCGTCCAGCCTGAGGCAGCCGAGCCTGCCGATCCTTGCGGACATTCCGCATCCGCAGTCAATGTCGATTAGGCCCTCGCCGTGCCAAATATCCATCGGCAAGTCGTTCCGACCGGTCATAAAGCAGGTCGGAGTATGCCCAACGATCGTGGTCACGCCTTCGATCGGAGCCTTCGCCGTGCTTTCGGGATGACCCCAGACCCTTTCGTATGGCGTTGACGAGGGATAACCGTGTACAAGGTGGAATTTTCTGCCGCCGACCTCAATATCCGCGTGGTCCGGCAATTTTTCCATGAAACCTATGATGCGCGCTCGCTCTTCGCTGTCACACAGATAGATCAGCTGGCGGTAGGTCGCCGATCCCCCGTTATCTCTCCAAAGGCCGCGGCTGCCGGCAGTGGGCTTTGACCCCAGGGTATCAAGACACATCTTTTCGTGATTTCCAAGGAGCATGATGATATTGCCGCTATTCATGATCTCCTCAATGATCTCTATGCCGTCCGGCCCGCGATCGATAACGTCTCCGATCACAAACAGGGTATCCTTCGCTGAAAACCGAATAAGCTGCAGCATGGAATGAAATTTTTCCAAATCGCCGTGTATGTCAGACATACAGTAAACCATATCTTCCACCACCTGCCTTCTGCCCTTTCTTCTAACACACATTTGCGGCCTTAACAAGTTGAAGTCCTGTTGACTGCACGGAGCGGTACGGGTATAATGAAATTACTCAACCGGAGCCAACTGAAAAAACAGAATAGGAGCGGAGAGGATGGGAATGACGCTATACTGGACCGTCTCGGAAGGCGGAGAAAAAATTTTCAAGACACAGATGAAGAACGCCGGAGACACGGTGAAAATGAGGGAGGATTTCAGGGAGTATCTTCTCAAAAATGAAAGGGAGTATCTTCTCAAAAATGGAATAGGCGAGAATGATCTAAACCAAAATACCCTTCTGGTATCAAAAAAGAATCCCTTTTATACCGCAAAAACGAACGGAGTTTTAAAGAAATTGGGCGAAGACGGCAAGCTGGTTTTGGGCTACTTTGAGGATCGTGACGGGAAACTTAAGCTGAGTCGTTGGAGGATAGCTGGAACAGATAAATTTGAATCTAACAGGAATGACCCGAACCGAAGGTTCTTTAGAGAGGACCCGACGCAGGGGGATTGGTGGAACGCGAGGTGCAGCCGTGAGTAATGTCGAATCTCTGAGGGATTATATGGGCATCGTGGGCAAGCCCAGCTTTGAGGAAGAAACGATCTCGCTGGTGAAAGCACTGGCCTGCCCTGATGGCTTTCGCTTTTCCTGCGGCGTTGGCTGTACCTACACGGTAGATGAGAAAACCTTTTCGCAGCTGCGCGACAATTTGGCCGGCTACTCGGAATCGGGGCTGCTCGAGTTTGACAAGGGTGAAAGCTTTTGCCTGTGTGTGCAGCAGGGGAAAAACGGTTTGGTCCACAATGCCGTACACCCCGTAAGCCCCACAAGAGGCGTACTCCACGCCAAGGTTTATGCCATGAAGTTCGAGCCGATGAAGAGTGGAAGCCCTCGCTACCGCGTGGTGGTCACCAGCGCGAACCTTACCGCCGCCGACGAGCTGAACATCACATCGGTATTTGATAGTGAAGAAAGGGAAGGGAGCAAAACCGGAACGAAGTTCGGCAGTACGGTCAGCGGATTTTTTGAAAAACACTTTCCTGATATAGTTAAAGGGTGTAAAAAAGAGTGTAAACCTGATACAGTTAAAGGGTGTAAAGAAGGGTGCAAAATAAGCCGCCTGCTGTGTGAACTGAAAGAAGTTGATTTCGGCGTTGACGGCAAGGCGGAATTTCTCGATGTGTCCCATAACACCCTTGAACGCATAAAAAATGAAGCGAAAGACGCCTCTGATGTTATATGCTTTTCGCCGTTCCTTTCTGGGGATACGGTGTCGCAGTTAAGGCCGCGGAACGGAACGCTTTCGCTCATTTCGCGCCCTGACCAAATGGATCTCTGCAAGAACCTGGATAAGGTTACTACATATACGCTGGGTGTTTCCGATGCCAATAATGAGGAGGGCGTCGAGCTGCCGAATGCGCTCCACGCCAAGCTCTATCGCATCTACAAGCAGGCTGACAAGGCAGTTATCAATTATCTGGGGTCCGCCAACGCCACAAGCGCGGCGTTTGGACAAAATATCGAGGCGTTGGTGCGGTTCGAGGCCGAAGTCGGTGCCATTAAGGACTTAAAGGAACCGCCCTATGTGAGGTATGATGATCCGGCTGATGACAATGGAAATCAGCAGCAGAAGGAATTTGAGAGCCTCTGCCGCGAGATCGCGGGAACATTTAAGTGGTGCGAATCTGCCTACACGGTCTCTGCCTCCAGTAAAGCCACGCAAAAGATAGGCGCCATTGAACTGAAACTCAGCGGGGAAGAACTGGAAGTGGAAAAGGATACATGCTATACATGGCCTAAGCCTAAAACCTCAAAATGCCTCCACCGCCACTGTGTCACGCTGCGCATTGTTCCAAAAAATAATATGATGGACTTGCAGCCGCAGACATACACCATGCTGGTGGACGGGGCTGCCTTGCCCGTGGACGAGCAGAAGCTGCGCGATGAGATCACAAAGCGCATCATCGGGGATATTCTCAGCAAAGCCGGAGAGAGCCGAGCTGCGGAAACGGGCGGAAAGACTTCCTCGCAGGGAAAAACCGCAGGACGGAAAGCGGCTGCCCGCCGGCAGGGGCTGACCGAAGCACTGTCCGGGCTGCGTACCGCGGAGCAAATTCGGACCGCCTACAGCAGAGCGCTCGAGATATTGCCCCACATAGACCAGAAGAGGCTACGCACGGTATTGGAGCAGTTTGTGAAGGATTGCAAAGCGCTGCCCGACGATATTTGCCCGAAAAAAGAGGAGGTGCGCCAAGGTGAGTCAGCAGACTAAAGCAAAAGAGACATGGGTGGCTTTGGAGAAAAAGCTTCTTCCCTATCAGCGGGCGTCCGTCGATAAGATATGCAAGCATTTTGAGAACAGCGGCAAGGCGCTGCTGGCGGATGAGGTCGGCTTGGGCAAGACCTTTGTGGCAAAGGGCGTTGTGGCAAAGCTGGCGGCGGAGCATTGGGAGAATAACCAGCAGCCCTTCCGTGTGGCGTATATCTGCCCCAATCAGAACGTTGCGGCACAGAACTACCCCAAGTTTACGGGAATGTACTCCTCCGGCGTGGAAGTTTCAAAAAACGCAGCTGATACTTTAAAGAAAGCGTTGGAAGCTTATAACAACAAGAATCCAAGAATTCCAACCGACTGCGTCTATACCCGCCTCTGTAAGTGGCTCATAACGATGGGGGAAAAAGGATGCGATATTCGGGGGGCTATGCAGGAAAAAGAACGCAAGCTTTATCTGCCGGAAGAGAATGAGAAGAAAGAACAAGGCGATATTTCTCCTGCGACGGAGTCCGCCAGCAGCAAGGGAAAACCTCAAATGCGACGCTATGCACGAACTGCGGCTGAGGACTTGCGTGAAGAAATACTTAATCTCTTCCCCGTTTTGCAGCCGTTGTGGGACACAGCAGCGAAAGGTTGCGGATTGGGTGAACTTCCGAATCCGAAAGTGTTTTATGCATTTAATAAGGCGGCGGTCTATTATCTGACCTCTCAAACCACAGAAGACTACCGCCTGTCCATGCAGCATCTCTATACCGCGGAGGCAAAGCGGCGCAGCGTGAAAAAAGCCGTTCAGTTCGAGGCGCTGACCCCCAGCACCTCCTTTAGTACCGGAAACGGGACAGGAACCTACAAGGAAAGGGCGCTGCTTTTTGCGACGCTGGCCCGCTATTGTGGTTTAGATGCTCCGGACTGGTTGAAAAATGAATATGCGGCTCAGGATAAGGCAGTTGATGGCTTTCAGCCCGCTTTTTCCGCTTATCTGAAAAGACTGGACGGCATCTTTTGCAAGGATATGATCTCTGCTGAGGTGAAGGAACTTCTCTGTTCCAACGAAGAACCGAACGATTTTATCGTTAAACTCCGCAAGGAGTTCATAACAAACAACGCGAAAGAATTTTTGAACTATGACCTGGTCATCATGGACGAGTTTCAAAACTTTCCGGAGCTGATCGGGAACGGAAATAACGACAAAAGTGATGCGGCGATTATCGCCCAAGAAATCTTTGGCAAGAAGGACTGTAAGGTGCTGCTGCTTTCCGCCACTCCCTTTGAGATCAACGACTATATTCCGGAGGGCTTTGCGGAGGAACCGGACGACGGAAATTTCGCTGGGATTTCGGCTGAGAGGGGATCGTCCGATAAAAAGCAAGTTTTTGATGGCTTCTTTAAGCTGATCGAATTTATGATCGGTAAGGGCGCTGAGGAGTGGACGAATCAGTGGAGCGAGTGTCGTTCGAAGCTGCGCGATCCGGTGAGCTGCGGGACGGCGGTGGCGGCCCCCTCGAAAAATCCGAAAGACGAATTGCAGCGATTGCTGCATGATGCAGGGATCTTTCGCACCGAGCGGATGACCGCCACGCTGCGCGATCCGGTGAGCCGCGAGACGGCGGTGGCGGCCCCCTCTTTTGCCATGCGGCTGAAAACCAACTGCTTCATCGGCGGGAACAGCAAATACCGCACAGCTTATGGGGACAGCACGCCGTTTCCGCTGACCTTCGGGCGGGGATACAGCTTTTCCGAAGAGATGCCTTCGCTGTCCGAAGACTGGCACAAGAGTTTGTTTTTAACAGAAGACCAACTGAGTGGAAAGAAACTGAGTGAAGAGGATGTAATTCGGAAGGGGGGCTATCACCCGCGGTTTGAGAAGCTGAAGGAAGACATCTTGTCGGCAGAAGGCTCCGGAATTTCCCCTGCGGCCATGCTGTGGATACCGCCCAGCAAGCCAAGCGTACCGCTGAAAGGCGCTTTTAAGGGGCGCGAGGGATACAGCAAGACGCTGATCTTCTCGCACTTCCGCATGACGCCGCTCGCATTTACCTATTTGCTCTGCGGGGAAGCTGCCCGGACGATAAAGCAGTATGACCAAAACAAAGAGTGTATCGGCGGTATCGATGATGTCATTGAAAAAATGATGCCAGTACCTAAATATCACACGACCCATGATGCGTTGAAGGGCTACTTTGTCGAGCTGTTTAAAGGAGATGTAGGACGAGCCGCTGTACGCAGCGTTTATCCGGAAGAGCCTTACCCCTGTGCGGTAGAACAGTATTGCAAAGACGGCTGCTTTAAAGACATGATCGAGGAGTACATTGACCTGCTGGCCGGGGAGTATGGCAAAACGGATGCCGCTATGGCAAGAGCCGTACGCCGCGCCGCCGGACTTCGGATCTCCAGTCCGAAGCTATATGTAAGGGGGGACAATCCCTGCCGCGTATCAGAGAAGTCCATCCAAGCCGCAAATCGCTTTGCGGTGGGGCTTTTTCCGGAAAACGAAACAGGAAGTGATCTTACCCGCCGCATGGGAAACATCAAGGGAGCGTTTAATTCGCCGTTTTGGCCCTTCGTGTTCACATCGACCTCCATCGGCGCAGAGGGCATCGACCTGCACTGGTACGCGCGAAATGTTGTCCATTGGAGCATTCCCGCCCGTCCGCTGGATATTGAGCAGCGGGAGGGGCGTGTGCTTCGCTACAATTGCCATGCTTTCCGGCTGAACAAGGCACTGGGAGCCAAAAAGGAAAATTGCGTTCGGATGGGCTGGCAGGAGAGCGGAATGTTCGAAACGCAGCTGAACTTTAGCGAGAATCCTTCGTGCCTCCAAATTATCAGTAAGGCGTATTTTGAGGAGGAAAGCAGCGAACAGGAGCTTTGGGAGCGGGCGCTCAAGGTTGTGGAAACCTACCGTAAGACGCTCGGTGCGACCAAACCGCCAGATGGCTCCGAGAGCAATGAGGGAGTCGAGTTGGATCTGTCCGCATGGGCGGTGTGGGAGGACAGAGAACAGGATTTATTGACATAAGCCCTGCAATATCGTAAAATTGACTGTGTGTAAGGAAAGCGATGCTCCAACAGCAGGAAAAGAGAGAAGCGGAGGAAATCGGATGAAGTGGGAGAAGCTCATCTGCGCCGAACGGCAGCAGGCGAAGGAAGAAAAGCCGAAGCAATTCGAGCAGTTTGACATAGACGCGTTTGACGACGATTTTCTGTCCATCATCTCCAGTCAGGCGTTTCGGCGGCTTCAGGACAAAACGCAGGTATTTCCTCTGGACAAGAGCGATTTTGTCCGCACCCGTCTGACACACTCGATGGAGGTGTCTGCCATTGCCAGGGATCTTGCCCGAATGATCGCGCAGAACACCTCGCCCTACCTGCCGGAGGATTTTAAGAAGGACCCAGCGCTCGGCCGCCGCGCGGCCGCCATAGCCGCCTGCGCCGGGCTGCTGCACGATACCGGAAATCCGCCCTTCGGCCATTACGGCGAGGAGGTCATCCGCGACTGGTTCCGCGTCAAGTTCCGGGACGAGGGCTTCAGGTTCCGCGGCCGGCCCATCGGCGAGCTGCTGCGCGCGGCGGATGCGCGCATGACGGCGGATTTCGAGAATTTTGAGGGCAACGCACAGGGACTGCGTATCCTGTCCAAGGCCGGACTGCGCGAGGGAAGCCATGATGTGAATTTGACCTACGCGGTGATAAATACGCTGATCAAGTATCCGAACCCATCCACAGACTTTGACCGGAAAAGCCCCGACATTAAGCGGCACAAGGTCGGCTATTACTATGCCGAGCGCAAGGTGATGGACAGGGTCTGCACGGCTACGGGGACGAAAACGGATGCGGGATACGTCCGCCACCCGTTGGTTTATATCATGGAAGCCGCGGACGACATTGCCTATGCCACCGCGGATCTTGCCGACGCGGTGAAAAAGGGCCGCTTTACGGTCCGCGCGTTTATTGAGTTCTACGAGAAGGAACTCAATGCCATTGTTGGGGAATGCCGAGCGGAGGAGCTGCCAAGCAGCGCGAGGATCGCGCGGGATCAGATCGAACTTCTGAAGAAAGCGATCCGAGACGATCGGACGCCGGAGTTGGCCGCGGGAAAGAGCGCGTTTTGTCAGACGCTTGCTCACAGCGATACGCCGGAAACGGAATTTACCATCTTTGAGAACTGGCTGGAACGGGTCCGTATGTGGCTGATGTATGGCGCGGAATTTACCTTCACGAAAAACTATGAGAGCATCATGGAGGGAACTTATCAAGGCGACCTGACCGAAGGCAATAACGGCACGGATCTGCTGCGTATTTTGAAAAAGGCCATGGTGACCTTTGTCTTCCATTCGCAGGAGCTGATCTCCCTGGAGCTTTCCGCCAGGCGCATCGTGGAATCGCTGCTCAACGACTTTATCCACGCTGTGAAATATGCGGACGAGCCGGACGAGAGAGAACATCTGTCAACGATCGACGACCGTTTCCTCCACATGATACCCGACAATTTCAAAATGGATTATCTGGGCGCCAAAAAGCAGGTGGATGCCCGTGTCGCAGAGGGCGCGCAATCGGAAGAAGATGCCGAAGCGGAGAAGCTCTATCTCCGCTTTCTTATGGTCACGGATTTTATCAGCGGCATGACGGACTCCTATGCGAGAAATCTGTACCGCATTGCGAATGGACTGGATTGAACGTTCTGAAAAAACCGAGAGGAGATGCCTCCATGAGCAATTCAACGGAGCAGCTGAAGAATGCACTCAAACAATACGAGCCGGCGGAGACGATTTTTGTCTCCGCCAGCCGCGCTTTCGGACGGCGCGTGCTGACAACGCTTGCCCGCGAAACGATGCTTGTCGGCGTGCGTGCGGAAACGCCGCTCACGCTGGCCGTAGAGCTGTGTGCAGACGCGCTTGCCGACGAGCGCGTCTGCCGTTCTATCGACGAAGTGGAGGCGGCGGAACTCGTTTTTCAATGTATGAAGACCAGCCCGCTTTTTGGCAAGGGAAAGGCATTCTGCCTTGCAACGGCAAAAGAATTGTACGGCGTATTCGGTGAGTTGGACGCTGCCTGTGTCGACCGGATCGGCGGAAGCGATAAGCTGGACGAGGTGCAGAGACTGCGTGAGGCGTACGCGCAGAGAAAGGGTGAGCTGCTGCTCGACCGCATGGATCTGCTGCGCCGCGCGCGGGAAAAGGCGGCGCTGGGATCCGATCCGCTGTGCCGCGCACACTATGTGGTCCTCGGTTCTTACCGGCCGAGCGAATTGGAGCGGCAGCTGGTGAATGCGCTTTCCGAAAACGGCGCGCGGCTGACCGTCGTTCCCGTCGATGCGCCCGAAGGGGAGACGCTGCCCGCAGGCGGCTGGGAGATGACGACGCCGGAGATCGATCCACTGGCCGGAAAGCAGCTTTCTGTCGTCCGCTGCCGCGGCGTTGAGACAGAGGTGGACCATATTTTCCGCGATCTGCTTAGGTGCGGCGAGAGCATATCGGCAGATGACTGCGCTATCGTGTATCTTTCCGGAGAATATGCGCCGCTGCTGTTTGAAACGGCCGCGCGCTACGGCGTTCCCGTTACGATGGGCGCGGGCATCCCCTTTACAGCCAGCCCGCTTTACTATCTGCTCGACCGTATCAGCGCCCTTGCGGAAAGCGGCTATGACGCGGAGTTGATGTGCGACCTGCTCTCGTGCAGCGCCCTCCGGATCGCCGGAAAGCGCAAGCTGGCGTCTTTGCTGGATACATTGCAGATCGGACATGGGCGTGACCGCTATCGATTGTTGTGGGAGTCGGATAACAATAAGGTCACGACCGAGGACAAAAAGGCGTGGGAGTCCTTCTTCAAGGTGCTGCTTTCTCTGACGGAACCGGAGAAACTTGATCTTACGGCGCAGAAAGCCGCGCTGATGGGCTTTCTGGGAGAATATGTCAGCCATATCAGCGCCGAGCAGGTCGCGGCCTTCTGCCGTGTACGCACGACGGCCTCCCAAATCGCAAGCCTCCTCCCGAGCGAACGCCTTCTGGACCGCACGATGGAGCTGCTGAAGACGGCAGCCTATCGCGCGGAAGGAGCCGCGCCGGGAGCGGTATTTTGCACAACGCTGACGCAGGCGCTTTTTACCGGAAGAAAAAAGCTTTATATCTGCGGCCTTTCCCGCTACAGTCTTGACACGGCGGGGAAGGAGACTGCCTGTTTCCTTGACGAGGAGCGCGAGCGCTTCCAAGGGACAAACCCGACGCTGCGAACGACGGCGCTGCGCGCGCAGGAGCGCAGCTACCGCTTTTGGGAGCTTCTTGCAAACCACGAAGGCGAGATCGTGCTTTCTTATTCCGACTTCGATATTACGCGCAAAAGCGAGCTGTCGCCCGCACCCGCATTTCGCACGGCGGCCAAACACTTGGGCTTCGCTTCGGAAAAGGATGTGCCGGCGGTGTCCTATGTGCCGGAAACGAAGCTTTCCGCGTGGGATCATCTGATCGGAAGCGGTATGCCGCTCAGCCTCGCTATGCCAATTCCGGATACTTCCTGTGCGGCGGCGCGCACAGAGAAAACCGAGGAAAAGACGCAGAGCGAGGAGGTCGAGGAGATGACCTTCTCCGCTTCCAGCCTTGAAACGGCGCTGCGTTGTCCCTTCAAATTTTATGTGCAGCATATGCTGCATGTCTATGAACCGGCCAAAACGAAACGCGGCGAAGCTGCGTGGCTGCTCCCGACAGAGCTGGGGACCTTCTGCCACGAGGTACTGGAGCGCTATTACAGCACAGATCCGCTGCCGGCGGACGATACACAAATTTTTGAAGAGGCGTGGGAACAGCTTGAAAAGAGGTATCCGCCGGTCGCGCGGTGGATGATGGAGCGCGACAAGCGCCGCGCCCGCGCAATGATCGGCGCTGCTGTGACATGGACGGAGAGAGAACGCCGGAAGGTGCTTTCCACCGAAGAGAAATTCGGCCCTGAGCGAGACGAAGCGGGAGCGATCACAAGGGATTTCAAGATCACGGTCGGTCAGACGCCGATCCGCTTGACCGGCAGCATCGACCGCGTGGACGAACATGCGGACGGGAGCTATGCCATTGTGGACTACAAGACGTCCAACCCCGAGCGATTTCGGGAGGAGATCGCGTCAAACCTGCATTTGCAGCACTATCTGTACACGCTTGCGGAGGAAGCGCTGCACCCGGAGCGCAAGGTCGATGAGGCGGGCTATCTGCTGCTTGCCGCCAACGACGGAGAATGCTATGCGGAGGAGAGCGGTGCGGCATGTCGAGCGGAGGCCGCAAAGCGGACGGAGGCCCTGATACGTATCCTTTCGGACGAGGAAAAGGCGCAGACCTGCGCGCCGTGCTATCGACTGGACGGAGACGAACTGAAGCTTGGCAGCGCAGAGGAGCGCGGCGACCAGTGGAGCAGCTGCCGCCGTTATTGCGGCTTTGCCGCGCTGTGTCCGATTCACGGGAAGGAGGACTTCGGATGTCCATGAAACCGGAAGAAAAGAAACTGCGCGAGGAGTTGATCGGCGCAGAGGATACCGCCACCTTCCAACGGAATTACCTTGTCGAGGCGGGAGCGGGTGCGGGCAAGACTTATACAATGGTGCGCCGCATTGCAAATCACCTTGTTTCCGGCGCCTGCGAACCGGAAAATCTGGTCGCTATCACCTTTACCAAAAAGGCGACCGAGGAGATGCGCGGTCGTCTGGACAGCAGACTGGCGGAATTGCTCGATTACGCGAAAAACGGGGAACGGGATGAGTCCGGTACCAAGCTGTCCGTCGATGAGAAAGACAGACGGGTCAGGAGATTGACGCATTTGGTCCGCAACGCGGGAAGAATGCAGATCAGCACGATCCATAGCTTTTGCCAAACGATGCTCTCTATCATGCCCTTTGCTTCACCGCTCGGCCCGAGCGCGGAGTTCGGCGAAGACGAGGGCGCGAACGCCCGCGCATTTTTTGCCCGATACCGCAAGAATAATCCGAACGCCTTTTCCTTGGTGCAGTCAAGGTTCGGGGTTTCAAATGATGCGCTCGTTTCCTTCTTTGCGGCACGCTGCGCCAACAAGGGCGCGGCCGTTGTCGCCAAGCCGATCACCGACCCGGAAGTGACGGCGTGGGAGAACACCTGTAAGGCGGAGGCCAAGAAACTGCATAGGAAGCTCAGAGCGCTGCTGGACAATACCCTCGTGCACGACGACATGACGCATATAGACGCAGCGCTTGCCAATGTGCTGCGTATGGATAAAAATTCCTTTGAAAACGATGACGACGCAGTTTTTACGCTGATCCGCCTGATCAATCAAAACGCGAGCGCATTCCCGCTGCGCGCTTTTGACGACACGGCAAAGACCATTCGTGAAGTTGCTGCCGTTTCACCCGAAAATCTTTCCGCCGAGGGGGGAAAGTTTTGTAAATGCACACGCGCTGACCGGCGCGATCACGGCATTAGACAAGTGCTGGAAAAGCACCGCCAAGACCGTCAAGAAGGACGAACCCGCGGTCGGCCTTTTACGCACGGACTCCAAGCTGCTGCTGTACGCATGGCTGATCCATGAAATGTTGCCCGTCCTTGAGGCATACCGGACAGAGAAGCGCGAGAGAAGGCAAGCCTTCAGCGACGATCAGCTCATGCTTGCCCGTGATATGCTGCGTGACTCGGCGCCGGTGCGAGCCTATTTCCATGGGCGCTATAAGGCGGTTTATGTGGACGAATTTCAGGACACGGACCCTATTCAAACGGAGCTTCTGTTTTATCTGACTGCCGACGAGACATCCTTTGACCCGAACGACTGGAGGAACTGCCGTCCGGTTCCGGGCAGCCTGTTTCTTGTCGGTGATCCGAAGCAGAGCATTTACGGCTTCCGCGGGGCGGACATTTCGATTTACCGTGAGGTGCGCGGGTTGTTTGACGGAACGGCAGATGCCGCACAGGGAAAGCCGATCGGTCGGTGTGTGGCATTGACCTGCTCTTTCCGAGCCAGCGAAGCGGTGTGCCGTTACAACAATCTGGTGTTTGGGAAGCTGTTTCAGGCTGGCGATGCCGACAGACAGGCGCAATTTGCCGAAATGGATGTTAATATATCGGGCGGGGCGGATGCCGGCGTGTTCTTCTACGGCTGCCGACCGGAGGGGAATGCTCTTGAAGACGGCGAATGCTCCGAGGCGGATGCGAGGATGCTCAGCGCCTTTATCGAGAAAATGGTTCATTCCTCCAATGCTGCGGGGAAACCCTACCGCTATAAGGACTTTATGCTGCTCACGCCAACGACCTCGACGGTCCCGTTTTATATGGATGCGCTGGCTGAGGCGGGGATCCCTGCCAATATTACGGCAAAGCATACCTACGGCGAATTTCTGCCCTTACAGCGCCTGCAAATGTATTTGGAATGGCTGCTTGGACGCAATGCGGAGCTGACGCTTCTGCGGCTGCTGAAAGACGGCTACCGTGTGAAGCTTTCCACGGTCCATGCGCTGTTGCAGCGCGGCGGCCTGCGTACTATTTCCGAGACGCTTATGCTCAATGACAGCCGTGCACCGTTCTATTCCCAGCTTGCGGCAGAGATATGGCAGGAGCGCGACGCCGAGACCGATCCGGATAAGCGCGGGAAATTGGATGATCTGCTTGCTTTGTGCGGCGCGCTGGAAGAATTGAATGCGGTGCAGCGCATGGCGCATGAAGCGCCTGCGATGAGTACCATCGAATACATTCTGCACAGCTGCCGCGGAATATGGGACGATGGCACGTCGCTGGAGCATCGGCGGCAATGCGGCTGGGTGCTGCAGTTTCTGGCGCTGCTGCGCGGATACGAACAGCACAGCTTTCCTGCGTTGGCGGCTTTCGCCATCGACAGCATGCGTTCGGAGGTCAGCCAGGAGTTGACACTCGGGGCGGAGGAGGATTGCGTGCGCGTGATGAACCTGCATCAGGCTAAGGGGCTGGAGGCGCGCGTAGTGATCCTTACCTACTCCACAAAGGGACTTGCCGCGCCCACGGCAATGCTTGAGCGCAGCGGCGGCGAAACGAAAGAGTATGCGGCGCTGACGCATCAGCGGTACCCCGGCGCGGCATATTCCACCATTGCGTATCCGCCGGAATGGGAAGGCGCTGCCGCGCCGAAAAATGGGCAGAAAAAAGCATCCTTCAAGGCAAAGGACGTTGCGAAACGCAGAAACGAGGCTGAGCGGGTGCGCTTGTTATATGTTGCTGCGACTCGCGCAGCGGAACTCCTGCTCATCAATGTGGAGGGCGAAGATAGATCTTTCTGGGCGCCGGCAGTCAGTACAACGGCAGCGGAAGACGCAAACGCCGCAGGCGCGGGACAGACCTTGCTGTGCAGATACCCGGACGCCTTTGGCTGCCTGCTTCCGGGAAAAGTCCCGCAAACGGCCTCTGCCGGAAATGCGCCGATCCCACCCTCTTCCGCTGCAGCTAACCGGACTGCCGTGTCCGCGATTCCTGCGGTGAACGGCTTTGCGCTGGAACGGAGTATTGCCGAGCGGGCAGGGAAGCTTGCACAAACACGCTATTTTGCGATCACGCCCTCCGGACTGGATCATGGCGCGTATGCACCGACGCGCGCGGATCGGGCAGCGGATGCAGAAGATGGCACGCCCGCCGCTCCGACAGTACTGCAAGACCGAACGGAGGAAGTAGGGGCGACACCATGCGGCGCCCATTGGGGTACGATCGTTCACAGCGTGATGGAGCAGGCGGTGCGGCGCGGCGATCATTCGCCCTCGGCGCTGGCACAGTATGCGCGGGAAGCGGCCTCCTCCGTGCTGCTGAACGGCGCCCTCTCAGAAAGAGAGTGGGACATGGTGCTTGGCGGGAAAGAGATCGTCGATGTGTATGAGCGCGCTGCGTTTGTAGCCGAAAAAGCCGCCGAAGCCGCCGCGTTTTTCTCGGACGACAACTCTCCGCTGCGCGTTCTGACGGACGGCGCGGAGTGCTATCCCGAGCTGCCGTTCACGCTTTGCGAGACCGACAGCGACAGTGCGCTGTTCCGCCATCTTGACCAGCATTTCAGCCGAGAGACCCTTGCGGGGAAAAAGCTTGACCTCCAAGGAGTGATCGACCTTGCCATATGGCGCTGCGGCGAGTGGACCGTTGTGGACTACAAAACCGACCGTGTCCGAAAAGGAGAGAGCCGCGAGGATTTCCGTGCGCGGCTTTGCAGCGAGTATACCGCGCAGATCGCGTCCTACGCGCAGGTGCTGGAGCGGCTGCGCGGGAAAGTCGCCCGCGCGGTACTCTGCTCCATCGCACTTGGCGGAGAGCTGATAGAACTTCCTCTGGATACGGCCGTGACTGCGGTGGATCGATCGGCCGAAACAAAGCGGATACCTCGCGCGAATGGCGGTATGCACACAGCGACGCTGGCGGAGCTGATTCAAGGGCGGAGCTTTTCGCCCGCCTTGCAGACGGCGCAGGGCGCCCATGATTTTTCTTTGCTGCGCCATGGCGTTCCCGTGATGCTGACCGACAACGGTGGCGCGCGGGCTGATACGTTCAAAGCGTGTACGCGGTTTGTGGATGCGGTGGTGAACGAGATCAACTCCCGTTGTCCCAATACCCCCTGCTTTGTTGATCCCTCCAACGCCGGAAGCGTTGTCCTGCTTCGGAGACTGCTGCGCGCCATGCGGCGCGTCCTGCCGCCGGAGGAATGGGATGCGCTTGCATTCCGATGGACCAAGTAACGAGAGAGATCGCGCCGATGCTTCGGCGCGGTCTCTCTTTCATTTACCGTTTGCTGTAGCGGCGCAGCGCGTTTTCCAGACTCTGTATCACGTCCTCACGCAGGGAGGCGGGTTCAAGAACCTCTACGTTATCCGCATATTGCAAGGCGAAGAGCTTAACGCCGCTTGGCGCGATGTTGAGCGTTACCTCCGTCTTATCGTTAATGGGTCTTGAGAAGAGTGCCTGCGTACCGAAAAAATCGAGAATGGTGTTGACCATTGCGGTGTGGCAGCGTAGCCGAATAACCTGCGGCGTACCGGGATACATGACAGGCGATTGGTCGCGATAGGCATAGGGGTCGAAGGAAGCATCCCGCTGGAATTTTTGCTGAACGAGCGGAGCGATAGACAGAATGCGGTCTACGCGCAGATTCATCATACCGCCCTTTTCCTGCTCCTTCCCGACCAGATAATAATAGCCGTTTGACCACATGAGAGCATAAGGGTCAATGGTTAGATGCCCATGGTTTTCTCGTTCCGTGAGCTTCGGCACCCATGCCCCGTTCTCCTGTTCCAGGCGGTATTCCCCATAACGCAGGCTGACGGGATGGCCGCTGCGGATGGCGTCGTCGATGATCCGGATATGCCCAAACTGCATCCCGCTGCCGCGTTTAAAGGCATAACGGCGGTTGATGCGGCTTTCGAGTTCAGGAGAGAATTTCTTGAGAACCCCAAGGAACTTATCTGTTTGGGCTTTGCTGATGTGGGGATAGACCTGCACAAGGTCGGAAAAAATGCGCCATTCAGCAGGGGTAAGGATGCTTTCCAGATAGTAGCGCCGGGCCTGGTTGTTTTTCAGACCCTCTTTTTCATAGCGTTCCTCCCATTCGACGTAGGGGATGTACCGCTTGCCGCTCGGTGCGTTCTCCAGACGCACGCATTTCAAGCGGAGCGGGAAAAGCGCGTCGGCATTTGCTGCCATGAGCTTTTGCAGAAGCTTTTCCACCGTGGAGTAGGATGGCGGCAAAATCTCGGCCTTTGGCTCAACAATAACGGTGCAGTCGGCTTCTTTGATTACTTCGCCGAGACGGTCCTCCAAAACGACGTGAAGTGTATGGTCGGAAAAATAGCTGAGCAGAATGTTGGGCAGATCCTCCTGACAAAGGACCTTGTTGGGGTGAAGCGTATTGAGTACGTCGGCCTTTGAAGGCAGCGCCCGCTTCAGTGTGGCGGCGGAGGGCGAAGCATGAAGAGAGTTCTCCTTCATAAGGCTGCAGATCTCAGGGACGGATAAAGGCTTTTCGGCACTTGAATGGTTGACCAGGGTTTGCCAGACTTCCAAAAGAGTCTGTGTGGCAGAGGTGTATTCCTTTCGGCTGTTCCCTACGGCGGGGGACTGCACGTTCTTCTTTGGCATGGAACGTCTCCTTCCATTTTCCTTCTTTCTTTTCAGTATACAGAAGAATGGAAAAAAAGCAAGCAGCCTGCACGGCAGGATGAGTTGCACCGTTCATAGCGTTATTTCGGATATATAGAAGCTGTCCTGCGCGCAGCGTCCTTCGGATTTTAGAAGTAGCGCGAACTCATCATAAGAACAGATCCCGTTTTCTTTTAAGGTGCTATCCGTGTGGATCAGCTGGTAGTGAAGATGATCTATCCCCAGCGCGGCCAGCAGTCTGTCTGCAATCAGCTCATTGGCGCATTCACGCCCGACAATGCCGTTTGCCGGATCAAAGCTAGACAGCTTATAGCAGGTTTTCCTGCTTCCCTCCATGGAGGCTGCCTTCAGAAATGAGCCTGTCATTTCAAGGGGGGAACAGATCGAGGACCATGACAGATTTGTGAGGTCCTGCTTTTCATGAATGATACCGGTTTGCATAGGCCGCCTCCGTCCAACGTTATCCCGCTACCGGTACTTGCCGGAAGCTATACAGGTGAATTCGGGAAGAATTGCTCAGAAACCTATCGATGCTTCTGTGCGCCGTGTTTCGCTGAGAAGTTCCCGCGCGGCAGCGGCAAGGTCGTCGGTGCTGAGCGTATCGAGGCGTTTTTCTCCGCTTTTCACGCGCAAGGCCAACTCACCGATGGCCTCCGTAAGAAGACGGCGCATTTCGCGGCCATTGCCGAAACGGTCGCGCTGCTGTGCGCGCAGCTTTTGGGCGAAGTCTGCCACGGGATCCCGCCAGCCGTCCGAAAGCCGATAGCCATTCTCCTGCGAGAGGTAGGCAAAAATATCGCACAGCTCCGCATCCGTATAGGAAGGGAAGGAGATCACGCGTGCAATGCGGCTGGAAAGGCCAGGGTTTTGGCCGAGCAGCGTATCGGCCTCGTCTGGGTAGGTGGCAAAGATGACCGTCGTTTCCGGACACAGCTCCATGTGACGGACGAGTGCGTTGACTGCCTCCTCGGCATAGAAGTCCTCACCGCCGCGGCTGATGAGCGCACCTGCCTCGTCGATAAATAATACGCCGCCGCGAGCGCGTTCAAAGAGCTTGGCGACCATAGGTGAGGTCGCGCCCATATAGCGTCCAATGAGTTGCTCGCGTCCTGCTTCAACGAAAGCTCCGCCGCTTGCACCGCATTCCTGCAGAGCCTGGGCGAGCAGCCGCGCGGTAACGCTCTTGCAGGTGCCCGGCTCGCCGGAGAATACCAGATTGCGGCAGCGCGGCGGCGTGGGGAGTTCTGCCCCGGCACGCCTGTTCTCCAGGTCGGTTACGGCGATAATGCGGCGCAATGCGTCCTTGACCTCCCGCAAACCGATCAGCTTTTCCAGCCTCTGCAGGGCGGTATCCTCCATAGAGATCTCATCGTGTGCAAGCAAATATTCGGTAGTTAGGGGCCGGAGTCTGCCGTGTTCCTCGACGGCGCGACGCAGAAGCAGAGCAAAATCCGCGTCGGAATATAATGCGCCGCGCTGGCGTTCAAGACGGGTAAGAACGGAACACAGATCAACCTCGGGAGCGAGGTATACCTTCTCCTGTGCCGCTACGGCGCGGAATACACGCTCCTGATAGCTGCGGGAAGGAGTACCCAAACGGCAGACGCGAAATCCCTGCTCAAAGCAGAGCTGATTGAGCAAAGCGCGGTTGAGCTGCTTTTTACGCACGGCGAGAAAAAGCGATTTCTGCGGCGCTGCGGCAAGAAAATCCAGCAGCGCCTGCGAGGGCAGATCATCATCGGAATAGAGAAGCAGCGCGTTTGCTTGCTGCCATACATTTCGCAGCACAGCCTGTTTTTGCATGAGCAGCTGTATATGCAGCGGTGATTCGGCATCGGCACAGGCGGGGTTGAGCATCGCGGCGTCCGCGAGAACGAGCAGGTCGGACAGATCTTTCTCATTCTCGTTTTCTCCCAGACCAAGATAGGCGTCCAGATCGTCCCACACATCGTCTTTCTGACCGGACTTTTCTTCGCCCGCACCGTGGCAAGCCGAGAGGCAGGCGGCGGCTTGAATGGCAGTCGGAAGATGCTCGGCACAGAAGATCAGGCGAAGCGGCTTTTCGGGTGCGGTATCCGCGTAATTCGCGCAGGCGGCAAGGTGCGGCGCGGCACGCAGCGCAGCCGTCAAATACGCTGGCGTTTTCTGTGGAAGCGCATAGCCTGTGAGCGATACATTGCCGCCCTCAAAGGAAATGGCGCTTGTTTCTTTTGCCACCGGCATTATGAGCGGAGTATCCTGCGCGGCGGGCTGGATATTCGGCATACTGAGCGTGTTCCGTTCGTTCATATTCGGCACCTCATCTTTCAAGTATGAGGTCAGTATAGGGTCGGCCCCAATGCAAAATTGAGGAGCAGAAAAATGTACCCGCTCCTGTGGGAGCTCGCATAGAAAAGATCTTGCATATCGTTCAGGGCATGAATGAGTTCTTGTTTGCTGCGGCATGGTATGTGTAGGAAAACTGGACACGGAAGCGAACCACATAAAAAGCACTTGTATTTTTCGTATAAGTCGGCTATACTATTATCAAATCACGATTTAGTAAATCAGGATTAGATAATAAATGGAGGTATCTCGATGTTTATCGGCAGAGAGGCTGAACTGAAATTCTTAAATGATAAGTATGAAGAGAACGGCGGTCAGTTGATCGTACTATATGGCAGGCGGCGTGTAGGAAAAACCGAAACTCTTCGAGAGTTTTGCAAAGGAAAACCGCATGTATTCTTTTCCTGTACGCAGACAACAGACCCAGTACAGCTTCGAAACTTTTCAATTCGAATGATGAAGGAAGATATTCCGGCAAAAGACTATATCTCTGCGTTTACAGATTGGGAGAGAGCGTTTCGGGCCGTACTTGATCTTCCTTATGGCAACAGTAAAAAGCTCCTCGTAATTGATGAGTTCCCGTATATGTGCAAAGGAAATCCGAGCATACCTTCCATTTTGCAAAATCTATGGGACGCTGCATTTCGGGACAGCAATGTGATGATTATCCTCTGCGGCAGTGCAATGAGCTTTATCGAAAAAGAACTGCTGGCTGAGAAAAATCCTCTTTATGGCAGAGCGACTGGAATCTACAAAATGAGAGAAATGGGCTTTTACGATGCCGTTAAATTTTTCCCTGATTACTCGGATTGTGACAAGGTGCTTGCGTATGCTGTCCTCGGCGGAATACCCCATTATCTGCGTCAGTGGAATCCGAAGCTTTCAGTGGGCGAGAATATCAAACGGAACATTCTGACAAAGGGCTGTATTCTTTACAGCGAGGTGGATTTTCTGCTCCATCAGGAGCTTCGGGAGACACCAATTTATAATTCGATCATTGAAGCGGTGGCACTTGGTAATACGAAGTTAAATGATATTAGCCAGAAATCGTTGGTGGAGGATACTTCAAAAACCAGTGTATACTTGAAAAATCTGATGGAACTCAGCATTGTAGAGCGGGAATTTTCTGTTGATGCAAAGCTAAAGGAGCAGGCAAACTCTAATCGCGGGACCTATCGCTTGACAGGTAATTTCTTCCGCTTCTGGTATGCCTTTGGCTTTGCAAACTTCTCTCAGCTTGAAGATGGCGATGTAAACGGTGTGTATGAATTTGCCGTTGAACCGGAATTGCATAAGTTCGCGTCTTTTGCGCTCGAAGATGTGTGCCGTGAGTTTGTTCGGGAAATGCAGAAGAAGAATGAACTGCCTTTTCGCTATGCCAAGATGGGGCGCTGGGCAGGAAAAACCACGGTGCGCGATGATTCTGCGGCGAGTGGCTTGCGAATAGCAGAAACAGAGATCGATCTTCTATGTATCGACAAAGATGCAAAGGAATATTTGGTCGGCGAGTGCAAGTTCAAAAAAACACCATTCTCTTATTTGGAATACCTTGATACGTTAGCAAAACTTGCACCGCAAAAAGAGTATGCCAAATTTCATTATGCACTGTTCTCAGAAAGCGGATTTGACGAGAAAATTATTGCAGAGGCGGAAAAAAACAATACACTGCTTTATCCGCTTGCATATATAGTCAATTACAAGTGATTTGCATAGGGGCATTTGGCTGGAGACCGGGGTTAAATAAGACGATACCAAGCAACGGCTGGAACGAGGAGGAACGATTCATGAAAGAGAATGGCTCTACCGCACGTGGAACTCGAGCAGAAGGCTCAGATGTTGATGTGGCAATTCTCCTTCACGCAGGAGCAACAAAAGCAATGCGAGATCAAATGCTCGACCTTGTAGTTGACCTGGAACTCGAGTGCGGGAGGGTGCTCTCTGTCCTCTGCACCGATTATGATAAATTTGCAGAGTGGAAAGATATTATTCCGTTCTATAAAAACATCCGAAAGGATGGTGTTGTTTTATGGCAGGCAGCTTAACGGCACTATGAAAGAAACTGCCATAAAAAGCACTTTTATTTTTAAAGGGTTCATGCTATACTGTAAATAAGAAATTTGCTGTGAGGGGGCGATACAGTGGAAAAGCTAAATGCAATTCGAGAACAAGTCATTCGACTCTGCGCTCCGGAGAAGATTCTACTATTCGGTTCGCAGGCGAAAGGAACTGCGACTGCAAAAAGTGATATTGATCTTTGTGTCATAGCATCGACAAAGGACAAACGGTCATTATTGACGGATTTATATTGTGATACGGAATCTGATACGCCGATTGACTTTCTTCTGTATACGCCGGAAGAATGGGAACATAGTGTAGCGGATAGCCAGAGCTTTGCCAATAAATTGAACCGAGAGGGAGTTGTACTCTATGGGTGACAGCCTGCGCTATAAGGACTGGTTTGAAAAAGCGGCACATGACCTGCGCGGTGCAGAAATCTTAATGGAGCATGATGGCGGTAATGATTTAGTCGCATTTCATTGCCAGCAGGCGATGGAGAAAATGCTTAAAGGCTGGTTGCTCAAAACGACAGGCGAATTGTTAGACGGACATAGCCTTGTATTTTTGTGCAGGAAAGCAACTGCGGCAGGGGCACCGTTGAAAGGAAAACTCAGAGATTGAGCATATGTAAATCAGTTCTACATTGAAACCCGCTATCCATCTGACTCTTATATACCTGTGTCCGAAGAGGAAGCACGGGATTGCATGGATGCTGCAAGGAAATTGATGGAGCTGTTGGCATAACGCTTAGACTACTATTTGACTACTATCGCAAAAAACCTCGGGAGTCTTGCGCTGCAAGGCGTCCGAGGTTTTTCTTCAAAATGCCGAAAATTTGTGCAATCTCAGTCAAACCGTTGCGCCGCAGTGGTGATAATGTACAATAAGTTGCGCAAATTGAAAAGAGCATAAAAGAAGACATAGCTTGCAGGCTCTGGTAGAATGAAGTTACCACACAAACATTCGAAAGGAGACAGCAAACTATGTCCGAGAAAATTGTACAGCTGAATGAGGAAATTA
>OGYC01000618.1_pt1 | contig 36578 bp, 34 predicted proteins | sample 1576461 | NCBI WGS metagenome assembly OGYC01 (sample SAMEA3541569, study PRJEB24748) | human gut metagenome | biome: human gut; feature: human-associated habitat; material: faeces | place: China | collected 2012 | reverse complement strand
GAAGCGTCAGCTTTGCGTTATGCGAATATTGGGCGGGATTGTGAGAGTGCGCAGCACGGAACAATCCGTATGATATCACGTAATTCTCATTATGAGCATAAAAGCGAAGCCCCCAGGAGGTCCCCATGGAACAAAAAACACCTTTTGTACAATTTCAGAATGTCTGTAAATATTATCAGGTCGGCGATACCCGCTTTGCTGCCTCGGATCACATTTCCTTTTCAATTGATAAAGGAGAATTCTGCGTAATATTAGGGCCTTCCGGTGCGGGAAAAACGACCGTTTTAAACATGCTCGGCGGAATGGATACGTGTGATGAAGGCACGATCCTTCTGGACGGAGAGTGTGTCAGCTCCTTTGACAGTAAGCGGCTGACAACTTATCGCCGCTACGACGTCGGCTTTGTATTCCAGTTTTACAATCTGGTACAGAACCTGACCGCCAGAGAAAATGTAGAGCTTGCTTCCGAGATCTGTAAGGATCCTCTTGATGCAGATACCGTTCTTGCCGAAGTTGGGCTTTCTGACAGGACAAACAACTTCCCCGCCCAGCTTTCCGGCGGAGAACAGCAGCGTGTTTCGATTGCCAGAGCACTTGCGAAAAATCCAAAGATCCTGCTCTGCGATGAGCCGACAGGTGCACTCGATTATAAAACGGGCAAACAGGTGCTTGCCCTTTTACAGCAGACATGCAGAAAACAGGGACGTACCGTGATCGTTATCACTCACAACAGCGCACTTGCCGCCATGGCTGACCGCGTGATCCGCATCGGCAGCGGAAAAGTTGTGGAGGAGAAACTGAATGAACACCCTACACCGGTAGAAGAGATTGAATGGTAACAGTTTTCTTGAAAGGATAAGATAAAAATGACCCGAAGCTACCGCAAAAATATAAGACGAACCTTTAAGCATACGAAAAGCAGATTTATCGCCATTTTTTCCATCATTGCACTTGGTGTCGGCTTTCTTGCCGGTCTGAATGCAACACCGGTCGACATGAAGGAATCTATGGAGGCATATATGGACGATGCCAACTTTTATGATATCCGCATCGTTTCCACACTCGGTCTGACCGATGACGATGTCTCTGCCCTGGCTGCCATAGATGGCGTCAAAGACGTCCAGCCCGCCTACAACGCGGATCTTCTTGTACAGACCGGAGACGATACCGTCGTGGCAAGAGCACATTCACTGCCAATAACTACCGGTAAAGAAGAGACAGAAAAAAGCACATCCTCCCTGTCGACAGACGGCAACACCGCAACGAATGCGCAGGATACCATCAACAAGCTTTTCCTCGTTGACGGTCATATGCCGGAAAAATCGGGCGAGTGTGTCGTGGAAGCTGGGGCTAACGATATGGCGTCCGCTTATCCGATCGGTTCCAAACTGGTGATCAGTCCGGAAAACGAGGATCTGGACAGTAAGTTATCCACAACCGAGTATGAGGTTGTCGGAATTGTCCACAGTGCCAACTACTTCAGCTTTGAAAGAGAGCCTGCCAGTGTGGGAAACGGACGGGTCAATCTTCTCATGTATCTGCTGCCTGAAGATTACGCTTTTACAGCCTATACAGAAATTTACTTAACCGTGGACGGTGCTCTCGCTGCCAACAGTCTGGGAGATGATTACGATCCGCTCGTTGATACTGTAAAAAATAAAATCGAAGCAATACAGGAGCTGCGCTGCCAGACAAGATATGACGAGATTTACGATGAGGCACAGCAGAAGATCGATGATGCCTGGGATTCCTATTATGAAGCAAAAGAAGAAGCCGATCAGAAGCTTTCGGATGCCAAAGCAGAGCTCACAGACGGTGAAAAAGAGCTGGCGGACGGGCAGACCGAATATGAACAGGGCGAGGCCGATTATGCGGATGCGCTTTCACAGATCGCCGAAAATGAGCAGAAGCTGGCAGATGGCGAAATACAGCTTGGCGATGCCAGAAGAAAGCTGCAGGAAGCAGATGCCCAAATCAGCAATAGCGAAACACTCCTAGAGCAAAACGAAGCCAAATTAAATGCAGCCAAAACAGAGCTGGACAAAGGACAGGCACAATATGACAATGGCATGAACGCCTATCAGAGCGGCAAAAAGCAGTTAGACGACGGACAAGCGCAGCTGGACGCTGCCAAAAAGCAGCTGGATACCGCAAAAGAAAGCTATCAGTCCGGGCTTGCAGGCTGCGCACAGGGCATGACTTCTCTTCTGCCCTCTATGACAGCGGACGGACTGGATGGTTTTCTTGCTTTTTTAAGTGACAAAGGCTATGGTGCGCCGCAGACAACTACCGCCTTTTTACAGGATATGGCAGAATACGGTGTTTCTCTTCCGACAGTTTCCGCCAATTCCGCAGAGGCTGCTTATCTGGAACAGGGGATCAGCCAGCTTCTGCCTGCGATCGCCCAGCTCTACAGTGCCAGAGAATCTATTACAGCAGGGCAGAGTACTTATGATGCAAATGCTGCCAAGCTGGAAGAAAACAAAAAGCTGCTGGCAGACAACAAAGAAGAACTTTCCAAAGCCAGACAAAAGCTCCAAAAAGGGCAGAAACAGTATGAAGACGGTAAAAAGCAACTTGAAAACGGTAAGAAACAACTCAGCAGCGCAAAAGCCATGCTGGCGGGAAGCTGGGCAACCCTGTCCGGCAGACAGACAGAGCTGACAGACGGACTTTCCCAGATCTCCGATGCAAAATCCTCACTGGAGAATGCCAGAAGCAGGCTGGATGACGCCAAAGCAACGATTGCGGAAAATGCCCAGAAGTTAGCTGATGGTAAAATTTCTTATGAAGATGCAAAAAAAGAGGCAGATGAAAAGCTGGCAGATGCCAGACAGGAGATAGAAGACGGCCAGGCAGATCTGGATACACTGGAAATGCCCAAATGGTATATCTGGGGCAGAGATAAAAATATCAGCTACTCTTCCTTTACTGCCAACATTGACAAGCTGAATGCCATTACGACCGTTTTCCCGATCTTCTTTTTCCTAGTGGCTGCCCTTGTCGTTTCCACGACCATGACACGTATGGTAGAAGAAGAACGTTTACAGATCGGAACAATGAAAGCGCTCGGTTACTCTGCCAAAACGATCATGCAAAAGTATATTCTTTATGCACTCGCAGCTTCCGTTTCCGGAACGCTCGTCGGTCTTGCGGTCGGATTTAAAGCATTCCCGAGCATTATCTGGTCTGCTTATGAAATGATGTATTATATGCCTGCCATTGCGACCCCATGGCGGCTTTCCCAGGCGTTATTCTCCGGCGGAACACTGATCGTGCTTTCCCTGCTCGTGACAGCACTGACCTGTCGCAGCTCTCTTTCCGAAGTACCTGCTGCTTTAATGCTGCCCCGTGCCCCAAAGGCAGGAAAGCGTATCTTATTGGAACGAATCACACCACTGTGGCGTCACTTCCCGTTCTCCTGGAAGGTAACCTGCCGTAACCTGTTCCGTTATAAAAAGCGTTTCTGGATGACCGTGATCGGTGTTGCAGGCTGCACTTCCCTGCTGATCGCAGGCTTCGGTATTTCCGATTCCCTCAATGCGATCATTACCAAGCAGTATGAAGATATTTTCCATTACGATCTGATGACGGTCGTCACGGAAGAAGATGCCCTCACACAGGGCTCCGTACAGGAATATCTGTTTGACAATCCGACTGTTTTCTCAGATTCCCTTGCGATTTCAATCCAGTCGACCAGACAGGAAGCAGAAGACGGTGATGTGGATGTCTATTTAATGGTTCCGAAGGATCTTTCTTCATTTGGAAGCTTTGTGGATCTGCATGAACGAGTTTCCCGCAAGGCCACGCCACTGCAGAAGGATGGCATCATCATAACGGAAAAGCTGGCAAAAACACTGGGCATTCAGGCAGGCGACAGTATCACACTGCAAAATGAGGACGAGGAAAAAGGCTCCTTTACCGTAACCGGTGTCTGTGAGCATTATGTCAGCAACTATGTCTATATGAGTGCTGCCACCTATGAAGCAGGCTTTCAAAAAGCACCGGTTTACAACGCTGCCATCAGCAAAATGCCGGATGACAGCCAGACTGTGCGGGATCAGATTTCCGCTGTGCTTCTTGACAATGATCATGTTGCCAGCCTGACCTTTACAGCCGATAACGTAAAGCAGGTACTGAATATGCTCAATTCCATTGATGCGGTTGTTGTCCTTATCATTGTCTGTGCTGCAGGGCTTGCCTTTGTTGTACTGTACAATCTGTCCAATATCAATGTGGCGGAACGTGTGAAAGAGATCGCCACGATCAAGGTACTCGGCTTCTATGACCGTGAGGTGGACAGCTACGTCAACCGGGAAAGCTATGCCCTGACAGGAATCGGTATCTTCTTCGGTATTTTCGGCGGTATTGCCCTGCACCGGTTTGTCATTACGACCGTTGAGGTCGATGCGGTCATGTTCGGCAGAAGCATCCGCCCGGTCAGCTTCCTGTATGCAGTCCTGTTGACGCTTCTGTTCAGTATCATCGTGAGCCTCGTGATCGGACGATCTCTGAAAAAGGTTTCTATGGTAGAAAGTATGAAAGCACCGGAGTAAGGTATTTTACCAGATCAGCAGTCCGATATGATAAAAAATACAAGATAATACCAGTGAAAAGCCTATGTAATACAGCGCAGACAGACCCAGCCATTTTTTGGAATGTGTCTCCTGGAAGGTCGTTGCAACAGTCATCGTACATGGTACGTTAAAGACAATCGCCATAATAAAACCAAGTGCCTGCGGCTTACTGATCACCTGCGGCAGGAGGGCGGCAAGACCTTCTGTAAGACCGAGCGATTTGGCATTAAATGCTGCACTTACCATATCCGTATGGTTACTGTAAAGTGCATTTAATACCCCCAGCATGGATTCCTTTGTTACCATGGAAGAAAGGTAAGCCATAAACATCTCCCATGACATACCGAAGAACGAAGTCACCGGCTCGATCTTCTGTCCGATAAAGCTCAGCGGGCTTTCTGTTCCAAACCATGGATAAGAAAGCAGATAGAATACGATCGAAACAAGGAAGATCACTTTAAAGGCACGGGAAAAAATATCCCAAACCTTCTGCAGTGTCATACGGATAATATGGCCCCACTTCGGTTTATGATACGGTGGCAGCTCCATCACGATGCCATAGCTTTCTTCCTCTTTGATCAGCTTCCTGCCAAACAGTCTGGATGCCAGAAACATGGAGCAGACTGTGATCACAAGCATAAAAAGCAGGATCAGAAAGCCCCCGACCGGTCCAAAAAAGATCGTGGAAAGCATTGGTGCCAGAGACAGCAATGTACCACATGGGACGCTCCAGACAAGGATCATCGTGAGAAAACGTTGTCCCGCATTGTCGATCACACGACTGCCTGCGATTCCCGCCATATTACAGCCCATACTCATCAAAAAGGAGCAGACACTTTTTCCCTGCAGTCCCAGCTGTTCCATTTCCCTGTTAAATACAACCGAAATACGCGCCATATAGCCGATATCTTCCATGAGGGAAAATACAAAGGTAACACCAATGACAAAACCGCTCATTGCCACAGCAAAAAACAGGATATTTGGCAACACGACATAAACTACCTTGGCAAGTGGATCCCAGACATGACCGGCAGTCATCAGGTTTTTCAGTGGTGCTTCCAAAATACCGGGGATCATGGCACCCAGTCCCATAACAGGTGCTGCCACGAGCATCGCTGCCATCATAGCAAGCAGAATAAACCCAAGTGCCATCCATTTGCCGGATCGTCTACCAAGTGCCTTCCGGTCAAAGGAAGAAAGCTCTGCCTTCGCCTCTTTTCTTCTCACAGTTTCCGCAACCAGGCTGTCAATGCAGGCATATTTCTGTTTGCCCGACTGCATCAGTCCGCGGTCCGTCTTTTCCAGTTCCAAAACTGCCTGTTTTTCCTTCGTCATCTGTGCACTTTCCAGTTGTTTGGCAACAACCGATACAAAGTCCATGCCCGGATCCTCTGCATAAAACCGCATCAGAACATTCTGGTCGATCACCTTTCCGTCTGACAGTGCCTGCTGCAGCTTTTCCTTTAACGCACCATAGCGTTTGCTGTCAGCCGCTACAAACGGAATGACCGGAATGCCCAGTCGTTTTTCCAGTTGTGCTACGTTAATTTCTATTCCCTTATTCTCTGCCACATCCATCAGATTCAGGATCAGCACCGCCGGTGTACAAATACCGACAAAATCCATACACATATACAGGGAACGTTCCAGCTGCGAGCTATCCACAAGGATTGCCACCAGATCTGCTTTCCCGGATTCTATGTAAGAGGCTGTGATCACTTCTTCATCGGAGCCTGCAGACAGGCTGTAGCTGCCCGGCAGATCGACAACCTCGATCGTTTCATTTCCACATCGAAAGCTTCCCGTTTTTTGCTCTACTGTTTTTCCCGGCCAGTTCCCAACATGCTGATGGGATCCGGTCAAACCGTTAAAAACCGAAGATTTTCCGGAGTTTGGCTGTCCTAAAAGCGCGATTGTCTGATTCATGCCTGCAGTCCTCCTTCCACTTCGATTCCCTCACAATCCTTTTTACCAAGGGCAATTACCGAATCTCTACAATAAAATAAAACAGGCTGTTTTTTCTCGTTCTGTATCACTTTGATCCGACTCCCCTCTACAATACCGATACCGATCAAACGAGAAAGCACATGATGGTTTCCCGACACCGCCGTCACCTGTCCCTCAAACCCTTTCTTTGTCTCTGTTAATTTCATATGTCTCATTCCTTTCATTTTCTATCGTTCGTTTAGACTAACCTAGTACAATATAGCGCAGGATACGAAAGAAAATCTATGCTCTTTTCATCAAAAAAGGACTGTTTGACATTCTGTTTTTATTTTCTGTTTGCTATTTGGATTTCCCATTTTTATAATGTAACAGAAAGCGGGACAGACATTTAAAGCACAAATGTCATGTTTATTGGAAAAGAAGGAGATAGGAATTGAAATGAAAAAAGACGATTTAGCACAAAACTATTTTTCTATACAGGATATTTTGGCAAAGCTGCAGGATTCCACGGTGCTCCGACAGGAAATGCCAGATGGCAGTCTGGAAATGACGATCTATCATATCCTGCCCGGCATTTATCTCGTACTGAACAACGTACATACAGCCTCTGTGCCCTGCATGTCCGGTTCCACAAATGATACGATCCTGACTGTCAACTATTGTCTGGAAGGCCGCTGCGAGTTTCAGCTGCCCGGCAATAACTACAGCTATGTAGATCAGCATATGTCAAGCATCGGAACTCTTTGTGTACAAGATTCCTTTTATTACCCGTCCGCATACTACCTCGGTTATGAAATCTATCTGTATTACCCATTGTTTACACAGGAAACACGGCAGATCCTGCAATTGTTTTCCATCGATCCGGAGTTTTTGTTTTCCAAATACCGGAACATCTTCCTTGCATCCACACCTGCACCACTTACCCGGATCTGGGAAGATCTATACGCCGCCGGAGATAATACTCCGATTGGAAAAGTGCGGCTGCAGACACTCCGTATTCTTCAATATTTAACCGAAGAAACCTTTATTCCGCAAGTCAGAAATATGTTTCTCACAAAAACACAGGCAGATCTTGCCAAACGATTAGAGGAAATACTGACGGAAAATCTGAGTGAACACAGATCTGTCCGTTCCGTAGCAGACAGCTTCGGGATCAGTGAGACCAGCCTCAAGAATTACTTCCGTCTAGTATACGGGCAGAATATATCTCAATTTCTGAATGCGGAAAGAATGAAACTAGCCGCAGAGCTTCTTGCAACGACATCAAACAGTGTTTCTGATATTGCAAAAGCCTGCGGCCATGTCAATCAAGGCAGATTTGCCAAATTATTCAAAGAATATCATCATATGAAGCCTCTCGACTATCGTCGGAATGCAGCACTGCAGCACACGACTGCAAAGTAGATCAGTGCTGTCTTCTGTCCAGCTTCTTGGATACCATCATACCGATTCCCTGCAGAATCTGTACGAGCAGAACCAGAATGACGATCGTAACGAGCATGATGTCTGTCTGGTAACGGTAATAACCGTAACGGATCGCGATATCACCAAGTCCGCCGCCACCGACGACACCTGCCATTGCGGAGTAACCGAGGATCGTTCCGATCGCGATCGTCAGACCGACGAGAAGGGAGGTACGAGCCTCTGCCAAAAGCACCTTCCAGATGATCGTCATAGTGCCTGCACCCATACTCTGTGCGGCTTCGATCACGCCCTTGTCCACTTCCTTTAAGGAAGATTCCACCATACGACCGATAAATGGGGCTGCTGCAAACACAAGCGGTACGACCGTTGCTGCCACACCATAGCTTTTGCCGACAATGAATCTCGTGACCGGAATGAGCAGGATCAGCAGAATCAGAAACGGAATACTACGCAGTATATTTACGACAAAATCAAGGATCTTATATACTACCGCATTCGGTTTGATACCCTCCTTGTCTGTGATCGTCAGTATAATACCGATCGGAAGTCCGAGTACATATCCGAAAAAGGTGGAGAGCAGTGTCATGTAAAGTGTTGCGCCTGTACCTTCCACAAGCATATGGATCGTTGTACTATCTAGCATAATCGTCTACCTCCTCAACACCTAAATTCTTCTCTTTGAAATATGTCACGATCTTATCTGCGATCTCCTCATTCTGCGGAAGCTGCAGGATCATTTCGCCCTCTGCATTGCCATTGATCGTCTTTGTATCTGCATACAGAATATTGATCGGTGTCTTGTATTCCAGAATGATATTGCCGATGATCGGCTCAAAAGCGGTATGTCCGTCGAATGTAACACGCACCTTTCTGTCGCCCTTCATCTCTCCGATATGTGCAAAGCCGGAAAGCACCAGCCGTTTTGCCGCATCTGTCTTCGGCTTACGGAACAGATCTTCTACAGTACCTGTTTCCATCAGATTACCGTGATCAAGCACTGCGACATGAGAGCAGATCTCCTGCACAACAGCCATTTCATGTGTGATAACCACGATCGTAATACCACGCTTCTCATTGATTTCCTTCAAAAGCGATAAAATAGACTTTGTAGTCTGCGGATCCAACGCACTGGTCGCCTCGTCACACAGCAAAATCTCAGGATCTGTCGCAAGCACTCTCGCGATTGCCACACGCTGCTTCTGTCCGCCGGAAAGCTGCGCCGGATATGCCTTTGCCTTTTCAGACAGATCAACGACCTCTAAAAGCTCCAATGCTCTTTTTCTTGCTTCACTCTTCTTTACACCGGCAATTTCAAGCGGAAAACAGATATTATCAAGAACGGTTCTCTGCATCAGCAGGTTGAAATGCTGAAAGATCATACCGATCCGCTGTCTTTCTTTGCGAAGCTGCTTATTGGAAAGAGACATCAGACTGTTTCCGTTTACGACAACTTCTCCGTCCGTCGGTTTTTCCAGCAGATTCAGGCAACGTACCAGTGTACTTTTTCCTGCGCCGGAAAGTCCGATAATGCCAAAAATATCACCCTTTTCTATAGAAAGGCTGATATCTTTCAGAGCTTCTACTTCTCCGTTTTGTGCATGAAAGGTTTTGCTTACATGCGTAAGTTCAATGATTGGTTCCATACATCTTCCTCAATCTTTCTGTTAAAATACAGATACCTCCGGTCATAGCGCATAGCGTTCCAAATGACCGGAGGCCTTATCATTATTTTATTTCTTATTCGTAACTATTCAGAACTCCATTCGCAAAATCGCATCTTACGATGCTTTCCTTTTGCTCGTTAATGACCTCGCTCATGCAAAATCTGCTTCGCAGATGAGCGAGGCTGCATCATGCATCTTCGATGCATGACATTATGAGGTTACTTCGCCATATAAATCCGTAAAAATCTGCCCATAAATGGTCAGTTTATTACGGATTTGCATGGCTCTGAATAGTTACTCTTATTCTTCAAAAGGAATAACTGCACCATCATACTTGTCGTTGATGAACTGTTTGATCTCATCAGATTTCAGTACATCTACCAAAGCTTTGATCGCATCGTTGTTTTCATTTCCTTCTTTGACTGCGATAACATTTACATATGTCTTAGCTGCTTCAGAATCAGATGTCTCATATGCGATAGAATCCTTTGCTACTGAGAAACCTGCCTGCAGTGCGTAGTTACCGTTTAATACGACGAATGCAACTTCGTCTTTTACTCTGGAAACCTGTGCTGCTTCCAGCTCTTTGATCTCTACATTCTTTGGATTTTCTGCAATGTCATTTACTGTAGCTGCAAGACCTGCGCCATCCTTTAATGTGATCACACCGTTTGCTTCCAGAAGAAGCAGTGCTCTTGCTTCGTTTGTTGTGTCGTTAGGAACTGCGATCACATCGCCGTCAGCCAGATCATCAAGACTTGACTTTGTTCCCGGATAGATACCGAATGGCTCGTAGTGGATACCGCCTGCATTTACGAGGTGTGTTCCCTGCTCTGCATTGAAATCATCCAGATATGGGATATGCTGGAAGTAGTTTGCATCAAACTCGCCGCTTTCTACTACAAGGTTCGGCTGAACATAATCATCAAATACTGTTACTTCAAGATCCCATCCCTGCTCTGCTAAGATCGGCTTTGCTTCCTCTAAGATCTCTGCATGTGGTGTAGCGGATGCTGCTACTGTGATAGTGCCTTTGCTTTCTACTGCTGCATCGCTTGCTTCGTCAGTAGCTTCTGCATCGGAAGCATCTGTTGCATCGGAAGCATCTGCTGCGTCTGTAGCTTCATCTGTTGCATCCGTTGCTGCGTCTGTAGCTGCCTGATCTTTTGTGTCTGTTGTATTACCGCATCCGGTCAGCACGCTGATCGCAAGTGCTCCTGTCAGTAATAATGCTGTTAACTTTTTCATAATTTTCTCCTCCTGTTTCCGTTTAGTTTCGTTATTTCCTATCGGAATAATAGGAGTATATCCGCTCTATGCTTTTTTGTCAATGCTTTTGGTTATTGCACATTTTTAGAATCTGCTATAGGTTTACTCTATAACAAGCATAGATTCCAAAGCATCTACTATATGCTGCGCCGTCTCACCCATTTCTGCTGCCTGCTTTTCCGTGTCTGCCAGAATCTTTTTGGCAACATTTGTATATTCCAGATACACATCGGAACCATACGCACGGCTGCGGATCAGGCTCTGTAAAAAGAGCAGCTTCATCATAAAATATTTCTGATCGGCAAGCGCAATGTTCATAAACCAGTTGATGATATTACGCTCACCCCATAAATGTGAAAACGGTACGGTACGCATCTGTACCATGGTCTGTGTCAGGGACTGTGCAAGTGCTGTCAGATACTGCATGGAAAGCTCTACCTTCGGAAGCTGGTAAAAGCCGCTTAATTCTGCTGCATCATGCAGAGCCGATCCGGTGGCATGCAGATACATACGACTGAGCAGGCTCATAATATCCTCTCCCTTTGTCAGAACCGTCTCATCTTTATGGGTGCTACCATCTGCATGGACGATCTTCGTATGGATCGCATAACCTCTATTATCCTTTGTAACCTGGATATCACCTGTGATCAGCATAGCAAGGTCATGCTGCTTAACCATTCTTTCCAAAAATGTCTGATCCCATTCTGTACCGGGCAGTACCGCACCAATCTGGTTGATGACCGGAATATATACAATCGGTGAAAAATCGGAATAGAAATACAATGCTTCACTGATAAAAAGCGGAACGCTTTTTGTCAGTCTGCTTGCTTCGTTTTCTGCTTCCGCACGTCTTTCCACAACAGATTCCTTCTTATTGGTATAAGATAAAATACCGATCTTTTTCTTTCCTGTCTTGTCTACTTCCGGGAAAGTACCTTCTTTCATGCCAAAATAGAAGATCGGCTTCTCAATGCCAAGGATTTCCACCTTTTTGTCGGCGGTCTGCTGCTGTTCCACAATCTTCTGTCTCTTTTCTTTATCAAAACGGGCTGAAATCTCCAAAAGCGGCTGCTTCAGATCTGCACGTTCCAGACGGAACAATCTGCCAAGCAGCTTTTCGCCCTCTTCCAGCTCGCCCAGTCCCAGATATGCCTGCACAAGGTTCAGACCGGTTCTGGCATCATGCTCATCCAGATCATACACAGGCGCGATCAGTGTGACCATTGCCTTGAGCAGACTGAATTTACCGAGATCTCCGGAGATCATCGGCAGAACCTGACGCTTGTCCGCATCTGCTGCCAGTACTTCTTTATAAATATTCAGGGCATCTCTGACCTGATTTTCTTCCAGATAAAAACGTGCCTGATAAAGCTGTGGCAGATATGCGCCCGGAAGCTGTCCCGCTGCCTTCAGTGCGCGCAGATACTTCTCCTTGTCGCCATCCTCCCGCTGGGTAAACAGCCACCAGGAAAGCCCGTTATCCTGATTCGGATCAAGCGTAAGCCCTTCCCACAAGGTATTTTGTGCTTTCTTGATATCATCCTGTGCTTCATAGACTCTGGCAAGATTGACAAGAAGCGCGCCCGACCTGCCGTGCTCCTGTATGAAGTCCTCCAGCACTGTTTTGGCACTTTCAAAACGCTCCTGCTTTCTGTATACAATAGAAAGCACGATCGCTGCTCTCTCTTTCCCGGGCTCCAGCTCAGCCAGATGCTCCGCCGCCTCTGTAACCTCGTATACCATATTATTATCTACATTAAAAATGATCTCCGCGTACAGCCGATCCGCATTGTCCCAACAATCCTTTAATCTGCCCGGCAGAAGCTTCTCTGCCCAGTCCGTCTTTAACATACTGGCCTTTCTGCCATATGAATCAAATATCTCTATTCTTTCACCAAGCTCTATTGTGGAACCGATTCCTCTTTCCTCTGCTGTTTCATTTTTCTTTTTTCCGAATAACATATGTTTCTCCATTCCTCTCTAAATACACGCAGGTATGCCTACTTGATGAGTATAACACAAGAATTGAGCAAGCGCTAGCGTTCCCTCAATTCTAAAAGTCGATCCGTACGATCCGCATCTTCATATAGCCGTCTCCTACTTTGGACAGGAATCTGAAAAAGCCGCTGACCGAAGGAATTTTCAGATCACTGTAGCCCAGCATATAGCCCTTTGCCGAGATCTTTGCCTGTGGAAGCCATGCTCCCAGATCCTGCACATCATTCACATAAAAATATTTTTCGACATCCGTAATGCCCGCTGTTTTTACCCATGTTTTCAGCATCATCTTAACAGCCCTGCGGTTCGCCGTATCAAATACGAGCCGTCCGCCCCCAAAACGCTTTGCCATCACAGTAAACAGCTTGCGCACTTCCTCTGCCAGAAAGTAATAAAATACTCCTGCGGCAAAGAAGATCACGCCATCGCTGTCATCTATCGCATCAAACCATACAGTATCATTCAGATCTGATCCGATATTCGTTACATTCTCTGCCGGCGGAATCAGTTCGTTCCTGACATCGATCACATCCTGTCTGTCGATATTGTAGATCTTATTGGCAGGGCCTGCATTGTTTTCCGCGCTGCAGTCCAGCCCACAGCCCAGATTTACGACCGCTGCCTTCGGATGCTGCCCGATATATTCCTTTATCTCCGTCGCCAGATCCGTATATCTTGCTGCGGCTTCCAGATAGCCGAATCGGAACATCGTACTGCTTTTCTTCTGCTCCAGCACGGAAAAATCATAATCCAGATTTTCCATGATCTTTTCCGCCATCGGATCCTTGTAAAGCTCCGGATAAATATCCGAACAATATTTCCTGCCCCATAACGGGATGACTAAAGTTTCCTGAATGGTATTTGATTCAATATGCATTTTTACTCCCTCTATATTCTGTTAGTTATTACTAACTTCAAGTATAGCATATATCTGTTTTTTTGCAAACTATCAGGCAGCCAACTTTTTCTATGATGCAGACATTAAAATACCAGCAGTCCGATATGGTATACAATGCAGGAGACCAGTAATGCTGCAGCGGTGTAGAATACACCAATCTTGGCTGTCCATCTGACGGAATGTGTTTCTCTTGCAGTTGCTGCAAGTGCGCTGACACACGGCATATTAAAGCTGATGGCAAAAATAAAGGCAAGTCCCTGCGCCTTTGTAAAGTTAGCAGACAGTATCTCTGAAACGCCTGCCATTTCAGTCCAAAAAACATCGTTACCGGCTCTATGATCACACCAATGCGGTATAAAATACTTGTTTCCGGCGGTCCGCCAAATAAAACGTCCTGTTATATCTGTTCCAGATCTTTATATTCGGCGAGCGCAGGGCTTTCATCCCCGACATACCAGTAATCGCAGTGATCGCCTCCCAGCGCCTCTGTCTGGGTGCGGATCAGGCGGGCATGCATGACTTCTGCCAGATAATGATCTGTTTTGCACAGATACGGAAGGAGCTTATCATAACCATGCTCCCTGGCATGCTTTGCGATCGGACAACCGATCAGATAAAAGTTGAAGCCCTCTGTCCGGTGATCCGGGTTGATCTTCACGTCCCACGTGTCCATCCATTCGCCCTTATCCTGATGCTCTTTTTTCATTCTGTTGAAATTCACATAGGTTTTCTCGAACATTTTATAAGGCCACCGGCTCTTATTTCCATTCACAAATTTTCCCAGAAAACGCACTTTATCCGCAGCTTTCCGCTTGATCTTGAGAAGCACTTCTCCGTCCAGCTTATGGTCGCTTGCCTCATAAAACGAAAGAATGGTAAACCAGTCCAGCATATTTTTTGCCATCAGGTTTTCTCCCAGATCTGGCATATCATTTTTGACAAACTCTTTATAATACTGCTCTGCCTTATCAAAAATCTCCTTCGCCTGCTGCGGCAGATATTCCTTGCAATACTGCTCATAGCACTTTCCGTATTGCGACACTGCATATGCCCGTTTCATGCGCATTACCTCCCATAAACCTGACTATAACCCTGAGCTTAACTGAGCCTGACTGATCTGTTGTTGTTAGCAGGTTCTAACTATAGGTAGTTTAGCATATCCGTGGGAAGGGTGCAAATTTTTTCGGAAGAATAGTCGAAAGGCTTATAAATAGTAAAAACAACTGATTTATTCGTCAATTCTCAGCAGATAAATGATGCTTATCCAAGGTTTGCATACACCTGCATAAAAATTTTCAAACATCCTTAGAACCTCGGCTCATGCATAATCCGCTCCGCAGATGAGCCGAGGCTGCATCATGCATCTTTGGTCACAGATTTGCAACGCAAATATGTGACCAAATGATACATGACATTATAAAAAAGCTCCAAACCCTTGGCTTACAAGGATTTGAAGCTACTTTAAATCGTGCCCGCGACCGGAATCGAACCGGTACTGTATCGCTACAACAGGATTTTAAGTCCTGCGCGTCTGCCAGTTCCGCCACGCCGGCATATATGATAATGGGCAGAGGTGGATTCGAACCACCGAAGCAAGTTGCAGCAGATTTACAGTCTGTCCCCTTTGGCCACTCGGGAATCTGCCCATTCTTGTCAGCACAAATGTCCTGACAAGGATTGATTATAACATATCATTTTTCTTTGTGCAAGATAAGATTTTATATTTTTTACATTTTGTATTTCAGCACCGCAGCCGAATGTGGCAGCAGCGTGACGGTGATCCTTCCATCTTCCACTTCATATTCTTTCGGCATGAGCGAATAGCCAGCCTCCGTGGTGATGATCAGACGCTCCATCTTACAATTTTTTGGAATACCGATACTCCATACTTCCTTTGTGATCTCCTTCTTCTCATCGCTATTATTCAGGATCACAACAAATTGCTGTGTCCGGTTAAACCTGCCGTAACACAATATGTCCTTTTCTCCTTGCAAAAGCTTTAAGGAACCGGTGCGTAAGGCTTCATTTTCCTTATGAATGCGGATCATATCCCGGTGAAAATCCACAAGCACCACATCTTCTTTTCCCCATGGATAGGTTCGGCGGTTATCAGGATCGGTGAATCCACACACGCCTGCCTCATCCCCATAATAAACCGTCGGTGCGCCCGGCCATGTCATCTGAACAACAACTGCTTCCCGGAAAATCCCAAAGTTGACGCCATACTCTGCGGCTTCCGACCCATGGGTTTCCACACGTCCTGCTGTTCTGTTGGTTCTTGTCAGGAATCTCGAATGATCGTGGTTGGATAATTCATTCATCGCACACTGTAACTGGGATGTCTGGAAACTTGCCATAAAGTGGCGCATAGCTCCCTCAAAATCATCCACCTTTCCCTTTTTCTCCGGGATATACTCGTCACTGTGTTTTTCCATTCCTGTCAGAAACCATGTCAAAGGTTCCATAAAGGCATCATAATTCATGACCGTATCCCACTGGTCACCTTTTTCTAACCAGTCTTTTGGATCGCCATAATGCTCCGCCAGAATAAGTGCTTCCGGGTTGGCTGTCTTAACTGCTTTTCGAAAATCCCTCCAAAATTTATGATTGAACTCTGAGGAATGACCTAAATCCGCCGCAACATCCAGACGCCAGCCATCTACATAATATGGTGCTGACACCCATTTTGCTGCGATGCCAAGAATATAATCGTACAACTCTTTCGAGCCTTCATAATTTAATTTTGGCAGCGTGTCATAGTCCCACCAGCCCTCATAAGTGGTGTTATCCGGCCAGGCATTTTCATCCCGGAAACCGAAGAAACTGCGGTAAGGGCTCTCTTTCGACAAAAATGCACCGTCCTCGTAACCTCCGTTTGCGTGATAGATTTTTTCCCTGTCTAACCATTTATTGAACGAACCGCAGTGGTTAAACACACCGTCTAAAATAACTTTCATTCCTCTGGCGTGGATCTCTCTGACCAGCTCCGCAAAAAAAGCATTACTTGCCTCTAAATTTTTTAAATTCGTCACACGGTTTACATAACGTGTTGCCTTGCTGTTATCCGTTGTCCCGGATTGCAAAAGCTCCCCCTCATCGACCACAATTTTTCCATAATGTGGATCGATATGGTCATAGTCCTGAATATCATATTTGTGATTGGATGGTGACACAAAAAGCGGGTTAAAGTAAATGACTTCCACGCCAAGATTCTGTAAGTAATTTAACTTCTGTCTCACACCCTCTAAATCTCCGCCGTAAAACTCTCCAACAGAAAAATCGGACGGACACTGATTCCAGTCCTCCATTTTTTTACTCGGTGTCTGGATATAATAGTACTCATCCGTCAGCACATCGTTAGCCGGATCACCATTGTAAAAACGATCCACAAGGATCTGGTACATGACGGCTCCCTTTGACCACTCCGGTGTGGAAAATCCCGGAATGATGCAGAACCGGTAAGCATCCCGCCGCTCCTTGCTCACACCATAACGGTCAAAAAAGACATGCAGCAGACCGGAAGCCACCTCGAAATAATAATAAAACGGCTCCTCTCCCATTGTCATCTCAACCGCATAATAGTCAAATTCACGATCACTTTCTGTTTTTTTCATTTTATAATGTTCACAATCTGTGCAAAGCCAGACGATATCCACGTTATTCCTTCCGGTGCGGAAACGGATCGTCACCTTTTCTCCTGCCTCCGGTTCCGTCGGATTGCGGTAATCTTTTGTTCCATCCGAAAACAGCGCCTCCTTCTTCAAAACCGGACGCATCTGCATAATGTATTGTTGAATACGATTTAATTCATATACCGAATGTTCTTTTGCCATAGCATTTGGCTCCCTTCAAAAAATCCTTATGATTATAGCACGAAAGTATCTATGCCGATTATTTTCCATTGATTTTTTCGCTTTTTTTCGTATTTTTAAAAATTTTAACCAAAATATATTTATTTTTTTATTCTTTTGTGCTACACTTTCACCAAAACCAGTTTATGTCATGAACATATGACAATGAAAACCAAAGGTTATACGATTTTATTTGAAGGGAATGAGTATCCAATTATTATGCCAAATATTTATTCTACAGAAAAATTTGAAAAAGAATTTACTTACTCCGGCAGTGACTTAGGCGCCACTTATACACCGGAAAAAACAACCTTCCGCGTGTGGGCTCCTACCGCGGACACTGTCACTTTAAACCTTTATGGATCCGGCACTCCGGGCACAGACGATCTTGTGGAACAGCTCCCGATGACTGCCGATGTAAACGGAACGTGGATCGCTGAAAAAGAGGGCGATTTAAACGGCACTTACTATACTTATCTCGTATCTGTGGGCGGCAATGAAAATGAAGCCTGTGATCCATACGCCCGCACAACCGGTGTCAATGGCAAACGTGCTATGATCCTTGATCTTGCATCCACAGATCCTGATGGCTGGGAAAATGACACCAACCCCAATGCCGGCATGACTTACAATGACGCTGTCATTTACGAGCTTCATGTGCGTGACCTCTCTTCCGATGAGAGCTCCGGCATTCAGAACACCGGAAAATTCTTAGGTCTTACCGAAACAGGAACAACAACTGCCTCCGGCATTCCAACCGGCTTAGACCACATGAAGGACCTTGGGATCACCCATGTGCACCTGCTCCCGGTTTATGATTACGCCTCTGTCGACGAGACACAGTCAGACAAACCGCAGTTCAACTGGGGCTATGACCCGGAAAATTATAATGTCCCGGAAGGCTCCTATTCCACCGATCCTTACAACGGTGCTGTCCGTGTTGCCGAGATGAAACAGATGGTAAAAGTACTTCACGACAACCAGATCAGCGTGATCATGGATGTGGTTTACAATCATGTATACAATGCGTCAGATTTCTGTGTAAATCAGATCGTACCGGGCTATTTTTCCCGGGTAAACGAGGATGGAACATACTCCAACGGCTCCGACTGTGGAAATGACACTGCCTCCGAGCGTTCCATGGTGAGAAAGTATATTGTAGACTCTGTCAAATACTGGGCAGATGAATACCACATCGACGGTTTCCGTTTTGACCTTGTCGGACTGATCGACACCGAAACGATCAACGAGGTCGTCACAGAAGTTCACAAAACCCACCCGGATGTCATTTTCTATGGAGAGGGATGGACCATGGATACCGCTGTGACCAAAGACGGCTATAAAATGACCACGCAGCCGAATTCCACCGATGTTCCGGGATTTGCATTTTTCAGCGATACGCTCCGCGACGCTTTGAAAGGTCACGTCTTTTACACCACAAGGAAAGGTTATGTCTCGGGAGCCGCTGATCTTGCCGATACCGTCAAAGGCTGCTTTTTAGGTCAGGCAGGTGACTGGTGTACCACACCGGCTCAGAGCATTAACTACGCCTCCTGCCACGATAATATGACACTGTTAGACCGCATCACAAGATCAACGCCAGGCGTCTCAGAAGAGGACCGTATCCGCATGAACAATCTCTCTGCCGCCATTTACATGACTGCACAGGGCATTCCATTCCTGCAGGCAGGCGAAGAAATGCTCCGCACCAAGATCGATGCCTCCGGCGGTTTTTTGGAAAACAGCTACAATTCCCCGGATTCTGTCAACAGTATCAAATGGGATACGTTAGAAGATGAGACTTATCAGAATGTTTATAACTATTACAAGGGACTGATCGCCTTCCGCAAAGCCCATGCAGCGCTTCGTCTTACCAATGCAGACGATGTCAACGCAAACATCACTTCCGTGGACGGTCTCGACGAAAATGTGCTTGCATTCCGGATCAACGGCGGCGTGAATGGGGAAACGTCCGACGGCATTTTTGTGATCTTCAATCCAAACAGTACAGAGACATCTGTCACACTGCCAGATGGTGCATGGGATGTATGTGTCAACGCTGATCATGCCGGAACCGAAGCACTGACAACCATTTCCGGTTCTGTTTCCGTGGAACCAATTTCTGCCATGGTACTCGTAAAAAAGGAATCATAAAAAAATAGACAATTGCGATTCTATAAGTTTCGCAATTGTCTATTTTGTCTTTACTCCGTAATCTCGATCTGGTTATCTTCCGGTCCTAACACAGTGCTCTCGTAATAGCCATCCCCGGTAATACGCGGACCACTTAAAACTTCGTAACCTGCCTCATACAGTTTTTCGGTGATGGCATCCACTTTCTCTCTGCTTCCCACTGAAATTGCGATATGGATATAGCCCATCCGCACCAACACTTTCTTCTGATCCTGCATTTCCGGCAGATTCATCAGTTCCAGCCTTGTTCCCTCATCAAACGACAGAAAATAGCTTTTCAGTCCTGTTTTTGGATTATGATATAACTCTCCCGCTTTTGCCCCAAAAAAGCGGATGTAAAACTCCTTTACCACTTCCAGATCCCGTACATACATTGCAATATGTGATATTCTCATGTCCTTTTCCCCCTTCCGGCGTTACTGTTTCTCATACCCCGTTCCAGTAACAATAAGCTTCCTTAATTCCTTCTCCTGCCCGGATACCCGATTTTACTCTGCCCGGACTGCCCAGCGCATCTTCGTAGATCTCGCTCTTCCGTTCTGTGCACATTCCTCTGCGGATGGTCTCACAACATCATTTGCGATTTCAGAATAAACACCTTCTTTGTATCCCTGTTTTAACGCTTTTTTTACAAGTTTATCTTCCCCGGAGTGAAATGTTAAGATTGCTGCTCTTCCACCCGGTTTCAAGGCACCCGGCAATTTTTCCATAAATTCGTATAACACTTCAAACTCGTTGTTCACGTCAATGCGGAGCGCCTGAAATGTTCTCTGACAGGTTTTCTTAACCGTATCCTTTTTCTCCTTCTCCGGAAGAAAACTTAAAGTCTCCTCGATCACCTCACGAAGCCTCGTTGTTGTGTCGATCGGCTTTCCATGTTTCCGCTCAGTCACAATCGCATGTGCCAGTTCCTCTGCATATGGTTCATCGGAATTTTCCCAGAGCATGCCTGCAAGTTCGCCCTCGTCGATCTGTGCCAGACGTTCCGCTGCACTGATTCCCTTTTCCGGATTCAGCCTGAGATCCAATGGTCCGTCCACTTTAAATGAAAATCCGCGGTCCGGGTTATCAATCTGCATGGACGACACTCCAAGATCAGCCAGCACAAAATCAAATCCTCCGGCTTCTTTTGCGATCTCATCGATCGTGCAGAAATTCTGCAGCCTGATAGTCAGAATATCTTCCCCAAACCCGGCATCCGCCAGACGCTTTTTTGTCTTTGCAGACTCGATGGGATCAACATCTGTCGCATACATATGCCCCTGCCCTTTTAAGCATTCCAGCATCGCTTTTGTGTGTCCGCCATAACCTAATGTTGCGTCAAACCCGGTCTGCCCCGGTTTGATCTTCAGAAAATCGATGATCTCCCTCACCATAATGGATATATGCATTCCCGCCGGTGTGCTGCCTTTCCGGATCACTTTCTCGATCGTATCCTGATACTTCTCCGGGTTCAGTTCCTTGTATTTTTCCTTATAATTTCTCGGATACTTTCCCTTGTACCGCACACGCCTCTTGTGCGGTTCTTCCTGTATATTCTGGTTTTCCTGACTCATAGCTTCTCCTGTTATCATTTATGCAACGTTTGCGAAACTCAATTTTATGAATATTACGAAAAGTTAACAAGATCAACGAAAACACGCTTCCGCTACGTGTCACTCGCAACGGTACTAAGAAGCCAGTCACGACTAGCAGTCGTTCCTGCCTTCTAAGAACCGGCGGTTCCCCAGTGTTTTCTTTTGCTCTTGTCAACTTTCCGTAATTTAATTCACGTTTTCTCAGAGTTTCGCAATTGCCTGAATTTTTATCCAACAACCAATGCGAGATATCCCCAATCCCATACCAGCTCCTCAAAACTGTTCTCCAGATATTCGTAGATATCTTCCTCATCATAGCCCGTCATACGGCAGATAATAACAATATAATCTCTGACCGTCTCATATGCAATCTCTTTTTGTCCATCCAACAGCCAGCGCAGGAAAATGCTGTGTCTGATCACACCGTACTCCATGGCGATCCACTGATATTGCACCAGCAGACTCTCCAGATCTCCTTCCGGCATCAAAAGGTCTGCGTTGAACTCATTGATGAGGAATTTCCGCATCAGTGGGTTGTATGCCTGAAATTCACTTTCAAATGCATGCATCCTGTCTGCCATTTCAGTTTCCAGATCTGCATTCTGTTCTGCCGCATCTGCCGGATTTCCTATATTTTCAAACAAACCCGAAAGTTCTTCCGCTTTCTCAATGACCGGGTTCAGATAATTCCGGTATAATCCCTCTTTCCGGTAATTAACGGCAAGATCCTGTAACAGCTCATTCCGTTCCTCCATCGTTGCAAATGGATCACGCTCTATCTCCTCAATTGCCCTCCTAAGCTGCTGCTGATTTTCTGTAGAAAAATAATCTTCGGCAAGCTCTGATAATTTTTCATCCTGCCCACACTTATCAAAAAGTTCCCTTATGATATAAAATCCACAGAGCAGGGATTCCTCCACACGATAGTCCTCATCCAGAAATAACTCTGTCAGCTTTTCCCGGATATAAAAGCGTGCGTGCTCTCGCAAGAATGGATTTTCTGTCTGCTCCGATTTCTGTTCGATTTCCCTGGCATAAATTCTCTGCGGTTCTTCTTCCCGCAACAGATCAATGACTGCCGGACAGCAGGGCATTAATGTCTCTTCCTCATGCGTCTTAAAACGGTGTACTTCCCTCGGAAATACTGCACAGGTTTGCGATAACACGTTGTCTCCATATGTGGTCACAAGTTTACATAACTTGTTTTCGTTCAAAAAAGGACATTTGTGTTCTCCGGTCAGTTCTATCACCCGTCCGCCGTCTTTTTCCGTTGTATAGGCACTCAGATTCTTTTTCTGTGGCAGGACATCCTCCGGTGGAAAAATCTTCTTCCATTTCCGGTTTGTATCTGCGTCTACGCCGATCTTCCACTCCTGACAGCAGGTGATGGAACACTGATCTGCGATGCATGCAAATTTATCGTAATAATCCGGGCGGATTCTTTTCATAGTGTGTAACTCCTTGTACTTCCTAAATCATTGTATTACCGATCCAATACCATCCACTCTTACATTCTTTTCCTTAAAATTTCTGCCTACATTCAATATACCACTTTACACATTTAAAGTGTCTTAATATTTCATTAACTTCCATTTTTGCATAGTAAAAAGGACAGCCTGTCGATCAGCTGTCCTCTTAGGAGAAGGTATTTTTACTATGGGGTATAGCAAAAACTATATATAATGTATTGGGGGGTTTTTACGGTTATTATAATATCATGATTGTGCGAATAAGTGTGCACAAAGTTCACAAAAATTGCGAGTTATTTTTGTGCAATTTTACATATTTTTTGTAGTTTTATGTGCTGTTAACGAATGCATAAAAACCACCACATTAATTCTATACTATACGTCAATTTTTTCAAACAGATAGTAATTATCACTAATCCTTTTCACCTATATTTTATCAATTTTTCTTTATATTCAAACTAAACCGGAGCGACAAGTGAGGAGCGACGTAAATGATGGAATACTTTTTTATACTCCTTTTACACATGAAAAAAACGCCTGTATTTCTACAAGCGGTTCAATGATTTATCATTTATTTATCTGTTGTACTGTCTCCGAACAAAATCCGCATGTAATCACGGCGGGCATAGAGAATACGGTCAATATAAACTTCGCTTCCGTAAGCACGGTAAAAGCTAATGTAATTGTCACTTATAATAAAACGATAATCACTCTCTATATCCGCAATCGAAGATAGCGGAGCTCCGGTCTGTGCATAGTTTTGTAAAATGCGGAGGCTCTTTGTAATTCGACTTACGGTTGCTAATGCTGCGGATGGTTGTGATGCTCATTTATTGAAACACTCCATTTTTCTCTTAGTATATCTTCTATATTTGGATATTCTATTTCTCCATGTTTATTTCTTGTTCCATTGATACCTTTTAATGCATCCTCTGGATTATTCCACTCTGCTTCGCATTCATCACAACATATAAATATTTTTTTAGTTAATTTATCTTTTACAATTTCAAGTAAGCCTTGCTTACATATCTTACAGTAACCAATATTATACATTTTAGGTTCCTCCTATCACTTATGATAATCTCCAAAAGACGGAAATGCGGTTATTAAATCAGTACTTTCATCCAGCGTTACTATTGTTATATAATCCATTTGAGCACCAGTATTAATATATCCACTTTCATAGCCTGCATTTTTGTACGGAATGTTATAAATTGTTCCTCCCATTCCATCCGATATCGGTTCAACCAAATGACGTTGTTCCCATGCATCATTTACCATATCTATCGGATTCCCGTTAAATACACTATGTGTTTCTCGACTATTATTTTGAACCGTATGTCGCTTAATATGCTCAACTCTGGTTTCACCTTTCTTACTAACAATTGCGTCCCAGTTTAATTTTTCGCTTGACTTCCCATAGCTGGTCTCATACTCCGCATTATGCACCAGCACTTCCATCTCGCCAACATGATATGTATGCCATTCCTCTACCTGGAAGTTATATACCGTTACCTCTTCATCTTCCTCAAGGGACTCCTTATAGATCTGCTCTGTCTCAAGCACTCTGCCGTCTGCATCCAGCAGCGGACTTCCGATACAAAGCTGACAGGCATTAACAAATCCTCTTCCTGCAACATAATACGGATGATCCGGTGTCGATACGATTTCTTCTCCACCGGCTATGATATGTACAAGTTCTCTTGTCTTTCGTACATATTTTTCAAGTACCTTTTTGTAACCGCTCTCCATGGTGTCTGCATTTGTCGATAACACAAGATCTCCCGGTTTTATGCTTTCAATTCCTGCAAAGCCTGTTTCTATGGCGATCAGTGTTCCGGCGATAAAACACTTCATGGTACCTGTCATTCCACCTGTGAATACCGCCAGTGCTGTCACTCCGGTCTGGAATATATTATATGCCGTATTGGAATGCAGCTTACTGTTTAAATCATATATAGTTCCGGAACCAAATGCAAGGTCTGCCAATGCAAGAGTATCAAAGCTTCCCATCGCTATACTGATTGCAGTGGTCACTGCAGCCGTTCCACGAATCGCCTTACCGAAGGGTGATATGCATTTTATGGATTTGCCACAAACAGCCCCTAACTGGCCTAATCCCGCAAATGCGGCTCCGCATATGGCTCCGGCAAGTGCTCCCGAAAATGCTCCGTCTTCAAAGCCTTCCAGAAAACTGCCTCCATTTGCCATACTTGTAAGTCCACCTGAGACTCCACCTATCACGGCTCCCGACAGTGCTCCCCAGCAGGCTCCGGCAAGCAGTACACCTCCCACTCCGGTCCAGAGGAGTGCAACCGCCACAACAACGATTACGATCGTAACAATCAGCTTCCAATGCTCGCAGCACCAGTCGGCTGCACTCTCAACCGTGTCTACCACCTTTTCAATAAAGTCCTTTTCACATTCCGGCTTTAAATAGGAATATTTTGTATAGAAATCTTCTTTCGCTTTATTGATTTCCTCTTTCGCTGCTTGATCCCGGTTTACCGTTACTGTAAGTACTGCTGTTTATCCCCTGCAATGTGGCTTTTAATGCGCCTAACTGCATATCAAGGTTATTAACCGTGGATACCATGGTGTCTATTAAACTGCCTACACCGTTTAACTTGTCTTTATATAATGTAATTGTAGCCATTTCATCCACCCTTGAATATACTTTAAAAATAACGCAAGACCATCCCCATCAAAAACTTTATGATTGAAAGTGATACCATGACTCCATAGTTCCGTAATCGTATCGTTTTCGATAAATGGAGCAGTATCTTCGAGACATAATTTAAATTATAACCAGCCGTTTGCTTGTAAATACTTGTCTGGAATACGCAATTCTAACTCTTTTTGTAATTCTGCAAATAAAATATTAAAATCTGCCTCATCCCACCATTTTTGCGAATTTTCTAATTCTATCATTCTATCACCAAAACAAATATTATACCCCATTCTCCCCATATCATAATTAAATATTACAGGGAAATAATCATACGCATTAAACTCAATCGAAAAAGACCTGTGACTTTCGTCATCAAACAAATTATTAACAACAAAATCTTTTACTTTATTATGAAAATAACCACACATCTCATCGATTATATAGTCTGACATCTCATCTACATTTTTACTTTGCATACCAATAATCTCCTATCTTTTTTAGTCTAGTATAACCATGCTTTGACTGCAAATACAACCATTCATCACCAAGTGCCGTTCCTTTCCATTCCAACGGATTTTGCGAAAATCTTATAGATTTCCCCTGCCTAACTGCATCATCTAAAGCTCTAGTGTTAAATAAATTAAACATTTCCTTATCTGATAATCCATATGCTTTGGTTATATCATTCCACTGAGTGCCTAAACTAAAATATGTATCACCAGTTAATTCAGCTCTTGCAACATATGACCCTGATTCAATCGTTCCATCAAAATATTTACCTAATGTCATACTACCTGCATTGGGATTATGTATAGAAATTTCATGTATCTTTTGATAATTCCAATCCCTATACCTCACACCATCAGCCTCTGACATTTCTCCAAATGCAGAATATTTACCACTCTCAAGCGCATCTCCCACATTCCTTAAATCCCATACATCCTCATATCCAACTTTCTGGGATACCAGCAATGCATCTGCCTTTTCCACTCCTGCCAGCTCGGCACTTGTCAATCCTTCTCTGCTTCCATTCTCCAGAAAATCCAAATATCTTTTTGCATCCTCCGGTGACATCATATCGGCAAATGATTCGTATATTGTCCCGCTTTCCTTTAACAGCTTTTCTCCGGATGCCACTGCTTCGGCTGTCTCATCCGAATACCTGAACACCTTTACCCCGTGCAGCCATGCTCCTGCCTCATCTGCATGCTTTGCCAGCACACCGGCACCATCTGTACTTCTCGCCACCACACTGACTTTATCTGCATTTTTGAACAGTGTTCCTATTTCGTCCGAGTATTTTAATGCACCGATCACCGGTATTACCCCGATAAGATCAAGCGCAAGCATGGCGATCATATCCCATTTTATCTCATCTGCCTGGGCAAGATTCCTTACATCCGCGATGATATCCCGGATATCACATGGCAGATCCAGATCTAAAAAGCCCATTCCAAACCAATCTAAACTGTGAATGGTTTGTTACTATTGCAGGAACAATCTTTACTTCTACCAGTACAAAGCATGAGTTATGGAATTATTAATACAACACATAACTTATTGAGATTGCTGAATACCCTTGTAACATGGGTGTTTGGAATCGTCAAGAGAAATGTCCTGAATTATTACATCTTTGAAATTTCTATTGTTGGTTCCCATTCAGTTACAATATCAATATTGTAATTCTGAGTAATCACTACATAATGTTTTAAATTTAAAGCCTCTCCATAACCATCAGAAATTTGATTTATTTGTTCTGAAAATTCACCATCTTGTACTTCATAAATTATATTCTGAAAATCATTATCCTTATATTTCCGTATTTCATTTTCAGAATAAAGGTTACTTTGCACAATTCCTTCATCTAGCATACGTACTGCTTGAACCATACCGAAATTAATCATTACGCATGTTTGACTACTTGACAGTTTTATAGTTAGTCCTTGTTTCTCACCATTTATTAGTTGCACTTGGTAAACTGCTTTTGGAATTATACCAACAAATACTTCTTTCCATTTTTCCATATCTTTTATCTCTCCTAATATCGAATTTTGTACACTTTCCTATTGAACACCCTTATTTCAAGAGTCGCTCCTCCTGTTGTACTACCTGGACGAGCAACAACTGTTGTTCCATCACTCAACTTACCGACTTTTCCTGGTCCATATTTTGTTTGAATTTCTTTCACGTCGATAGGATTGAGGGCATCAAAATCCCTAATTGTCTGTTCAAAATCACCTGTTGATTCAAAGTTCCTAGCAACGCCTTTTCCGTTAGTAGTTTCTGGCAAGCCGTCAATTATATCATCAATTGTCTTACTACTGGTCTCAATACTACTTTCCCCTCCCGGCAAAGCCTGCTGTGCCAAGCCCTGCACCGCTGCCGGATATTCGGTATACTGCCCCGGAAGGTATGGCTGCTTCAAGGCTGGCGCTGTCCCGCTTGGCACCACTGCCACCCCCGTTCCTCCCGGCACGGTTAAGCCAGTCTCATTCGGTAACGGCGTGATCTTTGGTCTCTGGTAAGTGTACGGATTCATCAGTCCATAGACCGCGAACTGCATACTTGCCATCTCTGTAAGATCCCGGGCGCTGTCATACAGCCAGTTTCCTGTCGGCGCTCCCATCTCCTTACCCGAGATACAGAACATTAGTACTCCCCTCATCTGGAACAGAAGGTTCTGGCTTGTGACTATTCCTGCCACAAGCTGGAATGCACCTGCGAGCTGTGGCAGGGTCACAACCGTTCCTCCCACCGGGATCAGCCCCAGGCCTCCGCTCACGGTCAACGTCATCACCTCTGCCCCATACATCCCCAGCGTTATGGCTATGCAGGATGCTCCCACTCTTGCAGACGCCGAAAATGCATTGCTGATATAATCCCCCAGGGAGGACTCTGTCCCATTCTTTCTGTCACTGCTTGCCGTTGCCGCAACTGCAGCAATTCCTGCCCCGGCGGTCAGCACTCCGGCTGTCATCCCAAGCTGCACGGCTGTAACTCCCAGAGCCGCTGCTGCCAGTCCTCCCGTTACAACCACCAGCGCCCCCACTGCCAGTCCTACCACCGCTGCAACTGCGACTCCCGCCACGACCTTCAGCCATGTCGGCATCTCCTTGTACTCCTCATACTCCGGCGCATCATCAAAGGGCTTATAGTATTCGTATTCCGTTCCTGCCAGGATTCCTTGGGATGACAGCGCATTGTATTCATTCTGTAACTCTCCAACACCATAGCCGTCTCCTCCCGTTGCCGGGTTTCCGCCTCCTCTGGGATACAGCATCCCCGCCTTCTCTTTCGCCATGCTTTCCATTTTATACTGTCCGATTTTCTGCACTGCGTCAAGGGAAATCTCCGGTGCACGGAAAGTGATTTGTCCATTGCCCGTAACCTGAAGCTTACCCTTTCCCGCACCGAAATGTATGCCGTCTTCTCTCATCCGGCACTCCTGCACAGTTTCTTCCTTCCCTCCGGCAAAACCAAGCATGTCCGCATGCAGCCGCAGCTTTTTCCCATGCTCCGTCACAAGTTCCCGACGCTGCGCATCTGCAAAGACCGGACACCTGCTATTATGTATCTCGCTGACTGCATATGCACTTTCCTCCTCTGCCTCTGGAAAGTAGAGGTATGCCTCCGTTCCTTCCTGCGGCATACAATACATGACGTTTCCTGTGGGCGGAATCCACGGATAGGGATGCAGCGCTTTCCCGTCTGCTCCGTCAATGTCCAGTTTCAGGTACACAACTCCCCCTCCCGCTGTTCCACTGTTCCACGGAGGGAAACTCCTGCCATTACGAACTGTTGTAATATGAGCGTTTTAGTCACATTAAGAAAATACCGTAAAATTGTTATTAGTCATTGTGCCAGTTTTTCTTCTATAACATTTACCATCTCTTTAAACTACTTTTTTCTCCATCATATAACTCTCCAAGAAGATGGGTTTAGAATCCCAAAGTATTTCCACACTCAAGCTGGAAACGTTGGATAATTTATTTTAGAACTTATCAAATAACTTTTTTTTATAATCCTATCCAATCTAGACTTTACATTTTTATCAGATGTCTGAACTGTTGCCAATTTCCAGATAAACTGCAACAGTTCTTTAGCCATTTCATACTCACCTAAATCATATGCCCAAAAAATCATGCCACTTCTCTCTGACAAGTCCTTTCTCCCAAGTATGGCTTCACAAATATATGCATTTACTTTTGGATTTGTATAATTTACCTTATACAGTGCCTCCTTCAAAATTAATAAATTTTCTCTACTATGTCTATTTTCTGAAAGATTGCACATTCTATTAAACAATTCGCTTGATCCGCTTTCTTTCAGTTGCTCCCACAAGGAAAAAAACAATTCTTGTTTCCATGCTTCTGCCATTTCCTCTGGAATATTTAATAATTTATAACTCTCATATGCTTCTTTTTCCTCCCTTGCCATTGCAAATAATGATCCATCATACCTAAAAAATGCTTTTTTTACCTCTTCAAACGTCATATTTACCTACTTTCTTACAGCTTTCCATATTTAAATCTGAAACACCGCCTTTTGGGATTAGTTTTCGACTATTATACAGAAAATGCATCATCTTCACAACACCAAGTGTCATGAAAACAATGCGTTTTGCATCTTTGATGAAACAATATTAAGTTTTGATTTCGGATGTCCTTATGTACACCCAGATGGCAAATTTCGCCCTAGGGTCTTCAAATTAATCTACATGGATTACAGCACCTTCGGTGAGAGCCATTCCGATTAATTTAAAGACCGAATATTTTAGCTGATGGCTGTCCTTATCTGGAGACATAATTAATAATTACTCTGGTACACTACCAGCTAATAAAAAACTTACACAAAACACTTGAAAAACCCTAAGTATATATAACCACACAGCGTCCATTATTGTATTTATCTAAAATTGATTTTAATATAGCCGTGTCTTGAGATAATTTTTTTTCAACCTCACGCCAATTGTGCAAAATTAGTTTTTGTGGGAGTACTATATCATAAATCAAATCTTCTATTGCATCCCAATTATCTCCACAAAAATGTGGATATTGCAATGCATGTTTTATTGCATCAATTAATTCTGACCGTGTATTAATCATACTACAATCTATATCAACCTCCTCTCTCTTCTGATATTTATTCTTTAATATTTCTACTACTATATCTTCCTTATTTGAGTCAATTATACGTTCAACATATGCATCATTAATATTTTCATACACAGAATCATAATTCTCTAATACATAATTATATAATTCTGTTTCTAAACTAATTTTTTCTTGTTTAGAACTAAAGTTTGTAGATAAAACATTAAGATACATATCTTCTTCCAAAGAATTTTGAAAATCTTCAATATAGTCATAGAAAATATTCTCAAATTGCTCATCTGTTAAATATTTTTTTAAATATAAACAAATCGTATTAATACAATTCATCGTTTTGCTCCTTCTTTTTAAGGGAAAATTTGAAACACAGTATCATAATGGTCATATGTTCCATATATTAGCCCATCATTTGAGTACAAAATCCTATATGCTGGGTTCTTAGAATTTGAACGGCTCATCGTATAATCAACTCCTACATCCGCCTCATACCATATTCTTCCATTTGCACTAGGTAAAACCCCATTAGTATTTGCAAAAACATCTCCACCAAGAGCCTTTCCTGGTACACAATTATTTAAAGTCTTTCCTTCTGACCACCCCATTGCTCTTGCTTGACTCTTTGTTATGTAATTGCTTGGCAATGCTCCTGTTTGTGTAATACTATCTACCACATCGTTAGCTAATTCACTGACTCTATACTGTTCCTTTAATTTTGCATAATTTACAACATTATGAGCTTCCCAATTGGTCTTACTATCACTCTTGACAAAGAATCTTTACCCTTATAATTATCCAAGCCGATGCTCCTACCCCGAAAAATGAATACACTTCCCAAAGCCGACTGTTACATCTGCTTAAAAGTTTACCATATTGGAACTAAATATTCAGTTTTGATTTCGGATGTCCTTAAGTGCACCCAAATGGAAAATTTCGCCCTAGGGTCTTCAAATTAATCTACATGGATTACATCACCATCAGTGAGAACCATTCCGAATAATTTGAAGACTGTGGTTTATTTTTTAGGTGGTGGTTGTCCTTAAGTGGAAACATAATTAAAATAATGTATTACCATTTTTGACATTCTTTGCTATAAAATAAATCCACATCGGATGCTGCATCATACAACGCTTTTATAGAAGCCAAACTGTCATATTCTGAAATTCCTCTCATTGTACCAATAAGCCCACCTTTAGAAGCAGGTAATGTACCATCCTGTAATTTTTTTATTACGGCTTCAATCCTATTTTCATAGTTATTTAAGTATTGACTTTTTTCTTCATCTACCATTTCCTTGGCTTTATCAATTTCTTGTACCAATAGATGCAACTTTTTCAATAATTCTTGTCTGTTATCCAAATAGCAATCTCCTTTAATTTGAAAAGCTTCTAATCTCTGTTATCCAATCTGTATCAAATTGATTAAACAAATATTGAACTCCACCACCTGGTCTAGGGTCTGCAATCAATAATTGTTCTCTTGCAGTTCCTACAGCATACTTAACCTCTATTCCAGCAGGAATTCTCGCAACTTTTACAGTATTTCTGTTTCCCCAATCTTTTGATAAAGCCAACTTATCCATATAATCATTCAATGTTGTAATTCTATTTGCTTCATCAACCGTTGTCCAATAACATAAGGATGCATCTGGTGCGTCAGAACTATACTGCACTAATATTAAATCCTTATCTACAGTTGTTCTTATCTCATAACCATCATTAAAATTGGCTAATTCCCTATCAAATTTATAAGAATAATTTATTGTCGTTGCTGTGTTTCTACCACTCTTGACATAAACTCTTTACCCTTATAATAATCCAAGCCGATGATCCACTATCGAAAAAAGAGTAAACTCTCCAAAACCGACCTTTACATCTGCTTAAAATTTTATCACATATTTGCCATTTTCACTATACAGTTTCGCCAGTATTTTCCATGACTGGCATACGATACTCCGTACCGCTTTTCAACATTCCATAAATTATACTGATTAATCGTCTTGATATACAAATCAGTGCCTGTTGGCTGGTTTTTCCTTCTGCTTTACGTTTCTCATAGTATGCTCGCACCACGGGATTTCGTGGTGTACCCTTAGAAGATATCTGCACCATCTGAATCGCAAGGAAATAAATGGTTGCCTGCAATCGTCTGTTACCTTGCTTGGTGGCTAAATCTTTCCCCTTACCGCTGGATGATAAATGAAGTGGTGCAATCCCGGCAAACTGTGCCAGTTTATTGGCATTACTGAAACGTTTGATATCACCAATCTCTGCAAGAATCTTCACTGCTGTGATGACATTTACACCGGGAATGGTTGTAAGCGTGCAGCCAAGCATCTTATACATCTGTTCCAGCATTTTATCTACTTCAGCAAGCTGTTTGTCATAATGCTGTAAATCACTGACAATGCTAAGAGTCACCATATCTCTGGCATCTTGATAAGCATTATTTTTTACTTTGTCACCGGCAATGGCATCCAAGATTTTTTCGCAGGTCCTGGTGGAACATTTATTATGGCTGACTGGAACAAGTTCCGCCCGCAAATCTTCCACTGACTTACCCTTTAGATATTTTCTGGATGGGTAATGCTCCCAGAAATACAACGCAGTGGGTCTGCTGATATCATTGAAAAACTGCTTGTAAGATGTATACGCAATGCACAACTGTTCATGCAACTGATTCACCAGTCTGGTTCTCTGTTTCATGATATTGTCTCTGCGGTGCACCAACTGACCAAGTGACCAATACGCATCGTTTGGGCAGGCGTCTGGAAGTTTATCCAGCATGTTTAATGTTGCAAGGGCAATGGCTCCTGCATCATCACTGTCACTCTTACGGTACATGGCTCCTCTGTGTTTCGCCTGACGATGGGATATCGCTGTATTTACATCTTTTACGAAATACCCCTTATCAATCAGCCACACTGCTAAGGCTCTGCCGTAACCGTAGGCATTCTCCAAACCATAAACTACTTCTTTTCCAGCCGTATTACACTTTTTTACTTTGGCTACCAGCTTAGGAAAATCGGCTGGTCTGTTTGGGAAAGTAATCTCTCCCAGCTTTTGATTGTAGCAGTCAATCATAACTGCTGTGTGGGTTTCTTTATGTAAATCGATACCCACATAAATAAAATTTTCTTTAACCATAGAATCAACCCCAATCTCAATGTTTGGCAAAATAGTGGCAATCTCAACTGTTAAGCATCTTTCTCGGAATTACGCATCTTTTCAGCTACCGAGTGTGCAAGAGTGGTATAGCCTATCCATTTCTGGTCAGGCACAAAGTATTCCATACAGGAACACCGCTGACTTTCATGGAGATGGATACATCCTGCAGAACACAGGACACGAAGCAGAAGAAATCTCCTTCGTGGTGTGTGATGTTAACTCTGAACAAAAGAGGTTGCAAGTTGATTTTTTGATTTTGGAGCAGATTTTTTATATAAACCTCTAAAAACAAGCAGAATTGGCTTTATGCCAAAAGACCAAAACAGACAAAAAAAGTAATAATGCACAAATTTACTTTTCTGACACACAACCCAACTTTCTCTTGCCCCTGTGAGAGCCTGTGTTGCCCCTGTGTGCGATTTTAAGAGCGAAGTCGAGGTAGTTACCCATAATGGAAGATTTGAGCCTTGTTGGGGGAATGTGAAAGATATGATTTCTTAAGATACTGCCAAAATAAGTAGGGTCGAAAATAGTGCAGGTTAAAGGCTTTATGCCGCCCTAGACGGCATAAGCCGGAAGACACCCACCGGCAAAGCCGTTGGGTAGAACCTAACATGGCATAACTTTTCCTGCTGTTCAAAAATTTGTTATGCTTTGGGACATTTTTATCGGAATTACCCTGTAACAGAAAAATCGAGAATGTTCTACGGCATTGACGCTAATAGAACATCCTCGATTCTGTGTTTTCGATTAGGTATTATAGAGATATTTCATCCCCCTTATACCCCCTGGTGAGTGCCATTGTAACATGGCAGTTTTTAATTCGTCAAGGAAAAGGTTAGATGCCTACTCTTCTTTTTCAACCTTACAAAGTATGGGATTAAATATATTCGTTATTGTTGCATGACCGACTACATTTTTTCCTTCATACATTGTAATTTGTTTTCCTATCCACAAACATGCCGGATAATCTTCTGGAGAAACAAATGTAATTGTCCCTTTAAGCTCTCCTTTAGTATTATTTTCCAATTTGTAGTAGCTATGCACCCCAGTAGTTAAACAATCCTCATAAATTAAATGTGCCGGACGATATCCTTCATATAGATTATTTTTTCTATATCCCACAAATTCAAATATTGCTTCAACATCAGGTTTAAGTTGCATTCCTCTCATCACCTCTTCCTCAGAAAGCATGTTCAATACTTATTATGCTTTCATTAAACATATCTAACATTTCTGGCTCAACTACAGGAGTTCCAGACTTAAATATAGCACGATCCAAATTCATATGATGTAATTGGTTATATACATTCTCTGGAATAGTAACTTTAACAATTGCTGCTTTGTCCAAATTAATAGGCTTATTGGCAAATTCAAGCGTTTCATCAAAACTGTTTCCAAATTCTTTAGCTTGAAATGACCTTCCATCTGGTCTTGCTCTAAATCCTCCAGTAGCAAAAATGTCATCAAATTCCTCTGGACTAACTGCTCTATAAATGTCTTTAGTTCCTGTACCACTCTCATAACTTCTCCAAGGATCATTCCCATTACCTACTCCGCTGTCTTTATACCCGGACTTACTGTCCAGTCCTAAGTCCTTACGCATCTTTCGGTAAGCTTCCTGTGGATTCATTCCCTCTTCTCTATACTTGTGGTATAAATCCCTCTGCGTCGCACAGATATTGTGTCCTGTCGGAGCTGATCAGTCCCAGTCCACGGATATAGCGGATGATATTGCCGCTGTAGTCCTTCTCTGCTACGACTTCCCTGTTTTCATTATAGAGGAACTGCACTGAACTGTCTTGTTCCATCGAAACTTCTCCATTCAGTCAGATTATTTGCACCATTTGTATTTGTTTTCGGATTTAGCAATAAAGCATCTGACATTCTTCCCATGGATTAATATGCTCGTGAAGAATTATCCGCATTCTGAATAAGAATTTGAAATTGTCACAGGAAAACAATATGTTCTAAGTCTTTGAAGAAGTAATATTCAGTTTTTATTTCGGATGTCCTTAAGTGAAGACATAATTAAACATATTATAAGCCAAAATATGCAATCAAAAACTTTTCAAAGCTATACCATTCAGCCTGCAGTACACCCTTCAGCAATTTTTCATCTCCACCTTCAAAATCTACCCTATACACTTTATCATCTATAGTATTTAGTACAATCACCTCATTTGCCACCATTTCTGTCAATACAAGATAATGCTCTGGAAATGAATGTTCCTTTCTGCATTCCATTGTTACGCTCTCAATGTTTACTTCATCTTCAACTATATCAAGAAATTCCATCCCTAGGGTTTCTTCCCAAAATGGTCCTGCAAAATTCACAAAAAAATTCTCAACATCTTTAGAAACTTTCACACCTAATCGCTGAAAAGTTTGTATTACCTCCTCTAGATTTTTTCTTGCATATGTGCCACTATCCAAAATTGCTTTTAACTCACTTATAATATTCATAATTTATTGTACGCCTTTCATAGCATTTCGTCCTCTTGCTTTCCAATGTTTAATAGAATCTACTTTCTGGAATAAACCTCTTCCTTTCTTTGCTCCAGTTGTTCTAACCATATCCCAATGAACATCATTTCTTTGAAATACATTATAAGTAAATCCTGTTCCATCAGAATCTTCATTAAACTCTACAGATCTAGTAAAATAATTATTATTATCGTAAGTACCAATAACCTTTACTTCTGAAGAACTACCACTCTTGACAAAAATACAGAATACTTATGTTTTTCCAGACCAGCTACAC